>JGI12635J15846_10005863_pt1 | contig 10583 bp, 10 predicted proteins | sample BlaSpr_A8_OM2_M2_FD_15846 | JGI IMG/M metagenome (IMG submission 15846) | reverse complement strand
CTGCAACACGAACGCCACAACGAACAGCGCAATCGACTGCCAGGAGTGAAACCTCACCAGCGGCATACGATTGTATGGTTCGATCACCAGAAAAATAATCGCCGGAATAATCGTGATGTAGGCAATCGCCGACGCCGCATTCTCCGACAGCCCGGTACTCGCAGCAACTGGCTGACCCGCGTAAGCAGGAGGAGGCGGTGGAACCCCCGCTCCCACGGGTACAGGCTCAAACGGAACAGTGCCGGCACCCCCCGAAAGCGGCGCGCCACACTGATTGCAAAAAGCATTCTGAGGCCCCACTTCGGTATGGCAGACAGGACACTGCATGTCATCGCTCCTGAGTTGCAAGATTTAGAGGGCCCAAATACGCATACTGTGTGCGAAAAAGAAAGCTCGGCTCGATAAGCCCAGCTCAAATTGCTACCCAGCATACCTCAGCCCGCGCAAACGTCAACGCCTTTTTCACACCATCCCGTCACGTATTCTGCGTAGCCACCGACTTGAACCCATAAGTCTCATACCGAGTCGTCATCTTTCCATCTGCCACCGTAACCACGGTAAAGCCCTCCGGCGTCCCCATCCGCACGCCATGCCACCAATTCCCGCACACTGCCCCGCTCGTGCAATATGGCACGCCCTTCCATACCACCAGCTCGTTGATATGCGTATGACCCTGCAACACGCCCAGCACGTTGTGCCCCGCAAACAGGTCGATCACCTCATTAGCATTCGCCACACTCAGTCCATGATGCGCCGGAGGCAGCGGGGGCTCCGGAACGTAAGAAAAAAAAGCCGTCACCAGCGGAATGTGCACCGAAACAATAATCGGCGTTCCAGCCGGAAGCCCTGCAAGGTCGGCCGCCAGCCACTGCAACTGAGCCGCATCCACCCGCCCTTCGTACGAGCGATCGGCCGTGATCCCGATCGAATCCAGAACGATAAAGTGGTGCCCCTTATGATCGAACGAGTAGTAAAGCTTCCCAAATCGCTGCTCAAACAGCTTCTTTCCATAAAGCGAATCATCCTGCGCAACGCCGCTCGAAGGATAAACCCCGCAAACATCATGATTGCCAATCGTGTGATAAAGCTTCAACCCAAGGTCCTGCTCAGTCTTGTCATAAAGGTCGAACAACTTCAGCGCCCGCTCCTTCGGCACACCTAGCGCATCGAAGACATGGTCGCCGCCATTGATCGCAAAGTCGGCCTTCACCGTACGAGCTTTCTTGAAGGCCATATCCGTGCCAATCACGCCATTCAACTCAGGCTGCAAATGAGCATCGGTCAAAAACAAAAAAGTAAACGGCTCCTGCGCATGAGCCGCAGTCGGACCGGACGAAGGCAGAAGCGCCCCAAAGCCATCGCGTGTAACAGCAGCCGAAAGACCGGCAGCCCCAAAGAGACCAAGAAATTGCCTGCGAGTAGTAGCGTTCACCACTCCATCATAAATTCGCGGAGCTACTCAAAGATGAACGTTTGTTATCTATTGCGGAGCGGTGGCTGTGGGCGCTTTTCCTCTGATCTCTGCAGCTTGCTTCGACCACTTATCCGCCGATGCGACGTCTTGCGTGCGAGCAGATGGGTCGTTGCAGTCGAAATCTGCTCGACGACGGTAGACGAGATTCAGGTAGGCCATCGCGTCCGAATAGTTGCGATTAAGTTCAATGGCGCGCGAGAGATGGGCGATGGCATCGTCTACGAGTTGTGCATTATGCGTCTTGATTTTTTCGCACGTCGCAGGACTCATGCGTGTATTGCCGAGGCCGTCATCCTGCAAGCCGTCAGGGAGTAATGCGTCTACGGAGAACTTGTAGGCTTGCATCCAATCGATCACACCAACCGTGTAGTGGGTTTCGGCGTCGTCAGGAACGAGCCCTAACGCTGCCAGTTCCATGTTCCGAGCTTCATCAAGCTGCCCAATATTGCGGTAGATCGAAGCGAGTTGCTTTAGGACGACATGATAACCGGGATCGTCTTCAGGAATCTGTTTGAATGTCTCGATTGCGTTTTCGGCGACGGCCAGGTTCTCCGGCGTCTTGAGGTTCGGGACTACTTGGTAGGCGTAAGTCGTCCCAAGGTACAGCTTTGCCGTTGTGTAATTGGGATCGAGCACAAGAGCCTTTTTGAAATCTTCAATGGCATCGCTATAGTGGCCAGCCCTGAAGGCAGCCACACCTTGGTTGAGCGCGTCCGCAGGAGAAGTCGGCGTCTGCGCAAAGATCCCGATGCTCCTGCAGGCGATGAGAACGCCGAAACAAATAACTGCGCAGTTCTGGGATATTCGTCGGCGGTTGGTGAGCATGGAAGCATTCTATGTGGAGAGGGGGCAAAAGCAATTGCAAAACTGAAACTAATCCCTGCGCCGTCCACTCATCAACTGCAGCACAGCAAGAAAAATATTGATAGCGTCCAGATAAATCGACAACGAAAGCGAAACAGCGGACCGTCCATCGCCGCCTGCACGGATGCGCGCAAAGTCCCCAACCGTCAACAGTGTAAAGACCCCCAGTGTCAGCCACGAGTACGTGTCTGGCGTCATGAAGTGGACAAACATGCTCACGATGCCCGCGATGATAAGCAGCAGCAGAGCAGCAAACCCGATACCCGCAATCCGGCGGTAGTTGATCTGGAACAGATACGCCACAGAACCCATCACCGCCATGCCCAATCCTGTAGTCGCAGCAGCCTGAAACACCACCGCCGAGCCCACACTCCGAATGTAACGGTGAATCAGCGGCCCAATCTCCCACCCCATGAAATACGTAAGCGCAAGAAAAAGTCCAAGCGCCAGCGTCGGACTCGCCTTACGCGCAAAAGTGATCGCAAGGACAAGAACCAATACCGCAATCATTCCCGGGAAAGTGCTCCACTCAGGCGCCGTCGCAACCCCGCACGCCGTAATCAAAAATCCAAGCGACGTAATCCCGAGCACCTTCGCAAGCAGCGAAGCGGTCTCCTCGCGCGGTACATCGAGAACGGTAGAATAACCGCTCCAATTCATCCGATTCTCAGTCATTCGTATCTCCAAAACCAGCCTCAAAAGGCCTCATTCCCATGATACTCGCCCTGAGACGCTCTGAATGAACGCCCCCTTAAACAGAGGCGGAAAAAGCCCTACAGCATTGAAGGGGCGCGGCTTCAGCCGCGCCGTAAGGCCGCCCAATCAAACGCAGCCGAGTGCCCCATCTTCGCGACGGTCTCATCGTCGACAAGCCGGGTCCCCGCCAGCTTGCTGGTGGGGTGGTGGTACGGTGGGCATTTGCGCAAAGCGCGAACCGCTTTCCCCCACGAACAGCAGTGCTCACATCCGGCTATGAATACAATAAAACCCATGAAGTATTTGATTGCATTACTGGCAGTTGCAGGAATCGTAGTCTCCACAATGGCGTTGCACATTCACTACATGGACCCCGGCCTCGCCCCTCCCTGCGCCGTCACCGAACGCTTCGACTGCGGCGCCGTCAATCACAGCCGCTTCGCCGTCTTTCCCGCCAAAACCTTCGACGAGAAGCCCGGCACGCACCACATTCCGGTCGCCACCATCGGCATCGTAGGCTACGCGCTCATCGCCATCCTGGCCGTCATGGGACGCTGGTGGCTCGTCTTCGAATTCGCCCAGATCGGCTTCTTCTGCGCAGCGTTCCTCAGCTACCTCGAAGCCTTCGTCCTCCAGAAGTGGTGCATCTACTGCCTCTGGTCGCAAGCCCTCATCACGGCAATTTTCCTCCTCACGCTAGGCACCCTCCTAGCGCGCTGGCGAGCCCAACCAAGACACACCAAAGCCTGAAGCACCCCGCTTTGCCGATGCGGTTGTCAGTTCTTGTCTGTTGCTGTTGCCTGTCCTTTTGTTTGTCATCCCGCAGGGATCTGCTGTTGTCGTTGCCTGTTCCCTTCCACCCATCACGAAACCGCACGTCATCCTGAGCGAAGTTGCTCACGGCACTTTGTGAGCAACGCAGTCGAATGGATCCCTGTATTTCGTCCTTGCTTTTGCCTGTCCTCCCTAATACACGTCCCTAACCTTTGCGCGCCTCCCCAAACATCCAAAACCTCAAAGCAAGAGTGAAGTAGGATGAACCTATGTGGCCAAAAGTGATCGCCCAATTGTTCGAGCTGCTGCCTCACATCTCCCGCCTCCTGCCGATGGCGGACAGGTACTTCAACTCGAAGGCCGCAGCCGAAAAGGCAACCGAGGCCGCCATGGCCGCAATGGCCGAGGGCGTCCACGGAGACCTGGGACAAATCACCAAAGCTCACGCCGGCCTCTACCGCCAACTGCAGGAGCAGAGCGCCCAGATCACCGGAGTCTCCGAAGAGGTCAAGGCAGCCCGTCTCTCCATCGAGCAGCAAGCCAACCGAGTCGAAAGCCTCGAACGAAAGCTGACCTCCCACGGCTGGTGGATAAAGATCGGCGTCTCCCTCCTGGTCGTCTTGACCGCCGTCATCATCGTTCTCCTCGTCCAGATCCTCCACACCCACTAAACCCTGCAGCAAGCTCGAAAATAAACTTCAAACACCTGTCCTGTTTTCAGCACCACAAAAAAATGACATCCCGCGCACCACGTTTACCACGCATCCACCACAACTTCACCACGTTTTCACCACAGCAAACACACACAAATCGCAAATATCCCCAATAAAAACCGCATTCCACCACGCCAATTTTTTCCCGCAAAAAACCGTAGAATCGAAGCATGGGAATCAGCCGCAACGAAGCTCTCGAATGCTTTCAAAGTGACGATTTGATCGGCATCGGCATGGAGGCCGACGCCGTCCGGCGCAAACTCCATCCCGAAGGCGTAGTCACCTACACCCTCGACGGAAAAACCTCGTATGCCGCCGTTGGCCAGGATCGATCAAGCCACGTATTTGCAACAATTTACGACACCATCGCCAAAACCGTAGCGATGGGCGGAACAGGCGTCATCCTGCAAGGCGAAGTAACCCCCGCCCACACAATCACCTGGTTTGAGGCGCTCCTTCGCCAGACCAAAGACCGCTTCCCCGCTGTCTGGCTCCACTGCCTTTCGGCCAGCGAAATCCTCACAATTGCAGAGCATTCAGGCCTCACCCTGCACGACACCATCGCCCGCCTCCGCGACGCCGGACTAGACTCTATCCCCGGTAACGACGCGGGTATTCTCGACGACGCCGTGCAACCCCAAGGCCCCCGCATGCGCTGGAAAACACAGGACTGGCTAGCGGTCCACCGCACAGCTCACTGCCTCGGAATCCAGACCACAGCAACCATGACCTTCGGCGGCGGCGAGACCTTCGAGCATCACATGAACCACCTCCAGTTGGTGCGTCAGTTACAAAACGAGACTGGAGGATTCACCTCGTTCACGCCATCGACCTTCTCCACACCAAGCTCAGCGGCACAGGGCTTTGAAGAAGCGACCGCTGTGGAATACCTGAAAACATTGGCGATTTCGCGCATGTATCTCGACAATGTCGAGAACATCCAATCGAACCTGGAAACCCAGGGGCTAAAAGTCCTGCAGGTCAGTCTGCGCTTCGGAGCCAACGACGCGGGCAGCGTGCTGCTAGCCGAAGGCGCAAACACAGCGACCGAGGAGCAGGTGCGACAGGTCATTCGCGATGCTGGCTTCAAACCCTCACAGCGAGACACTCTCTACCAAACAATGTTCTTGAACTAGTTCTTCCCCTGGCCGATACAGACCGTCAACGCTGATTCTGTCATCCTATCCCGTAGAATCGATATGGTACGCGACCTTTCCTCTGGAGCAACGACCTGTCCCTCTTCTCTCATACATTGACGGCGTTACTTGGGCTGTTATTCGCTCCCAAAGGCCTTGGCCATTACTGGAAAGCNCACTATACGGACAGGATTTATAACTTCCATGGTCTCTACCGATGGAATGCCTTTGATACAGCGATATTGATTCCCTACTTTCTCGTCATGATCATCCTGGCGTTCTATGGGATTCACCGCTATCAGCTGGTCTGGCTGTATTTCAGAAATAAGAAAAACGCAGCGAAGTGGAGCGAGCCTACGATGCAGTTTGCCGAAGGCCAGTTGCCGTTCGTCACGATTCAACTGCCGATCTTCAATGAGCAATTCGTCATCGACCGGCTGATCGAAGCCGTGTGCAGGTTGGAGTACCCGCGCGACCGATTTGAAATTCAGGTTCTTGACGATTCGACGGACGAGACCACCACAGTGGCGCGAGAGATTGTCGAGCGCTATGCCGCTGGGTTTGACGGCGTGAAACCGATTGGGCCACAGCCGATCGTGTATCTGCACCGGAGCAACCGCCATGGATACAAGGCGGGCGCTCTGGACAAGGGGCTCGATGTCGCGAGAGGAGAATTCGTCGCGATCTTCGATGCGGACTTTGTACCGCCCCCGCAATGGGTGATGAAGGTGATCCATCACTTTGCGGAGCCCGAGATCGGCATGGTGCAAACCCGATGGACTCACCTCAATCGGAATTACAGCTTCCTCACACAGGTAGAGGCAATCCTGCTTGACGGACACTTCGTGTTGGAGCATGGAGGACGCAGCCGCGCTGGTGTGTTCTTCAACTTCAATGGCACGGCCGGGATGTGGCGTCGCGAAACCATCTCGACGGCAGGCGGTTGGCAGCACGACACTTTGACCGAGGACACCGACCTCAGCTATAGGGCGCAATTGGCTGGCTGGAAGTTCAAATATCTCCAGGACGTCGAGTGTCCGGCGGAGTTGCCAATCGAGATGACTGCCTTCAAAACGCAGCAGGCGCGCTGGGCTAAGGGGCTCATCCAGACGGGGAAGAAGATTCTGCCGCGTGTACTGAAGAGCGACGCACCCTGGCACACGAAGTTGGAGGCCTGGTATCACCTGACTGCAAACATCAGTTACCCACTGATGATCGTGTTGAGCGTACTGTTGATGCCGGCGATGATCATTCGCAGTTGGCAAGGATATCTGCAGATGCTGCTGATCGACTTTCCCTTGTTCATCGCGAGCACGATGTCAGTCTCTACCTTCTATATGGTCAGCCAAAAGGAGCTCTACCCGAAGAGCTGGTACATGTCGATCATCTACGTGCCCTTTGTGTTGGCGCTCGGCGGTATAGGCTTGACGATCACCAATACCAAGGCCGTCATGGAGGCATTCTTCGGAGTGAAGAGCGCGTTCGCACGAACGCCGAAGTATAGCGTGAAGAAGAAGGGCGAAAGAAGCCAGGCGAAGGTGTACCGTAAGCGGCTAGGAATCGTGCCATGGATTGAACTGGCGATTGGGTGTTACTTTGCCTGGACGGTCTACTACGCGATTTCAACCGAGAATTTTTTCACTGTTCCTTTTCTGCTGCTGTTTGTCTTTGGATATTGGTACACAGGATTGTTGAGCCTGCTGCAGGGGCGGTTCGAGCGCAGCGGTGATCCGGGTCAGCAAATGCATGAAAAGCCTTATCCCGTTGGAATCTGAGTACGCGCGACGCAAGCTGAGCGGATGACAGACTGGTAAACTAACCGTAACCCTTCCTGACGCTGGGACTTCGAGCAAGCCATGGGAAGCTGAGAATGGGCTCATGATTACTGATGTTTTGATCGCGGCTGCGTTAGCGCTTGGATATGCGGCGGCGGTGGGCCTGTCGATGGCTGCAACCTTTGGCATCGCGGCCGCGAGCCCCGGGTTTGTCATCCGACAGTACCGGATACGACCGGCCTACAAGCTGGTCCAGGAGTTGGTCTGGCTGGTGTGCGCGACGGTCGGTGGATTTGTAACGGCAGCTATTTCCGGGGCCGCAATGCCCTTGCTTTCAGGCACAGCGCTTGTCGGGATCATGATCATCGTGATGTGGACCAACACATGGGAGATGCGGCAGCGTGGCGCGATGCATCAGATCTTGATGAGCGTGGCCTCGGCCGCCGGGGTTGCGGCCGGATACATTCTCTGGATGCGGTAGATCCCCATCCACTCCACGTATGGATATACAAGTTACCTTTGTTCAGCGGTCTGCGTTCCCTCCGGATAACAAACAAAGGGCTGGCAACAGCACGCAAGTAAGAAATGCATCCTCAAAAACGCCACTGTAATGATCAAAAAAAGAGAAGAGAGGCGAACCCCTCTTCTCTTTTCAGGAACATCATCTTCGACAGAGAATTCTAGAACTGAATACCGAATTTGATCGGGATGTACGTGGTCTTCGCGCTGTTCTGGGGGAAGACGTTGAATCCGTTACCGTTCGCATCTCCGAAGGAGAATGCGCGGGACTGATTATCGACGAAGACATAGCGAGCTTCCGCATACAACCTCTGCGAGGCGAAGTGGGAGAACTTGTAGGTCATACCGATTCCAGCGTTGAAGCCGGGGGCGTTGCTGGTGTACTTGTCGATCGTAGCGTTGGCCTCGAATTCTTCGGGCCCAAAAAAGGTTTCCTCTTCCTCAATCGCCGGTGTCGTGAAGTTCGCAGTCTTGTGATAGAGGCCAGCGCCGACTACGACGTAGGCGCCGTATTTGTCCGAGTCATAGAAGGTGTACTTGGGGTCGATGGTGAAGGACCAGACATGACTGGTACCGCCTAACTGCGAAAGCGGGTTGCCATTTTGGTCTGTCGCAAAGATGGGAGGTCCATCGTAGATAGCCAACAGGTTGTTCAGGGTGTTGGTCTGGAAGCCGAAGTGGTCGTAGTCAAACTGAAGGTTGACAGCAAATTTCTTGTTGAAGTTGCGGCCACCGCCGAGTTGTAGTCCCCAGCCGGCAGCGCTAAGGTAGTTGTGGGTTCCGCCGCTGGATAGACCGAAGCCTCCGCCGCCGAAGAAGTCGTACTTCGGAGAGCCGTCCGAATTGGTATGGCTGTCGTTGTAATTCGGACGCCCGTAGCGGCGGCGCGGCGGCGGCTGATCTTCTCTGGCACCAAGGTTGAAGAGCTCTGCATTGGCCGTCTCGACACCGCCGACGCTACTGCTGTATTCAACATCGTTGGAGTTGGTTGTGGGAGCTGCGAGATCGAGCGGCGCAAGGAGGCTCGTCGTCAAATTAAGTGTCGGCGACGGCGCTGCAGTGCCCGCGGATTGCTGTGCGTGCAGGCCAAGCGTCCCTGCGGCGGCAAGAAAAGTGATTGCCGCAGTGCGGCCGAGGATGGGGTAAAGGCGATTTCGGCTGATCTTGCTGATCATCGTGTGCATCTTTTTGTGGCTCCCTTGGTGCTTTGAGGTTCTTCTTCTACGACTTGAACCCAACTGCAGCGCTCTTGTTGTGTATGACGCATGAAATGTCATTTGGGATTACATCGAATCGAGTTTTTGTGCTGTCGACTGCACGACAAAGTCCTAGTGCAGAGACAGATACGAGCACCCCGCGGATGCAGGATGCCCGTGCGAAGTCAAGTTTAGTGGATGTCGAACTGTTCGGGGTGGAGGCTGGGATCGGATTTGACGAGGATGGTTTTGCCGACCATCTCCTCCATCTCCTGCAGCCATTTGCCGCCGGTGGTCTTGAGCTGTTTGACGACCTCGGGATGGACGCGCAACATAACGTCGCCGCGGTCGAGATGCTTGTGCATCTTGCGCATCTCGACGTAGATGTCGTTGCAGACAGTTATCGGTGATTTGACCATACCCGTACCCACGCAGACGTTGCAGGTGGTAGACAAGGTGCGCTCGAGCGACTGCTTGACGCGCTTGCGCGTAATCGCGACCAAACCAAAGTCGTTGAACTGAAGAACCTTCGATGGCGCGCGGTCGGTCTTCAACTCTTCTTCGAGCGCGGCCATGACCTTGTTGCGGTTCTTGCGCTCGTCCATGTCGATGAAGTCGATGATGATGATGCCGCCGAGGTCGCGCAGGCGAATCTGGCGAACGATCTCGGGGATGGCGTCGAGGTTGGTCTTGACGATAGTGTCTTCGAGGCGAGCAGTCTTGCCGACGAACTTGCCGGTGTTGATGTCGATCGCAACGAGCGCTTCGGTCTGGTTGATNACGATNGAGCCGCCGGACTTGAGCCACACCTTGCTGCGNAGGGCCTTGTTGATCTCTTCGGTGATGCCGAACTGCTCGAAGAGNGGGGTCTCCTTNGTGTAGAGCTTGACGCGGCGGATGAGTGATGGCTGGAAGCGCTGCAAGAAGCGCAGCACGCGCTCGTACTCGGTCTCGGTGTCGACCCAGATGGCGGAGAAGTTGTCGGTAACCTGATCGCGCAGGATGCGTTCGACGAGATTGAGATCGTGATAGATGAGCGCGGGAGATTTGCTGGATTCAGAGCGCTGTTTGATATCCGCCCAGAGGTTCAGGAGAAAGCGGAGGTCGCTACGGAGCTCCTCTTCGCTGGCTCCGGAGGCGGCGGTACGGACGATGAAGCCGCCNGCTGCCTCGCCCTTTTCGCTGAGCAGAATCTCCTTCAGGCGGCGGCGTTCCCCGTCGGACTCGATCTTGCGGGAGACGCCGGTGTGGTTGACCGTCGGCATAAACACCAGGAAGCGGCCGGGCAGCGCGATGTGTGAGGTAATGCGCGCACCCTTCTTAGCGATGGGCTCCTTGGCGATCTGGACGAGGATCTCCTGGCCGGGCTTGAGCAGCTCGCTGATGGCCGGAAGATTAGTGGACTGCATGGAGCTGCGGCCTCCGCGACGGTCGCG
>JGI12635J15846_10005862_pt1 | contig 10584 bp, 9 predicted proteins | sample BlaSpr_A8_OM2_M2_FD_15846 | JGI IMG/M metagenome (IMG submission 15846) | reverse complement strand
CCCACCCAGTAGACCCTGGGTATTTTAATGGCGGGCTTCCTTGGCGAATCATGGTTCGTTTTGATCAATGGGATTGGAAGCCGCTTCGGGTTGTCACACAAAACTGTGGGCTGGCGAAACCAAAGATCTCATACTTAGGAATGGGTCGGCCCTTTAACTCGCCCCAAATCTTGTATCCGTGGTTGGTGGAAGGGGCCGCTACTCCAGAACTGGTCTGGTTGTGGCGGTATGAACAGGGGCCAGTGGATTGGGAAAGGGTAATGAATTCAATATCGGACAGTGACCTCGTTCTAACAGCGCCGGACTTTGTGGGCCAAGTTACGGACAGGCAGGATTTGGACAACCGATATAACCGTGAATTCGCCGAACGACTTGCCGGAGACCCGCGTTTTCAGGGACCAATTCGTCTTGAAATGGGGCGATTCGAGCCTGTTGAGGTTTTAGTGTTTCTGAAGAAGACCCAGGTGTGCCGCTTGGCAGAACAGGAGCAGGCGAAGCAGTAAAGCCGATCCTGGAATTCGCCTCGAGACAGTACTCGCAACTTCGAACCATGCCTAAGACTTCATTCGATCAGCGATTCGACGCCCCGAGTTACCTGGCGTTTGGGTGTCCTCGAAAGGACCTCCGCCAAGAGCGGTTGCGTGCCCGCCATACCACACGTAGTGATGGCCGAGGTTTGCAACCCGATTGTGCGCGGCGTCACGCAGTTTGGTGCAAGGGAGGCATATGGACCCGCTAGTCAGCTTTGTCGTTCCCTGTTACAAGCTTGCACACCTATTGTCTGAATGCGTCAATTCGATCCTCGCGCAGACCTATCAGGATTTCGAGATTCTGATCATGGACAACTGCTCGCCGGACGACACTCCAGAAATTGCCGCCTCATTCAAAGATCCTAGAGTGAAGCACATTCGCAACGAGGTCAACCTCGGACACGTTCGTAACTTCAATAAGGGCATCACCATGTCGCGCGGCAAGTATGTGTGGTTGGTTTCGGCAGATGACTGGCTCCGAAGCCCTGACATTCTTGGACGTTACGTAGATGTAATGGAACGAAACCCTGGAGTCGGTTACGTCTTCTGTCGCGCCGTAGAAGTGCAAGGCTCAAGAGAAGTCGGCGTCGCAAGAGGAACCGATTGCGGGAAGGAAAACCGAATCTGGAACGGTCACAGTTTCCTGATGCGGCTAATTCGGAACAATTGTGTCGTCCTCTCTTCTGCCATGGTGCGGAAGCAATGCTATGACAAAGTGGGATTGTTTTCCCTTGAGATGCCGTACGCAAACGATTGGTATCTGTTGTGTGTCCTTGCCCTTCACTACCAGGTTGCCTATATGTCGGAGCCGATGGTTTTTGTCAGGATTCATGANGAAAGCCTCACAACTGCATTTAACCAATCAGGCAGTCCAGTTTGTATTAACGACGATCTTAATGTCCTTTGGCGGGTCGCCCGCCAGGCAGAACTCGCCGGTGTGATCTCCGATCGTCATGCTTTTAATGGGTTTATCGCCAGCCGGGCAGCTCAAGCCTTGAAGCGGGGGCAAGCAGGGGGCACAAGGCCGGGTTGGAGCGAAGTTGATTTCGAGATGCTACTTCGACGTCATGTGAGGGACTCGGACGATGAAGAAGATATTCGGGCTCGGGTCTACATGGCTTCAGGGGATGAGCAGTTCTGGGACGGCAAATACAGGAAAGCAGCGCAAGCCTATTGGCTCGGGCTCAGACTCCGCCCGTGGTGGTTGAGCAGTTGGATGAAGTATCTACTCCTCTGCACGGGCGGTGTTGGAGTTTACATCCGGCGATTCATTCTTGATTTGCGACAACGGAGTGTAGAGGCGAGTTGACCGGGGAGGTGTCAGAACAATGGACATCACAGTGGTTTTGTGCACGTATAACCGTTGCAGTAGCTTGGCGAAAGCCTTGGATAGTGTCGCAGTTTCGACGCTTCCACAGTCGGTCGAATGGGAAGTCTTGTTGGTGGACAACAATTCGAGTGATCATACGCGCGAAGTTGCATCGGAATTCTGCAAACGATATCCGGGCCGCTTTCGTTATCTGTTCGAGACACAGCCGGGCTTATCCAACGCCCGCAACGCCGGTATTCGAGAAGCGAGTGGCCATATCATTGTATTCATGGATGATGATGTGATCGTGGAACCTACATGGCTGCAGAATCTGACAGCGACCTTGCACAACAACGAATGGGCTGGAGCCGGAGGTCGCATTCTCCCTGAGTGGACTTGCTCTCCTCCCCGCTGGCTTTCGCCCGAGGGCCGGCACGCAGCGGGGCCCCTTGTTGCATTCCACCCCACCCCGGAGGCCGGTCAACTCAACGAGCCTCCAATCGGTGCGAACATGGCCTTTCGCAAGGAAATGTTCGAGAAATATGGTGGTTTTCGAACTGATTTGGGCCGCCGTCCTGGTAGTTTGATGAGCAACGAGGACACGGAGTTCGGGCGCCGGCTGTTGTCCGCGGGAGAGCGACTGCGCTACGAACCTTCAGCCCTCGTCTATCACCCGGTGCAGGAGAATCGGATCAAGAAAGACTATTTCCTAGCGTGGTGGTTCAACAAAGCCCGCGCCGACATGCGGGTTAACGGGATTCCGCCAGGTACGAAGTACTGCGTTGCGGGGATTCCACTGTACCTGTTCCGCAGGCTCGCAGTGTGGACCCTGAAATGGATGGTCGCAGTCGATCCTGTCCGACGATTTTCGAGTAAGCTCAACGCCTGGGGAAACGCTGGCGAGATTCTAGAATGCTTTCGCCAGTCGCCCGTCGCTAGAAAAAGAACGGGGAACTGCAGCGCTTGAACACCGTGCAGGGCGCGCCGCACGTTACGCCGCTTTCGCTCCGATTGCCTTCTGTCATAACGCGGCTTAATTCACGAGGGGTGACCCACTGCTTTGCACAGTCATTCCCAAAGTCGTGCTATCCCTGGAGTGGTTAGCTCGTGTGTTGGACAGAGGAAAAGAAATTGCTGGTCAGTGAACAGCGAGCGAAGCGTCGCGTTTTTTCAACCTTGATTCTCAGGAATTCTTCTTCCAACTAGTTAGAGTCGTTGACCCACTTGTCCGCGTTGCCACTTGCCGTCGGCCCTTACTAGAAGCGCCAAGTTTTATCGAACTATTTGTTGCCGAGGAGGCTGCTCCAATGCCCATCACATGCTCAATGGGAATCATGGCCCACAACGAGGAAGCCAATATCGGGCGGCTACTCGAAGCATTGGTTTCACAAAGGTTGAAGAATGTCGCGCTGAGCGAGATTGTGGTCGTGGCCAGCGGTTGCACCGACAGTACCCATACTATCGTACTGGATTGGGCGAAGCGCGACCCACGCATCCGCTTGATAGTGCAAGAAAAGCGGGCGGGCAAGGCTGCTGCTATTAACGAGTATCTGCCTCAGGCAAAGGAAAAAATCATCGTCTTATGCAGCGCCGACTTGCTTCCCGTCGCCGATGCGCTTGAAGCTGTGGTGGCCCCCTTCGCTGATCCAGAAGTTGGGATGACCACTGCGCACCCTGTACCGGTGAACGATCCCGGGCAGTTCATGGGCTTTGCCGCCCACATGCTCTGGGGTCTGCATCACACGATTAACCTGAACAGTTTCAAGTCCGGGGAAATGATCGCCTTTAGAAAGATCTTCGAGCGTATTCCGTATCATACCGCCGTGGACGAAGCCAGTATCGAGCCGGTCGTCCGTGGTCAGGGATATAACGTTCGATATGTTCCTGCCGCAGTCGTCTACAACCAGGGCCCGGAAACCGTGGCCGACTTCTTGCGTCAACGTCGCCGCATCTATGCCGGCCATTTGGCAGTTCGTGATACTTTGGGTTACACCGTAAGCACCATGAACTCCCGCAGAATCCTCGCGCTCCTGTTCCGTAACCTTGATTGGCACCCTAGGCCGTTCATCTGGACTTGGGCAGTGGTTGGGCTTGAAGCGTACGGCCGCCTGCTCGGGTTACGTGACTACAAGAAACGGCGTGATCACCAAGTCTGGGAGATCGCCACGACTACCAAACAACTCAGGATGGTCGCAGATTCAAAGGGGGTTCACAAGATATGAACTCCGGCGCGGGCATATTAGCGCGGATTCCCCTGTTCAAGCTCTACCGCAAGTTTGGCTGGCCCCAGTTGCTGCCGTTAAATCTCACGCTTTCTCCTTCACCTAAATGCAATTCGCGTTGCCTGACCTGCAACATCTGGATGAAGCGCGAGAACGAACTGACCATCGACGAATGGGACAAGGTTCTGGCGTCGCTCGGAAAAGCTCCGTATTGGTTTACGATCAGCGGGGGAGAACCGCTGATGTATCCACACGTTGTTGAACTGGCGCAATTGGCCTATAAACACTGCTCCCCCGGCGTAATCAACATTCCCACCAATGCTATTCTCCCCAACATCCCGGAGCGCGTGGAGCAGATCGCCAAGTCCTGCCCCAAAAGCCAATTGATTATCAACCTTTCGTTGGACGGGATTGGCGCGAAGCACGACTACATCCGGGGCATTCCGGGGAATTTCGTCAAGTTCGAAGAACGCCTGAAACAACTCCTTTCGTTGCGGAAGTCTCTTAAGAACTTGACCGTGGGCATCCACTCCGTGGTTTCCGTGTTCAGCGTCGGGCACCTGGACGAATTGATAGCCTACGCCGACAATTCGGGTGCCGATCAATTCATCACCGAAATTGCTGAACCCCGCGTGGAATTGGATACAGTTGGCCTACCGATCACGCCCGGCCCGGCTGCTTACTCAAAGGCCATCGATCGACTGATTGCCTACGTCGAAAGCAAACAGTTTACTGGCATGGCCAAGATCACCGAGGCGATTCGAGTGGAGTACTACAAGCTGGTCAAGCGTATTCTCCAGGAAAAAGACCAGGTCATCGACTGCTATGCCGGATGGGTGAGCGCGCAGATCTATGCCGACGGTACCGTCTGGCCCTGTTGCGTGCGAGCCGACGATCTTGGGAATCTGCGCGACCATCACTACGATTTCAAGGAGATCTGGTTCGGCGAAAAAATCAAGAAAGTGCGCCGGAGCATTGCCGCCAAAGAATGTCACTGCCCGCTCGCCAACGCCATGTACACCAACATGCTGCACGACATCCCGACGTTGGCGCGAGTGGGAGCGAAGGTATTCAGTCCAGGCACTCGCCACTTACCGGAGGCTTGAGACCCACGCGAGGTTCAGCAGAATTCGCCAAGCTGAGGTCGTCGACGCGTTTTCGCCGCGGACACACTGATGCAGTGCAAGCAGGAAGCCTCACCAACGCCAGGTCACTGCCGAGAGACAACCTTGCCAGCGCCCGAGTTAGGACCTCGAAAGCGGACTTCGCGACAGAGCCGCCAGAGCTGCGAAAGGTACGCGAAAACAATTTTCTTGGAAAGCTTGGACTCACCGAGGGCCCGGGGACCGAAAGTATAAGGAATTTCGCCCAGGTTGCAAGGATACATGTGGGCGGCGATCTCCAGCAGAATCTTGAAACCCCGGACGTTCAGGCGGTCGCGGATTTTCAGGAAGTCTTCCCGCCGCATCATAAAATAGCCGGACATTGGGTCTCGCAGCTTTACTCCGAGGAGCCACTGCGCCAGCTTCGTGCAGCCCCAGGAGCCGAAGCGGCGAATCATTCCCCAATTGGCAGTACCCCCACCGGGCATGTATCGGGTGGCCACCACAAGGTTCGAACCGTTCACCAACACTTTAAGCATTTGCGGGAGAATGGCAGGGTCGTGCTGCAGGTCGGCGTCGATACACGCCACAGCCTCGCCGGTCGCGGCATTGAAGCCGTCCACGACACTAGGCCCAAGACCTCGATTGGATGTCCGGCGCAAGACGCGCACCCGCGGATTGCGCTGTCCAATTTCTTCCACCCGCGCCCAGGTGAGGTCAGGAGAGTTGTCGTCACTGATTAAAATCTCGTAGTCGGTACCCGCCAAAATTTTCTCGAGTTCGGCAATGAGCAGGCCAACGCTTTCCGACTCGTTATATGTCGGCGAAATTACGCTTAGTTTCATCGGTTCGCGCGGGACATCGTAGCTCAGAAGGACAAGAGCCCGCAAGCTTGCTAACCTGAGCGAGCTGTCTTCTTTCCGGCGGCCCTTAGGCTGAAGAAGTCTTTGAGGAAACCTTCGATGGGATTTGAATGGTTGGAGAAGTTTCAACACGATATGGAAAAAGACCCGGCTTATGCCGAGAAAACCTTGGCCGCTTACCGCCTAGGCATGCGGGCGAAGGGTTCCATTGTGGGTGTAACTATCCAGCCGGCGCAAGACTGTTGCGAGGCTGTGCGGGAACTGCCTCAAAGTAAGATCTATCATCCAGACGACGCCCCCCGTGTGCCGCTGCCTGATTGCCCGCAAGGCCGACGCTGCGGATGTGTCTACCGGCCGGTAATGAGTTACGAGAAATCCGAGAAAGGATGAATGTGTCCACAGTTGTCCCTACAAAGCTAGCCGGGCAAGACCCGTCCCAAGGCTTTTGCGCTGCCCCAGTGCCGGCAAACGCCCCGTTGAAAACTGAGAAAGAGGCCACGACCGTGCGGTTGCTCAGATTTCTGCGTTCCATCGGGCTAAGGGACAGCCTGGTTATGGCGGTTACCATGGCGTTGGCCGGGGGACTCGACTACGCTGTCAGTGTTTTGGCCGGACGCTGGCTTGTGCCCGTCGAATACGGAATCTTTATCGCGGTTGCCGCCGTTCTGCAAGTTTTAGCTCAGCTTACGAATACCATCCGGAATGTCGTGGCGTTCTATGCGGCCGAACTCAGCGCAAAGCGAGATTCATCGCGAAGCGTGGGGGCATTTGTGCAAAGCGCTTGGCGGTGGGGCTGGAAGTGGGGGTTCCTCGCGACTGGAGTGATGGCCCTGCTCAGCCCGGCTTTGGCTCGGACTTTGCGTTTGCCCAATGCCTGGCCGCTATGGGCCGCCAGCCCAGTGGTCCTGCTATTCTTTGTTCGAACGGTTACCGACGGTGCACTCCAGGGACTTCAGAAATTTGCAGGATTCGGAGTGGTACAAGTAGTACAGTCGCTCCTGCGATTGCTATTTGCCGCTGGTCTTATCTGGCTAGGAAGCCAGGCAGTGGGCGCGATCGTTGCATTGCCTCTGGCCATGGCTGGTGTCCTGACGCTTGCTCTTTGGTTCCTGCGTCCCTTTTTCCAAGACAACGGCGAGGTGGCCGCCCAGCAAGTGAGTTGGCACTATTCGTCCCACACCCTGATGGGACTTGCGGCTTTCGCTGTGTTGGCCAACATGGATGCCCTTTTCGTGAAGCACTTTTTCAGCCCAATCATTGCGGGCGACTACGGGCCCGTCGTTACACTGGCGAAGATGAGTTTGTTCGTCCCATTGGCAATGGGTATTGTTCTCCTGCCCAAAGCCACGCGGCGTCGGGCAAGCGGGCGTGATCCTCGTCCGATCCTACTGCTGGCTTTGGCTGCGACACTGCTGCCGGGTTTTGCGCTGACTGCCGTCTATTTTCTGTATCCGGGCTGGTTAGTACGGGCGATATTCACATCTGCGTACACAAGCCCGGGCGTTGTCCTGGGTTTGGCCAACCTGGCGGCAACCCTTTATGCCGGGTTGAACATCTGGCTGAATTACGCCCTCTCACTGAAGCGCCTGTCGTTCATATACATTTTAGTCGGTGTTCTCGTCTGGCAGGGAATGGGTATGTACCTTTTTGGTCGCGATAGCCTCGTACATATGACCCTGGTCATGGTGTCGGCGGGGTTGGCTGGCAATCTTGCAGGCTTCGCCACAACTTGGCTCACTGTGGATACGCCTGGAATCGCTCCGACAGCTACGAACTAGTTCGACGCGCCGGAAGCAGCTCTAGTCGTGTGTATCCGACTGAGTTGGTAAGCCATGCGATGGTAATGCCGCTGAACCTGTTTACGTATCTGCTGGCTTAAAGCGTTCTGCTTCGGTGAAGTGAGGCAGTTCGGAGCGACTTGCCCGGACTGGCTTTACTGTAAATGGAATTCGAAAGAAAACCCTAAAGGCGGGAATAGCGAAATCATGAACGTACTTGTGACTGGTGCCAGTGGGTTCGTTGGCGTGGAACTAACAAGAAAGTTGATGGACGAAGGATACATCGTTTTCGCTCTTGTTCGTGATCAGAAGAAACTCGCACGAGCTCTTCCCCCCAGCTACCTGGATCGCGTGAAGGTCTTAGAAGGGGACTTGCTTGTCGATGCTGATCTCAAAAAGCTCCAGCACCAGTTGCAAAATATGGTGGGCAACTTGGATATGGTCCTGGACTTGGCGGGAGGCGGGCCGTTAACTGCGAACCGTAAAGTGGAGAGTTTTGATACTAATTTCAAGACGACGTCGAATCTGATCCAAATTCTGGAAAACAGCAAGAAGCTGAGTTCGATTACCCTGTTCGTGTATTACAGCAGCCTGGCTGCAATGGGGCTGCCGGGAGTTGCCAGCGATAGAATCCTGTACAACGAAGACACCATATGCAATCCGGTTCTTCCCTTGGAAAGAGGCAAGCTGGAAAGCGAATCGCTTCTAAAGGCGCTTGCAAACAAGTATGGATTTAAGACCGTGGTCCTGCGTTTCCCGCAAATTTACGGCCTCGCTGATGCAGCTTTCATGCAGATTGTCAGTCTTATTCGAAAGGGCGTTTTTCCTGTAGTTCGAGGCAAGATCGGGAGTCTGCCGCTAATCAATCTTCGAGATGTGGTCAGCGCCACCTACGCTGTTGTTCGAAATGTCGAGAACATTCAGGGAATCTTTAATGTCCACCTGGTCTGTGAAGGAAGTTACTCCTACAACTATCTGGCTGAGCTGGTGAAAAAAAAATACGGTCACGGCGGAGTTTTGCGAATACCGTATTGGTTCATGTATCTTGGCGTTTGGATGATAGAGGTCGTTTTCGGGCTTCTTCAGAAGCCAGAACCACTCAATCGGCGGCGCTTGGTCTCTCTAACTAAAGACAGGATCGTGGACTCCAGCAAATTTGTGAGCTCGTTCAATTTCAAGTTTGAGGAGAATGTGGCAAGCTTTATAGCCGGCGAGCTGTCCTGAGTTAGTTCTATTCAAGTTGCCTTTTCGGTTCTAAAACCATTTCTCAAAGGAAGCACCCGTGACTAAAGCTGGGATAATAACAATCACAAACAGCTGGGAAGAGTATTTTCTGAAGCCGGATGAGGGACTGGGTACCACCTACGAACGCTTCGTCCTGCATCATTATTTTAGCTGGCTGAAGTCGCGCTACGACATCCACACGGTGCTGGAAGCTCCGTCATTTGGAATGACGGGTGTGTCCGGGATCAACAGTATCTGGTGGGCTTCGCAGGGGTCGAAAGTTACGGTTGTCGACCAATCTCCTGCACGACTGGAATCTATTCAGAAGGTTTGGAGAGAGACTGGTCTCCCAGCTGACTTCTTCTGCCAGTCTCCCACTTCTGCCATTTTGCCTTTTGCTGACGGTGCTTTTGACATGGCCTGGAACTTTGCCGCCCTGTGGCACGTCAAAGACGGAACAAAGTATTTGATGGAGCTTGCCCGTGTCACAAAAAAAGCGCTCTTTATCTGTGTCCCAAACAAGCAGAATCTTTGTTGGGTACTGAGGCCTCACAATGCCAACGACTATGAGCTGAATAATATCAACACGGATTGGATTACTTCCACCCTCGCGCCCTGCGGCTGGCGCATGGTGAAGACCGGATTTTTTGATGTCCCTCCGTGGCCCGACATTGCCATGAAGAAGGAAAATGTGCTCAAGATGGTTGGCTTGGGCTGGCTGGCGAAATCCATGGAGCCCAGCAACGGAGAAGGAAGATGCATCCTGGATTACTTTAAGGGCCAATCTCCTACGATGGAGAAAGACATCATGAAGTATGGCTTTCTAGAGCGGTCTCCCAACTGGTTGAAGCAATGGTGGGCCCACCACCGCTTTCTGCTTTTTGAGAAAGTATGAGTTGGCCGTTATTTCTCCAGGTATGCGGCCGCTGATCTTGCGGCGGCCGCCTTAAGAGCTCGGAAAAATTGTAATCAGTCGGCCTCACCTCGAGGCTCAGAAACCTAAATCAGAACTCCCGGGAATTCCTACCGATCGACCCGAGACCGAAAAAGGAAAGGGCACAATTTCATGCATGCTTCGCTCTCGAACTCGTCGGCGACAACGAAGGCGAGCGGTGATCGGATTCAGCGGGCTGTAGCTTTTAATTTTCGGCACTTTTTGGGCGGCGAAGCGACGCACGGCGACTGGTTGTCGACAATCGTGATTTGTCTGATGATTTTGACGTTGTTCGCCCTCTTGGCATTACCACTTAGACGCACTTTCGCAAATGTAGAAGTTAACTACAACGAGGGTTGGAACGCTTACAGGGCGGCTATGGTGGCCAGCGGAACTCCGCTCTATGGCGCTCCCCCCCACGGTCTCGGGACCGGGACGGCTTATCCGCCGCTTTCATTTCATTTAGTGGGTTTGTTGGGAACCGCTAGCACCTTTACAGTGATTGGCCGTTTGGTCTCGGTGATTTCACTGCTTGTAGCCGGTGTTTTTGTGGGCCTCATCGTCCGGCATGGAGGTGGTTCGCGGCAAATTGCTTTCTTTTCGTTTCTACTGTATGAAATC
>JGI12635J15846_10005859_pt1 | contig 10586 bp, 6 predicted proteins | sample BlaSpr_A8_OM2_M2_FD_15846 | JGI IMG/M metagenome (IMG submission 15846) | reverse complement strand
CGAAAGCTTCGTTCAACAGCCACTTATGGCGAATGCGATCGCTCACGGTCATTGGAATCTCGATCGCGAGATCGACCGAGCCGCTAGCCAGTTCCGTCTCCAGATCGCGGCGCTTGATTCTCGAAGTCGTGATTGACATTCCTGGGGAAGCGTCTTTCAATCGCCGCAACAAAAATGGAAGAATCAGCGCCTCAAAGTATTCCCACAGCGACAGATTAAAATTCCGCCGGGTGTGCTCGGGGGCGAAATTGCGGCTTTGGGTCAGGTTCGTCTCGAGGATCTGCAGCGCCTGTCGCACTTGGTCGATCATGTTGCGGGTGAAGGGCGTGGGCACCATGTGCGCGCCCTGGCGGACGAAGAGCGGGTCTTGCAAGAGATCGCGCAGGCGCTTTAACGCGTGGCTGATTGCCGGTTGCGTAAGGTTGAGTTGCTGGCCGGCGCGCGTGATGTTGCCCTCGCGATAGATGGCCTCGAGTACCACAAACAGGTTCAAGTCGACCTGACTTAAATGCACGCCGCATATATTACAGGATTCACAGGATTCATTAGGAGAATTGTGCGGCAGTCGCTAGGCTATAGCGCAATAAGAAAGAAATCCAGCGCGGAGTCGGCGCTATTTCCATGGATTTTTCTCGGTCAAAGAAAGCTCAAAGCTATGTCGAACGCGTGACGGAGTTCATGCAAGAGCACGTCTTGCCCGCGGAACCCGAATATCACGCGCAGGTGCAGAATTCTCCCGATTGGAAAAACTGGGAGCAGCCGGCCGTGATGGAGACCTTGAAGGCTGAGGCTCGAGCCGCGGGCTTGTGGAATCTTTTTCTTCCGGGCGCCCTTGCGGACGGTGAGTTTGGCGCGGGGCTCACTAACGTCGAATATGCGCCAGTGGCGGAGATTACGGGGCAATCGTCGATTGCTCCTGAAGTTTTCAACTGTAACGCTCCCGACACGGGCAACATGGAAGTGCTGGTGAAATATGGCTCGGCGGCGCAAAAAGAACGCTGGCTCAAGCCGCTGCTCGCGGGCGAAATTCGTTCGGCGTTCTGCATGACTGAGCCTGCGGTCGCCTCTTCGGACGCGACGAACATGCAGGCTACGGCGTGCATCGAAGGGGATCACGTCGTCCTCAACGGGGTGAAGTGGTGGAGCTCGGGAATTGGGCATCCGCATTGCCGGGTGCTGATCTTCATGGGCGTCACCGACCGTTTTGCGGCCCGGCATCGGCGGCATTCGATGGTGCTCGTGCCGCGCGACGCTCCGGGCGTCGAGATTGTGCGCATGGTTCCCGTGTTTGGCTCTTATGATTCGCCGTTCGGCCATGGCGAGGTGCGCTTCACCAATGTGCGCCTGCCGGTCGAGAACATTATTGCGGGAGCGGGGCGCGGATTTGAAATTGCTCAAGGGCGGCTCGGACCGGGGCGAATTCATCACTGCATGCGCACTCTCGGAGCGGCCGAACGCGCGCTTGAACTTTTATGCCGGCGCTCGCTGCAGCGCGTTGCGTTTGGCAAGCCGCTGGCGGAACTCGGTGGCAACGTGGATGTGATTGCCAACGCACGCATCATGCTGGAGCAGGCGCGCCTGCTCACTTTAAAAGCCGCGTGGATGCTCGATGAAGTGGGCACGAAAGGCGCGCGCAGCGAAATTTCACAGATCAAAGTTGTGGTGCCGAATGTTGCGCTGCAGATTATCGATCAGGCAATTCAAATGCACGGAGGCGCTGGCGTATCTCCCGATTTTCCGCTAGCGGATATGTTCGCCGCGATTCGCACTTTGCGGATTGCGGACGGTCCCGATGAAGTGCATCGGGCGTTGATTGCCAAGCTGGAGTTGGCGAAGTATGGAGACTGAGAGTGTCAGGTGACGGCGGGATGATTCGGTTGTCCGTTGTCAGGTAAGATGCAGCTCACCGGTATTTTGTGATGAACAATCAACCGAGGGCATGTGCAGCTTGAGGTAGGCAAGGTTGATTCAAAGCGGTCTTCAGAATACTTCAAGAGGTTCTACTTCCGATTCAACCAATCCCGTCCTCGGCCTTGTGGGCTCGGCTAACATCCCATCTTCCTGTCAAGTTAGCGAGCCCTTCGCAATTGCTGTATAGATTCAGGCTCCGCTGCGCTACATCCGTGGCGGAGGTTGGAGCTCAGAACGAGAAGCGCACTCCCAGTTGCACTTGCCTCTTCGGAAATGCTGAAGTGAATGCCAGCGGCGTACTCGATGAGACTGTGCCTCCTCCGGCTAGGGCTGCGCCGGGTTTCATTCCTTTCACGTTGAAGGTGGTGAAGCCCGGCTCGAAGCCGAAGAGCGGGCTGACTTCGTTATTTACGCTGGCATAGTTGGTGCGATTCGGGATGTTAAATCCTTCCGCCACGAACTGAATATTCGACTTCTCGCCTAGCTTGTGGGCCCAGGTGAGGCGCATGTCGAAGTCGATGTAGTCGGGGCCGAGCCCGGTGTCGCGCGGAGCTCCGATGGGGCGTTCGTTGGTGGTGTGATTGTTGCCGTTGACTTCGCCTCCGGCTAGCAGGTTAAAGGGATGTCCGCTGTGGGCTTCGAAGATGGGAGCGAGCTGAAAACCGGACAGATAATTCTGTCGCCAGGGGCTGTTGATGACTCCGGCGATCACGACTTTGTGGCGCTGATCGAACTCGGAAAGGCTGCGATCGAGGTTGAGGTTGGTCGGATCTTGCGGGCCGTAGTCGGTGTTGTAGTCGGTCGAGGTGTCGAAGGCCTTGCTGTAGGTGTAATTGCCGAACAAAGTAAAGCGATCGCTGAAACGCTTTTTTACTTCCACGATTCCGCCTTCGTAAACCGCGTAGGCACCGGAGGTGTATTGGTTGTTCTGGACGATCAGCGGATTTATGAAGCACTGGACGGTGGCGGCACAGGGAAAGACTCCGCCGGAAAACTCGGTGCCACCCAGGGGATCGTCGGCTGCGCTTGTGTTCCAGTTGCGATAGGAAACGGTCTGGCCGTTGGCCAACTGTACGGTGCTGAGCGGCGCGGGCAGAAGGTTGGTGTCGATGGCGACCGGCAGTCTCTGGGTGTGGGTGTAGATTCCGCTGAGCGAGATGGAGAAGCCGGTTCCGATCTCACGCTCAATGCCAAAGGAAGCCTGCTGCGCAATCGGAGGACGATAGCCGGGCTGATTCACGAAAAGGACCTGAAGTGGAGAGAGCGGGCCGCTGTTGGTTACGTCGATGCCGACAGGCTGGGCACCGGCAAAGGGGCCGGCCACGGCAGTCGGCGTGACGCATGCGTTGTTGCCGGCGGTAGGAGTGGTGCACTGAATTAATCCCTCGCCGAAGAGGGTCTGGAACATGGTGGCCGAACCGGCTATGCCGAGCGCTGGAACGCCGGAGAAGCCATCGGCGTAGATGGAAATTTCGCGCTTGCAGGGGTTGGCGCCGGTGCCGGGGATAATGGGAAAGCCGAATTGCGAGACTCCGCAGATCGCGGTGACGTTGGCTACCTGGCCGGCGCCGGTGCTGTTCTCGACAGCGGCACGGCCCGCGCCTACGACTCCGAGGCTGAGGTCGACGTCGGGGATTTGGGCGTCGACGGGTCCATAGAAGATTCCGTAGCCGCCGCGGATCACGGTCTTGTGATCTTTGAAGGGATCCCACGCGAAGGAAACGCGCGGGCCAAAATCTTTTCCGTAGGTGGTGAGCGGGGCAAACTGCGTATCGAGTTCGTAGCGGAGACCGTAATTCAAGGTGAAGTTCGAAGTCATCTTCCAGGAATCTTGCGCGTAGAACGCGGTTAATGGGCGAGTGTAGTAGCCGTAGGTGGGATCTCCGAAGCCCTGCTGATAAATCTCGGGCAAGCCGAGAGATGACGATTGCAGTGAGCTTATGTTGATGCCCGCCGGGGTCGCTCCGCCAGTGCAGGGATTGGCGGCGGCGGGAGAAAAGCATGGGCTGAGCACAAGGCCCGGGAGCCCGCCAAACACCCAGCGGCCGGGGAAGAAGGTGTGCGATTCGGTGTGATTGCCGCGGAGAAGTTCGTAGCCTCCGAACTTGAAAGTGTGGTGGCCGCGGATGATGGTGAAATTGTCGGCGAATTCGTAGCGGCGCAGGATGGTGATATTGGGGAGGAAGATATTGGTGCCGATATTGTTGATGAACCCTGGAATCTGGAGGCCGGCTTGGGCGGGCTCGTTGGGAATTACGTTGAAGCTGTTGTAATCCCACTGCACGCGGGCCTCGTTCTGGGCGCGTGCGCTGAACTGGTGATACCAGGCAGCTTGAAAATTATTGTCGTAGGTGTGGATGGAACTGCCGGCCGAATAAGCGGTCAGCGACTGCACATCGGGCGACTCTTCCAGATCGTGGCCGTAGCGGTAGGTTAGAGAAAGTTGGTTGCTCGAATTGAAGTGGTGATCGAGGCGCGTGGATGCAAGATACTCACGCGTGTTGTAGGGGAAGATTCCGCCCTCGGATTCGAACTGAGTTACGAGGTAAGCATTCAATCCCTGCTGAATTGGGCTCACGCCCTGGCCGGGAGTGATGGAGAGAGCCTCTTGCAGAAGACCGGCGCACACCGTGGCTGGTTCGAGAATGAATCCTCCGGTGGGAGTGGTGAGACACGGTACGGGCGCGTTGCCATTCGGACCGGCCGCGAGCGCCGTGACCATCGCTTGCTGCGCAAACCTGGGATCGGTTTGCGGGAAAGGATTCGAGGTGGCTGTGGCGGAGGGTCCGGCGAAGATCGAACTGTCGGTCAGAATGGGAACGGAATTTTGCGAGTTCTGCCGCAGGCCTTCGAAGGAGGCGAAGAAGAACGTTTTGTCTTTCGCAATGGGGAAGCCGAGGTTGCCGCCGTATTGCTGGCGGCTGAGCGAATTCTTGATTGGGGCGCCGAGTGAAGTGGTGTTGAAATTCGAATAGGTGGGGTCATTCGCTAGAGCGGAGCTGAAGGCGAATGGATCGCGGGCATCAAGCGCGTCGTTGCGGAAAAATCCGTAGAGCGTGCCATGCACATCGTTGGTGCCGGACTTGGTGACGATGTTGATCGAAGCGCCGGTGGCGGCGCCGAGGTCGGCTCCGTAGTTGCTGCGATTGATCTGGAACTCCTGGACGTCGTCCTGGTTGACGGTGAGGCGAACGCCGCCGCTGTCACCGGAAGTTTCACCGCCGTCGATGGTGATGCTGTTGCCGCGGCCGTTGCTGCCATAGAAGGACAGGCCGCTTTGCGGAGTTTGCTTGACTCGGAAATCCTGATCGCCGGCAAGGCGCGTGGAATCGGAGACGCCGGGCGCGAGCAACGTGAAAGTAAGGTAATCGCGGCGGTCGACAGGCAAGTCGGCAATGTATTGCTGATTGATCGTGTCGGCTTGGCTGCCGCGCTCGGTCTCGACGACGGGCGGCTGGCCCGTAACTTCGACAACCGTTGCGACCTTGGAAAGGTTCAGTTTGAAATCATAGATGACGATCTGGCCCACAGCAACGGTGACGCTTTTTCGGATCTCCGTTGCGAAGCCGGGCATTTCGACGCTGACATCGTAAGTCGCGGGGTAAAGTCCGGCTACGCGGAATTGACCGGTGCTATCAGTTGTGGTGGTGCGCTGGAGGCCGGTTTGGGTGTCGACGACACTAACGGTCGCCTTGAGCACTACGCCGCCGGCGGAGTCGGTCACCGTCCCGGTGATCTCACCCGACGTGCCTACGCCTTGCGCGAGGGCAGCAAGAGTTGCGAGGAAGAGGCACGCGAAGATGCAGGCGCTTCTTTTTATCGAGAAATCGAGCGCCTGCTTAGGGTTGCGGCGCGAAACGGTGCGGAGATCGAAACGGCTCTGTTCAGAACTCATAAGCTCCCGGCCTCGCAAGGCTTGCATCATGGCAAATTGGGATGGCGGCATTGTACCAACATCCGCACAGATTCTTGCGACGCCTTGGTCGCAAGGTCAAAATGTTGTCGCGATCTCTGTTTTGTGCCGGATCGAGTGAATGAGACGAAAAAAACTCCCCACGCTCCTGCCGCTTCAGGGCGTCGACTTCTCATGATGGGCGCGAGCGTATCTGTGTTCGCGTAATTCATCAAATGAATTATTTTGATGATGATGTATGCCTATGGAGAATGTAAGTGCGAATGCACGTTAAACAAGGGCGGAACGGCGTCATGATCGGTATTTCGCTGTTAGCTGACAGGGTTCTCCTGTGAAGAAAGAAATTCGAAGATTGCGCGGTGAGCGGCCTTCGTCTGATCGGTGGTAAAGAGATGGCTCGCGCGGTCGAGCAGGACTAATTTTGCTTTGGGGATGCGCTCGGCGATTAATTTTCCGTTGGCGGGAGGCACGAGGTCATCGGACTTGCCGTGGATGACCAGGGTTGGAGATTTAATTTCGCCAAGCCGGCTGTAACCTTCCCACGCCAGAATTGCGTGCAACTGCGCCATGTAGCCTGCCTGAGTTGGAAGGCAGCGACGGCGCATGGCGACGTCCTCTTCGACTTTATCTCGCGGCGTGGCCGCGTCGTAGATGTAAGGGATAATGGCTTCGCGCGATTGCTCGAAGCTCATGCCGCGGGCGAAGAGGATGTCGATCACTTTTCCGTCGGCGCGCACCGCGGATGGGCCGCCGGGCGAGGTGCAGCCGAGAATTAAGGCACGCGTCCGTTCCGAATATTGCAGTGCGAATTCCTGGGCGATCATGCCGCCCATGGAGACTCCGAAGACATGAGCGCTGGGAACGCCGGCGGCATCGAGGACGGCGGCTGCGTCGGAGGCCATGGTGGCGATTGAATAAGGGCCAGGAGGGACGTCGCTTGATCCCACGCCTCGATTGTCGAGCGCGATGGTGCGGAAGTGTTGCGAGAGGATAGGGCGAGTGCGATGCCACAGGGCTGCGGGGTAGCCGAGTCCCATGATCAGGAGGAGGGGACTTCCCTGCCCTTGTTCATCCCAGTAGATCTTGGCGGAGTGGTTGTTGATGAATGGCATTTTTGTCGCAGGCTCCCTCAGCGGCTGGAGAATAAGCTCATTTAGCGCAGCGGTAAACCGCTGCGCCACCCAAAATCAGGAACAAAATCGTGTTGTTTTAGCAATCATTAGAGCCAGTCCTGAAAATAAACCCAGAGCTGCGGCAGTGAACCAACGCCACCAAGAAAAGACGTTAGGTTACTTTCAGCATTAGTTTGCCGTTGTTCTCGCCTTTGAAAAGCTTGAGCAAAGTTTCGGGAAAGGTTTCCAGGCCTTCCACGATATCTTCGCGTGATTTGAGTTTGGTGGCAGCCATCCATTGCGCCATTTCCGCTCCCGCTTGCGGGTAGCGGTCGAAGTAATCCATCACCAACATGCCTTTCATGGAGGCGCGATTTGTCAGAAGAGACATGTAATTGCTTGGTCCAGCGACGGGCACGGTGCTGCAGTATTGCGAGATCGCTCCGCAGATGACAATTCGAGCGCCGCGCGCCAGGTTGGCGAGCGCGGCCTCGAGAATGGTGCCGCCGACATTATCAAAATAAACGTCGATACCCTTCGGACAATGCTGGCGGAGGGAGCGTCTGACGTCTTCGGATTTGTAATCGACGGCAGCATCGAAGCCGAGATCTTCGACAACGTGGCGGCACTTTTCCGGGCCTCCGGCGATACCGACGACATGGCAGTTTTTGATTTTGGCGATTTGCCCGACGATGGCACCGACGGCTCCGGCTGCGGCGGAGACAACGACCGTGTCTCCGGGCTTGGGCTGGCCGGTGTCGAGCAGGCCGAAATATGCGGTCATGCCAGTCATGCCGAGCACGCTGAGATATTTGGGCAGAGGGACGATTTTTGGGTCGATCTTCCTGACTCCACTGCCGTCGGTGAGCGCGTATTCCTGCACGCCGAATACTCCAGTGACATGATCGCCCACGGCGAAGCGCGGATTGCGGGAGGCGGTGACGACGCCGAGACCGAGCGCGCGCATGACTTCTCCGATGGCGACGGGCGGGATGTAGGACCGGGCTTCGTTGACCCAACCGCGCATGGCGGGATCGAGCGAGATGTAGAGAATTTGAACCAGGAGCTCACCCCCCTTCGGCTCGGGAGCGGGTTCTTCGACGTAGGTCCAGTCGCTGCCCTTAGGCATTCCCACGGGACGAGCGGCGAGGAGAAATTTGTGATTGGTCAGGGGCATGGTGACTCCTTAAATATGTCGTAGCTTCTTAGTGTCGTGTCCCGGAATTTTGCGGCATCATGGCCGGGGCGATGATCACTCACTTGAAGTGCCTTGGTAGTGCAAACAAACTACATAGGTCCTTCCCTTCGCTCAGGATGACAATCAGAGTTGTGATGCGAACTTGCGAAACACAACTCTAGTATTCGTGTTACACGACTCAGACGGTGTAGCGCTCGTTGGCGAGCAGCCTTTGTGCAATCTGGCGGCGCAGTGCAATCGTGTTCACAGGATCGTGCGTTGCATATTCGCGCAGGCGCGATAGATTGCGACGTAGCTCGCCGCCTTCGGCGCTCGCGCTTAGGACTGTCCTCGACGCTTGTTCGATGCGGGCGATCGCGTCACGCAAGTAGACGGCGGTGGCGTCGGCGGCATTTGCGCCGTTGCCGGACGCGGCTAGTTTGCGGCTGCGCAGCAAGGCCGACTCCATCGCGAAAACTTCCATGATGATGTCGGAGAGGTTCATGATGATCTCTTGTTGCTGTTCAAGTTTGGCGGCGTATTTTTCGTGCGCGATTCCGAGGGTCAGCAGCGCGATCTTTTTTGCGTTGTGGACGAGATTGATTTCCGCGTCGTTCGTGTTCGAGGGCTGCGGCTCGGCTTGGTTGAGTACAGCGCGGGCCGCTTCGAACAGAGGCAGAAGGCCGCGGGACGCGCGTTTCAGTGGCATGCCGGTAATGACCAAGCGATTAATTTCGCTGGTGCCTTCGAAGAGGCGGTTGATGCGCGAATCGCGATAGGCGCGTTCGACGGCATAGTCGTGGTGGTATCCGTAGCCGCCGTGGATTTGAACGCCTTCATCGACCACGTAGTCGAGCATTTCGGAGGCATAGACTTTGACCATGGAGCACTCGGCGGCAAACTCTTCGATAGCTTTGAGTTCCTGGTTGGGATCGCCGGTCGCCGCGCCGTGCATCTGATTTTCAATCAGTCCGACGACACGCCAGGTCATCGACTCCGCGGCGAAAATGCGGATCGTCATTTCGGCGAGCTTGTGTTGAATGGCGCCGAAGTCGGCAATGGAGGCGCCGAACGCTTTGCGCTGCTTGGCATATTTCAAGCAGATGGTGAGAACGTTTTTCGCGGCTCCGACGCCGGCGGGACCAAGTTTGAGGCGGCCGATGTTGAGAATATTGAAGGCGATGACGTGACCGCGTCCAATTTCACCGAGCACGTTGTCGACGGGGACGGCGACGTTGTCGAAATAAACGGCGGTGGTGGAACTGCCGGTGATGCCCATCTTGTGCTCTTCGGCACCGCTGCTCACGCCTGGAAAGGCACGCTCGACGAGGAAAGCGGTGAACTTTTCTCCGCCAACTTTCGCGAAGACGGTGAAGAGATCGGCGGCGCCGCCGTTGGTGATCCACATTTTCTGACCGTTGAGGATGTAATGTTTTCCGTCGGGCGCGAGATCGGCGCGTGTGCGTGCGGAGAGCGCGTCGGAGCCGGCGAGCGGCTCGGTGAGTGCGTAGGCGGCGAGCATCTCGACCTTCGCCAGCTTCGGAAGATATTTACGCTTCTGCTGTTCATTGCCGAAGTAGACGATGGGAAGCGTGCCGATGCCGGTGTGGGCGGAGTGCCAACCTCCGTAGGAACCGTCGCGGCCGAGACGCTCGGAGGTGACCATGAGCGAGGGGAGATCCATAGCCATACCGCCATATTCTTCCGGGATCGTCATGGCGGTAAGGCCGAGATCGACGGACTTGCGCAGCACACTCAACGCCAGGCCGGACTTTTTTTCGCGGATCGCGGGCAGGTTGGGCTCGACTTCGTTGGCCCAGAATTCATCGACCATCTGGCCGACGGCGAGATGTTCATCGCTGAGATCTTCGGGGGTAAAAATATCCTGGGGCGTCGAGTCTTCGAGCAGAAACGCGGTTCCTTTGGTTGTCTTGCGCTGAGTGTCTGTTAATGTGGTCATGAAAAACTCCTATGCCGCCTTTTGAAATTGAGAATCTGAAATCTTTGAAACAGTATGAGGGACGCGAGTTTCCGGCGACTGACTGGTTCGTTATCGGCGAGGATCGCATACAGAAATTTGCCGAGGCCACCGAGGACTTCCAGTGGATTCACTTGGACGACGAACGCGCGCGGCGCGAATCTCCGTTTGGCGGCACCATTGCTCACGGCTTCTTGACGCTCTCGCTTCTGAGTTATTTGGTCAAGCAGGCAGTCGAGATACGCGCGGGCGTCGCGATGGGCGTCAACTATGGATTGAATAGAGTTCGTTTTCCTTCGGCGGTGCGCGCCGGATTGAAGGTTCGGGCGTGCGTGACTCTGCTTTCGGCGAAGGAGTTGGTGGAGTTCGTCGACGTGGTTTTTTTGATACGCGTCGAAAGTCAGGGGGTTGACGGACAGCCATCCAGTAAGCCGGGCTGCGTTGCCGAATGGCTGGTCCGCTATTACGCGAGGTGAGCGTCGGCTCATATCGTCT
>JGI12635J15846_10005858_pt1 | contig 10587 bp, 10 predicted proteins | sample BlaSpr_A8_OM2_M2_FD_15846 | JGI IMG/M metagenome (IMG submission 15846) | reverse complement strand
CCTCGGGTTTGGCGACGCGAGCGCGCTGAGATGCAGGCACTAAGAACGCTCGGCATCGGACCGCTGCTCGCCTGGCTGGCCGGTTGCGCCGTGGGTCCCAATTATCATGTGCCTAAGATGGCGACTCCGAGCGAATTTATTGGCGCCTCCGCGGCCGGCAGGCCGGCGGCGCCTGTCACGCCGCCGGTCGTCGACTTGACTCAGTGGTGGTATTCGCTCAATGACGCGGAGCTCGATTCGCTCATCGATCGGGCCATTCGCGCCAACCCTGATATAGAGATTGCACTGACGCGGCTGCAGCAGGTTCGAACCCAGCAGGCCGTGCTGGTGGGCGTTGCGCTGCCAGCGGTCGCCGCCAGCGGGGCCGCGGGACGCGGTACCGGCAGCGACATTACGCGCGCCGGGGCCGCAGCTGCGCTTCGAGCCGGTGACAACAAGGGCTCGCTCGATCAGATCAGGCAGGTGGCGGGATTTACCGCCAGCTGGGAGATCGATCTGTCCGGCGGCTACCGCCGGGCAATCGAGGCGGGAAAATACGAGGTCGCGGCCGCAGCCGCGGTTCGCAGTGCGGTTCTGCTCAGCGTCGTCGCCGACGTGGCTCGCGACTACGTCGATATGCGCGGATTGCAGATGCGGCTGGCGATCATCCGCAACAACATCGCGACCGCGGGACAATCCCGTGATTTGGAGCAGACGCGTTTCGATCGCGGATTGACCAATGAGCTGGATCTGCAGTTGGCCATTCGCGAATTCGAGACCCTGCAATCCGAACGACCGATACTGGAGAGCGAGCTCAAGGCGGTTCAATACCGGATCGCCGTGCTGCTCGGTCAGTATCCTGAGGAAATCGCAGAAGAATTGGCCCAACCGGGCAGCCTGCCCAGTCTGCCCGCGTCGGTCGCACCCGGACTGCCGCTCGATCTGCTGCAGCGCCGACCCGACATCCGTGAGGCCGAGCGGCAATTGGCCGCCGCCACCGCGCGCATCGGTGTAGCCACTGCCAATCTTTTCCCGCACGTCGCCCTCAGCGGCGGACTCGGCACGCAATCGGAGGACATCGGTGCGCACGGCAGCCACATCTGGGCATTTGGCCCCGCGGTGTATTGGCCGGTGCTGGATTTCGGCGCTCTTGATGCNCTGGTTAGCGTCGCGGATCTGCAGGCGCACGAGCGATTGATCGCCTACCGCAAAACGGTTATCGANGCCGTGCAGGATGCGGATACGGCGATTGCGAATTTCGACGCGCAACAACAGCGNCTGAACGATCTTGCCGATGCGATGATGGCGAGCGAGCGCGCAGTCAGNCTGGCTCAGCAACGCTACGAGCGCGGACTGACCGATTTCCTGAACGTNGTGGACGCCGAGCGTCAGCAATACAGCCTTGAAGATGAATACACCGCCGCTCAGCAGAGCGCCGCCGATGCGTTCATCTATCTGTGTCANGCGCTCGGCGGCGGCTGGGAGCAGTACCAGAATATCCCGGCCATCCGCCGCCCCGAACCGGCCGTGATGGCTGGCTTTCACCGGCTGCTAGCCGGTGATGATCCGCAAAAGTGACCGCANCGCGGTCATCGGTGGAGCGAGCGCCAAGCGCAGCCCAAGGGAGGATATCGTGGACGCCAGTGGGATCAATGCACGACTACGCATCTATGTCGGGGAGGACAAGCGACACGGGGATAAGCCGCTCTACGAAGCCATCATGCTTAAGGCGCGTCAACTTCAGTTGGCCGGCGCGACCATGATGCGCGGGTCGCAGGGCTATGGCCGCTCCACTCGGCTGCATACGACGGACGTGGTTTTTTCCGAGGATTTGCCGGTTATCATCGAGATCGTCGACAGCCGGGACAAGATCCGGAAATTTGCAGCNTTGCTCGATGGCATCAAGCAGATCGGGCTGGTGACCTGCGACGACGTCAGCGTCTTACGCTGTCCATCCGCTCCGGTCTGAGCTCGCAGGCCGCGCTGGCATGGATCGGCGTGGGCTTGACAGCGGCGGCCAGCCTTTGGCAGTATTTCTGCCTAGACAGACACTGTAAAGGCAGTAAGTGCCCATGCAACATTACCGGGCGGAAAGTTATAAGGCACGCAGCAGCATCGGCTATCTGATCAAGCGNGCGCATTCGCTGTTGATCGACCAGTTGGAGGCGGCAGTTGCCGGTAGCGACATCACCGCCACCCAATGGGTAGTACTGATGCACCTGCGCGACGGGCTGGCGATCAATGCCAGTGACCTGTGCGCGCAATTACGACACGACAGCGGCGCGCTGACGCGGGTCATCGACCAGCTCGAGGCCCGCGGGCTGGTGCAGCGCGAACGCAGCCGTGAGGATCGGCGCGAGGTGCAATTGCGATTGACTGACGCCGGAATCGAGACGGTGGCTTCCCTGGTTCCCACGGTGGTCGACAAGTTCAACTTCGCGCTGCGCGACTTCTCGCGCGCCGAAGCCTCGGAGCTGAACCGCCTGCTGATCAAGTTGATTACCAGTCTCGACAGCGCAAGCGTCGAGCCGGGAGAAGCGGCATGAAGCTGCTCGGCGTGGGTTTTCGATGGCTGATCGCGGGGCTGGCCGCGATGCTGTGGGCCTGTGCTACGCCGCCCAGGGGCGATGCGCAGCACGCGGCGATCGCGGACTCGGGCCTGGGTCTGGCGGGTGCGGCGGCGATACCGGTGGCGCAAGACTGGTGGCAGGGATTCGGCGATGCGCAGCTGGAGCGGCTGATCCAGCAGGCGTTAAGCGATAACCCGGGGCTGGCGCAGGCGGCGGCGCGCCTGCGGCTGGCCGAGGCGCAGGCGCAGGCGGCCCACGGCGCTCAACTGCCCGGCGTGAAGCTGAGCGGCGGTGAAACGCGGCTGAAGATCCCCGGTGGATTCCCGCAGGCGATCGCCGGCGGCCAGACCGTGTGGCTTGGCGATCTGGGTGCGGTTCTGTCCTGGGATCTGGACCTGTGGGGTGAGCGTGCCGACGCCGTAGCGCAGACGCGCGCGCTGGCCGAGGCGGCCCNGCTCGACATCGAAAACGCNCNGCTGCTGCTCGCGGGCGCGCTGGTGCAGTCATATATCGATCTCTATCGCAGCTATGCGCTCGCGGACATCGCCGAGCGTGCCGANGCGCAGCGCGCGAACATTCTCGCCATCACGCGCAGGCGCCTCGCGGCCGGGCTCGATACCCGGGTGGAACTGCGGCAAGCCGAAGGTGCGCTGCCGCAAGCGCGGCTGGCGTTGACGCAGGCGCAGTCGGCGCAGGCGCTGGCGGTTCACCAGCTGGCGGCGCTCGCTGGCCGTGGCGCCGATGTCTACTCGGGGATTGCGCGCCCGCAGTTGGACCTGGAGGCAGCACTGCCGCTGCCGAGCGAGCTGCCGGTGAACCTGCTGGCCCGCCGTCCGGATGTGATCGCTGCGCGTTCGCGCATCGCGGCCGCCGACGCGCAGAAGCGCGCCGCCAAGGCGGCGTTCTATCCTGACGTCAGCCTGACGGCTCTGGCAGGCTTCGCCTCGTTCAGCCTGACCGACCTGATCAATGCAAAATCCTTTGGTTACGGCGCGGGACCGGGCTTGTCGCTGCCGCTGTTCGACGGCGGTCGCCTGCGCGCTCAATATCGCGGCAGCGAGGCCGGGCTCGACCAGGCAGTGGCGAGCTACGATGACACCGTGGTGCGCGCGGTCCACCAGGCCGCCGACCAGCTCAGCCTGATCGATTCGGTGAGCGCGCAGCGGGCCCAGCAGCGCGAGTCGCTGACTGCCGCCGAGGAAGCCTACCGCCTGGCCGAGGAGCGCTACCGCGCGGGGCTGGCGGGCTACCTGACGGTACTCAATGTCGAGACCGAAGTGCTCAATGAGCGCCGCCAGCAGGTCGATCTGAGCGCGGCGCTGGCACAGGCCCGGGTCTCGCTGCTGCTGGCCGTCGGCGGCAGCTTTCAATACCCAGCGGCGCGGAGCGTCGCCGCCCGATGATGCGGTAAGCCGATGCAACGTTCCAGCAACGAGAATTGACATGGACCAACCCACTGCAACTAACAACCACGCCCGCAATCGCGCCTTGCTGATTCTCGCCGTCGTGGCAGTCATCGGCGCACTGGCCTGGCTGACTCACCTGTACCTGGTCGGCCGCTATTACCAGGGTACCGATGATGCCTACATCAGCAGCGATCTGCTGCAGATCACCAGCGAAGTGCCGGGCACGGTGATCGCAGTGAATGTGGATGACACACAGAGCGTCGAGCGCGGTCAGGTGCTGGCCGTGCTCGATGCGGCTGACGCCCAGGTCGCGATCGCCAGCGCCGAAGCGCAGCTGGCGCGTGCGGTGCGCAACGTGCGCGCCCTGTTCGCGCAGCGCGACCAGGTGCAGGCGCAGATCGCGCAGCGCGTATCCGACCTGAAGCGTGCGCAGGATGATCTGGATCGCCGCCAGGGCCTGCTGTCCGACGGTGCCGTGTCCGGCGAGGAGCTATCGCATTCGCGTGACGCGCTCGCGCTGGCGCGTGCCGGGCTCGACGCCGCGCGCGAACAGCTCAATGCGACCGAGGCGCAGATACAGGACACCACAATTGCGACCCATCCGCAGGTGCTCGACGCGGAAGCGGCGGTACGCACTGCCGCGTTGGCGCTGCATCGCACCGAGCTGCGGGCACCGGTGTCCGGCGTGATCGCCAAGCGATCGGTGCAGGTCGGTCAGCGCGTGGCGGCGGGTAGCCCGCTCATGGCCCTGGTGCCGCTCGATGACGTGTGGGTAGACGCGAACTTCAAGGAAGTGCAGCTTCGCCGCATGCGCGTTGGGCAACCGGTCACCCTGCACGCGGATCTGTACGGCAACGGCGTGGATTTCCACGGCCGGCTGGCCGGCCTGGCAGCCGGCAGCGGCAGCGCGTTCGCGCTACTGCCGCCGCAGAACGCCTCGGGCAACTGGATCAAGATCGTGCAGCGCATACCGGTACGTATCACGCTCGATCCGCGGGAGCTGAAGGCTCATCCTTTGCGCGTGGGTTTGTCGATGACCGCCGATGTGGATGTGCACGACGTCTCCGGCCCGGTGGTCTCCAGTCAGGTGCGCAACGTGCCACAGCCGACACAGCAAAGTGCCGGCGATGACCCAGCGCTGCAGGCGCGCATCGACCGCATCGTGGCGCTCAATGCGGGGCGCGATAGCAGCCGCCCGTCGATAGCGCGCGCCGCGGCTGCGCCGCTGCGGTGAACTCGCCGGCCGGCACGGCGCCGCTGGGCGGCTACCACCGCGCGCTGGTAGCGTTCGCGCTGGCGCTCGGCACCTTCATGCAGGTGCTCGACACCAGCATCGCCAACGTCGCCATTCCGACCATCGCCGGCAATCTTGGGGTTTCACCCAATCAGGGCACCTGGGTGATCACCTCGTTCGCGGTCAGCAACGGCATATCGGTCCCACTCACCGGATGGCTGATGCAGCGTTACGGCGTGGTGCGCACTTTCGTGCTATCGGTGCTGGCATTCACGGCGGCATCGTTTCTGTGCGGCGCGGCCTGGAGCCTGTCCTCGCTGGTGGTATTTCGGGTGCTGCAAGGCGCGGTGTCCGGACCGATGATTCCGGGTTCCCAGGCGCTGCTGCTGACATTGTTCCCGCCCGAGAAGAAGGGCACGGCACTCGCCATATGGTCCATCACGACGCTGGTGGCGCCGGTTACCGGCCCGGTGCTCGGCGGCTACATCTCCGACAACTGGAGCTGGCCGTGGATCTTCTATATCAACGTGCCGGTCGGCGTGCTGTCGGGATTGGTCTGCTGGCACTATCTGAAGCGGCGCGACACGGCGACCAAACAGTTGCCGATCGACACCGTGGGCCTGGGACTGCTGATCGTCTGGGTTGGCGCGCTGCAGGTCATGCTCGATAAGGGCAAGGATCTGGACTGGTTCTCTTCAACACCGATCGTGGTGCTCACCGCCGTGGCCGTGATCGCCTTTATCGCGTGGCTGATCTGGGAACTGACGGCGCGCTACCCGATCGTTGACCTGTCACTGTTCAAATCGCGTAACTTCAGCCTCGGTACTTTGTCGTACTGTCTGGGTTACGCGGTGTTCTTCGGCAACATCGTGCTGCTGCCGCTGTGGCTGCAGACCCAGATTGGCTACACGGCGACCTGGGCTGGGTTGGTCGCGATGCCCGCGGGCGTGGTGTCGGTGCTGGTCTCGCCGTTCGCCGGCCGCCTGGTCGGCAAGGTCGATGCGCGCTGGATGGCCTCGCTCGGTTTCCTGACCTTCGCGATCTCATACTTCATGCGCGCCGGGCTGACCGCCGATGCGAGTTTTGCGGCGTTCGTGATGCCGCAGCTGGTGATGGGCATCGGCATGGGAACATTCTTCGTTGCGATGATATCCATTCTGCTGGATGGCCAGCCGCCCGAGCGGGTGCCCTCGGCCTCCGGCGTGTCGAATTTCCTGCGCATCATCGCCAGCGCCTTTGCCACCTCGATAACGACCACGTTCTGGGATCGGCACGAGGCCCTGCACCAGACGCGGTTGGCGGAGAGTTCGAGCGCCTACAGCCAGAACCTGCAGGATGCGGTCAATGGCCTGCAGTCGCTGGGCGTGGGCGGCGCGCGGGCAGTCGGGGTGCTGTCGCAGGGCCTGGTGCACCAGGCTTATCTGATGTCATCGCTGGATTATTTCTGGATCTCCGGTTGGCTGACCCTGCTGCCGCTGGCGCTGGTGTGGCTGACTCGGCGATCGCGCAGCGCGGCGGTCGCGGCCGCTGAATGAGATCGGTGGATAATCAAGGAGAACAGGATGAGTCGAGAACAAGTGACTGACAAGATCGTCGCTACCAAGGTCAGGCAGGGCCTGAAGTGGGCCGATGTGGCGGCGAAAGTCGGTCTGAGCAAGGAATGGGTCACCGCGGCCTGTCTGGGCCAGATGACACTGAATGCGCAGCAGGCCGCCGTGATCGGCGAGATCTTCAGCCTGAGCGAGCAGGAGCGGAAGTGGCTGACGGTCGTGCCCTACAAGGGATCGCTACCGACCACCGTGCCTACCGATCCGCTGATCTACCGCTTCTATGAGCTGGTCAACGTCTACGGCACTACCATCAAGGAATTGATTCACGAAGAATTTGGCGACGGCATCATGAGCGCGATCGACTTCACGCTGGTGCTGAAGCGCGAGGCCGACCGAAGGGTGATCGGGTGCGCATCGCCATGTCCGGCAAGTTCCTGCCGTACAAGACCTACTGAGGCCGGTGGCGGCTAGTCCATCAGCGCCACGCTCTTCACCTGCGCGTACAGTGCCATGCCCGCGGCGATGCGCAGCTGCGCCACCGAGCGCAGCGTAATGCGCGCCAGCAGGGGCCGGCCGCCGACGTCGATCCGCACCAGCCGCTGCGCGGGATCGCGGTCATCGCTCACGTCCATTACGCGGCCCGGGAGGATGTTGGTGATGCTGCTCTGTTCCGGCGGCTTGAGCGCGAGGCTGACGTCGCGCGCATCGATGCGCACGCGGACGCGCTGTCCGACCGGCGCGGCGCGCAGCGAGATCGCGAGGCGGCCGGCCGTAATGCCGACATAGCTCAGATGATATTGCGCGTCGTGCTGCGCGATGACGCCCTCGAATATGCTTCCGGCCTCTTCCAGATGCGCGAGCGGCAGGTCGGGTCGGGTCAGCAGATCGTGGATTGAGCCGAACGCCCGCACACTGCCGGCTTCGAGCAGCGCGATGTGATCGGCGATGCGCATCACATCGCTGATCTCGTGACTGACGTAGACGATCGGAATCGACAACTCATCGTGCAGGCGCTCCAGATGCGGCAGGATCTCGGAGCGGCTCGCCAGGTCGAGATTCGACAGCGGTTCGTCCATCAGCAGCAGCTGCGGGCTGGTGAGCAAGGCGCGCGCGATCGCGACCCGCTGGCGCTGACCGCCCGATAACTCGTTGGCGCGGTGAGCGAGCAGACTCTCCAGACCCATGAACTGGACCGCCTGATCAAAACCGATGCGACGACGTGCGGCGGGCACGCGCCGTAGTCCGTACTCCAGGTTGCCGCGCGCATCAAGGTGCGGAAACAGGCTGGATTCCTGAAATACATATCCGAGCGGCCGCTGGTGCGGGGGTACGAAGCGGCGATCGTTCTGCCAGACATCGCCGTTGAAGCGCACGGAAGCGCGCAGCGCGCGTTCGAGTCCGGCGACGCAGCGCAGCAGTGTCGTCTTGCCGGAGCCCGAGCGCCCGAACAGTGCGGTGATTCCGCTGTCCGGGAACTCGCAATCGACGTTTAGCTGGAAGTCCGCGCGTGGCCAGGCGATGTCGAGCGCCAGGCTCATGCGACGGCCGCGGTTTCTGGTACACGCCGATTGGCGGCGTAGACGATCAGCAGCAGCGCGAAACACGCGCCCAGCAAGGTAGCCGACAGCCGTTGTGCCGCGGTGAAATCGAATGCCTCGACGTGATTGAAGATCACGATCGATGCGGTCTGCGTGCGTCCGGGAATATTGCCGCCGAGCATCAGCACTACGCCAAATTCACCCAGAGTGTGCGCGAAAGCCAGCACCGATCCGGTGATGAATCCGCGGCGCGCCAGCGGCAGGGCAACGGTAAAGAAACGATCCAGAGGTGAGGCGCGCAGCGTAGCGGCCACCTCGAGTGCGCGCGCGCCGACACTTTGAAATGCGCTCTGCAGCGGTTGTATGACGAACGGCATCGAGTACAGCATTGAGCCCAGCACCAGCCCGCCGAAACTGAAGGCGAGCGGCTGCATGCCGAGTTGATGCATCAGCCTGCCACCCCAGCCGTGGGGGCCGAGGAACAGCAGCAGGTAGAAGCCCAACACCGTCGGTGGCAGCACCAGCGGCAGGGCGGCCATGGCCTCGCCGACCACGCGCAGCCGTGAGCGTGTCATCGCCAGCCACCATGCCAGCGGCGTGCACAGCAGCAGCAGCAGGACTACCGTGACGGTCGCGAGCTTCAACGAAATCCACAACGCGACCAGGTCGTCAGGGGAATAGAGGCTCGCGGTCATTCCCTGACCTGGTAACCGGCTGCCTTGATGGTGGCGATGGCCTCCGGATCGTGTCGCAACCAGTTCATGAACGCCTCGGCGGCCGCTCGTTTGCCGGTGCGCGTCAGGATCACGGCGTCCTGGTCCAGCGGCGAATAGATCGATTGCGGCGGCAGCCAATACGATCCGGCGATCACGCCGTCGCTGCTGACCTGCGACAGGGCGACAAAAGCCATGTCGACATTGCCGGTGGCGGCGAACTGCCAGGCCTGGTTGATGTTTTCGCCGACGGCGAGCTTCCGCTCCTGGTTGAGCCTATCCCACAGGCCCAGTGATGTGAGCACCTGCTGTGCGGCCGCACCGTACGGGGCGTTGCGCGGCTCGGCGATTCCGATCATTCGATAACGGCCGCCGCGCAACACCTTGCCGGCGCGGTCTACGAAATCGGCTTTAGGACTCCACAGCACCAGGGCGCCCCTAGCATAGGTGAATCGACTGCCGGCGACGCCTAAGCCATCGGCCTCGAGCTGCTTCGGGCGATCGGCGTCGGCCGACAACAGCACATCGAATGGCGCGCCTTCCCGGATCTGCGTGTAGAACTGTCCGGACGACCCGGAACTGAGCAGCAGCTGGTTGCCGCTCGCCTGCTCGAATTTCGGCGCCAGCTTCTGCAGTGTGCCGAAAAAATTCGCCGCTACGGCGACATTCAGCTGCTCGGCGCCGGCCGATAGCGCGACCGGCAGCAATACGGCGGCGAACAGTAGTCTGATGAATTGCACGCTGCGCTGCCTGCAGTCATTCATTTACCGCAATCAGGACGTGCGAGGACTTGATCAATGCGCTGCAGGCGGCGCCCTTGAGCAGGCCCAGCTCCTTCAAAGCCTCGTTGGTGACGATCGCCGTCAGGATACGGCCGCCGGGCAACTCAATCTTGACCTCGCCGTTGACGCTGCCCGCGACCACCGCAGTGACGGTGCCGCGAAGCTGATTGCGCGCGCTGACACGGATATTCGCGTCGGGCGACAGCACAATGAAACTGGCCTTGATCAGCGCGACGGCGGCGCGGCCAGGCTTCAGATCCAGATCCTCGACTGCGTCGTTGGTGATGTTGGCGAAGATCTCGAGACCCTCTCCCAGATCAAGAATGACATCGGCGTTGACCGCGCCCTTGCGCACAGCCTTGATGACGCCGCGGAATTGGTTGCGGGCGCTGGTTTTCATGGTGATTGCCCTCATCAGTTCATTGAGTTTCTGGAAGTCGTGCACTTGCGCCTGCATCTGCTCCAGCAGGTGCTGATAGCCGGCCTCCAGCAGGCGATACAGGCGTACCAGCTGGTGACCGTGCTCGGTGAGATGGCTGCCGCCGCCATGATGACCGCCGGTGGCGCAGATCAGCAGCGGTTTGTCGGCGATATTGTTCATCGCGTCCACCGCATCCCATGCCGCCTTGTAGCTCAGGCCAACGTCTTTCGCCGCGGCCGTGATCGAACCCGTTCGATCGATGCTTTCCAGCAATGCGATGCGGCTGGCGCCGGCAAACTTCTTGCCTTTCCGGTCCAGCCACAGACCGCCGTGTATCGCCAGCGCTGTCGGTTTTGTTGTTGCCATGCAGGCCGCTTTAGTCCACGTGCGTGAT
>JGI12635J15846_10005856_pt1 | contig 10590 bp, 8 predicted proteins | sample BlaSpr_A8_OM2_M2_FD_15846 | JGI IMG/M metagenome (IMG submission 15846) | reverse complement strand
CTTCTGGTCCACCACCAGCACGCCGGCTTCGGCGTAATTCGTCGATGGAACATCGTGAAACGACACGTGAATATTCTCGCGTTTGGCCTTGCCATCTTCGACCAGCACGGCCGTGACGCGTTCCGCGATTTTCCGTTTTTGCTCCGGCGTCCGACCTTCCACCCAGGTAATTTGCACGTGCGGCATGTCCACTCCTCCTTAGAACGAGCGGCTCCTGATATCTTGCATGCAAAACGCAGGCATTCTATCCGTCGCCGCGGTTCCCGCAAAGCCTGCCGTGTCCCTGTGCTAGAATTACTTACCAATGCATCCGGCGATTCCTCACCTTATTGAGCTGCAACGCGTTGACCACCAGATCGCCGTTTTGCGCGCGGAACTGGACGGATTTCCAAAACGCATTCGCGAAGCGGAAGCCAAACTCGGCAGCGCGCGCGCCGAGGTCGCCTCCGTGAAAGAAGCCCACGCCCAGATCACCGCGGAACGCAAGAAGTTCGAGTTCGACGGGCAGCAATGGAAAGACCGTGCGCGCAAATACCGCGATCAGAGCGGGGCCGTGAAAACTAACGAAGCCTACAAAGCATTGCAGCACGAAATCGCCAATGCCGAAGCCGAAGTGGCCAAGGCCGATGACCGCCAGCTCGAAGTGATGATGGGCGCGGAAGAAGTCGAACGCCGCGTAAAAATCGCGGAGTCCAGGCTGAAGGAAGCCGAACAGGCCGTCGCAGCGGAACGAAAAGAAATCCAGCTGCAAGGTGCGGAGAAGAAAAAACAGCTTGAAGCGGCCACCGCCGAGCGTGAAAAAATCATTGCTCCGGTGCCGGAAGATTTGCGCGAGCTTTACGCGCGTATCGCCAAGCGGCACAACGGCACCGCCATGGCCGAAGCCCGCGACGGGCAGTGCCGCGGTTGCGGCATGCGCGTCTTGCCGCATATCCTTCAAGAACTGCGCACGGAAAACAACGAAGAGGTTTATCGCTGCGAAAGCTGCGGCCTCATCCTCTACACCCTGGAACCAATTCCTATCGTGAGTCCTGCAGTTGGTTCCACCGGCACATCCTCCACGGCTTCGACAAATTCCTGATGCCGCGCCGTCCGCCAACTCCCCGTGGAAAAGGCCTCTTCGGCGATGCTCCCTCGGAGCCCAAGCCGGCTACTGCGGCTTATCGCGCAAACATTGACGGCGCCTCTCGGGGCAATCCCGGGCCCGCTGCTTACGGCGTGGTCATCCGCGATGGACGCGGCGAGATAGTCGCCAAGCTGAAGAAATACATCGGCCGCATGACCAACAACGTCGCCGAATACTACGGCCTGATCGCCGCGCTGGACTATGCGGAATCGCACGGCGTGCGAGCGATTCGCGTCGAGAGCGATTCCGAACTCCTGGTCAAGCAGATGCGCGGGCAGTACAAGGTCAAGAGCGAGGATCTGCGCCCGCTCTTCGAGCGCGCCCAAAAAATGTCGAAGGCCTTCGATTCCTTTCGCATCGAGCACGTGTACCGCGAGCAGAACCGCGAAGCCGACGCCCTCGCCAACGAAGCGCTCGATGAAACTGAGGGAGGAAAGCCCAAATTGCCAACACCACCAAAATCCGCATCAAGCGCTAAATCCGAAACTAGCGCCAAACCCGAATCTGCCGCTAAATCCGAATCCAGCTCCAAAGCCGAACCTCGGAAAATCCAGGCGCGTTTCCGTGGAGGTGTTCTGTATCTCCTTGAAGATGTCGAATTGCCCGACGGCATGGTCGTCGATGTTTCGATTCACCTTCGTCCAAAACCTTTATAAGCAACTCGCCGGGGCGGTCATTTTCTCAGCTGCTGAAACTATTTCAAAACGTAACTTCTATAAAGCGTATCGCGCTGGGCGGGGACGAAGCCGGCGTCGGAGATGATGCGGCGGAGTTCGCCTTCGTTGGTACGGTTTTTCACGCCGGCGGCGAAGACGACGTTTTCTTCGATGAGAATGCTGCCTACGTCGTCGGCGCCGAATTGCAAACCGACCTGGCAGACTTTGATTCCCGGCGTGAGCCAGCTTGACTGGATGTGGTCGATGTTGTCGAGATACAGGCGGCTGACGGCGAGCGTCTTCAGGTAATCGACGGCCGTGGCTTCCTGAACTTTTTTTCCGAGCGCGGTATTTTCGGCGGCAAACATCCACGGAATGAAGGCGGTGAACCCGCCGGTATCTTCCTGAATCCGCCGCAGCCTTTCGAGATGGTTGACGCGATGGCGCAACTCTTCGCCGCAGCCGAACATCATGGTGGCGGTGGTGCGCAGCCCCAGCGAATGGGCCACGCGGTGCATTTCTTCCCAGTCGTCGCTGGTACACTTGAGCCGCGCAATCTTGGCGCGGACCTCGTCGTCGAGAATTTCCGCGCCGCCGCCGGGAATGGATTGCAGACCGGCGTCCATCAGGCGCTGAATCGTTTCGCGTATGCTGATCTCGCTGACTTCCGCGATACACAGAATTTCGGGCGCCGAAAAGCAATGCAGATGCACTTGCGGATAGCGCGCCTTCAGGGAGCGTAGGAGATTCTCGTAATAGCCGATCTGCAAGTCCGGGTGGAGCCCGCCCTGGAGCAAAATTCCGGTGCCGCCCAGTTCCAGCATTTCGTCGATTTTTTTGTAGATCTCCTCGAACGACAGGATGTAGCCGTCCCTGGCGCCGAGCGGCCGGTAGAACGCGCAGAAGGAACAATACTCGGTGCAGAAATTCGTGTAGTTGATGTTACGGTCGATCTGGTAGGTGACGACGCGGGGGTCGTTTTTCTTCAGGCGCATTTGGTGCGCGGCCATGCCGAGGCCCACGAGGTCATCGGATTCGAGCATTTCGAGAGCTTGTTGTTTTGTCAGTCCCAAGACGTTTCCTTATCGCTTGCTCGCTTGAATTGTAACCAATGCACCGCGCAAACTCGAATCTACGATGCAGCCCCGTCGGCACGCCTCAGAAGGCGGCCCCTACAACTTCACGGCCTCGGCTTTCGCGGCGGCCCACTCGAGCGGCTTGGCTTGCGGGATCAGGCCTAGCTTGTCGGCATAATCGAAGTACAATTCCAGGCCGCGGCGATTTTCCGCGTCGAGAGAGAAATCAATGTTATGGCGCAGGTATGACTCGAGCGTGGGCTGCGGCAATTCCAGGTCGCGCGCCGCATCGAAACTGATTTCCGGGAGGCGCGACAAACCGAAATCCCGGGAGGCGAGGAAATCCGCAGCCACTTCAGGAGTGGCGATGTCTCGCCTGGCCGCCCAGACCGCCAGTACGGCCGGCAATCCCGTCAGACTCCGCCATTCGCCCACCACGTCATAAACGTAGAGCAATTCCGAGCCGCTAATCCCGAGCGTTGCCGCTTGGCATAGCGTTTGTTCTTCCGCGCCGGGCCAACTATCCTTTTCGATCCCCACGGCAACTCGCAGAGCCGGATCACCAATCAGCAGCGCCGCGTCTGCTCGCTCCAACATAGCGCCCAAGTCCGGCGGCGCTTCAAAGAACTCCGGGGCCATCTTCCACTTTTCCGCGCACAGGATGCGCGTCAGCGTCTGCGTGCTGCGCGAACTGCCATCCAGCGCAAAGCTCTTCACCTGTTCGATGGGTTTCTTCGCTACGATCAGGAGGCTGCGCACCAATTTCTTTGACGCGATGGCCATGTCCGGCAGGATCACCAGATCATCGATGCGCTGGTATTCGATGGCTGGGATAATCGCGACGTCCGCCCTGCCCCCGCGCAACTGTTCGGCGCACTGCGATGGCACGGTAAACGACAAATCATACTTCCCGCGCAACGGGCCGTTGGTAAAGCCCCAGACGAGCGGCGCGGTGTTCAGGTATTGAACGATGGAGATGCGAAGTTTCGTCACGGGTCGACGGGTCACCTTTAGGTTCCAGTATAACAAAGCCGGTTTTTCCGGGCGGTAAGCTTTTGTGGCGAGGAAACGTTCGGCAAATTCAGAGCGGTGGAAGCCCTTGAAATAGGAGTAAAGATGCTCTCCCGCTCCCCCTCAGGTTCTTATAATGAGGTTGACACGACAGGGTTTAGTGGGTGGAGGTCGGCTAAAAGTGTGAGAAGTAGCGGAGTTAACGCAACCGAGGAGGGAATCGAGAAGAGTTGTGGTTGCGCCCGAGAATGTCGAGGATGGGAGCGATTTCCCGTAACCGCGGCAGAGAAAAGGTTTAGAGGGTGAAGGGCAAGAATTAGGGGAGGGTGCTCTAACCGGGAGAACCGGTAGGGGGACCACCCCACCTGACATGACCCTCTTATNGCATCTCCGTTAAGTTAGTCAAGGTGTAAATTGGAATAAGTGATGGGCCGTCAGTTTCCGATTAGTCAACGAACCGTCCACGGGAACGCAAAATAAGGAGTGGTGGGGCAAGCACCATAACCTCTGAACCCCTGAAGGTAATTAGCGCCGCGGCGACGGCGGCAAATAAACGCCGACGGTCTTGAATCACGGCTTGTCCGCTGCATCAGCGCGCGGGATGCGGAACCACCCGGCGGGCGCGCGCTGGAATTGGGCGGTCACGGAGAGGAAGAAGGAACTACGCTCGGGGTTCCAAGTGAGGCATTGGACGGCAACGGATGAGCGATCCACTTGAATGATATTAAATGAATTGAGTTCGCCGCGACCGCGCGTGGAGGTGGCGGTTCCGGCGTGGATGACGAGTGCGGAGTGGCCTGGAATTTTGTAACGCGCTGCGCTTTCGCTGGTGTGGCTGATATGCAAATGGCCGGAGAGGACTAGATCGACACGGCAGCGCGCAAAGCCCGCCATGGCCATGTGCGCGCGTCCCACCAAGCCGTGAAGCTCGTGGGTTTCGGGCAAATCGAAGGGATGATGGGAGACGATGACGCGCGTGCGATTCTCGCCGCATGCTTCGAGCCGCGCGCAACTCCGGGCGACCTGCTGGCGGTTAATGCGGCCATTCTTAAAGGTGAGCGAGCGGGCGGTATTGATGCCTACGATCGCGATTTCATCATCGGAGTAGAAGGGCTCGAGGTCCTTGGCGATGTAGCGCTGGTAATTCCGAAGGGGATTTAGGGCGCGGGCCAGAACGTTGTACAAAGGCACGTCGTGATTGCCTGGGACGACAATTTGCGGTGAAGGGAGAGCCTCCAGAAACTGGCGGGCTTCCTGAAACTCGCGCTCTTTCGCGCGCTGGGTAAGATCGCCGGAAACTACCACGATGTCAGGCCTGGCTTCGGTGACGGTGGCAATCAAGGCCCGCACAGTGGCGCGCTCGAGGCGGCCGAAGTGAGGGTCCGATAGATGAGCGAGGGTGCGCATTTTACTTAGAGCGAGTCAGGCGCTGCTTCCCAGGACGTTTTTTACGGGCACGATGACGCGCAGAGCGCCGGGATGGATGAGGTAATTCAGCGGAGTATTCATTTCATTTACTTCGCCGTCCGTAGAAACGTTTGTCCGCGGTCTCTGCGTCTCGATCGAGACTTGTTTCGTAATCAGAAGATCGAAATCGCTGGCTTCGCGCAAGCGTCCAAAAAGTGCCCGAAAGGCCAGTCGCACCAGCTCAACACGGCTAGCGCGATTTGCCGCAAAGAGGCAGAGCTCGCCCGCGTCGAGCCTTCTGCGCCCGCCGATATGCACACCTTTCATTTCATATTTATTATTGCCGATGAATACGAAGGGCGTCTTGCGCGAAAGCTCCTTCCCGTCCAAGCACAGGCGAACGCGAAGAAGCGAGTAGTGCTCCAGAACCGAAAGGGAAGCTTCGGCGAAACCTAACCACTTGTTTCGGCCTTTCTTCTGCTGCTCATCGCGCTCGCGCAGCACGATTCGCGGATAGATGCCGAGGCTGGAATTGTTGACGAAAATGCGGCCGTTGACTTCACCGACGTCCACGGGTATGGCTCGGCCAGTCATAAGATTGCGAGCTGCGCCTTCCAGGTCCTGGGGAATGTGCAAATCCTTTGCGAAATGATTCAAGCTCCCGAGCGGAAGAATGCCCAGCGTGATGGATGTGCCCATGAGCTCGTTCGCCACAGCATTTACGGTGCCGTCACCGCCACCGGCCACGATGATTTGGCTATTTTCTTTCGCGGCGCAGCGGGCCAGCTCGGGGATTTCAGCTCCGCTGGACGCCAGGAGAATGCGCGCCGGCGTGCCATTTTCAGCAAATATTCGGGAGAGCTTTTCGCGCAGTTCCGGACCCGGGTGGCAGCCCGAAGTGCTATTGAGGATGCAGGTTAAACCGGATGACGCCACTTGGTTTCACTGTTTTCAGATCGCAGAACTTTATCTCTGCGCGATGTGTTTGAGCATTGGGATCCACAGCAGCGAAGAAAAGTCTACCACACACATGTCACTCCTCAAGCGGCCGTGCACGAGCCTGATCGCAAGGGTTGCTTCATCGCCTGCCCGGTGGAACCAGCACGGAATTAGGACAAGTGTGTTTCTCATTCGTCGTATCGATTCCTCCTCCCGTCTAAATCCGAAAACCCTAAGGCTAAGTGCAGAGTCAAGTCGCAGACGGAAGGTACCGGAGACTGGCTTGCTTTCAAATAACTGTCGAAAATTGGATTCCAACCAGCTAATGGACCCAGTACCTAGCAAACGCACAAATCGGAAACCGACTCACCACCGTAGCGACTCTAGTGATCAGAGGAAAGATTAGCCTGCTTTCCTGCCGCTGAGAAGCAAGAGCAGAACAGGCAAGTGCGGCCCTTGCGATAAGAGTTCGCCATCGTTCTGTTTCTGTTGTAAAACCATTCGGCGACTTTGGAGGGATGGGATATGCCAAAGGCTTGGCTCAACTTTTTGTTCATCACTACGGCGCTTGCAGCGCCGCGTGCCGCGTGTGGTGGGTCCGAAACGCCACAAACGCCGACGATCGCGGAGAAGACTGCGGGCGCGCAGAAGCTCCCTGGCTATTTCAATCTCTACTGGGATGCCAAGCAGGGCAAGCTGTGGCTCGAAATTGACAAGTGGAGCACGGAATTTCTTTACCAGAGCGGGCTTCCGGCGGGGATCGGTTCGAATGACATCGGGCTGGACCGCGGGCAGCTTGGCGCGACGCGCATCGTGCGCTTCGAGCGCAGCGGCCCGAAGGTACTGCTCATTCAGGAAAATCTCGATTATCGCGCGGTGAGCAACGACCCCGACGAACGGCGCGCGGTCCACGATTCTTTCGCGGAGTCCGCGCTGTGGGGTTTCACCGTGGCCGCGGAGGAAAAGGACCACGCGATGGTGGACGCCACGGATTTTTTCCTGCGCGATGCGCACGGGATTCCGGCGGCGCTGCACCGGACGAAGCAGGGTGCCTATCACTTGGATGCGTCGCGCTGCGCCATCTACCTTCCGCAGACGAAAAATTTTCCGCTGAATACGGAAGTGGAGGCCACGCTTACATTTGCGGGGGAGGAACCGGGCCGGTGGGTTCGCGACGTGACGCCTTCTCCCGAATCGATTACCGTCCGCGAACATCACTCCTTCGTGCAGCTTCCGGCGCCGGGGTACAAGCCGCGCGTTTACGATCCGCGCGCGAGCTTTTTTGGCATCAGCTACATGGATTACGCCACGCCCATCAGCGAACCGATCGTGAAGCGCTTCATCGCGCGGCACCGGCTGGAGAAAAAAGATCCGAGGACGGCGGTCAGCGAGCCGGTGCAGCCCATCGTGTACTACCTCGACCGAGGAGCGCCGGAACCGATTCGCTCCGCATTGCTGGAAGGCGCGCGCTGGTGGAACCAGGCATTTGAAGCAGCCGGCTACAAGAACGCTTTTCGTGTGGAGCTCATGCCTGAAGGCGCGGACTCGATGGACCTGCGCTACAACGTGATCCAGTGGGTGCATCGCGCGACGCGGGGCTGGTCGTATGGCGCTGGAGTGATCGATCCGCGCACGGGCGAAATCATCAAGGGCCACGTGACGCTCGGGTCGTTGCGCGTGCGGCAGGATTTTCTGATTGCGGAAAGTCTCCTTGCGCCCTATGAAAAAGGCAAACCGGTCTCGCCGAAGATGCAGGAGATGGCGCTGGCGCGGCTGAGGCAGCTGGCGGCGCATGAAGTCGGGCACACGCTGGGCCTGATGCACAATTATTCCTCGAGCACTGTGAACCGTTCTTCCGTGATGGATTATCCACCGCCTTACGTGAAGCTCGGCGCTGATGGCACGCCTGATTTGTCCGCTGCTTACGCGACGGGAATCGGGGAGTGGGACAAAGTATCCATCGCGTTTGGCTATCAGGAGTTTGCGCCGGGGACGAATGAAGAAGCGGCGCTGAGCAAAATTCTCCTGGACGCCTACGGCCGCGGGCTGCGTTACCTGACGGATCAGGACGCGCGTCCAGCGGGATCTTCCAGCAGCCTGGCGCATCTGTGGGATTCAGGCGCAAATGCCATCGACGAGTTGAATCGCCTCATGCAAGTTCGCGGCGCGGCGCTGAAACGCTTCGGCGAGAACAATATCCGCGAAGGAGCGCCGCTGGCGACACTCGAAGACGTTCTTGTCCCTCTGTATATGCTTCATCGCTATCAGGTGGAGGCGGCGAGCAAACTCGTTGGCGGCATGGACTACACCTTTGCGCTGCGCGGTGACGGACAAACTCCGACACAGATTGTCGCGCCCGCGGAACAGCGGCGCGCTCTTGCGGCCGTGCTGGCAACACTGAAGCCGGACGTTCTGGCGCTGCCCGAGCCGCTGCTGAAAGTGATCCCGCCGCGACCACCGGATTACGAGCGTGGGAGGGAACACTTCAAGATTCATACCAGCCCGGCTTTCGACGCGCTCGCTCCGGCGGAAGCCGCGGCACAGCATACGCTGCAATTTCTTTTCAACCCGGAACGTGGGGCACGCCTCGTCGAATTCCATGCTCGCAACGCGGAGAACCCGGGTCTGGAAGAAGTCCTCGAAGCCGTGCTCAAGGCCACTTGGAAAGCTCAGCACCCCAAAGGCTACAACGGAGAAATCGCTCAATCAGTGGACAACGTCGTCCTGTATGACCTCATGGCCACTTCGGCGAATGAACATGCTACCGAAGAAGTCCGCGCCATCGCCTTTCTAAAGCTCCGCGACCTGAAGGACTGGCTCGACTCACCAGCGGGAGGAATGCAGGTCATCTCTGATCAAGCTCATATCTTCTACGCGGCGAGACAAATCGAGCAGTTTCAGAAAGATCCGAGGCAAATCAGCCTGACGCCCACAGCTGAGCCCCCGGACGGGCCACCCATTGGGACTGACGACGATGGGGATGGGCGGGACTAATTTTTCGGTTGGATACCACGTGACCAATCCCCACCGGTGTCGTCTATAGAGGCAGGGAGGACCCCATGCCTCGACGCAACTTCTTTTTTCTGATTTCGTTGTCTGCACTGCTCGCCCTCGGCTTTACGAGCGCACGAGCGAACCGCCATCGCCACTCCGTAAGCATTTCCGACGGCCACAAGCAGCCAGCTACCGATTGTTCGGGTCTTCGCATCCGGTTTGACGACCGGGATGCCATGGTGCGTTCCGAGGAGCGCACTTTGAGCAAGTCCGAAGCTCCCATCCTGCAGATTCACCCGCACAGCAACGGCGGCGTTCAGGTCGTGGGCTGGGGCAAAGAGACCTATTCCGTGACGGCATGCAAAGCCGCGGCGGGCTCGGGTGACGCGGCGGAGAAAATTCTGTCCCAGATCACCATGTCCATCGAAAATGGCAGGATATCGACGAGCGGTCCTCAGGATGAGGAAGATTGGACAGTTTATTTGCTCATTCGCACGCCAAAGTCCGCGTCCATCGACATGGAGACGATGAACGGTCCCATTTCCCTGTACGACATGGACGGCAAACTCACGGCGCGAGCCCACAACGGTCCGATCAGCTTGAAGAACTTTTCGGGCGACGCGGAGATCACCGCCGTGAATGGCCCGATCAGTCTGGAGGGCAGCAGCGGAAGCGTGCGGATTCATACGGAGAATGGGCCGATCTCCGTGGCATTGGAAGGAAAGACGTGGAGCGGCGCAGGCCTTTCCGCCGATGCAAAGAATGGCCCTTTGACGCTGATGGTCCCGAGCGACTATCAGTCCAGCTTCGTGGTCGAATCAACAAACTACGCGCCGGTAAGTTGCAAGGCGAGCATTTGCGACAATGCTCGCAAGACCTGGGACGACAATCACCGCCGCATCGAATATGGCAGCGCGCCGGCGATGATCCGGCTCTCCACTGTGAATGGACCGGTTTCCGTCCGAGAGTCGAGAGAAAAACTTTAAGAGGCCAAAGATTCCGCGTTGTAGGACTTTGCGTCAGAAGTCTAAAGCGCTCTGGGATGGACGCACTCCGGCTCTTGCGGATAAGATTTGGTGCATGCTGCTGGAGGCCCGCGTAGCGCAACCTGTGACCGAAGCGGAAGCGGTTCGCTTGGCGCGCGAACTTTACGGGCTTGAAGCAAGCGCACGGGCGCTGCCGGGCGAATACGACGACAACTTCCAGCTAACGAGCGCGGACGGGCATGCGTTCGTCCTCAAAGTAATGCATCCGGCCCGGGAGCGTTCCTTCATCGATCTGCAATGCCGGGCCCTGACACACCTGGCGCAACGCGCGCCTCAATTGCCTTTGCCTCGCGTCACACCGAATCGCAGCGGTGAACAGTTTACTTCGATTGCGG
>JGI12635J15846_10005854_pt1 | contig 10591 bp, 6 predicted proteins | sample BlaSpr_A8_OM2_M2_FD_15846 | JGI IMG/M metagenome (IMG submission 15846) | reverse complement strand
GTGCTGGCGCAGCCGCTCGAGCACGGCGTCCGTCTCGCCCTGCGCCATCTCCCGCTCCACTTCTCCCAGCGCGAAATGAATGATGTCGTGATGATGGATTTCCTCGCCGGGCAGTTTGTCGCTCAATTCCAGCCAGACTCGGTGCAGCAAATCGATTTCCTTGGGCGTCAGGCGCGGCGCGTGCGGGCCCAGATAGAAAATCTGCTCCTGGCCGGAGGGCGTGAAAATTTCCAGCGTGACGCGTGGGCGCGGCTCCGGCATGCGCTCCCAGGCCAGCCCGATTTCGCGAGCTTGGTCGGTGACGGGCATTTTCGACGAGCTGCCCGCCACGACGGTACTCGACTGCAAATTCATCGCGGTGCGTAGAATGCCTTCCCACAAATCATTGGCCGCAGCCACGGCCAGCCGCACCGGTTTGCCTTCTTTTTCCGCGAGCGCCAGCACTTTCGTGAAAAGTAGCTGCTCGATGGTGCTGAACAGCTGATCCGGGGCCAGGTCGTATTCACCGGACGCCGCGCGGCGCAGCATGCGCACGTGCAACACAACGATCTCTGCTTCCTTCTGCCGCACGCGCCGCAGCGCCGCTTCCAAATGGTACAGCGCGTAATAGGTGCTCACTGGTACCAGAATACTTCCGGGCGCGACGCCGACGCTGGTGGGCGTTAATTCCGCTTCTTGCGCCAGATTGAATTGGTCGAGTTCCACATGCGCAGCGCCCGCGGCGTGCACGCGCATGCGATGCTCGGAAATCTCAAACACTGTGAAGAGCAAGATCGTGAAGGTAATTCCAGCGATCGTCGCTTGCGGCTTGGTAAACAGGTTGATGATTGCGATCGCCACCAGCACGAGTGTGATGATCCCCAGGCCGATGGGAATTTCCTTGCCGAAAATCACCGGGTTGAGCGGCACGCGGTATTCGCGGTCCTGCGGGTGCGTGTAGCGCAGCACCAGCACCGCGATGCCCTTCATCGAAAAACTCCAGATCACGCCGAAGGCGTACAGGTTGCCGAGAAAGGTGACGTCGCCGCGACTGACGATAATCGTGATGATCTGGAACGCCACCACCATGTTGATGATGCGGTGCGTGGTGCCAAAACGCGGATGCGGATGGCGGAACCAATCGGTGAGCACGCCATCTTCGGAGACGCGATTCAGCACACCGTTGGACCCGACAATGGCGGTGTTCACGGCCCCGGCGAGAATCAGCGTGCCGACCACCACGACAAAGACGTGGAACGCCAGCTTCACTTTAAAACTACCGGCCAGATGCATGGCCAGGCCGCCGATCAGGTTTTCGGTGAAGTTTCCGCGCACGCTATCCGGAATAATCATCACCGCGAAGAACGAAACCAGCGAAGTGAACACCAGGCTGTAGATAAAAATCACCAGCCCGGCTTTTTTCAGGTTCTTCAGCTTGGGATGCTCGATTTCGCGATACACCTGCGCGAGGGATTCTTCGCCGCTCATCGCCAGCACCGAATGTCCCAAGCCGACGAAAATAATGAGCAGCGTGATGGTGTGCGCCCACTGATAGCGGTCCAGCCAGCCGAGCGAACCGTGATCGAGCTTCATGTTCTGCGCATTGGGCAAGGGCGGCAGGCTCCAGCCGCTGCGCACCCACAGCGTGTAAAAGCACCAGCTAATCAGCACCACAACCATGATGGTGGTAAGCTGCATGATGCGCAGAGCTTTTCCGCTGGATTCCGGAACGCCTTTAATATTTTCCCACCAGAAATAAAGGGTGATGATGATGGCGACCGTAGCGGCCGTCGCATCTACGTTCAAATGCAGCGTGGTCCCTGCGTGGTGGAAAAGTTCGTTGATGACGCCGACCAGATATTGTCCCGCAGAGACGCCGCTGATCGGTCCGGTGAGCACGTAATCGAACATCAGCGCGGAAACGGAAAATTTTGCGAGCGTGCCGCCGAGGGCTTCCTTCACGACGCGATACACGCCGCCACGCACGAACATGCTGCAGCTCTCTACGTAAATCGCGCGCACCGCGTAGGAAAACAGCATGATGCCCAGGATGAACCATGGCGCTGTCTTGCCGATGAACTGCTCAGCCTCGCCGCCGGCGTAATACGCGGACGATGCCAGGTCGTTCAGCACGATGGCGGCGGCGCGCCAGAACGAAATGAAAGCGAGCATGGCCGTCGTGGCCACCAGCACTTTGGTTACAGGGCGGGCACGACCCGGCGTGAATGTGGGACCTGTGGAATTGGAATCCATATGCTTTGAGTGTGGACAGGAACTATACGTTGAAATGCGGCCCAAAAGGAAGTCTGGCGGCGAACGGCGCGCTGCTAAGGGTAACTACTCGACCGTGATTCAGGGGGACCTTTGCGCCATCGTCGGTAGCGCGCGGCTGGGGTCGGCGCGCTTTATGCGGTGGATTCTTTTGGCGCCGCGCGAAAGTCGCGCTCGCAGGCCGGGCAGGGACAGATTTCGCGCAGATGTTCGAAGCTGAAAATTCCTGTAGCGTGGCTGTCGGAAAATTGGATCTGCACGGCGTAGTTTCCCACTGCGTTGGCGCTCTTGGCGGTGACGCGCGGTTTGTACATGGGCAACAACGGCGAGCTCGGACTGGCGCCGCCCTTGGCTTTCTTCTCGCGCTCGTCGTTGCACAGCGCGCAGGGGCAATGATCGCGCAAGTACGGGAAATCGTAGCGGCTGGTGTGCTGGTCCGACCAAGTGATCTCCACGCCCTCGCCCGTCGAGACGTGTACCTTAATGCTCACCGGTTTTTTTCGCGCGTCTTGTGCTATGGGCATTGGAAATTTAGCCTGCGATTGGGAAATCTACTTTTGGCTTCCGTTCCGCGCCCGAAGCGTCGAGAATTTCCCCCAAGCAGATCTCCCTGACCGTCATAATCAGGTAGGACCGCGGGTTTTTTCTCATCGCTCGCTGCGACGGCGCCGTTTTCCTTGCGGATGAGGCTAAGTCTGTCCATCTTCGTGTCGTAGTTGATTTTCACGTGTGCCGTCGGCGGTTCTCGAGCCGCGCGGTCTCGGCCCATATAGTGTGCCATAGTTGCGCCCGCTGACGGTGTCAGGCGAGCTCAGGTTTCAACGACGCCGCAGCGGCTTGCAGCAAACGCCCATGCGCGAATTCGATGCGGCGATCGGCGAGGCGGCCGATCGTAGCAGCGTGCGTCACCATCAGGATCGTGTGGCCTTCGCGGTGCAGTTCGCGTAGCAGGCTGAGCACAATTTCTTCGTTGGCTTCGTCGAGGTTGCCGGTCGGTTCGTCGGCCAAAATCAGTTTCGGATGATTGATCAGCGCGCGCGCCACCGCCACGCGTTGTTGCTCGCCGCCGGAAAGCCGCGAGGGCAGATGCTCGATGCGATCGCCCAGACCTACTCGCTCCAGTGACCGCTGCGCTTCCTTCTCGTCCGTGGTGCTGTGAAAATATTGCGCGAGCATCACGTTTTCAAGCGCCGTGAGGTAAGGCACCAAATGGAATTGCTGAAAAATGAAGCCGATTTTCTCGGCGCGGAAACGCGTCAGGCCGCCTTCGTCGAGACGCGCGACGTCGGTGCCGTCCACAATCGCTTGGCCCGTGCTGGGCGTATCGAGGCCGCCAAGAATGTTGATAAGCGTAGTCTTGCCCGAGCCCGACGGCCCCATGATGGCGATCCATTCGCCGGCATCGACGCGAAAGGAAACGCCGTCCAGCGCGCGCACGTTTCCGAATTCCTTGCGCAGGTTTTCCACTTGGACCAGCGTGGCCACGATCCCTATTCCCCTCGCAAAATTTCAGCGGGCTTTACGTTGCCTAGCATACGCAAAGGAAGCGCGCCGGTCAGCGTCACCACAATCATCAGCGCAACGGTCGCGGGCAAAACTTCCCAGCGCGGCGCGATGGCCGTGCCAAACACGCGCAGGCCCATCCAGTAAGATAACGCCGCGCCTAAAGCCGTGCCCAGCAATCCGCCCGCAGCGCCCAGCACGCCCACCTCGGCGAGGAATATTCCCACAATGCGCGAGATGGAGCCACCGAGCGATTTCATCAGGCCCACGTCCTTGCGCCTTTCCATCGCCAGCGCGGCCATGGTCGCGAGCACGCACAGCGCGGTAAGAATCAGAATCAGCAACACCATGGAAACGATCAGCAGGCGGATGCGGCCGAGCAGCGCGCCTTCCGCTTCGGCCACCTGGCGGATGGGCCGCACTTGGTATTGCGGCAGGACGGTCGCTAGAAGCCTGGCATAGCCAGCGACAACCTGAGTTGTGCCCGCCACGCTTATTTGTGCGAGGCCTATCTGCCCCGGCAAATTTGCCAGCGACTGTACCGCGCGCAGGCTCGCGAATATTTGATTATCATCGGTGTCGCCCGCGTCCACAATGCCGGCGACGCCGCATTGCACGCTGCGATCCATGTAGTGCAATTGCACGGAATTCCCAGGCGCCAGATGCAATCGCCGCGCGACATTGCGCCCCACCAGGCAGTGCGAATCATCCTCGCGCGAGGCAACCCAGTTCCCTTCCAACTTCCACGTCGGGTCAAGCTTCTGCGCCTGGTCCAGCCAAGTGCCCGCGACGACGAGCGGAATATTTTGCGAGCGCGCCACAATATAGAGGTACGGCGCGGCTGCAGCCACTTGCGCCGACGGCAGCTGTCGCAGGGCTTGCAGCACGTCGCCCGAAGGCATCAAGGTGGGCACTTCCGCGCCGCTGCTCTGCGCCGGCGCGCCACTGGCGGGCGAAATCACGACGTTGGCGCCGAGCGTGCGGAATTCCTGCGTCAATTTATTCTGCACGCCCAGATCCAGATTCAGCAGCGCGGAAATTACGGCTGCGCCGCTGACGATCGCGATGATCGCGACAGCCAGCCGCCCGCGGCTCCCGCGCAGAAGTTGAGCTACCAGCCGCCAGAACATCACTCGCCCCTCAGAATCGCAGCCGGACGAAAATGCGCCGCGCGCCGCAGCGGAACCAGGCTGCCAATCATCGCGATCGTCGCCGCAAGAGCCAGCACCACCGGAAACAAAATCAAGCGCGGCGATGCAGGCGTCCCGAAAACGCTCTCGCCCAGGAATCGCGCCAGCCCCGCGCCCACGAAAAATCCGATGGCGCCACCGGCCATTGCCAGCAGCACCTGCTCGGCAAGGAAAATCCCTCCCACCAGAGCGTTGCTCGCGCCCAGCGCTTTCATCACACCAATTTCTGCGCGCCGTTCCAGCACCGTGGTCGCCGAAGTAGCCGCAACCGCCAAGACCGCCGCGCCGAGCGCCGCCAGCGTCACCATCCACAGCAGCGTGCCGATGCGCGTCAGGATCCGCCCTTCGGTTTCCGCGACGCGCCGAATCGCGTGCACTTCGGTCCCGGGCAACACAGTTCGAATCTGAAAGCCGATGGAGGAAATATACGGCGAGCAGAACCAGCGGTCATACTCGGTGGGGGTGAGCTGAATATTCTTGTCGGTTTGCGCGCGCTCGCCGCGCTCCGCCAATGCATCGGCGGGTTTGGTCAAAGCGCTGACGAAAAGTTGGCGGAATTTACCGGGGTGACCGGAAATTTCCTGCGCCACGGACAACGGAACCAGCACGGCATTGTCTTCCGCGCCGCCCGTGGAAATAATTCCGATGACTCGCAGCGAGCGCCCGCCGCCGGAAATTCCGCCAGCAGCCACATGGATGGTTCCTCCCAGCGCAAAGGCCACAGGATATTTTTCGGCCAAGTTCGAGCCGACGACGCATTCCTCAGCGCCATCACCGAACCACCGCCCGCCCACCTTCCACCAAGGATGCGTAGCGCTCGCCCCAGTTTCGAACTTTGTGCCGTCAGGCACCGGCACTTCATGCTGATACCAGGTGCCGATCAAAGTAGTCGAGCCGCCAGTTTCCGAAACATAGGCAGGAACATCGAGAAAGGGGGTGAAGCCGAGAATATTATGCCGCCAGAAAATTGTTTTCAGCTTGCCCAGGTCCGCTTCGTTCAGGTAAGCGCCTTCGTCCACCGGCCGATAATCCACGCCACCGATTTCCACCGGCAACGTGTCCGACTCCGGCGTGACCAGCAGGTTCGCGCCCAGGCTGCGGAATTCGCGCGCCAGGCGGTCTCCCACTTCCAGTGCAATCGTGAGCGTCGCGGTGGCGACGGCCATGCCAGTTACCAGCGCCGCGGCGGTCAGCAGCTTTCGTCGCGGATTGCGCGCGAAGGATTCTCCTAGCAGGCGGGCAAACATTGCGTCAGGAGTGAATCTTGGAAGCGGCGTCGCCAAGTGCCGAGAGGTCCACGATCACTTCGCCTCCTTCCACGCGGGACTTCACGCTGATAGGATTGCAGCCGCCGGACTGGCCGATGGAAGGAATGTAAATCGCGGCGCCGCAATTTCGGCAGATGACGCTTTGGCCTTCCTGGCGGTAGCCGGCCGTGCCGCAAATCTGGCAGGCATCCAGCGCGACGGCGTAATCGCCGTTGAGCTTGTGGATCACTAGGAAGCGAATCACGCTGCCGTCCACGTCCGCCGTGTAAAAGTGCAGACTGGAATCACTGAGGTCGGAAAGCGGGATGCGGACGAGATTGTCCTGGGCGATCAGCGTGCGTGCCGGCGAAGGCGCCGCGGCAACGCGCCCGTACACGTAATCCCCGGCGAACGAAATCACCACCGCGATGCACAAAATCGCCGCGGCAAAACTCCAGCGGCGCTGGCGGCGAAACTCAAATTCGCCCATGCGCCGCGCCGCGGGATTTGCGGCTTCTTCGGCCACCGGCTGCCGCGCGCTGAACCATTCGCGCAGTACCACCAGCGCCGCAGCGCCCAGAATCAGCACAAAAAAGAAAACTTCATTGCGCACAATCGGTCCGATGGTGGACATTTCCAGTTTGCTGGAAGGTATCCACATCGATTCGCTGAGCTCGTGCACGCCCGTGAGCGCCAGCTGAAAGGCGACGACCATCAGAATCACGCTGGTAGCCTTGAAGAAGCGCTGCAAGGGAATGCGCAGCGTGCCTTGAAAGAAGAAAAGCCCGACGGCCACGGCAATCGCAATCCCGATCGCCGTGCCAATCCAAACCTGCACTCCGGCGCTGGAAAGTTCCACGGCGCGCAGCACCAGCACCAATTCCGCGCCTTCGCGCACCACCATCAGAAAAACAAATGTGCCGATCGCCCAGCCGCCGGCGCGCGTGGATTTCTGCGCATATTCTTCCACGCGCTCTTCGATATGTTTCTTCAGATGGCGCGCCACGCGGTTCATCCACACAATCATGGAAACCACCAGCGCCGAGGCCACCAACATCAGCAAGCCTTCAAAACCATCCTCGCTGACCTGCCAGCGATCCAGCGCCACCGCAGCCGCGAAACTGGCCGCCACCGCCAGCGTCACGCCGCCCCAAACATAAGCGGTCAGCGCGCGGCGCCCGGTGCGATTCAGATACACCAAGACGATGCCGACAACCAGCGCGGCTTCGACGCCTTCGCGCAGAGCGAGCAGGAGAGCGGAGAGCATAAAGTTTCCAGTTGTAAACCAGTTTCAACTGGAAATTTAAGTTTAGCGCCGGGGTGTCCCGAAATCAAGCAAATTCAACGCGCTTAATCGCTTGCTCACGTTTCCCTGTAGAATAGCATCTTATAACTGAATGACTTCTCCGCACCATTCCCACACCGACTCCCGAAGCCGCGCCAGAACCGGCCTAGGCCTGGGGGTTTTGCCCCGGGCGCTCGGAGCCGCGATTTTTCTTTCATGCCTTCTCGCGCTCGCCGTTCCCAACGTGCACGCCGTCCCGCAATCTGCCACGAATTCCTCCTCCGCACCCGGCACGCAACAGACGAAAACGCCCCCGGCGCAAACGATCACCCCGGCTGCCGAATCCAAGCTCCCTGCGCCTCCCCGCAAGCAAGACGTGAAGAAGGGCAAGGAAGCCTACAAGCAGGGCCAGAAGCTCGAACAGAATGGCGACTGGCAGGCCGCGTACGATGCCTACTGCGATGCTGTCGAGTGGGACCCGAGCAGCCGCGAATATCTGGTCCGTCAGGCCGTGGCGAAGAGCCAAGTGGTGCAAATGAAAGCTGACCTCGCCGAACGCGAGGCGGTCGCCGGCCATTTTGCAAACGCGTTGCATGCCTTGCGCGATGCGATGCAGCTAGATCCTTCGAACCGCACGATCCGCGAACGACTGACGGAAATGGAAGCGCTCGATCCGGCCCGCGCGCGGCAAATTATTGCCGCGCCGGTGCTGGTGCCGGCAGTGCTGCTCGATCATCGCCCCGGCGCGCAATCTTTTCAGCTGCGCGGACAGACCGAGTCCGCCTATCAGGAAATCGCGCAGCGCTTTGGCGTCGAAGTCGCGTTTGATGTGGACGTGCGTCAGGTGCCGGTGCATCTTGATCTGCAGGACATGGATTTCGCGACGGCCGCTCGCGTTCTAGGAAACGCCACCAACACTTTCTGGAGGCCGCTGACCAAGCGCCTGTTTTTTGTGGCGCCCGACACCCAGCAGAAGCGCAAGGACTATGAGGTTTCCATCGTGCGCACCGTGCTGCTGGCTTCCTCGGAAACGAACGAGCAGATGACGGAGCTATCGCGGCTGGTGCGCGAAATCGCCGGCATTACCCGCACCGATCTGGATACAAAAAGCCGCACGCTGACGATGCGCGCTTCACCGCAAGCGATTGCTGTAGCCACCGGCATCATCGAAGATCTGGAACGCCCGCCCGACGAACTCATTCTGGAAATCGAAGTGATGGAAGTGGATCGCAATCACAACGTGGACTTTGGGATCACCGGACCGCAAACGGCAACTATTTATTCGATCCCCTCGAACGCCGCGCAGCTGGTGCAACAGGGCGGCGCCACGGCGCTGAATGCTTTGCTGACGCAGGTATTCGGGTCGGCTTCTTCGATTCCCCCAGTGTTCGCCTTCGGCGGAGGCAAGACAACTTTTCTCGGCACGCTGCCCGGAGCCACCGCCACGCTTTCGGATTTTCTTTCGACCGTGCACGCCGGACGACGGGTTCTGCTGCGCGCCGAAGACGGCCAACCTGCGACGTTCTTTGTCGGGGAGCGCTTCCCCGTTTCGCTGGCGCAGTATTCATCGAGCCTGGTTGGTAATGCCAATTCCGCGGCTACGCAGACGCCGACGGCTTCGGCCCCAAACTCAGCGCTGCCCGTCACCACGGTTGCCACGGGAACGAATCCCGACTTCGTAGCCACCGCCGACTTTAACGAGGACAACTTTCAGGATTTCGTTGTGGCGAATTTTACCGACGGCACGCTTTCGCTTTTCCTGGGGAATCCGACCGATCCCGGCACATTCGAGAATCCCTCGACCATCACGGTCGGCGCCGGCCCCACGTGGATCTCTACCGGTTTTTTCAACTCCAAGGCAGACACTACCAACACCGTTGTGGACCTGGCCGTCGCCAACCAGACCGCCGGCACCGTTTCCATCCTGCACGGAAATGGCGACGGAACATTTACCGTGGAACCGGCCTTGACGCTGCCCAGCGGAGCGGGACCCACGGCCATCGCGGTCGCCGATTTCAATGACGACGGTTTCGCGGACTTGGCCGTGGTAAATAAAAACGCCAATACCGTGAGCATTTTTCTCGGCAATGGCGACGAGACCTTCCAGACTCCAACCACCATCACCACCGGCAACGCGCCGACTTCGATCGTCGCCCAGGCCTTCAATCCGAACGCGCCGGGGATCATTGACCTGGCCGTCACCAATTCCGCCGACAACACCCTGCAAATCTTTCTGGGCAACGGAAAGGGCGCATTCACCAACGGCCTCATCTACAACACGGGCGTCACACCGGTTTATGTCGCCTCAGCTGACCTGGATCTGGATGGCAATCTCGATCTAGCGGTCGCCGATAGCGGCGTGGCCACCAGCACGAACGCCGTGGGCAATAGCATTTCCGTATTTCTGGGCAATGGCGACGGCACGTTTATCAAGCCCGGCGGCGCGAGAATGGATTTCGCCGCGGGCACCACGCCGACCTCGTTTGTCATCGCCGATTTCAATGATGACGGCATCCCCGATCTGATCGTTACCGCCAGCGGCGACAATGCTGTGGGACTGCTGCTCGGCGCTGGCGGCGGCTTTCTTGATTCCCCGATCGAAGTGCCGGTGGGTACCACGCCCGATGCCATCGCCACCGCCGACTTCAATGGCGATGGCCTGCCAGACGTGGCCATTTCCAATTTCGGGTCGAACAACGCGTCGATAATTCTGGATTCGTCCGCGCTGATCAGCCTGCTTTCCGGCAGCGAAACCGGCACGCAGTTCCCCAACGCGCAATACATCGACATCGGCTTGAAAGTGAAAGCCACTCCGCGCGTCCACGAGAACGGCGACGTCTCGTTGCAATTTGAATTCACGCTGAGCAGCCTGGCAGGCAACAGCCTCAACAATATTCCGGTCGTAAATAATCAGGAAATTCATCAGAGCGTGCGCGTGCATGCCGACGAGTCCGCTTTGCTGGCGGGCTACCTGGCGCCGCAGTACATCACCACGCTGAATGGCACGCCGGGAATCGCAAACCTGCCGCTGAGCGCACTGGTCGGAGGCACCACGTCAAACCAGTTTTCGAATACGGAGATATTGGTTCTGGTGACGCCGCGGATTGTGGATTCCG
>JGI12635J15846_10005853_pt1 | contig 10592 bp, 14 predicted proteins | sample BlaSpr_A8_OM2_M2_FD_15846 | JGI IMG/M metagenome (IMG submission 15846) | reverse complement strand
AATGCACAACTGTCTGCCACGGCCGGCGCCAGCCGATTTCGACCCCGCGGGGCGGGGGCGAGGAAGGGAGACACGGAATGTCAGCAGAGCCGACGTTCGGCCGTTACGCCGAGATTCCACTCGATCAGATGACGCCACAGCAGAGGGAAGGCTACGACCGCGTCGTCGAGTCGCGAGGTGAGGCGCCCGGTCCGTACAAGATCTTCATCCAGAACCCGGCGCTGATGGATGTCGTGGTCCCGGTAGGGGTGTATTTCAACAAGGGTCACTCGTCGCTGTCGGGTGCCGAGTGTGAGATCGCGGTGAACCTGATCAACGGCCACTGGCTGGCGGCCTACTCCAACCACGAGCACGAGATCATTGGCGAAGAGGCCGGCCTGCCGCCGGACAAGGTCGAAGCGCTCATTGCCGGACTGCCGACGTCATTCGACGACCCACGGCAACAGGTGATCTACGACCTGGCCCAGGCGTTGATCGGTCCCCGCGTTGTACCGACTGGTCTGTACCGGCGCGCCGTGGACCTACTGGGCGATGCTGGCGTCACCGATCTGACGATGCTCCTCGGTTACTACACGACGGTGTCGCTGACGCTGGCGGCCTACAACGTTCCCGCAGACGCCGTCGGCCTGAAGCGGTGACGGTAACGACTCAGGTCGACCAAACACAAGTAGGTATGTAATGACCATTCATGATGACGACCTCGGTGGGCGGCTGCGGCTGCGCAATCCCGCGGACCTGCCGGCGGCGCAAAAGCAAATCTATGACCGCCTCAACACCGGAATGATCCAGTGGGGCGAGACCATTCCATTTCGCAGCACGACTTCCGGTGGCAGGCTGATCGGCCCGTACAACCCAATGCTGCTGAGTCCCAACACCACTTCCGGGTTCCTTGATTTCATCGAGAGCGCCGCCAGCTCGACAACGCTGGACGCCAGGCTGCGTGAAGTGGTGATCCTGACCGTCGGTGCGGTGTGGAAGTCGGGCTATGAGATCTATGCACACTCAGCAGTCGCCCGCAAGGCCGGACTGCCCGAACAAGCGATCCGCGACCTCGTCGCCGGCGGGTGCCCCGAGGAGCTCACCGACCAGGAAAAGACTGCTCATCGTTACGCGCGGCAACTGACTGTCGAGCATCGCGTAGATGACGCGTTGTACCGCGTGGCCGAGCAGGCGTTCGGTAGCCAAGGGCTGGTGGATCTGGGCTATCTGCTCGGGTGGTACTACACAGTCTGCGCACTGCTCAACGCCTTCGAAGTCCCGGTGCCCGAAGAACCGCGACGCGGCGACGACCAATCCACCGACGAACCTGAACGCCTGCACTGACTGATTTAGACGCCACAGTCGGCGCCTGGCTCGCTCGGAAAAGGTACGGAATCATGACCAAATGGCCCGTTGTCGCGGCGGCCGCCGCAGTTCCCGCGGTTCCGGCGGTACGGTTGCTGCGTACGTTCGCAGCATCGCCGCTGCCTAAGCCCAACCCGCTGCCCACCGAGATCGCGGTCCCCTCGGCCAGCCCGCCGGAAGACATGGATCTCGTTGCCGTTCCCACGGGAGTCAACAAGCGCGTCGCCGCCTACGGTTACCGAGGCGGGTCGTTTTTCGACAAGCGCGACTTCAACATTGGGGCGGCCTTGATCAAGCACCCAAAGGGTGACCTGCTGGTCGACACCGGGTTCGGTCGCGACATCGACCAGCAATTCGCCACCATGCCCCGGTTCTTCCAAAAGCTGACCAAATACGAGCTGTGGAAGCCGGCTCGAGACCAAGTCGAGGCCGCCGGCTACGATTTCGACCGGCTCGGCGGCATTCTGCTCACCCATGCCCACTGGGATCACGTCAGCGGCCTGCCGGACTTTCCCGGAGTACCGGTCCTAGTCTCCAAACGAGACAAGGTTGCCTTCAACAAGCCGGGCATGCGCGGATACTTCGGCCCGCCGTTCAACCAATTCCATTTCAACTGGCGCGAATTCGATTTCGAGGCGGGGCCCTATCTCGGGTTCCCGCGCAGCCACGACGTCTACGGCGACGGCTCGATCGTCTGCGTTCCCGCACCCGGACACACCCCCGGAAGCATCATCGTCTTTGTCGCACTGCCCAACAATGTGCGCTATGCACTCGTGGGCGACCTCGTCTGGCAACGCGAAGGCTTGACAACCTCGAAGAACGCCCACTGCTCTCAAGAACGCCCACTGCTCTCAAGGCTGTGGGCCGACCTCGATGGCAGAGCTGCCGAACGTGACCACCAAAGGCCTGATCCTATGAGCGACGACCCGATCGATGAAACCCCAAGTCGAGGAATAATGACTGCCCCGAATCGAGCCTCGGGAAAGGTAAAATGATCGCTGTGGCAATGGATGTACCTTGCTGTGCAACGATTAATCGACGATCTCCAGCTGGCTGTCCGGTCGGAGGCCCCAAGAGGATGAGCAATCGAATCCTGGCGGGTTTCGTTGTGCCGCAGTCGGATTGCCTTGTGCATCGGTGGACGGCGGCATCTCGTCGACCTGTGGGTGAGTTCCAAATAGTGTGATGGAAGCAGGAGGGTTCGAAGATCTCTTCGACGCGGTCGACACCATGGCGCGACTGCTCGGTGGTTCGGTGATCGTCAAAGACGTCGATTTCAGGGTTCTTGCATACTCAACAGTTCCAGGTCAACCCAATGACGAGAGCCGTCGATCGGCGATTCTCAACCGACGTTCGGCAGACCACTGGCTGCAGTGGATGGAGGAGTCAGGGATCCGCGGACGGCTGATCAACAGTGATGAACTCATCCGGTTGGATAATCCATGGGCTACGTCCTTGATTCGCTACATCCAGCCGATCCGTGCAGTTGATCAACTGGTGGGCTATCTTTGGCTGTATTTCGAAATGGAGCCAGACGCGGAGGCTCCGAGAACAATATTTGAGTTCGCCCAGCTTCTGGCTCCCGAAGTTGCTCGGCGCGGTCGCGCGCTGACCGAGAATCCGGGCGGTCACGTATTGTGGCAATTCCTCGCCGGTGGGCTTTCGGCCAACCGCGTCGCGTCGATCTTGGGCGTCGATGAGCAGAGCAATATCGTCGTCATCGCGGTCGATGTCGAGGCGACACAGTCGGACGCGGTGATAATTCGGGCTAGGGCGGTACGCGCCCTAGCCTTATATACCCAGATGCATTTGGCGTCTTCCTTGGTCGGGACAGTTGACCAACAGATCTACCTGCTGTATGCATCGCCGACTCGGCTGGAACCCGATGTTGAGGCCATTGTGCGTGGCATTTCGAAGCATGTCACGCGGGCCGTCCAAACGAACGTCCGGGCGGCCGCGGGGGGTGTCCATCGTGGTCTTGCTGCGGTGGGGATTTCGCGGAACGAAGCTGATCTGACGCTGCGGGTCCTTCGAACGAAAAACGATTGGGAACATGACGGGCTCTTCGCTTCGATGCGGCACGATATCGTATTGAATGAGATCGTTGAGGTTCTTCGCGCACGTCCGATCTTGGTGCGCGGTCTCTTGGACCGACTCATCACGCACGATCGCCAACGCAATACCGACTACGTGACCACGCTGCGCATCTATCTAGATTCTTTTGGTGACATGCGTTCGGCTGCCGAATTACTTCATCTTCACCCAAATTCGCTGCGCTACCGCATCAAGCGCCTGACTGAAATCGGCGGATTGGACCTTGGCGATCCCAAACTTCGATTGGTGTTGCAGCTCTCATTCGAAATGGCGCCGGAGCCCGGCGATCCCGCTGACCATCACCAGAACCTGCTCGAGCGGGCCGCGCAACCACCCAGTTGGCCGCCGCGTGCTGACAGCTGCTGACCGCCCCCTCAAGCCGTCGCGACTATAGGCCTGGCCAATCGCGCGTCAGCCGACCACCGTTTGTGCGATCGGCAAAATTACAGCCGGATATCCCTGCTTTCGCCACGATGACACCCGCGACTGAGCGGACACATGATTGGACTCGTAGCCAAACAGGAGTTGTCATCGATACCCGCGAAGACATGCTTACGCGCGCCATGGCCTCGACGATCCCACCCGTTTGTTGGGTGCTTGCCCGGCTTTGGTATTGGCCAGGCGCCCCGATCCGACCCTCATCCATGGCGAACGCCGTAACGCCAAACTCATGTGGCACCGCGCCTGAGCAGAGAAGCGCCGACCAAAACAAGGACAAGAAGCGAGTTCCATATGTCAATACCGCTTTACGGCGATTACTACTACTTCGACAGTTGTTTCGAAAGCAACTTCCATCCCCGCATGGATAGATCCGATCAATGCACCAATGAACTATGCGTAGGAGAAAAAATGACCAGAAATACACCTGTGTCTGTGGCGGACTTCAAAAGGGCTGTCAGCTTCATGCCGAGTGGAGTCACTGTGATTACCACGACCGATGTAGCCCGCGACTATGGCATGACCGCAAGTTCTGTTACCAGCCTGTCCGCGGATCCACCGCTGATGGTGGCGTGCCTTCGTAGTGACATTCCCACAGCTCGGGCGGTTGATCAGTCCGGGTACTACGTGGTCAACATTCTCGGCGAGGACCAGGCGGATCTCGCTTATCAATTCTCGCGACCGGGGCCGGACAAGTTCACAAGCGTCGCGACGTGTCGCACGGAGGCGGGTGTCGCTGTACTTGAGGATGCGCTTGTGTCGATTGTGTGCCGAGTGGTCGCGCGGGCATCAGGTGGCACGCACATCATGTTCAGCGGCGAGGTCCTGGCGGTAGCGAACAAGGGTGGGAAGCCATTGGCCTACTTTCGAGGAGGTTTCGGGCACTTCACCGCGGCGCAGGACGAGCAACTGTATTGCACTCTGAAGCAACGAGTCCTCCGCGGTGATCTGGAGTTAGGTGCGGCAATCGACCTTGAAGCGGTTTCCGCCGAGACGAATAATGACGTCAATGCCGTCGAGAAGGCGCTCGGTCGCCTGATCGGCGACGATTTAGTGGTCCGGGCGGATTCTGACGAGTATCGCGTGCGACCGTTTACCGCGGAGATGGCGTGCGAAGCCTTTGAACTTCGTGAGGTGCTCGCGCGGGAGGCCATCCGCGTGATCACCGCGGAACCGCCTTCGAGTCTCACCGGTGAGTTGGAGAAGGCGCTCGGACACATGGCCCAAGAAATCCGGGAGAATACGTTCCTCGATTTCTCGCGTTACGTCACAGCCAACTGTCAATTCTACCGAACACTCATCGGCGGTATGAACAATGCCGCCGCTGTACGTGCATTTGACAGCCTCAACATTGCCGGAATCATGGAACGGAGCTTCGGACTTACCGACAACACCTCCGAGACGTATATATCGGTAACCAGGTCGATGTTGGAAGCAATCAAGCTCCGCCTGCCGCAAGATGCCGAGGCCTGCCTCCGTGAGTATACGAACATGGCCAAAGATCGGGTCCGCGAAATCGATTCCACGCGCAGCGCTGCGTTCTGATTTTTATCCAACTAACCAAATCGAAAACTAAAAGGGAAACTATCATGAAACTGGGCTATTTCACTATGCCGATACACACTGCCGGCCAGGACTGGCGGTCGACACTACTTGAGGATCGTGAGTGTTTTCTTCTGGCCGACGACCTCGGCTTCCACGATGCGTTTGTCGGTGAACACCTAACAGATCGCCACGAGTCGATCACGAACAGCATGATCTTCTTGGCGAGCTTGGCTTTTGAGACCAAGCAGATCAAATTAGGGACTGGCACCACGAACCTTTCTCAGCAGCACCCGGTACTGGTCGCTGCCAACGGCGCCATGCTGGACCATCTTCTGGATGGTCGCTTCATCCTGGGTGTGAGCCCCGGTGCCCTGGCCAGCGACGCCGAGGTACTGGGAATCCTCAATGACGATCGCAACGCGCTGTTCGCTGACTCCATCGAGGCGATTCTGGCGATCTGGGACCGAAAACCTCCGTACGACATCAGCGCTGGTCGATTTCACATCTGCACGGCACAGACCTATGACGAACTCCTTGGCCTCGGCATCCTTCCCAAACCTCAGCAGTTACCGCGACCTGAGATCGTCGGCACCGTGGTTGCACCCTTCTCCAAGGGTGTCGTCGAGATGGGAAAAAGGAACTTTCATCCGCTTTCGGCGAACTTCCTGCTGCCGCAGTGGGTGGCCACGCACTGGCCGAAGTACGTCGAAGGCAGGAAGCAGTCGGCGAAGTTGCCGACCCGGATGACTGGCGGATTGCTCGGACGATCTTCGTCGCCGATGACCCAGTGGTGGCAAAGAACTATGCGATAACGGACGAAAACAGCCCCTACCGGTTCTACTACGACCAGATGTGCACGAAGATGAAAAGGCTTGGTCGGCTCAATCTATTCAAGAGAGACCAAGAGATTCCAGATGACGACGTGACGTTGGATCAGGTCATGGAGGACCTCGTTATCTACGGCACACCCGAACAGGTCGCGGCGAAGATCCAGACGTTGCGAGAACAGGTCGGGCCCTTTGGCGAGATCGTCTATGCCGGCCTCGAATGGGTTGATCCCACATTGGCGCGCCGATCCATGGAACTCATGGCGAAGGAAGTCATGCCGATCCTGCAGTCGGCATGACACAACGATATCCGTGGCCGCGCCCACTGAGCGCCGAGCAGGACGAGGCCGCCGCCATGTTGATCAACGGTCCTCGGCGCGGCGTTTATGGACCCTTTGCGGTTCTTGTCGAGTCACCTGAGGTAGTGGCGCCAATCTCCCGGCTCGGCGAATACTTCCGATACTCGTGGGATCTCGAGGCAAGGGTTCGGGAGACATTGATCCTTGCCACGGCGCACTATTGGGCATCGCGATTTGAATGGCAGCATCACCGCCCGCTTGCCCTTGCTCAAGGAGTGGCTCGCGACGACATCGAGCGCATCAGTGTGGGAGAGGCGCCAAGCGATCCGGATCTCCGGCTGGCTTGGTCAATGGTGACGCAGCTCCTGACTGAAGGCGAGCTCTCCGATATCGCCTACCGCGATCTCCTGTACAGGTGGTCATCCAAACAGGTAGTCGAAATGGTCTCCTGCGTTGGGTACTACTCCTTGTTGGCGGTCGTTCTGCGGGCAGACAATCCCCGGGCTAGTCCGATCGGAGGATCCTGATGAGGGTCTCTACCGTTGGCTTGGGCACCGTCGGGATGGCGCTCTCACAGCGCCTCCTCCGTGCCGGATACGAGGTTGCGGGCTGGCACCAAGACCCTCGCCGCGTGCACGCATTCGTAGATATGGGCGGAACTCCTGTTGCCGGTGTCGTCGAGCTGGCGGCCGTTGCCGACGTCTGCTTCTGGGCACTGCCCAGTGTTGCGGCAGAGCGAGCCGCAACCGACGAGATGCTCAGATCCAACCGGCTTCCCGCCGTCATAGCCGAACTGTCGACGCTCCCGATCGACGCCAAGATCGAGACTCGCGACCGTTTCGCAGGGATGGGCACGATTGTGCTCGATTGTGCGATCAGTGGACAGGTGCCCAGATCGCGGCCGGTGATGCCGTTGTGTATGCGAGCGGAGACCGAACGGCACTGGCTAGCACGACGACTCACTTGCGACGTTTTGCACAAAGCGTCTTCGATGTTGGCGACTTCGGTAGTGGATCATCGGTGAAGCACATCGCCAAACTACTTGTTATGGGAATCGTCCGCGAGCGAACGCGGGCTGTCGGCGCTGCGACGCCGATGCTTGACGCGTGCGCTCCGATCTACGACCTCGCTGCAGAGGGAGGTTTAGCCAATCGAGACCGTGCCGCGGTGTATCGAGCGCTGAGCCCGGGCCCAAGCTCGGAGCCAAGGAACTCGCCGTGCACGTGATCCTGCTGCACCCGCTGGGTGGCGATGCCTCTTTCTGGGACTTGGTGTTTGGCGGCGCCCTGCCTTCGGGCTATCACGCGCTTGACTTGCCCGGACATGGTGCTGCGAAGGGTACCCCGCCTACTAGTCTTGCTGCGTACACAAAATGCGTTGTGGAACGGGTGCAGTCCGAGATATTCGGTGGCGACGTTCCAGTCGTCGTCGTCGGGATCTCGCTGGGCGGCTTGGTGGCTCAACAGATGCTGATATCCAAGGAGCTCAACGTTGTTGGCCTGGTTCTGATAGATACCGTGCCGGTTTATCCAGAGCAGATGCGCCAGATGTGGAGAGATCGAGTGAGCCATCTGGGCCCCCTTGGTCCTGTGCAGTACATCGAACCGACTGTCCAGCAGTGGTTTACGCCGGACTACAGGTGCTCTCGAGAAGGTGCCCTCGCCGTCATCCGGGTCCGTGAGACGCTGGGCAACACCTCGTCAGCAGGATATGCCGCCGCATGCGAAGTCCTGTCTACGGCGGACACACGCGCAGGAGTCTACGGTTCTCTCATCAAGTCGCTGGTTGTCGTCGGCGACCAAGACACACAACCCTTCCAACTGGCGGCCGACTGGTTCATGGGCGCGCTACCCCGCGCGGCGATTTTAAGGCTTAGCGGGGCGCACGCAGCCCCAATCGAAAGCCGTAAGGATTTCGTGTCCGCGCTTGGCGGCTTTGTGCTCGAAATTGAGCAAGAAAACAGCCAGACATCCGAATATGACGGTCGAGCCGATTCAAACCCCGGTGCCTTGGGGGGTAATGGGCCAACGTGAGACAGCAGGTAGGAAAATGAAAATGTTCAAGCAACTGATAGTGCTAGGTCTCAGGTCAGGAACGATCTACCGGGTCGACATCCCGCACGGCCGCGTGGATACGTTGTACGACAAGGCGGGACCCGAACCGGACGGCGTCGTCGTGGAGAACGGTATCGTCTACTGGACCACCATGGGAACACCCACGCCTGACCCCAGCGCCGACGACGGCTTCGACTTCTCCGCCCGCGACGGCGGCCTGCACTCGGTGTGGCTCGACGGCTCCGGTGCCCGCGACGTGATCCCGACCGGGGCGATCACTACCGGTAAGCAATTGGTATCCGACGGTGCCGGGACGCTGTACTGGGGGGACCGGGAGGGCTCCCGCGTGAGCCGGGTCCGGATCGACGGGACAGGCCTGATGGACCTGGTCGTAAACACCCCTGACGACACCAAACTTCAGGAGTGCGTCGGTGTCGCGGTTGACCCCGCCCGCAGCTACCTGTACTGGACCCAGAAGGGCCCGGCGAACGGCGGGAAGGGCAGGATCTTCCGCGCCGGCCTGGAGATTCCCGCCGGGCAGACGGCCGCCAACCGCACCGACGTCGAGGTGCTGTGGAATGGTCTGCCCGAGCCGATCGACCTAGAAATCAGGGGCGAGTGGCTGTATTGGACCGACCGCGGCGACCCACCGACTGGCAACACGCTGAACCGCGCGCCTCTCCCCGCTGCAGGGGCCAGTGGTCGCCCGCCGGAGATCCTCGCTGACGGGTTTCACGAAGACATCGGCTTGGCCTTGGACGGTGAGGCCGGCGTCGCGTATGTCACCGACCTGGCTGGGCGAATCCATGTGGTTCCGATCTCTGAGTCAGCGAAGGGCTCCAACGGTGCGCGTATACTCGCCGACCTGCACGAACCGCTCACCGGGCTGGCCGGGTTGAAGGCCAGTGAACTCTAGCGCCGTCGCAGCTTGTACTCGTGCAGAGAAGAGTCCATGCCGCAAGAATGGGGCCGACGGTGTGGGATGTGTGTTCGGTGTTCGGTATTGACTTCCGGGACGCCGAGTTCCTCGCGGACGTTCCGCCACTGCTTGCCGAAATTATTCGGGTCGCGCAGCGTTCCCGCCGTGGACGGGAAGATCACTGCTTGTTCGCTCAGGTACGGCAGGCGGCGGCGGATTCGAAGCATTTCGACCGCGAATTGGGGTACGGGCACCGTGCGCCGGCCAGCGGCTGACTTCGTCTCGTCCACGCGCTGGAGTCCCTCGCCGGACACCCGTACAACCTTGCCTGTCACTGCGAGCGTGCGCGCTTCATCGTCGTAGTCGATCTAACGCAGGCCGAGTAGTTCAGACCGACGAAGACCAGTGGCGATCAGCAGCTTGATCGGATCGACGAGATCGTGATCCTGACAGAACTTCGATGCCTGAACCTTTTGCAGGAGGTCGCGTAGCTGCTTAGCTGTGAGCCCGACAGCACCTTTGGGCTGGGTCTTGGACCTGAGCGGTTGCACATCCCGCACCGGATTCGATCCGAGTACGTTCGCCATTACCGCCAGTTAGAGTGCGCCACGCAAGATCGTCTTCGCCTGACGAGCCATCGTCGGGCTGTGCGCTGAACGCTTGGAGCGCAGCGCCGCATCGATCCGTGCCGGCGACGCTTCGCCTACCCGTACTCCGCCGATGAACTTCTCAAGTTTTCCTACGGCGAACCGGTAGGAGGCCATGGCATCGGGTCGGCTAGCGAGCGAGTCGGCCGGACGCACTTACATTTTGGTGTATCGGGCCATGGCGAAGCTGTACAGGCCGTAGGTGATGATTCCCAGGCCGGCGGCGATCAGGAGTGCTGCTCCGTAGGGTTGGGCGCCGAGTGTTTTGAGGGCCCCGTCGAGTCCGGTGGCCGTGTTGGGCTGCGAACGACTGGCCGCGACGATGACCAGCGCCCCGGCACCGGCGATGACCAGGCCTTTGGCGATGTAGCCCGCCATGCCCAGTCGTCGCACCAGGTCGCTGGAGTGGCCTTTGAGGTCGTCGA
>JGI12635J15846_10005851_pt1 | contig 10594 bp, 5 predicted proteins | sample BlaSpr_A8_OM2_M2_FD_15846 | JGI IMG/M metagenome (IMG submission 15846) | reverse complement strand
GCCGTGGCGGTCGAGGTTGCCGTGGCGGTCGAGGTTGCCGTGGCGGTCGAGGTTGCCGTGGTGGTTGAGGTTGCAGTCACCGTTGAGGTTGCAGTCGCCGTCGATGTTGCCGTGGCAGTCGAGGTTGCCGTGGCAGTCAAGCTTGCCGTGGCAGTCGAGGTTGCCGTCGCCGTTGCTGTGGCGGTTGGAGTTGCGGTGGCACCCGATGTCGGAGTCGGCGTGGGTGTACGTGGAGTCAGCGCGATGCCGCGCGGGATATTTAGTCCGGTGTTGGGACCGCTGATTGCGCCAAGCGGACTGGTCGGCCCGCTACTTCCGGATGCATACTCGAGGATGTCGCCCAGCGTGTTCGCTACATAGATGTTGCGGCTTGAATCTATAGCGATCCCTTGAGGACTGGATAGCAGGGTTTCCTCCTCCGGTCCGGAGATGGTTGCGGAGGGCGCTACGTCACCATTGCTACCCGACAGGTAAATGGTGATGCTGCCATTCTCCGAGGCGCCGCCGGTCAGATTAGCTACAAATATATTTCCACTCGCGTCTACCGAAATACCTTGCGGAGCGGAGAGACCGGTATTGGAACCCGTGATTACGGCGGCCGGGGCGGCATTGCCGCTGCTGCCGGCGGCATAGACGGTTATGCTGCCAAAAGAGGATGCGCCTCCTATAAGGTTCGCCACATAGATCAGGCCGTTGGTGTCCACCGCGATACCGGCTGGTGCGGCGAGTTGCGTGGCCGGTCCGGCAATTGTCGCTATCGGTGTCGCGTTTCCGTTACTCCCCGGCGCATATTCAGTCACGGTATTGGCGACGTTCGCCGCATAGATGTTCAAGTGACTGTCCAGCGCAATGCCTTGCGGGCCGGCGAGTTGGGTGCCGGTACCGACAATGACCGCGGATGGCGAAGCGTTGCCGCTCGACGAGGGCGGATAGATTGTAATGCTGCCGGTGCCGCCGGGGCCACTGCCGAAATTGGCGACATACACATTGCCGGCCGCGTCGACGGCGATCGCGCTCGGGGATACAAGCCCAGTGGCTGCTCCTCCAATGGCCGCCGCCGGAGGCAAGTTGCCGAATGTGCCCGCCGGAAATTCCCCGACCGTGTTGCCGTTGGCGTTGGTCACGAACACAGTCGGACCTGATGCCGCTGCCAAGCGCGCACCGATGACTCCGGCCAGCACCAGCAAGCACGCTAGTGCGACCAGCCTCCATACGGAGGTTCGCCGTCGGGCGTTATGACTCATCGGCGTCATCTCACCACGTCGTTGAAGGTCCGCATTGAGAAAGCTGCAGACACGCACGCGTAAAGGCCTTCGTCACGGCGCGTACCCCTGAGCGATCGTAAGGCAGGAGGCTGGATTTTGAGTCATAAAAGCGGTTAGCACCTGGTTGGTACATTTGTGGGTGCAGTTGAGCTGCTTGGAGGCATAATTTTTAATGTTCGTGTTGATCAATTCGCCAAGCTGCACAAAGGTCAGACCTTGCAGCGAGGTAATTGACTGCGACTGGCTGACGACCTGCTGGTTGGTCAAGATCGCGGCTGCGTACAAATTAGGATTGAGGTTGACGGGCAGGTTGCCGACGCTGGCGGCTCCGATACAAGCCAAGTAAAGCGCGCCCTGGTTTTGGTTCAGGGTCGATTGGGCATTGGCCCCGCCCGGGCCGAAAGCGATTGCGGCTGCAATCGCGACGGCGCACAAAAATATTCTGGTCACGGCACGGCTCCTTAGTTCACGCGTTGTGCTCATCTTAATTTCGCCTCATTCAGCGGGAATCACTGCGATGCCCCTTGGGCGGGCTAGCTGGGTGACGGGGCCGGCGATGGTCGTCAACGGCGTGGCATTGCCGGTGCTGTCGGCGGCGTAGACCGTCACGCTCAGGTTGTCGCCCTCGTAGCCGCCCTGGTTGGTGACGTAAATCAGGCCGTTGCTGTCGAGGGCGATACCGGTGGGAGTGTTCAAGCCCGTACTGGGACCGCTGATGGTCGCAGTCGGCGCGACGTTGCCGTTGCTCCCGGCTGCATAGACCGTCACTGCGTCAGTGGCCGGATTCGCGACGTAAATATTGAGCGAAGAGTCAACCGCGATGCCTGCGGGAAACGCCAATCCGGTATTCGATCCAACGATGACGGCGCTCGGCGGCGAGTTGCCGCTACTTCCGGCGGGATAGACGGTCACGCGGTCGCCGAGGCTGTCGCTGGCGTCATTGGTCAGGTAAATGTTCGCGTTTGCGTCCAGCGCGATCCCGGCGGCTTCGCTTATCTCGGTGAGGTCGCCATGAAGAGTGGCTAACGGAGACAGTCCACCGGTAAGCGGGGAAAAAATTTCCACCTCCGAAAGTTCAGCGATATAAACGTTTTGGCTGCTGTCCAGCACGATGCCAGTAGGCATTGTGGAGATGATGTTAGTATTAAGATTGGTAAAAGGGGTTCCAGCGGCGCCACTCCCAGCCGGATAGATGGCCGGGTCGATAGGAAAGAACTCGGCGGCGTTCGTGACATAGATGTTTGCGTTGCTGTCGAGGGCGATACCGGTTGGCTCGTCCATGCCATTATTAGGAGAGAACTGAATAATGGCTGTGGGCTGAATGTCGCCGTTGCTCCCCGCGGGATACACCGTCACGCTATCCGAGCCGCCGTTCTGGCTACCGTCGTTAGTGACGTAAATCTTCTTGGCGCTATCGATTGCTATGCCCGCCGGATCATCTAGTGCGGTCGCTACGCCGCTGATAGTCGCGCTCGGGACGACGTTGCCGCTACTCCCCGCCGCATAGACCGTCACGATGTTGTCATCGCCGTCGATGCCATCGTTGACGACGTAAATTTTGTCGGCGCTGTCGACTGCAAGACCTAACGGGAAATCCAGCCGCGTGTTGGAGCCGCTGATCGTCGCGCTCGGGGTGGCATTGCCGATGCTGCCTGCCGGATAGACGGCTACGCGAGCGTCGCTGCCGTAGTTAACGACATAGATGTTGTTGCTGCCGTCCAGTGCAACCCCTGTCAGAGTGTCCAGGTCCGTGTTCAGCGTCGCGCTCGGGGCGACATTGCCAGTGCTCCCCTTTGGATAAACGGTCACTGTGTTATTGAGGCCGTTGGCGACGTAGATGTTGCCGCCGCTGTCCAGCGCGATCCCTTCTGGAGAGTCCAAGCCGGTGCTACCGCCGCTGATCGTCGCGCTCGGAGCGATGTTGCCATTGCTCCCCGCGGGATACACAGTCACGATATTATTCTCGTTGGAGACATAGATGTTGTCGTCGATGTCCAGCGCAACGCCTGTGGGAACGCTCAAGCCAGTGTTGGAGCCGCTGATCGTCGCGCTCGGAGGGACGTTGCCGTTGCTGCCGGCCGGATAGACCGTCACGCTGTTGTTGTCGTTGTTTGCGACGTAAATGTTTTCAGCGCTATCGAACGCAATGCCGTCCGGACCCGCGAGACCTGCTGACAAATTGGCGAATTGGCGGTTGATGATTTCGCTNGGGGTGGCGTTGCCGGTGCTGCCCGCCGNATANACNGTCACGNTGTCGGANCCGCCGCTCTGGCTGCCGTCGTTCGCGACGTAAATCTTCCCAGCTCCATCGATCGCAATGGGCCCCACGTCGTCCGGTGCTAGCGCTGTCCCGGAGCCGCTTATCGTGGCGCTCGGGGTGGCGTTGCCATTGCTCCCGGCCGGGTAAACCGTCACGCTACCTTCGTTATTGGTGACGTAAATTCTCAGGCTTGCGTCCAGCGCTATACCGTAGGGGCCGGCCAAGCCGGTGTTCACGCCGCTGATCGTCGCGCTCGGCGCGGTGTTGCCGCTGCTCCCGGCGGAGTAAACCGTTACGGAGTTGTTGCCGTTATTGGCGACGTAAATTTTGCCGCCGGTGTCCAGCGTGATACCTGTAGGACCAGCTAGGCCAGTCCCAAAGCCGGAGATTGTCGCGCTTGGAGCAGTGTTGCCGGTGCTCCCCACCGGATAGACGGTTACCGAGTTGTTGCCATAATTGCTGACGTAGATTTTTCCGCTGAAGATCGCAACGCTATCCGGAAGGTTCAGTCCTGTAGCGGGCCCGCTTATCACTGCGCTCGGCGCGACGTTACCGCTGCTCCCCTCGGCATAGACTGTCACGCTATCGGCGTCCCCATTATCACTGCCATCATTGACGACGTAGATGTTGCCGGTGCCGTCCAGCGCAATGCCTTCCGGAACGTCCAGGCCGGTCGCGGAGCCGGCGAGTACGGTGCTCGGCGCGACTTGGCCATCACTTCCAGCCGGATACACGGCTACCGAGTAACTCGGGTTGCCGTCATCGCCGCTGTTGGTGACGTAGATGTTCTTGCTCGCGTCAACCGCTATCCCGGTGGGGTTGCATAGCAAGGGTTGCGGGAAGGTCGGAGCGAAGTTACCGTTGGCGCCGATCGGATAACTGGTCACGTTGTTACAGGGAGTGTTCGTGACCAGAATCGCCTGAGCCAGAGCGCCAGGAACCGGCGGCGGCGGGGGCGGGACATCGTCGCCGGACAAGCGCGCTGACAGTGTGACGCGATGCGGATTGCCCGACGCGTTGTCCTGGATCTCGAGTTCCGCCTTGATCGAGTCTTTTCGCGATTTGGCCGCCTTAGACGGCGGGTTAGCAGCCACATAGAAGCGGCAGGACGAATGAGCGGCCAGCTTGCCCATGCAAGATTGAGTTTGTGTCGCGACGAAATCGCCGCTGCTCACCAAGATGCTGGTGATGTTCAGAGGCGCCGCGTTGGGATTAGTAATCGAGACTGGTTGGGGCGCGCTCGGGCCACCGGGCTGAACCTTGCCGAATGAAATCTCGCGCGGCTCCCATTTCAGGCCTCCCTTGATGCCGCGGCCGCTTAGCGCGACTGACTCAGCACTGACGCCGGCGCTGTCGGTAACTGTGAGCGCAGCGGTCCTGCGGCCGAGTCCCGTAGGCGTGAAAGTGACAGTGACGGCGCATCCGGTGGTCAGGGTCGCGCCGACGCAATTCCCGATTTGATGGATTGCGAAGTCGGAACGGTTGGAGCCGGCGATGGAGATACGCTTGATGGTGAGAGGCCGGCCTGAGTGCTGCGAAATTGAGATTTTCAGAAGCTTCGGCCAACTCCGCTCTCCCGAAACTCCAAAGACTTTGTCCGGGAAGGCCAGTCCCTTTGGCGCTACTGCGAAGTCACCGCCAGCGCCGGCGAACGTTCGCGCTTGAGCCGCAGCGGGAAGGGCTGCCAACAGGATAGTTAGAGTCATCGAAAGGCAGACCTGTCGCATCCGCGAGATGAAACGGTCCATGTCATTTCTCCGTGTCACGAATATTGAGACCACGATTAAGCTCACTTGTTAGCGCTGCACCCCTAGAATGACCCCGATTCCACAAAATCGAATTGCTTGATGAAACTGAGCTGGCCGAAGCCGCCTGCGGTTCCGTAGCCGCCCTGAACGTCGACGCCGAAGCCCCACTTGCGAAAATAAATGCCTAGATCCGGTCCGCCCTGTCCGCCCGCGCTGGAGATTTGTCCGCCTTGGTAGATCGCGCCGCCGCCGCCAAAGGTGCCGAGATAATTTGCGGTCGAAAACGCCACCATCCGCAAATCGATCTCCGAGGCGGTCACATGGTTCTCGTAGTCGTGGCTCGCGCTGAACGAAAAGTTGATCGGGTGGTGCGTATGCGTGAACAACCAGCTCGAGTAGTCGCCCTCGATTACCGCGGCACTGCTGTCGCCCACGTCGCCGCCGCCAAGCAAAAAAAGCGTCGTGCCAGGATAAAGTGTGAGTTCGACGCCGCCTTGCAGGCGCGCGAAGTTCAGCCGCGCCTGATGCGTAAGAGTCGACGGCGCAAGTGGGTTGTTGAAGTGATCGCCGATCCACAATTGATAGCCGGTCACCCGTCCGACCACTCCCACGTAAGGTGTGACAGTCTGCTCCAGTTGAAAGCCCTCTTGTACAGCTCCGTAATCCTGGCTGCCGAACCCGCCGCCGAAAAGTATCGCATCGAGGACCTGTGGTTTGGCTGGTTCGAAAAAGCCGGGATACAGATTTTGTAATAGCTGCGCTCGAGCGCTGCCCGTCCAACCCAGTGCGCAAGCCAGAACCAGGAGTCCAACCATCCTGAAAGTCCGCAACGTCTTGGATTGGCTCGCCATCCTAGGGTCCTGTCGTCGTGCCGAGAGGCGGCATTGGGGGAGGCGGCGGAGGCGGAGCCGAAGTGCCGCTCCCAGGTGGCGGAGCCGAGAAGCCAACCGCGGCGGCTGCCGCACCGCCTGCCGCGGAAATTCCACCTCCACCACCTCCGCCTCCGCCGCTCGCCTCGCCGGGTCCCGCCGCGCCGGCGATTCCCAGCGGTCCGGCGTTGAGTGGCGGCAACTCGCACGGCACAGTCGTCTCGTAGCCGGCTTCGATCTCGACGACTTGCGTCGGATTGGCCAGATTGCTCACGGCGACTACGCCTGCTCTGACCCTGACGTCGGTGTATCGCTGGCATCCCTCGTAGCCCGGGCGCACGACGCCCTCGGTATAAGTGGTATCGAAGTCGGTGCCTCGCACGGCGGTGACTGCATTGGGCGTATGAATTTCGAAGCTCTCCCTCCGCAACAGGACCGGTACTATTGACCTCAAGCCTCCTTCCACCAAGTTGAGCTGAGGGCCAGTACCGGCAGACGTGACGTTCTGATCGAAAGTGAGGTTGGTATGTTCGGCGAGAGTTAGGGTAATTCCACTTGCGAGCGTGACGGTCGCGCTTGATTTTACGGAGGTCGCGAGCCGGTCGTGAAGTTGGATTGCCGTTCCCTGCGCCACAGCGACGTTCAAGCTGCCGCGCTGGATCTGCGCGGTGCCACTGAGTTGGCTAACTGTTCCAACAATTTGTTGCGCGCAAGCGATCGACGGGGCAAAAAACAACACCAACGAGACGAGGGCTAGAAAAAGGCATACAGCCCTCCCGTCCGTGCGTCCCGGCATTTTTCGACCCCCCATCGCGTGAAAGGAAATGCTAACCAGCGGCTAGCCGTTTGTAATCAAACAGTATCTCCAGGTCAAGCGTCCACAGAGTAAGCTTTTACTACTGAGAGGACCAATTTTGCCGGAATGTAGTCTTCCAATCGGCGCGCCTCTGTAGCCCGGTGGGAGAAATCGTCTTCGCAAGCGCGTTAAGTGTCCTATCTAATGGAGAATCGGTTGCTAATACTGTAAGTTAAGTTTGGTAACTATTAGTGATCTCTATATCTCAAATAGTTGATTGACTTAAGGTTGGCGCAATAGTAGCTCACCGCCAATATCTGCGATTAGTCCAGTCCTCGAGCGAAGGCGATCGATCGTGACAGTTCTGCAGAAAGCTAGTTACCAGAACGTTTGACCAATCTAGTGGGGGGCAAAAGTGACTGACTCAACAGGTCTCTGGACCAGATGGTGGACTACGACTGCTAAACGCTGGGCGCAGGCATTGTCGACCCTGGGGGCATCGGGCCTCAGCGCTTCTAGAGCGATCGTCCGTCCGGGATTGATCGTTGCTCTGCAAATCCTGCTGTCTGTCTTGTTGACCCAATCTCGGCTGCTTGCGAGCGGCGTAGCTGAGGATGTGACCTACAGCGGTCCAATGACGTTAAACTGGACTATTGACACCTATTCATGTCCAGCAACGGGACCCTGTTTCAACGAACAGGTTGAAACCAGCAGTGTATCAGGTAACGAGATAGTACCTCTTTCGGCCGCTTACTCATCTTGTTCCTCAAATTCAATTGGGACTGGTCCCACAATTGCCCCCGTTGGTGTCGGCGCCCCCGACATTGCGTTCATAACACCTAGCGGCACTGATACTAGCTATACATGCGGCAGCCTTTTCTACCCCGGCCCAGGCGCCTTTTGGTACGACGGTACCATAACGACACCCGATGGCAGTTTCCCTACGTATATCGATAACGGAGGGGGAGAGGGGTACCCAGAAGGCCAATTTGATATTTTGTCCTGGGACCCTACCGATACATATCCGACTCATCTCACCTTCTCCAACGCTACTGGATCGATTGTATATTGCGGCAGCACTGCGAACTGTGCTGTTGAAGGGGTTCCCTATACCATAGATTCCTGGTCGTTCAGTGGCCAACTAATCGAGAACAATACGATAACGGTCAACAACACGACCGACCCAGCAAGCAGGTCAGGCAACGGGTTCTGCACGTTGCGCGAAGCGATCGACAACGCCAACACTCCCGGCGCCGATACTAGCGGTGGGGACTGCGCAGTGGGGACCGGCAGCGACACGATCGTATTCAGCGTCAGCGGCACGATTACACTAAGCAGCACGCTCGGCAGTCTCCCGGCGATCGCGAACAGTTCGCCCGAAAGTCTTACGATTGATGGGACCGGGCGTACCATAACTGTCGACGGAGCAAATTTTAACGGCGTTTTCGTGGTGAACTCGGGTGCCACTCTGAATTTAAACCGATTAACGATTGCTCACGGCAATCAATCGGCAGGAGAGTACGGCGGCGGCATCAATAATCTGGGCACGCTGACAGTCACCAACAGCACAGTCTCCAACAACTCGGCGGACAACGGTGGCGGCATCGCAAATTTCGGCACGCTGACGGTCACCAATAGCACCGTCTCCAGCAACTCGGCGGCGGCCCTCTATGGCGGCGGCATCGATAATCAATTCGGCACGCTGCTGACGGTCGTCAATAGCACCTTCTCCGGCAACTCAGCAGCGAGCGAGGGCGGCGGCATCTTCAATGGAAGCTTGCTAACGGTCAGCAACAGCACCTTCTCCAGCAACTCGGCGAACGAAGGCGGCGGCATCGAAAATGACGGCGGCACGCCGACGGTCACCAACAGCATATTGGCTAAGAGCACCTCCGGCGGAAACTGCGCGGGAACGGGGACGCCTCCTGTCACCAACGGCGGTTACAACATCTCCGATGACGGAACCTGCGGGTTCGGGAGCAGCACGGCCGTGAACGGCGATACGATCGGCGATAGCGTCAGTGATAGTAACGTGGCGCTCATCCCAAGCGGGTTGGCGAATAACGGCGGGCCCACCGCGACCCTTGCGCTTGAACCAGGCAGCTATGCGATCGCCGCGATCCCGACCGCCGATTGTCCGGCCACCGACCAGCGCGGCGCCCCGCGACCGGCGCCCGGACACAGTGCCTGTGATGTCGGTGCGTTCGAGTATGGCGGCGTTGTTCCCTCACCAACGCCGGCTCAGACTACCTCGATGTCGGTTGCTGCGTCGCTCGCATTCGGAGATGTTGCTGTCGGGCAAAAGGTTACGAAGGATGTGACGATCTATAACACCGGGAAGACCAATTCGCTGGTTATCTCGAGCGCCACACTCTCAGACCCTGAATATGCCTTAAGCGGTACCGGAACATGCCTTGCGATCCCCGTGACGGTCGCGACCGAGACGTCGTGTACGCTCGGGATCTCATTCACGCCCGATGTGCTCGGCGCGCACCCTGCAACGCTGAGGATCAACGACGACGCTACTACCAGCCCGCAGCATGTGACGCTCTCGGGCACCGGCATCGCGGGTCTGACAACCACGAAGAGCAGCCTGGTGTTCGGTGACGTTAAGTTCGGCGCCAAAGGGATCGAGGCCTTCAGCGTGGTCAATCATCAAACCCAGCAGGTGAGCCTCAGCGAGAGTTTCAACGGGACCAACGCCACGGATTTCTCAGTTACGGGCGGTACGTGCACCGCTACGCTGGGCGCCGATAAGGCGTGCTCGATCATCGTGACGTTCACGCCGGGCGCGCTGGGGACGGAATCGGCGGCGCTGTCGGTAGCTGACAGTCCCGACCCGCTCAGTTCCTCCTACCCACCAATTGCGCTCAGCACTGGGCCGACGATCCCGGCGACGGTCACACCGGTCACGCTCGCCTATGGCACGTTGACGGCCAAGACATCGCCCAAGACGAGGGACGTGACAGTCACTAACCTGTCGGGATTCCCGCTGTCTGTGAGCGAGAGTTTCAGCGGGACGAACGCGAGCGACTTCGCGGTGACGGGCGGCACATGCGACGGCACCGCGCCTGCGGACTCGAGCTGCACGATAGCGGTGACGTTCACGCCGACGGATGGCCCAACGCCGGAGAGCGCGAGCATGGCGGTGAGCGTCGGCAATGACCCTAGCAGCCCTTATGGCATCAGCCTGACGGGGACCGGGCCGTGATGGAATTTCCGCAGGGGACAAACCTCTGCGGCCTGAGGTAAGGAGAGATCGGCACCGCAGCCAGGACGAGAGCCTGATCGTGATAGAGCGGCTACCCGACGCGTTGTCGAGCGCTGCGATGCGCCGTGCGCAGAGCACGGATAGTTCTTAGGAAGATAGATGCGGCAGGGCCGGCCAGTTCGTCAAATCGAGCCGCGTCAGCTCCGCTGCACGACCGGTCCCCGTAGTAACGATAGCGACGACGCCTCCGTCCGCGGTGGCGCGCTCCACCGCATCGCGAATTTGAGCGATCATCGCGAAGGTGAAAGCGTTGATCCTTCAGACCGGTTCAACCGCACCGTAGCGATTGAACCGTCAACTTCATATTCGATGTTCGATGCTTCGGAATTCATGACGCCATGCCTCTTAGATGCGTACTTGACTTTGACGCATAGCGAGAGCCCGT
>JGI12635J15846_10005850_pt1 | contig 10594 bp, 7 predicted proteins | sample BlaSpr_A8_OM2_M2_FD_15846 | JGI IMG/M metagenome (IMG submission 15846) | reverse complement strand
GATCGGGAAATGGGAGCGCGTCAGTGTGCCCACGACTGCCGGTGCAACTGTCACCAAGACCAACGTGCTCGCCCCGCCGGACTTGGCTGAACCTCTGAACCTGCAGCCCTTGATCCTTCCAGACCCGAAACACGCGCCGGTGCATTTTGAGTGGAAGCCGGTGCCCGAAGCCATCAGCTACGAGATTCGCGTCAGCACGACGTCCATGTTCTCTCGGATTGTGCAGGACCGGAAGCTGGCGGGAACTTCGGTCGAAATTACCGGCCTCGACCCAGGCGATTATTTCTGGGACGTTATGGCTACGGATGCGCAGAAACACGTCAGTGCGGCAAGCGACACATTCAAGTTTACGCTCGCGACACAAGGCAAGGGCCAGGAGATGATGCTGGAAATCGGCGGCACCGAGTTACATGGTAACGTAGTGGAGATCAGCGGGCGCACCGAGCCGGGTGCGGCGCTGATCATCAATGGTGAGTCGGTGGCGGATATACACCCCGACGGCACGTTCAAGTACTTCACGCAAACGTTGGGGCGCGGCAGCCATACGATTGCCGTGACAGGACAGAATCGCCGGGGTGGCACTGCCATCAAGCGTGTGGAAATTGTAATTCCCTAGTAAGGCAACCGGCGCCATTTACCCAGAGTAGCCAGCCGGGCGCACTCCAAGGAGCGGTTTCCGCTAACTGCAGGAGCAGCTCGGAACTGAGGGGAACATGAACAAGAACGGATACAACCTTCGCTCGGTCTTCAGCCTGTTCTCTTCCGACCTGGCGATTGACCTGGGCACGGCCAACACATTGGTCTACGCAAAGTCCAAGGGCATCGTCGTGAACGAACCATCGATTGTGGCTATCAACAAGAACAGCGGCGAGGTCGTGGCTGTAGGGAAAGATGCGAAGGACATGCTTGGCCGCACGCCTGGCAATGTGGTGGCCATCAAGCCGATGAAGGACGGCGTGATCGCCGACTTCAAGGTGACTGAAAAGATGCTCACCTACTTCATCCAGAAGGCGCATAACCGGCGGGTACTCGTGCATCCGCGCATCGTCATCGGGGTCCCCAGCGAAATCACGCCAGTGGAAAAACGCGCGGTGCAGGACTCCGCATATCGCGCTCGCGCCAGTGAGGTCTACCTGGTTGAGCAAGCGATGGCCGCTGCCATCGGCGCGGGACTGCCAATTGAGGAACCTTCGGGCAACATGGTCGTGGACATCGGCGGAGGCACCACCGACATCGCCGTGATTTCCATGAGCGGCATCGTATATTCGAGATCGGTGCGCGTGGCCGGTAATGAGATGGACGAAGCCGTAATGCACTATTTGAAGCGAAAATACAATTTGCTGGTTGGTGAGCGGACCGCCGAGCAGATCAAGATGGAAATTGGGTCGGCGTATCCGCTGGAGAAGCCACTCACGATGGAAGTCAAAGGCCGCAATCTGATTGAAGGCGTGCCGCGAACTGTCACGATTGACGACAGCGAAATCCGCGAAGCGCTTTCCGAATGCGTTGCGACGATACTGAACGCCTGCCGGGTCGCGCTCGAGCGCACGCCGCCCGAGCTTTCGGCCGACATCAGCGACCGCGGCATCGTGCTCACCGGCGGCGGCGCGCTGCTTAAGAATCTCGACAAGCGCATCCGCGAGGAGACCGGTTTGCCAGTTTCGATCGCGGATGATCCACTGGCATCGGTGGTGCTCGGCACCGGCAAGATGCTCAGTGATTTCCGGCTCCTGCGGCTGGTGTCCATCGATTAGTCGCGGAACGCGACGGGAATTCCGGCGTTTGTCGATTCCGGACGCTTTCTAGTTCCATCGGCTGTGTTCAGCGCATGCGCCGGTGGTGTCACGATCGGCAAGAATCGGCGGCAAATTTCTAACTGTTGGAAGTTTTTTCAATGATGGCAATTCCCTCAAGACATAAGTCCTTGACGCTGCTGGCGGCCGTCATCGTCGCACAAATCTTGCTGCTCGCCGTGCAGATCAAACGCGAGCGGCAGGTGCGGCTGATCCGCGTCTGGGCCGTGGAGCTGATTTCGCCGGTGCAGCGGGCGGGTTCCTCGATTGTTTATACGTTCGAGCATGGCTGGGGCGACTACGTCAGCTTGCGCAACACGAGAGAAGACAACCAGACCCTGCGCTCCGAACTGGACCGATTGAAAGTGCGCAACGCCGAATTGGAGGGCCGCGCGCGCGAAGCCGATCGCCTCGCCGCCCTGCTGAATTTCCGCCAAGCTCATGTGGATGTCCCGATGGCTGTCGCGCGGGTGATCGGAGGGAGTCCGGACTCCGGGAGTCTCGTCGTGAATATTGATCGAGGTTCACGCGATGGAGTTCGCCGCGACATGGGAGTCATCACACCGGACGGTGTCGTCGGTAAGATTCTCGCCGTCTATCCGGATGTTTCGCAGGTCATTCTTCTGGGAGACAAGGAGAGTGGGGTCGGCGCGCTATTGGCTAGCTCGCGGACGCAGGGCGTCGTAAAAGGCTCAGGCAAACCGGAGCTAACGATGGACTACGTAAGCAACGATACGAAGGTATCGGCCGGCGAAGTGGTCCTGACTTCGGGCCAGGACCGCATATTTCCGAAGGACTTGCCACTTGCTACCGTGACGCAGGCAACACCGGATCGCAAAGCTCCGTTTATGAGAATCCAGCTGAAACCAGCCGCACATCTGGATCGGCTGGAAGAAGTGCTGGTCCTGCTCAGTCGGCAGGATCTGGATTTAAAGAAAGAAGCCGAAGCAAGCCCGGCGGTGGCCCCCCCGGCTGCCGGGACTCCTGCAAGTGCGCGGTAGTTGGTCGAGGAAACGCCGAGTGAAAGAGAATGGAAAACACCGACATATACATCGGGCCTGAGCCCCACATTGAAGTGCACAAGTATTATGGCGGAGTTGTGCCGGCCGCCGTGCTGCTGGCGCTCGTGCTACAGGCGTTCTTTCCAATACATTTCCGTTGGGCCAACTATCTCGAATTGCCGCTGCTGGTCACACTCTACTTCGCGCTTAGCAAGCGTAATCCGTCCACAGGCATGCTTCTCGGCATGGTGATCGGTCTCTTGCAGGATAGTTTGAGCCGCACGCCCCTCGGGCTCTATGGCATCGCAAAAACTTTAGTCGGATTTGTGGGCTCCTCCATCGGTGCGCGCATCGACGTCGAGCATCCCATCGCCCGCTTCCTTTTGACGATTGTATTTTATCTGTTTCACCATGCGGTATTCGCGCTGACGAGCCAGCTTTTGCTCGCCCAGCACAACGAAGCATATATCAGTGTCCCCATCCTGATCGCCTCGGTCGTCAACGCCCTCATCGCGATCGCGCTATTTCCCCTGCTTGACCGGTTCCGCAGGCCGTCGTGATTGGCCCAGCGTAGCCTGCGCAGAGGAATCCACCGCATTTTCCTTGGGGATCTGCGGTTATCCGATACGACGCGGGGCGTCTTGCACGGCTATAGTGCAAATGATAGTGTGGATGATGGTTAGGTGTAGGCGGAAAGTTACAGGTTGCGCGCCGTCAGGGACGGTGCGGAGTGGATGTGCCAATCTCTTTTCAAAATGACAAACGCATGCCGCAGGGGCGCTTGGCTGTCGCTTCCTACGTCATTGTCGGGATGATTGCGCTCCTGCTGTTCGGCTTCTGGAAGCTGCAAATCATCGACTCGGATCGCTACTCGCAACTGGCCGAGCGCAACCGCGTTCGGTCGATTCCAATTATAGCGCCCCGTGGCTCGATGCTCGATCGCGAGGGCCGCGTCCTGGTGGACAGTTATCCGTCATTCAGCGTGCTGCTTTTGCGCGACGCTCCAGGGCAGGTGGAGAAGCTACTCCCGCAGATTGCCGATGGCCTGGGCATGACCCTTGACGAGGTGAAGCAAGAAATCGACGCGGCCAAGGCCATGCCGAAATTCCAGCCCATCGTTATCAAGCCGGAAGCAAGTCCCGCTGACATTGCGTTTATAGAATCGCATCGGGCAGACCTTCCCGTACTCGAAATGCTCATGGTTCACCGCCGCCGTTACCCCCACGGTGATATGCTCGGCAACACGGTTGGCTACGTCGGCGAAGTAAGTCCTGAACAGATCGAAGCGTCAGATTCCAAACTGAAACCGGGAGACACCGTCGGAAAAGCCGGCCTTGAGCGAGTGTATAACGACACCTTGATGGGCACGGATGGTTTGCGACGCGTGATTGTCAACAGTATTGGCAAGGAAGCCGGCCGTCTCGAACAGCAGGATGCCATCCCGGGGAAACCGATCCAATTGACGATTGACTACGATCTGCAAGCCGTTGCGGATTCCTACATGGCCGATAGAGAAGGGGCCGTCGTCGCCATGGATGGGCGAACCGGGGAAATCCTGGCGATGGTGAGCCGTCCTACTTTCAATCCCAATGATTTTGCCGTCCGAGTTCCAGCAGCGGAATGGCGTTCTCTCAATACGGATGTCCGGACGCCGTTACTGAATCGTGCCATTCAGGGGCAGCTTGCACCAGGGTCGGTCTTCAAGATCGTGATGGCCACCGCGATGCTTGAGTCCAAGGCGCTTCCGGAGAACTTCACTGCCTCTTGTGCTGGACACGCCAATTTTTACGGGCGAGTCTTCCACTGCTGGCGGCCGGCGGGACACGGCACCGTCGATCTTCACAAGGCCATCGTGGATTCGTGTGACGTGTTTTTCTATACCATCGGTCAGCGTCTTGGGATCGATCGGATTCACGAGTATGCCACCGGCTTGGGCTTGGGCCGGCGCACCGGCATCGACTTGCCGAGTGAGGAGCCAGGTCTTATTCCTTCGGAAGAATGGGTCCAACGTGTCTACCACCATAAGTGGTACGCGGGTGAAACGATTTCGGTGGCTATCGGCCAGGGATCTGTTACGGTTACTCCCGTTCAACTTGCGCGAATGATCGCGGCCGTAGCCAACGGCGGCGAGCTGCTCCAGCCGCATCTATTGAAAAATTTCACCGCGAAGGCGGATCACTTTCCACTTGCCGAGGATACGGTCGAGCAAGTTACGCAGGGGATGTACGGGGTCATCAATGAGGGCGGTACTGGTGCAAGCTTGAAACTTCAGAATATCGAGTTCTCCGGTAAGTCAGGGACCGCCCAATTAATGAGCTACGAGGCGGGAAGCCGCATGGGGAAGAAAGGGAAAGAAACCAATGGGTGGTTCGTAGGCTACGCACCTCGACGCAATCCGGAGATTGTGGTTGTCGCACTCGTCCAAGGCAGCAGCGAGCATGGAGGAACGACGGCAGGCCCGGTCGTGCGGGATATCGTCAAGGCGTATTACGACAAAAAGAACGGGCATAAAGATCAGATATTCACAACCAAGGACGCGAGATCCGACATTCTGCCGGCCTCGGTGATCCATCCAAGCCTGGCAAATAGTCAGCCGGACCTCGAACCGGATGGAGTGCCGGCTGAGCCGGTGAGCCTGAAACCAAATACGACTCGATGAAAAATTTTTGGGACAAGATTGTGGGCGAGTTAGATGAAGAAAACAGAATCGTGAGGTCATGAAAGAAGGCGCAAGTATCTACGACTATGACTGGTGGCTATTGGCCACGGCCTTCGCCATCTGCGGTGTCGGTGTGCTGGAGATCTGGTCCGCGACGCATGCAAGCCATCTCGCGGGAATGCACACGCACCAGATGTATTGGATCATGCTGGGCATGTTCCTGATGTTTCTGATTTCCCGTGTGGATTACCATACGATTATGGATCAGGCCCCGTTGCTTTACTTGGTTGCGATGGTGGCGCTAGTCGCGGTGCTGGCCATGGGACACACGCGCTTCGGAGCCAAACGCTGGCTGCCGATTCTCGGGGGCTTTTTGCAGGTGTCAGAACTGGTCAAGTTGATTATAATTGTGGTTATGGCGCGCTTCTTTGCNGAAGTGCGCACGGAACAGCTCGGGCTGGCTGATNTATTTAAGGCGGCAGNNGTNGTTGGCTTGCCGCTNGCATTGATCATGTTGCAGCCGGACTTGGGCACCGCTTTAGTGCTGGTGCCATTGGCGGCTGTGGGAGCATACTTGGCCGGGCTNCAATGGAAGCATGCGCTTGCNATTCTGGCNTTGGCNGCTCTCATGCTNCCNGTGGGCTGGCACTTCNTGAAGCCNTANCAGAAGGAACGTGTTACAACATTCCTTCGGCCGGAAGAGGATCCGCGCGGCGCGGGGTATCAGATCCTGCAATCGAAAATCGCCGTNGGGTCCGGTGGATTNTGGGGCAAAGGACTTGGCAACGGAAGCCAAAATCAATTNGGCTTCGTGCCGGTGCGGTATTCGGATTTTATCCTNGCGGCGCTCGCGGAAGAATTAGGTTTTGCCGGAGTTTTCGTCGCGCTGCTGCTGTATATGTTCCTGCTGTTGCGGCTGGTCCAGAACGCCCAGCGCGCGCATGACCGCGCGGGGATGTTTCTGACAATGGGCGTGGCGGCAGTATTAGGTTTTCACGTTCTGGTGAATGTGGCTATGGTGATTGGGTTCATGCCGGTCACTGGAATTCCGTTGCCGCTGATGAGTTACGGCGGTTCGGCCACACTGTTTGTCTTTTTGGCATTGGGGCTCGTGATGAACGTCCGCATTCGGCGTTTCGTCAATTGAGCTTGTGGCACTGCTTTTCGGCCAGCGCCGCGCTGTGAATGAAGCGAGCGGCTTGCCGGAAAGAAATTTTGGTGGTGAGGCTAGCATCGCGTGCCCTACGGAAGATCCAACTTGTTGACTTCCCCGGCGATCCCGCTGCGCGGGACGGAGCGCTCCTTTATGCGCCGAGCCGGATTGCGGCGATGCCCTCCGAGGAGTTTTCATGTCGAAGGAGCTTGTGATATCGGCGACCCCGCACGAGACCCGGGTCGCTATTGTGGAAGATGGACAGCTTTGTGAAATTTATATCGAACGCGAAAAAGAATTTGCTTTAGTCGGAAGTCTCTACAAAGGCCGCGTCACACGAGTCCTCCCCGGTATGCAGTCGGCCTTCGTGGATATTGGTCTCGATAGCGACGCCTTCCTGTACGTCAGCGATTTCCTGGAACATCTTGAGGAGTACGACCACGTCGCCGCTCCGGTCGAGAACAAATTTCAAAAGATGCCACAGCCGGGCGGAGAAGTGTTTGCGCCCTCCACCGTAGACGGCGGAGTGGCCCATGAACCGGCTGTCGATGCTGCACCGCCAGAAAAAATTGATGCCCCGCCTCCTGCTGCTGCCGAGACCGCCCCGGCCGCTGTCCCGAATGTAAGCGCACCGCCCGCTCCTCCCGTCCAACACACGCAGCGGCCCTACGAGAAAAGACCAGACCGCGGACGTGGCGGCTTTAACGACGGTGGCGGACGCGGTGGGCGCAATCGCAGGTGGGGTCGCCAGGGTGGCGGGGGCAACCGTCGGCCAGACCGCGATTTGCCGCCATCAAAATATGCTTCGCCGCGGACCTTTGATTCGCGCCCGCGCGAATCTCAACCGTATGAGCCGCCCCCGGCCGACTATCAGCCGATTATTCTCCCCGGCGAATCGTTGGCCAAATATAAGGACCGAATTCCAGCGGCTCCTGCTTCGGCCGCGCCCCCGGCTGAACCTGCTGCAGACGCGTCAACCCTCCAGAGGGAGTCACCGGTTTCATCGCCCACTGACGTCGTGCTGGATTCCGTAAACGAGCAGCCTACAGCGGGCTTGCCTGATTCACTCTACGCATCTTCCTACGCGACCCCGTACACTTCGGAGCCGTCTGCGATTCCGGCCGCGCAAGAATCCGCAGTTGAACGCTATGAGGAGCCGAGCCTCGCAGGGCCCGCGCCTGCCCAAGAACCGCGCGGTGACGCAGCGTTTGTCCCTCCTGCAGGGATCACCGTGCCGGAAATGGCTTACCAAAAATCCGAACCCGAGCCCGAAATCGTGGACGCCTCGGAAGGCATTCCTCAGAACGGCACCAGCCTTTCCGATGATGAAGTGAGCGCGCTGGCCGAGCAACTTGCCGAGGCCAAGCACGAGGAAGCTCAAGCGGAAGGTAAAGATCTGCCGGAAGTGGAAGAAACAGGCGCCGAACCATTCGTTGAGGCGGCCGAACTCGAAGAACTGCAAGACGCCCTACACGAAGAACACGAAGACGAGGCTGCGGAAGCCGAAGCAACGGCTGACGCAATGCACGACGAAGCGCTCGCTGCGGACTCGGCCACGGGGCACACTGAAGACCACGTGGAAGAGCATACGGCAGAGCATATCGATGCTCCTGAAGGGGCGCACGATGTGGCCGGAGCACCGCAGTTCTCTGAGGCTCAGCCCACGAGCGCACGCATTTCCGACCAGCCACGCGCACGATTCCAGCGTCCGATGCGGCGGGGAAACCGCCAACGCAGCGGAGGTCCGCGACGCGGCGGGCGTCCGAATGAACACCGCCCTCAGCAGCATTCGCATTCCGGCCCCCGGCACGAACAGCACCGGCGTCCGCAGCTGATTTCCGAAATGCTGAAGGCGGGCGAGGAAATCATCGTGCAAATCGCCAAGGAGCCTCTCGGCAAGAAGGGCGCGCGGATTACGAGTCATGTCGCCTTGCCGGGCCGATACCTGGTCTATATGCCCACGGTGGACCACATCGGCGTTTCGCGCCGCATCGGCTCCGCGGAAGACCGGTCCCGCCTCAGGCGGGTGGTCACCGAAGCGAAGGGAACGTTTCCTGGAGGATTTATCGTTCGAACGGCAGCCGCGGGCGCAAGCGACGATGAAATCCGTACCGACGTCGAATTTCTGGGCCGCACCTGGGACACCATCCGTGCCAGCTCGGAGCAGCGCCGCGCGCCCGCGCTTCTTCACCGCGACCTGAACCTGGTCGAACGCATCCTGCGCGACTACCTCAGCGACGACTACGTCGCTATCTGGCTCGACAACGAAGAAGAATTCGCCAAGGTCGTCGAATTCGTCGGGCGGTTCCAGCCGAAGATGGTTCCGCGCGTGAAGCTGTACACCAAAGAAGCGCCGATCTTCGAGGAATTCGGTATTCAGCAGGAGCTCGACAAGGCGCTGCGCCCGAAAGTCTGGCTGAAGTCGGGCGGATACATCGTCATCAACCACACCGAAGCGCTCGTCGCCATCGACGTCAACACCGGAAAATACGTCGGCCGCGGCTCCACGCGTCTCGAGGACACCATCGTCAAGACCAACCTCGAAGCGCTAAAAGAAATCGTCCGCCAGATCCGCCTGCGCGACCTCGGCGGCATCATCGTCGTCGACTTCATCGACATGGAAGAACGCCGCAACCGCGAAAAAGTCATGGCCGCGCTCGATCAGGCTTTGAATCAGGATCGCGCGCCATCAAAGGCTCTCTCCTTCAACGAATTCGGCCTGGTATGCATCACGCGCAAACGCACCAAACAAGCCCTCGAACGCGTGCTCTGCCAGCCGTGCCCCTATTGCACCGGCTCCGGCATGGTCAAGTCGATCCCGACGATCTGCTACGAAATTCAGGCCGAGGCGCGAAAAATGTCCGCCGATCTCGAATCGCAAAGCCTCACGCTGCGCGTAAATCCAGAGATCGCCAAAACTCTAAAGACGCGCGAGTCGTCACTGATCGAAGAACTCGAGCAGGCCACCCGCAAGAGCATCATCATCCAATCCGACCCGACGCTGCATTGGGAGCAGTACGATATTTATTGACGCGTACCTGCCAATCGACCGCGGCATGTTGTACGTGCGGGCCGGAGCCGAAAGGCTACCGGCCCTTTGTTCTTGCGTGGGGCGTGAACTGTGTAAGAAGTTAGAGGCTGTTGTGCAAATCGTAACTGCATACGGGACGATGTGGGCGCGAAACACAAGAAATATCCGAGGCATTCCAGGGAGCAACTCAGGCGGGATAGGGGTCTACATTCTCTTTGATGGGTCGATGCTGGTATATGTTGGTAAGGGCAACATCCGACCCATCCTTTCTTCGCACGCGGAGGGTTGCGCGTGGAAGAAAAACCCGCACCCTTCACAAAAATCGTGAAGAGTGCGGCACCCAATTTTGGACCGAACGTCCGTACCGTGGGCGGGGTGGCGACGGGTCGGATTGTGTGTGGACATCGTACACACAATTCTGTATAGTGATTGTATATACAGGAGGAACGCGATGCCAAAAACAGACACAACCGAACGCGCGGGGCGGGGCGTCACGATTAACCTTCGAGCGGACAAGCTCAAGCGGGCTCTGATCGACCGCGCAGCGGAAAGGCTCGGGAAAAACCGGTCGGAGTTCATGCTGGAGGCGGCTTGCCGGGAAGCAACGGCCGTACTTCTGGACCAGAGGTTTTTCCTGCTCGATGAAAAGGCCTACAAGCGGTTCACCGCCGCTCTGGACAAGCCACCGGCGGAAAATAGCCGTCTGCGGCGGCTGTTGAGGACGAAGGCGGCCTGGGAGGAATGACGGGAGGCGCGCAGGAAATATCCGCGCCGGAACATCTGACTGCGGCGCATGACGTGTCAGGATTTGATTCCGGGGTGCCGGATCTGGATGGCTGGCTAAGAAAACGCGCCCTGGCGAATGAAGAAACCGGGGCGTCGCGAACCTACGTTGTATGCGCCGGGGGGCGGGTTGTGGGCTATTACGCGCTGGCAACCGGCGGCGTGGCACAGGTG
>JGI12635J15846_10005847_pt1 | contig 10598 bp, 9 predicted proteins | sample BlaSpr_A8_OM2_M2_FD_15846 | JGI IMG/M metagenome (IMG submission 15846) | reverse complement strand
CCCCGGCTTGATCAAATCAAGCGGGAGTTGCTCCAAAGAGGAGCTGCAGAAGCCTCGCTGGCGGGTAGCGGTTCGGCGGTGTTTGGAGTTTTCCCGAGCCCAGCGATGGCGCGCCGAGCCGCTGTCAGGTTTCAGGACGACCAGACCTTCGTTTGCGAAACGGTTTCGCACGACAGGTACATTCGTATGGTGAATGGCACGCTGTAACAGGTGTGTAAACGGTTTGCCGGGCCGCAGCGTCTCTCCGCAGAAGTTAATAGTTGAAAGTTTAAAGTTGAAGTGGCGCCGGAAGCGACTATGCACGGAGCTTCGTTCCTGGCAGTGGTTTGCTCTTGACTCTTAAACTTCAACTTTTGACTCTGGCCGAAGACCCAGGCTGCAGAATTTAGATTTTTCAGGGAGCGCCAGCGTCGTGAACGACGACCGATTCAAGATCTTCTCGGGGACCGCGAATCCGATTTTGGCGGAAAGTATCTGCCGTCACTTGGACGTACCGCTGGGTAAGGCGCTGCTCGGGCGCTTCAGCGACGGGGAGATCTATTTCCAGATTCTGGAAAATGTGCGCGGCGCGGATGTGTTCGTGGTGCAGCCGTGCCATGCTCCGGTGGACAACCACCTCCTGGAATTGCTGCTTATGATCGACGCGTTCAAGCGTGCATCGGCGTGGCGGATCACGGCCGTGCTGCCGTATTACTGCTATGCGCGGCAGGACCGGAAAGACAAGCCGCGCGTTCCGATCTCCGCGAAGCTGGTGGCGGATTTGCTGGAAACCGCGGGTGCGAGCCGGGCGCTGACTTTGGATTTGCACGCGCCGCAGATTCAGGGTTATTTCGACGTGCCCGTGGATCACTTGTATGGTTCGCCGGTGCTGGTGGAACACTTCCGGCACATGAAGCTGCCAAATCTGACGGTGGTTTCGCCGGATGCGGGCGGCGTGGAGCGGGCGCGGTTTTTTGCCAAGAAACTGGATGCGCCGCTGGCGATCGTGGACAAGCGCCGCGTGGACGTGGATGTCAGCGAAGTGATGAACCTGATCGGCGACGTGCGCGGGCGCAGTACGCTGATCGTGGACGACATTATCGATACCGCCGGGACGCTGGTGAAGACCGCCGAGGCGCTGGCGCGCGAAGGCGCCACGCAAGTCTATGCGGCGTGTACACATGCGGTACTTTCCGGTCCGGCCGTGGAGCGGATCGCGAAATCGATCATTACGGAAGTGGTGGCGACGGACTCCGTGCCGCTGAGCGAAGCCGGGAAGAAGATGGGGAAGATCAAAGTGTTGAGCGTTGCGGATTTGCTGGCGCGGGGGATTCGCTCGATTCACGAAGAAACTTCCATCAGCGAACTGTTTATTTGAAGTGAAGTCAGAGAGCCGAAGAGTTTAGAGGGCATTCGAAGGAAGGGAAGAAGGACATGGCAGAGAAGATTGTGGTGGAAGGTTCGCCGCGCGCCACGCGCGGCAAGAACGAGGCGCGGCGGCTCCGGCAGACCGGCAAGGTGCCAGCAGTCCTGTACGGCGGCAAAGGCGCGGCAATCACACTGACGGTGAACGCCAAGCAGGTCAGCGCGATTCTCCGGTCCGAGAGCGGGCACAACACACTTTTTCAGGTGGATCTTGGCGGGAAGCACGAGCCCGCGATCCTGAAAGATTGGCTGGTTGATCCCATCAGCGGGAAATTGCTGCATGTGGATCTCCTGCGCGTGGCTATGGACGTTCGAATGAAGGTGAAGGTTCCCGTACACACCTTTGGCGAGCCTTCCGGCGTGAAGGTACAGGGTGGAGTTTTCGAAGTGGTGACGCGCGAAGTGGAAATCGAATGCTTGCCGGCGGACATCCCGACGGAATTCAGGATGGACGTCAGCGGGTTGATGCTTGGCAAGCAGCTCCGCGCCAATGAATTGCCGATTGACACGGCCAAGATGAAGTTGATTACGGAGCCGGAGCGCGTGCTGGCGCACGTTGTGGCGCTGAAGGTGGAAGAAGAGAAGCCCGTCGAGGCCGTGGCGGCGGAAACGGCAACGCCGGCCGAGCCGGAAGTCATCAAGAAGGGCAAGAAGGAAGTGGAAGGGGAAGAAGGCGCCGAGGCGGAAGCCAAACCGAAGGCGGAAGTCAAACCCAAAGCAGAAAAGAGCGAAAAGGGCGAGAAGAAAAAGTAACACGACGTTGTGCAACGAGGGGCCCGCGGCTGGCGGGCTGCCGGAAAAAGGTTTATGCGGCTCATTGTCGGACTTGGGAATCCCGATCCGGAGTATCAGTGGACGCCGCATAACCTGGGTTTCATGGCGGTGGATGAACTGGCGAATCGCAACGGGATTCGCGTGGAGCGGCCTGAGGGCAAGGCGCTGGTGGGCCGGGGGAAAATTGCCGGGGAAGTGGTAATCCTGGCGAAGCCGCAGACCTACATGAATCTCAGCGGCATCTCCGTGCGGGAGCTGCTGGGGAAGTACGAGCTGGAGGTACGGGACCTGCTGGTGCTGTGGGACGAGGCGCAACTCTCGCTGGGCACGATCCGGGTTCATCCCGAGGGCAGCGCGGGAAGCCATAACGGCGCGAAGTCCGTGATCGGTTCGGTGGGCACGCAGCAATTTGCAAGGCTGCGGCTGGGTTGCGGACCAGATCATCCGTTGAGCAACCGCAAAGAATACGTGCTGCGGCCGATGAAGAAGGCGGAGCTGGAAGCAGCCGCGGAAATGATCGATGAGGCCGGAGATGCTGTGGAGATGATCCTGACGCAGGGCATCGACGCGGCGATGAATAAGTACAACCGGCGCAAGCCAGCCGATCCGGAAGAGCCGGAAGGAAAGTAAGAACGATTTTGCCGGGCATTGCGCCCCGGGACATGGTTTGAAATGCCCCCGGCGCGTTCGGGGTTAAAAGAAAAAGAGGTCATCATGGAAGAGCGTTACTACGATTTGGTTTTCATCGTGCGGCCGGCGACGCCGGAAGAAGAGATCAAGAAACTCCTCACGGTCATCGAGCACACTTGCGCGGAAAAGGGCGGCAAGATCGAGAAGACCGAGCACTGGGGCACGCGAAAGCTTGCCTATCGCGTGGCCAAGCACCGCGAGGGCATCTACGTGCACCAGGAAATCCGCACGAACCACGGCGAACTGATTGCCGAGCTGGAGCGCCGTCTGCGCGTGCAGGACACGGTGATCAAGTATCAGACCGTGCGGCTGGACGAAGATCTGAAGCGCCAGAAGAAACTTTCGCAGAAGCGCGAGAAGCGCGCCGCGCGGCGCCCGCGACGCACACCGGCCCCCGCCGCAGCGGCGGCAGCGCCGGAGCAGGCCGCGGCTACCAGCTAGGTCCGCGCGCCGAAAGAATTTTTTAAATCGAGAAAAGGTGGCACCGGCTCGAGCGGGCTGACCAATAGATTGACCCCGGCAAGGCCGGGGCGATGAGTGAAAGGGTGGAAGGTATGCCAGAGGAACAGAAACAAGCACCAGCGCCGGGCGGGGCTCCGCGGCGTGAAGGCGGCTCCGGTGGTCATGGCGGGCACGGACCCGGCGGAGGACACGGTGGTCCTCGGCGCGAGGGCGGACCAGGCGGCGGTGGTCCGGGCGGTCCCGGAGGACGGCCCCGGGGCAAGCGCCAGTATTTCCGGAAGAAGAAGGTGTGCAAGTTCTGCGTCGAGAAGATGGACTTTATCGACTACAAACGCGCGGACATCTTGTCGCAGTTCGTGCAGGAGCGCGGAAAGATTCTGCCCCGCCGGATGACGGGCGTGTGCGCGCGCCATCAGCGCTGGCTGGGCGTGGCCATCAAACGGGCGCGCAACATCGCGCTGTTGCCGTTTGCGGGCAGCGCAGCGGGCACGCAGGCACCGCGAGTCGTTGTTCCAGGTGCAGCGGCTGGTCATGCTGCACCGGCCGCACCAGTAGCGGCCGCGCCGGCCTCAGTCGCGCCGGCTGCGGGTGCTGAAGCGCCGAAGGCCTAAACCGTCACGGAGAAAAGAAACAGGAGCCAAGAGAATACTCATGCAAATCATTCTTCAAGAGGACATTGAAAAGCTGGGCCACCGCGGTGACGTGGTCACCGTGAAGCCGGGATATGCGCGCAACTTTCTTTTGCCGCAAAAGCTGGCGGTGGAGGCGACTGCGGGCAACTTGAAGGCTATCGAGCGCATTCGCACGTCACTGGCCAAGAAAACGGCCACGGAGCAGGAGGCTGCAGAGAAACAGGCCGCGCTGCTCAATGGCGTTTCGCTTAAATTCACGCGCAAGACCGGGGAAAACGATCAGATGTTCGGGTCGGTCACCTCCGCCGATATCGCGGAAGGGCTCGCGGCGCAGGGCTTCAAGATTGACAAGCGCCAGGCGCAGCTTGGCGAGCCACTCAAGACCATCGGAGAATTTCCAGTGACCATCAAGGTGTTCAGGGATGTCACCGCACAAATCAAGGTGAGCGTCGAGAAGGAAGCTTAGTCGTCGTTTTCGTCGCAACTTTTTCTCGAAAGGGGCGCAACATGCTGCGCCCGTACTTTTTTTGTGCGGAAAGTTTTGCAGAGATTTCCGAGGCGATGCACAGGCACTGGGATTGACGCCCGCACGAGTTCCACCCACAATGCCGCGTCGCGTTGAACGAGGAAGTGTCCGTAGCTGTAGTGAGAAATTCTGCGCTTGCCCTCCCGCGCAGAACGTGGTACAAAAGCGAAGAAAAGGCGAATACAAGGCAGAGCCCCCATGCCCGTAGACACGACACTCGAGAAACCCTTACCGAATAACCTGGATGCCGAGCGCTCCGTTCTTGGCGCGATTTTGCTGGACAACCATGCGCTGAATCCGGCAATCGAGTATCTGCGGCCCGAGGACTTCTTTCTCGATCAGCACCGGCGGGTGTTCACGCAGATGATGGCGCTGGGCGAAAGCCAGCAGGCTATCGACCTGGTTACACTGACGGAGGAAATGCACCGCAAGGGCGATCTGGAAGCGTCCGGAGGCGCGCCTTACCTGGCGTCGCTGGCCGACGGCATGCCCAAGGTGTCGAACATCGAGCACTACGCGCGTATCGTCAAGGAGAAGGCGATCCTGCGCAACCTGATTCATACCACGCACAATATCCAGCAGCGCGCGTTCGAGGGCGAGGACGGCGCCGACGCGATTCTGGATAACGCGGAATCTTCGATTTTTGCGTTGGCAGAAGAGCGCGTACGCGCCGGGTTGCTCCCGATAAAGGACATCGTCCGCGACAATTTCGAACGTCTGGAAAAAATCTTCCGTGAAGGCAAGAGCATCACGGGAATCCCCACGGGTTACACGGAGCTGGATAAGCTGACCTCCGGCTTGCAGCCCTCCGAGCTGCTGATTCTGGCCGCGCGCCCGTCGCAGGGGAAAACGGCGCTGGCGCTGAATCTGATGGAAAACATCGCGATCCGGGGTGGACACCCGGTGGCCATGTTCAGCCTGGAAATGTCCAAGGAATCGCTGCTACAGCGGCTGGTGGCATCCGTGGCGCAGATCGACGCGCACAAATTTCGCACCGGTCATTTGAGCAAGGAAGACTGGCGGCGGATGACGGAATCGCTGGGAACCATTTCCTCCGCGCCGCTGTGGATCGATGACGCGGGCTCGATCAGCGTGCTGGAAATTGGGGCCAAGGCAAGGCGGCTGAAGCGCGACAAAGGATTATCGATGCTGGTGGTGGATTATCTCCAGCTCATCACCGCGCGGGGACGCTTTGGGAACCGCCAGGAAGAGGTCTCGAGCATTTCGCGGGGGTTGAAGGGCCTTGCGAAGGAACTGCAGGTTCCCGTGCTGGTGCTGAGCCAGCTCACGCGCGCGCCGGAGCGCGACGAGCGCGGGCCGCAGCTATCCGACTTGCGGGAATCGGGCGCCATCGAACAAGACGCCGACATGGTGATGTTCATCTACCGGCCGCATTTTCTCAAAGCAGGAGCGACGCCCGAAGAGAGGGAAGAAACGGAGCTGCGAATCGCCAAGCAGAGAAATGGTCCGACCGATTTGGTGAAGTTCGTCTTCCGCAGCCGGTTCACGCGGTTTGAAGAGGCGGCGCCGGACGCCTTCTCGCAATTTGCCCCCGACGATATGTAATTGTTACCACGGCGTGGCAGTTCAGCCACACCCTGTGGCGCTGCCCTGCGCTCCGAAAACCCGTGCGGAGCGCATAAGGCGCGCTTCGCTCAAGATGACCCTGGCTGTGGGAATTGACCTCGGGAATGCAAGATTCGGGAACGGCGGATTAGCTCCAGGCTAAAATGAAGGGTGGAGCTCCCGCACCTTGTATACCGGGTCAAGGAAGAGTTTTCAGGGTGTCAAAACTCTTCAAATTATTGTCCCTGGTTTTACGCCGATAAGAATGTCTCCTCGTTAGGACGGAAGGGCCCTTGGGGTGCAGTGTATATCAGGGTGTTGTCATTCACGCGGCAGCGCATCTGGCGGCGGGCGGAGGCCGCGCGAATGACGTAAACTATTTTATTCGGAAGGCCCATGGCAGGCACACAGAAGAGTCCCCGTAAAGAGGTGCGACGTCCGGTGTGGGCGGAAGTTTCGCTCGGCGCGCTGACCTACAACCTCGAAGCGATCCGCAAGTACGTAAATCCGCCGCAAGAAAAGCGGAAATCTCCGCGCAAGATTCTCTCCATTGTCAAAGGCAATGGCTATGGCCACGGCGGTCCCGAAGTGGCAAAAGCGCTGGAGAAGGCCGGCTCGGACTGGTTTGGGGTGACCTGCACGGACGAGGGGATTGCCGTTCGCAAGGCCGGCGTCCGAAAGCCGATTCTGGTGCTCACGAGTTTCGTGCCGGGAGAAGAATCCCGGCTGCTCGAACACGACCTCACGGCGGTGATCCATCGCTGCGAACAATTGGCGTTACTCAATCGCGCGGGGGCGCGCCGCGGCGGTAAGAAGCCCATGCCCTTCCATTTGAAGATCGATACGGGGATGAACCGGCTGGGCATCGCTTCCGGCGACGTGGAGTGCTTTGCGCGACAATTGGGGAAGTGCAAGAACCTGCAGCTAACCGGCATTTTTTCGCACTTCGCTTCATCGGAAGTTTTCACGGATACCGACGTTGGCCAGCAGACACGCGAGCAAGAAGAGCGCTTTTACGCAGCGCTGGAGCGGCTGCGCACTCTGGGGATCAATCCAGGTCTCGTGCACCTGGCGAACAGTGCTGCGATCGTAACGCGGCCGGAGACCTGGGCGGACATGGTGCGGCCCGGCGCGATTCTATATGGCTACCATCCGGGCTACGATCCCATGGAAAAGCGCGAGGAAGCCGAAGCGCGGTTGCCGTTGAAGCCGGTGATGAGCCTTCGCTCGAGGATCATCAGCCTTCGCAGCGTCCCTGCGGGTGCGGGAGTCGGGTACGACGCGACGTTTGTGACCAAGCGGCCGTCGCGCATCGGCGTGCTGGCGGCGGGGTATGGAGACGGAATCCACCGATCGCTGGGAAATCGCGGCAACGTGCTGCTGCGCGGTAAGCTCGTACCCATCGTGGGCATCATCTCCATGGACGTGACCATGATCGATGTCACGGACGTGGAGTACGCAGAGGTCGGCGATGTGGCCACGATTTATGGCACGGACGGCAAGGAAATACTGCCGGCGAATCGCGTGGCGCGCGGTGTCGGGACGGTTACCTCGGATCTGCTGTGCGCCGTGAGCCAGCGCGTGCCACGGCTCTACGTCAGATAATAAGAAGTTTCTATCCTCTGCATTCGGTAATTCCGCTTCCGTTGATTTGATACCTGCCTGCTTGACGCCATACTGTTAAGAGAGTATATAGACCACGGTAACGCGAACCGGCGTTCCACATCCCGCATCGGTCCTTTCCTCTCCGCTCCTGCGGGCTGGCTGTACTGATTTTGCAGTGAAGGCGCGAAACTGTGAGGTCGTATGAGCCGGATGAGTCCTGAAGCGCAGCGGCGTTGGCATTCCCTGGAATCCAGAGTTTCACGCGAGCGTGAAGATCATGCGATTGGTGCGCGTCCTGCCTGGGCGTGGCGTGGGGACTGGGATTTTTGGGTGGTGCGCGCGCTTCTAGTGGCATGCACGGGGGCCGTTAATTATACGTTGGGGCCGTTCGGCCTCCGTGGATTGCCGGCCGCCGGTGTGGGATTCCTGATTGCGCTGGTAGTCTTGTTGACGGAGTTGCGGCTGCGCCGGGCGGCGTTGAGCGGGCTGCTTGGTGGGGCCTTTGGCGCAGTCCTCGGTGTATTTGCAGCCCTGCTCGTGACCCTGGTAGTCTCCCGCACGGCTGAGCCCGAACCGACCAAGTCCTTTCTAGAATTTGCCGCACTCTTCGCGTTTGGCTATCTCGGACTCGTCCTTGGCTCGGGCCGGGGCGGGGAATTGCATGTTGACGCTATGGAAGAATTCTTCGGGAAGAAATCTGCTCCCACGGGATCCGTGAAGCTGCTGGACACCAGCGTATTGATCGACGGCCGAATCGCCGATATATGCGAGGCGCAGTTCCTGGAAGGTGTTCTCGGGGTACCGCAATTCGTGCTGCACGAGCTGCAGCTGGTGGCCGATTCTTCGGACCCTTTGAAGCGGCAGCGCGGGCGGCGCGGGCTTGAGGTGCTGCAAAGGATTCAGAAGTTGCCACAGGTGGAATTGCGGATTCTGGAGAAGGATTTTCCGCAGGCCGGGGACGTGGATCACAAGCTGGTCGAGTTGGCGCGGGGCATGGGCGCAAAAATTGTTACCAACGACTTCAACCTGAACAAGGTGGCCACGGTGCAAGGGTTCTCGGTGCTGAACGTCAATCAACTGGCGCAGGCGCTCAAGCCTGCCGTGCTTCCGGGCGAGCCTATGCGAGTCTTGATTCTTCGTGAAGGCAAGGAACCGAACCAGGGTGTGGCCTATCTGGATGACGGCACGATGGTGGTGGTGGATGGCGCGCGCCGGATGATCAACAAGTGTGTCGACGTCATTGTGACGTCCGTGCATCAGACCACGGCAGGCAAGATGATCTTTGGCCGCTTGGAGGAACGGGCGGAACAACCGGCTCCTGCATTGCGACAAGCTGCCGCGCCAGGCCGTGGTGACGGAAATGGTGGCGTGCGTTCTGATGCAACGAGCCGGGTAGAACCATCCGCGCGTCTTCCGGAGCAGGGCACGCCGGGCCGCCAGGCTGGCGCTATCTTTCCAGAGCCCCATGCGGGTTAGTTGGGAGTAGGCGCCGGAGCACCCCTGCTCATTTCATGAAGTTAACCGTTGAAGTGGATGCAGGCCGCCTGGGGGTGCGTGCCACCGCTATCGATTTCACGCCGTGCCCCTGCTTGAGGTACACTCTGAAGTTTGCGAGTCCGCGCCTTGAAGCGTCTGGGCGGAATCGCTCCAAACATGAGCCGAATCGCTGCCATTCTTCCCGCGGCCGGTATGGGAACGCGCATGGGCGCGGAAACGCCCAAGCAGTTTCTGGAGCTGGATGGAACGCCGATCGTGATCCTGAGCCTGCGGCGCATCGCGGCTTGCCCGCAGGTTACGGACATCATTGTGGCAACGCGAGCGGATGAAGTGGCGCGCCTCAAAGAGCGGATCGCGCGGGAAAAATTCAAGCAGCAGGTGCACGTCGTAAAGGGCGGCGATTCGCGGCAGGAGTCAGTGGCCGCGGCGCTGCACGAGGTGGCGAATGACACGGAAATCGTCCTGGTGCACGACGCCGTGCGGCCCTTCGTGACGCCGGAGCAGATCGCACGGGTGATCGAAGAGGCGCGGCGGTGCGAGGCGGCGATTCTGGGTATCCCGGCGATGGACACAGTCAAGGAAGTGAAGCGCGCCAGCTTGCCGGAGGACGTGGCGTTGATAACAGGCACGATGCCGCGCGAACGCGTGGTGCTGGCGCAGACGCCGCAGGCGTTTTCAACGAAACTTCTGAAAGAAGCTTTTGCGCGCGCGGAGGCCGATGGGGTCAATGCCTCGGACGAGGCGGGACTCGTCGAGCGTATGGGGCACGATGTGCACGTCGTACTGGGCTCCGAGCGGAATATGAAAATCACCAAGCCCGCGGATATGGAATTGGCCCGCTTCTACCTCGAACGTGAGCGCCAGAAGGCATGAGCACGCGCTGCGGAATCGGCTATGACCTGCACCGGCTAGAGGAAGGCCGCAAACTGATCGTTGGCGGGATCGAGCTGTCTTTTGACAAGGGACCCGTGGGGCACTCGGACGGCGATGTGCTGGCGCATGCGCTTTGCGATGCGCTGCTGGGAGCGGCGGGGCTCGGCGACATCGGGACGCATTTTCCGGACACGGATCCAAAGTGGAAGGGCGCGAACAGTCTGATTTTTTTGGAATATGCAAAAAAGCTGCTGGATGAGAAACATTTCGCGATCGAGCACGTCGATGCCGTGGTCATCACTGAAAAGCCCAAGCTGGGACCACATTTCCCGAGGATGCGTGAGGCGCTGGCAAAAGCGCTGAGCGTCGGCGCCGAAAAGATTCATTTGAAAGCAAAGACGAACGAAGGCGTCGACGCGATTGGCCGCGGGGAAGCCATCGCAGCGCATGTGATTGCTACACTCACTTCCCGCTGAATTGCGGAAGTGTGCTGGCAGGGGCGCAGCATGCTGCGCCCCTACGCTACAATCTCCTTGATGCTTCCGGCCGAACATTCTGACGCTCTTGTT
>JGI12635J15846_10005846_pt1 | contig 10600 bp, 10 predicted proteins | sample BlaSpr_A8_OM2_M2_FD_15846 | JGI IMG/M metagenome (IMG submission 15846) | reverse complement strand
CCTCGGCGGCCGCCGAGGTCGGCCTGCCGGTTGCCGCCGTTGTGGGGGTCCGGGCGGCGCTGGAGCGAGGATTCGGCCGGCGGAGGGCTCCGGTGCTGGCCACGCTGCTCGGGTCGGTGGTCGCGGTGCTGGCTGTGGTCATGGCCGCAGTGTTCGGGTCCAGCCTGAACGGGCTGGTAACCCACCCGGCACGGTACGGGTGGGACTGGACCGTGCTGATGGACACCGACGGCGGCTACAGCACCTGGCCGGCCGCCCAGATGGAAAAGCTGGTCAGCGGTCAGCCGGGGGTCACCGGCTGGTCCACCTTCGCGTTCACACAGGTACCCATCGACAACACCGAAGTGCCAGTCATGGGCCTCACCCGATATCAGGGCTCGGTGGAGCCGCCCACCACCAGCGGCCACCCGATCAGCGAGCCTTCCCAGATTGAGCTGGGCACCATTACCTTGCGCGCGCTGGGGAAACATGTGGGCGACACCGTGACCGCCGGCACCGGACGGTTCCGGCGCACGCTCAGGATCGTGGGGACGGTGACCTTGCCTTCGATCGGACTTGCCCTGGCCGATCACGTGTCGCTCGGTCGCGGGGCCATGCTTGACGACAGCACGGTGCTGGCGCTGCAGGGGCTTCCCCCGCAGTTGACCGCGCAGGAGGAGGCGCAGACGACGGTGGCCGACCCTGCCTTCCCTTCGGCGGTCGCCATCAACCTGGCCCCCGGCACAAACGCCGCGCCCCTGGTGGCGCGGATCGATCGAGCGGGCCCCGGCGGTGACCCGGGCGGGACGTACCAGCAGCCCCGAGTGCTGGCCGCGGCGGTCGTGAACGCCTCGCAGATGGGCGGCCAGCCGCTCGCCCTCGCCTTGGCCCTGGCCGCGGCGGCGGTGCTGTCGCTAGCGATCGCGATCCTGGCATCTGTCCGGCAGCGTCGGCCCGAACTAGCTCTGCTGAAGGCCCTTGGGTTCACCAGACGTCAGGTGCGCGAGGTCATCGCCTGGCAGGCCAGCGCGATACTCGTGATGGCCTGCCTTGTCGGGATACCGCTCGGGATCGTGGCCGGCCGCTGGGTGTGGGCCAGTTTCGCCGCGTCCCTGGGCGTCGTCCCAGTGACCGTGATCCCCGGGATCTTGCTGCTGGCCGGGTTCGCCGCTCTGCTCGTGGCGGGGAACCTGCTGGCCGCCGTTCCGGCGTCAATGGCCGCCCGAACCAGGCCCGCCATCATCCTGCGCGGCGAGTAGCCGGTGGGCAGGTCGACCCTGCAGTGGGCTACCATGCAGCGAGCCTCATGCCGGTGTAGCTCAGTTGGCAGAGCAGCCGTCTTGTAAACGGCAGGTCAGCGGTTCGAATCCGCTCACCGGCTCCCCGAGCCCAGCATCAGTCGGTCGAACCTGCGTTCGTTACGGCGCGCTCTGGCTCGCATTAGGCTGGGCTGCGTGTCCGAACCCACGTACACCGTGAAGGCTCTCGATGAGTCGACGTGGGCCGCGTTCGCCGCGCTGGTGGAGCGCAACAATGGCATCTTCGGCGGGTGCTGGTGCATGGCCTTTCATCCCGAAGATTCCCGGAATGCGGCGCACAACCGTGCCGCGAAGGAACAGCGGGTCCGGGAGGGCCGGGCCCACGCGGCGCTCGTCTTCGACGGGGACGACTGCGTGGGCTGGTGCCAGTTCGGCGCACCCGGCGAGGTGCCCCGGATCAAGAATCGGGCGGCGTACGAAAAAGGCCAGACGGCCTCGCCTGACTGGCGAATCGCATGCTGCTATGTCGGGAAGGGGCACCGGCGCCAGGGCGTGGCCAGCGCGGCGCTCGCCGGTGCGCTTGATCTCGTCGCGGGCCTAGGTGGGGGGACCATCGAGGGATACCCGGAGGACGCCGGTTCGGTGCCCGCCGGGTTCCTATTCAACGGCGCGTTGTCGACCTATGAGAAGCTCGGGTTCGTCCGGGATCGCAAGATCGGCAAGCACCGCTGGGTCGTGACCAGGGTCGTCGAGCCGAGGTCATAGCAGACGCGGGCTCGGACGCTGGCACCTGCTTCATCCACCTCATGCAGCCAACAGTGCAGCCCAGACGCTGGACAACGGCGCTGATTCCCTCTACAGGGTCCCCACGAAGCCAGCCATCCGGGAGAAGCTGCGCCCCATCATCGAGCGATCCATGATGGGGCCGTCGGCCCAGGCCCTGAGCGAGGACGAGCGGCTCCTCCAGCGCTACCTCGACGGCGATATCCACCTCACGGCCAGCAGCCAAGACCCGACCTAGGGGTCAGGGCTCGCAGGTGCTTTGTCTTACGTAATGGCTGGAAGCTCGGCGGCCAGGCGCCATCCGCCGGCTAGGACCGGGCTACTGTGGATGGTGCCGCCGATCGCGGCAGCGCGCTCGGCGAGGCCGGTGAGGCCGTGACCCGAGCCGAGGTCGCCGAAGCCGACGACGCCAGCCGGCGGCGGATGGTTGATGATCTCGAGGCGGACGCAGTCGCTCCAGTCCACCTTCACCTGGATGGCCGCGCCCGGAGCGTGCCGGATCGCGTTGGTCAGGCCTTCCTGCAGGACACGGTAGGCGGCCCGGGCGACATGCCCTGGTATCGAACTGACGTCACCGGCGATGTCGAAGTCGAGCTGGACGCCGGTTTGTGCGGTGCGCGCCAGGAGGTCCTCGATGTGCTCCCGGGTCAGCGGATGTTCCAGCGCCGGGGTCAGCAGGCCGGTGAGCCCGCCGATGTCCCTGGCGGCTTCGCGTGCCAGCTCGGCGACGTTGCCGAGCAGTTCGTCGGCGGCCGGATCATCGGGCGTAAGCCGCTGCCCGGCGCTGGCCTGGATGCTGATCGCCGATGACCAGCGGCTGGTCCGGACCGGATTCCGGGTGATCCTCGCCAGCGAGCCCGGCATCGAGGTCATCGGGGAAGCGGCCAACGGGATCGAGGCCGTGGAACTCGCCCGCTCCCTGCAGCCGGACGTTGTCCTGATGGACATCCGGATGCCGCACCTGGACGGTTTCGAGGCGACGCGCAAGATCCTCGCCGCGTCCAGCGGCAAGGTGCTCATCCTGACCACCTTCGACTCCGACGAGTACGTCTACGAGGCACTGCGTGCCGGAGCCAGCGGCCTCCTGCTCAAGGACGCGCCCGCTGACCAGCTCATCACCGCCGTCCGGTGCGTGGCCGCAGGCGACGCCCTCATCGACCCGAGCGTCACTCGGCGCCTGATCGCCCGCTTCACCCGGTCGGTCCGCCCCGCCGCGCCAACGCCGGAGATCGCCGCGAAACTGACCGCCCGGGAAACAGACGTTCTCCGGCTCATCGCGCGCGGCCTGTCCAACACCGAGATCGCAGTCGAGCTAGTCATCGAGGAGAGCACCGTCAAGACCACGTCGGCCGAGTGCTGACCAAGCTCGGCCTGCGCGATCGGGTCCAGGCCGTCGTCCTGGCCTACGAGACCGGGCTAGTGACCGCAGACCAGCGCGAACCCGGGACCGCCCGGAATTAACCTGGCTCACTGTCAGCACGCGTCGGCTCCCCCCTTCTGTCGGCGAGCGAGCGCCTCATAGTGCCGCGCAGCCTTCTGCGGCCACCTCCAATACGGTCCGTCGCGAATTGTCGACTGTGTTATTCGTTGACTGGGTTTAGCAGCAGTTGGGACAACCTGAGACCGGCACTGTTAAGTTGTTGGGCAAATATCCGTAGCCGGTCACGAGTCTCGGCGGGCGAACCTATGGGAAACGAGTAACGGTTTCCGTTTCTCGCGACCAACCGAAAGGCTGTATCCGAGCGAGTCTTCACAGTCCACCCCTGCGCTTTTGCGGACTTTACGACGGCGTCTAGCTCGCGATTCAGCTCGCTGCTCTCATCGGCAATGGTCAGGCCTCGGCGCGATGCAGGGGTGGTAGTAATTGGCTCGGAAACGAGACCGCGGCCGACTCGGAGCCCTTCAGCAGAGATGCGGTTGCGAATTGCGGTTGCAGCTGGGCCCACAGCTGCCCTCAGGTTCCCATCTTTGCGATCAGCATTATAGTTGAGCACTGTTATTCCGGCTAGATCGCTAGGCAAGCGGAGATCCTGACCACGTGGACGGATGATGAATACGCGCCGTGGGCCCAATGAACCAAGAAAAAGCCCAAGTTCGAAGATGACGTTGTCTCTCGCGGCTGGCCTTTGCTCGCCGCGGCTCACAACGGAGTCATCCGGAGTGACAATTAATACGGCGAAATCTGTACGATGCGCTGCTGTCAACAAGTCCCTGAGTGGTGTTTCTCCAGGCAAAAAGACACCCTGGGACCACACGGTGGGTTCGCATTGCTCGTCGACTTCAGCCTGGAGTTCACGCGCGATTGCCGCCCCTTCACTTGATGAACCGATAAAGAGAGCGGGGTCGAGTGCGTCCATGGAACTTCCTCCCGTTTCAAGCCATGTCTCATTGCAGGACGGTTCTGCATTTTAGAGTGCTACCGTGTCGTGGGCGCGTCTTTTCGGGGAGTCAGTCGGTGCGGCTAAGCCTTCGACCTGGCGACAGTTTGCCACCTGGCTTTAACCTGGGTCAGGGCAAGGTGCCCACCGTCCTGTCATGTCCCTTCTACGAAGGGGTTTGTCGAGGGCACGGCCCGGTGCTGGAAAGGATGCGGCGGCGCTGGTCGGTGTCAATGTCGTTTGTCCGATGGGCCGCTCCACGTTGACACCTCGGGCGCGCCGCCAGGGTGGGGCGGCTGCGCGGGCGCGTCGTTGGCCACTTGCCAGCAGATGGCGTCGGATAGGCGGCGGCACAGGCAGCGCATCGCTTCCAGGGGCTCTCCCTTGGGCGAGCTTGCCGGTACAGGCGCGTCCGGCGTTTCGTTCCGCAGCGGGACCATCCCGGCCATGTAGAGCATGTGGTTGAGGCGCGGTTGCCGACCCGAGTGCCGGTGGCGCAGGCGTTGTCCGGGTCAACGCCGATGACCACCCTGTCCACTGGCGTGGCTTCTCGTCCTGGCCGTCAACTGCCAGCTAGGACGGGCAACCCTATTTCGAGCTGTGCGCAGACCCTTCTTCAGCCAGGCCTCGCCGCGGCACCTGGCCAGGACGCACGCCATGAAAAGAGCTACGCCTCACATTCCACGCGAGCAGCCGCAACAGGGGACAGCACGGCTCCGTCCTACGAGCTAGCGGGCGTTCGAATCGTCCTGAGCTGACGCGATGCTCACCCAGGGAGTCGTCTTCTCTCGCTGACGCCTGGCTCCCAGGCTCGCTGATGTCAACGGCCGCTAACGAGCCTGGTGAGGAACCCCGGCAACCGTCCGGCGCCGAAGTCGTACAAGCGCCCAGCCCGGCTCGATGGAGATGCGCACCATCTGGTCATATGCCGACCGGACCTGCTTCTCGAACTCAGCGCGCTGCTCCGCGCCCAACGACTTCGAAGCCGCCTCGATGTATTCGTCCGGGACGCCGTCGACCGTCTCCAGCGTGGCCTGGCCGCGAATCTGCAGCGACTTCGCGTTTCCAGATTCACTGCCCTCGTCGATGGTCAGCGCTACGTCTGGGCAAGCTTTCCAGTGCCCGGACCTTCGGCGAGGTCGGCGCTGTCCAGACAACGATGCGCTTGCCGTTCCAGTAGAACCCGATCGGGATAACCCGTGGCAGGCCGTCCTGCCCGAGATATGCCAACCGGCACAGCGGGGAAGAACGCAGCAGTGCCACTGCCCCAGGATCCCCGAGCTCGTCGTTCAACTCGTGCGCGTCCATCTGACGATGCTAAGTGCTAGCTGCAAGGCGGAGCGACGCTGAGCCTCTTTGATGTGTGGCTTCCGGCCGGGGCCACGTCGCCCCGGCCGGAAACCGCTGGTTAAGGCCGCCATAGTCATCCCCTCCCGTACCGGCATTGCACGGCCGCGACCTCAACAGTTACGCGGTCGGTGACTGGGTCACCGAGCCGCTGCCGGTGCCACTGCTGGCCGCTGAGACCGGTGCGTTGGCAGTGGGCGCGACCTGGATCGACCCGGTGAGGCTGCCGCTGCTCTGGCCCTGGTTGGTGCCACCCGCCGTCGGCGTCTGGGTCACGGTGCCGCTCCCCGTGCTCTGGTTAGCGGCTGAGACCGGTGCGTTGGCGGCAGGCGCGACCTGGATCGGTCCGGTCAAGGTGCCCGACTGCCCGCCGCCGTCCGCGGACGGCGTTTGGGTCACCGTGCCGTTGCTGGATCCGGTGGAGTCGGCTGAGACCGGTGTGTTGGCGGCAGGTGCGACCTGGATTGGTCCGGTCAGGGCGGTGTTGCTGCCCTGGCTGGTGCTGCTGCCTGCGGTGGGCGTCTGGGTGACGCTGCCGCTGCTCGAGCCGCTGCTGGCGGCCGACACGGGTGTGTTGGCCGTCGGTGCGACCTGGATCGGGCCGATCAGTGCGCCCGAGCCGCTGCCGCTTGCAGCCGGCGACTGGGTCACCGTGCTGCTGCCGGTGCTGCTGCCGGCGGAGACTGGCGTGTTGAGGGTGGGCGCGACCTGGATTGGTCCGGTCAGGGTGCCTGACCCGCCGGTGCTGCCCGCGGTCGGCGTCTGGGTGACGGTGCCGCTGGATCCGGTGGAGCCGGCTGAGACCGGCGTGTTGGTCGTCGGTGCGACCTGGATCGGGCCGATCAGGCTGCCGGTCGGCGGTGTGCTGGGCTGGGTGCCGGCAGGCGGTGTGCTGGGCTGGGTGCCGGCTGGCGGTGTGCTGGGCTTGCCTGGATTGCTGCCGGACTGCGGTGTACCGGGCTTGCTGCCGGACGGCCGCGTGCCGTGCGTGCCTGGCTTGCCGGACTGCGATGCGCCCGGGTCGCCGTAATGCGACAGGGCACGACCAGTGCCCTGGCTGCCCGAGAACCAGAAACTGAACTGCGCGCTGAGCACGCAGGCCGATGCCTTCATCGACCGCGGCCAGCTCCGCATGCCGTCGTGGCGGCAGTTGTGGTGGTGACCGTAGCTCAGGCCGATGGCCTGCTGGCTGTTCGTGTCCGGCTGCGCGCCCGGGTGCGGGGCCGTGCAGGCCAGCGCGAAGACCGCGACGATCACTGGGAGTAGCACGCCAGCGGCAGCTGCCGCACAGCGCGTCAGGATTCTATGCATGACTCGTAACTCCCTTGCTGAGGTTTTTGGGTTAGCCCGGACCTGATCCGGCCCTGACTTGGCTGACTGATGAGGTCAGCCGGCTAGCCCGGAACCTCGACCGCGGAGACGAGTGCCGAGGCAGGAACGCGCTCAGGACTGACGACGGCCCACAGCAGGCCGGCCGCAGACAGGAAGGCGGTGAGGAAGGCTGCGACGGCTCCGCCGCCCGTACCGCCAGATCCGCCAGCGCCCGCGCTCGGGTTTGCTGTCGGTCCGTCAACGGGCGCCGCACTGTTGCCGGTCACCGGTGAGCGTGAACGCCTCGGGGCGAACGGCCGGGCGGCTGCGGACGAACCGAAGCCGAGGCCAAGGGCGAGGGCGAATGAGCCGAGACCGACAACGCCGGCGGCCGTTGCTGCGAGGGCGGCAGGGGCCGGCATCCCCGCAGCGCTTGGTGCGAAGCGCGGTTGCGCTGGAGCGGTGGCAGGCGATGCTGCCGACGGCTGGTCTGTCCCTCCGGGCGTGGTCGGCGATGCGATCGCTGCGATGCCCGCGGCGCGGGCGTGGGCCAGGGCTGAGGTGGCTGGAGCAGTGAGGGCGGCGGTGCCGCTGGCAGAGGTGACCGCCCTGCCGGGTGAGGTGGCGGTGCTGCCGGGCGGGGTGGCGGTGCTGCCGGGCGGGGTGGCGGTGCTGCCGGGCGGGGTGGCGGCACTGCCGGGGGAGGTGACCGTGCCACCCGGAGGGGTGGTGCCCGTGCTGCCGGGGGAGGGGGCGACGGCGTGGCCCGTGCCGAGGGCCTGGGTGAGGGCCGAGGTGGCGGGTGTGGTGACGCTGCTGACCGTGCTGGTCGCCGTCGTGACGACCGCGTGGCCCGTGCCGAGCAGCTGGGTGGGCGCCGAGGTGACGGGTGTGGTGATGCTGGCGACGGTGCCGCCGAGCGCGGTGACGGTGCTCTGGCCGGTGGCGGCCAGCTGAGTCACGGCTGTGGTCACCGGCGCGGTGACGCCGGAGACGGAGCCGGTCACCGAGGACGTGACCGCGTTACCGGCCGATGCAGCTTGCGCCACGGCCGAAGAGACCCGCGCGGTGACGCGGGTCGCTGTGCCCGTCGCCGAGGACGTCAGGGCGCTGCCTGCCGAGACGACCTGGCTACCCGCCGAGGATGCCAGGGCGCTGCCTGCCGAGAGGACCTGGCTACCCGCCGAGGACACCGAGCCGGTGACCGAGGAAGCCGGACTGGCCAGCGCCGAGGTGGCCGGCTGGCCGGCCGAAGTCGCCTGGCTTGGCGCGGACGTCACCGTCGCGGCGGTGCCCGAGGAGACGGCCCCGGCGGCCTGCGTTGCAGCAGACGTCGCAGCGGACACCGCTGACGTCGCCGACGAGACCGATGGAGCGCTGGTGGATGCCGCCGGGCTGGCGGCCGCAGCGCTGGACGCGGACCCAGAGCCGGTGACCGTCGAGACGGCCGCCTGGCCCGCCGGGGCCGCCTGGCCCACCGCTGAAGACAGATCCGCGGCGACGGAAGAGGTGCCCGTCGCGGTGGCGCCGGCCGTGCCGTTGCCAGCGGTCGCGGCGGCGGGACTGGCTGACGCTGACGCGGATTTCGCGGCCAGGAGGGAGAACACGATGGCCACGCCGATCGCGGCCATGGCCATGCCCGCGGCGCATAGACAGAACCGCAGGACTCTCGTGACTTCCCCCCTGGTCACAACTGTCACGTTAATTAGCTCTGGTTGCTCTGTCTAGGCCACTAGTGACGGAATTGATTAACCTAAATTGCGTACTACGCAGAATTTGCGGAGCACGCACGGTCTTTTCTACGCTCACGGCATGCCATCAGCACCTCCCGCAGCCGCAGCTCCGAGGGTGCGCCGCCGCGAGCTGCAAAAGGAGCAGACCCGGCTCGTTCTCGCCCTGGCCGCGTTCGATCTGGCCACCGAGCACGGCCTGGCCAATGTGCGGATTCCGCAGATCGCCGCCGCGGTTGGCGTATCGCCGCGGACCGTCAACAACTACTTCCCCAGCAAGGAAGCGGCGATCGTCTGGCCGGCCACCCTGCGGGCCGTCGGGCTCGCAGACAGCCTGGCCGGCCGCCCTGCGGAGGAGCCGCTGGCCGACGCCATCGTGGCGGCCGTCGCCGGGCAAGCCGGCAACAGCGAGATCGCCGGCCTGCCGCCTGGCTGGCTGGAGGAGTTCCGCGCGCTGGTAGCCGCCGAGCCCGCGCTGCACGGCGAGTACCTCAAGGCCGCCGCCGCCGCAGAGCCGGCGCTGGCCGACGCGATCGCCCGCCGCGCAGGCATCCCGGCTGGCCAGCTCGAGTCACAGGTCCTCGCCGCCGCCGCCATCGCGGCCGAACGGGCAGCGGTCTTGCACTGGGCCCGCACCATGGCCCCGCGCTCATCACTGGCCGACACGGTCCGCACCGCCGTCGCCATGGCGGTCCGCTGCCTGGCCGGTCCCGGCTCCACGCTGGCTTAGCCCGGCACGCCACTACTTCTGGAACGCTCGCTGCAGTGCCTCGTCACGGTCGCGGATGAAGCGCTGTGCCAGCCCCGAGTTCGGAGCGAGCAGGTCGAACCCGTGGATGCCGCCCGGGTAGACGTGCAGCTCGGTCGGTACGTCGGCCTGCTGCAGCCGCTGCGCGTACTCGATGTCCTCGTCGATAAACAGGTCCAGGTCGCCCACGGGCAGGTAGGCCGGCGGCAGTCCGGTGAGGTCGGTGGCCCGGGTCGGCGCAGCGTACGGCGAGACCCCCTCGGTGCCAACCACGTCGCCGACGTACGAGCGCCAGCCGATCAGGTTCGACTGCCGGTTCCACACCTTCGGCTCGGTAAGGGCCACGCTGGCCGGGGTCACGTTGCGGTCGTCGAGCATCGGGTAGACGAGGAGTTGGAAGCACACCGGTATCTCGCCACGGTCGCGCGCCAGCAGGGCCAGCCCGGCGGCCGAGCCACCTCCGGAGCTGGCGCCGCCGATCGCGATGCGGTCCGGGTCCACGCCCAGATCGGCGGCGCTGCGGTGGGTCCACGACAGGCCGGCGTAGCAGTCGTCCATCGGGGCCGGGAACGGGTAGTCCGGCGGGCGCCGCCAGTCCACTGACACGACCGCGGAACCCACCGTCTCCACGATGTGGTCCATCACGGGGTCATCCTGCTCGATTTGCCCGAGCACGTGGCCGCCGCCGTGGATCCAGTACAGACACGGAACGATGCCCGACTGGTCGGTCGGCCGGTAGTGGCGGACCCGCACGTCCGGCGCACCGTTGAGGCCAGGGACCATGTGGTCGGTGCGGGTCACCCCCGGGCTCGGCTGGACGCCCTCGTTGGCCGCCGCCAGCATGTCCATCATCACCGTGCGGGCGGCGGGGATGTCGGTGAGGTCGAGTGGCGGAAGGTGCGGGAACACGGCCGCAATCTCCGGGTCCAGGCGCCCCATCAGGTCCATGAATCTACCCCTTCCGTCCTGCGTTGCACGGCAGGCCTAACCGTATTACGGACGGTAGTCGTCTGCAATAGGCCGGCGGGCGCGCGCCATACGCCGGCGGGCGCGCGCCATACGATG
>JGI12635J15846_10005845_pt1 | contig 10603 bp, 7 predicted proteins | sample BlaSpr_A8_OM2_M2_FD_15846 | JGI IMG/M metagenome (IMG submission 15846) | reverse complement strand
GCTGGACTGACTCGAGCGTTTCTGTCGAAGCGGCGCGGAGCCCGTGCGCGCCTTGAGTTCGTGCGCGCCTTAAGAAGTGCTCCCTTGATTCCGATGTACGGCCGTGCAAGGCTGCGGATCCTAAACGCGAACCATCCGTCGGAAAAGCGCATGAGCACGAAATTCGAACTGAAGAATCTCGCCACCGGAAAGACGACTCTTCTGAACGCCGTCTCTGGAACCATCGGGCCCGAAGCGCTCGACATTTCCAATCTGACCAAAGAACACGGGGTGTTCACCTTCGACCCAGGCTTCATGGCCACGGCAAGCACCGAAAGCAAGATCACTTACATCGACGGCGATGCGGGCGTGCTGTTGTATCGCGGCTATCCGGTCGAGCAACTGGCGGAGAAGTCGAGCTTTCTCGAAGTGGCGAATTTGCTGATCTACGGCGATTTGCCCACCAAACCGCAGCTTTGCGCGTTCCAGAATTCGATCATGCGCCACACCATGGTCAACGAACAATTGCTGCGCTTTTTCCAGGGTTTTCATCACGACGCGCACCCCATGGCCATGGTGTCCGCAGTGGTCGCTTCGATGGCCGCGTTCTATCACGACACCACGGACATCGAAGACCCGCGGCACCGGGAGATTTTCGCGCATCGAATCATCGCGAAGCTGCCGACCATCGCCGCCGCGGCTTACAAGCACACGCTCGGCCAGCCGATCATTTACCCGCGCAATGATCTGCGTTACTGCGCGAACATGCTCAATATGTTCTTCGCGGTTCCGTGCGAGCCGTATGCGATCGACCCCGTCGCAGCCGAGGCGCTCGATCTCTTGTTCATTCTGCATGCGGACCACGAGCAAAACGCCAGCACATCGACGGTGCGCTTGGCCGGCAGCACCGGTGCAAACCCTTACGCAGCCATATCGGCCGGCGTATCGGCCCTTTGGGGACCCGCGCACGGCGGCGCCAATGAAGCCGTGCTCGATATGCTGGGCGGAATCGGCTCGGTCGCCAACATCGATAAATTTCTCGCGCGCGTCAAGGACAAGAGCGATCACGTGCGGCTGATGGGATTCGGGCACCGCGTGTACAAGAACTTCGACCCGCGCGCGAAGATCATTCGCGGCATGTGCTACCGCGTATTGGAGAAGCTCGGCAAGACCGACAATCCGCTGTTCGAGCTGTCGCTCAAACTGGAGGAAATTGCGCTCAAGGACGATTATTTCGTATCGCGCAAGCTGTACCCCAATGTGGATTTCTATTCCGGCATCATCTACAGCGCGCTGGGGATTCCACGCTCCATGTTCACCGTCATGTTTGCGATCGCGCGTACCGCCGGATGGGTTGCGCAGTGGCAGGAAATGGTGTCGGATCCCCATATGAGGATCGGCCGGCCGCGCCAGCTGTACACCGGCCCTACGCAGCGGGATTACCAGCCCATAGATAAGCGCTGATCGATGGCGGCGCGATCGCACGCAGCTTTGATAATTGCGGCACTGGCGCTCGGCGGCCCCGCGACTGTTGCCCGCGCCTTGGGTGACTGCCCGAGTCCGTCGGGACCCGTGGCCTTGGGCAGCGTGCAATGGAATGGCTGGGGCCGCGGTCTCGACAATACGCGATACCAGCCCGAGCCTGCGATCCGTGCCAGCGATGTGGCGAAGCTCGCGCTGAAATGGGCTTACGGCTACCCGAACGGCACCGAATTCGGCCAGCCGACCGTCGTGGACGAACGGGTATTCGTCACGAGTTCCGCGGGCCGGATCTACTCGCTCGATGCCAAGACGGGCTGCACCTACTGGACGTATGACTCCGCCGCGGGCAGCCGCACCGCGGTTTCCATCGGCGAACTGGCACGCGCCAGAGTCGCCGCGCTGCCGAGAAAGCTGAAACGCACATTGGCGCATCTCGACGTCATCAAGGCGCCGAGCGCCGCGTTCTTCGGCGACGATACCGGCACCGTGTATGCGCTGGATGCGCAGAAAGGAACTCTGTTGTGGAAGACTCAAGTGGACACGCACCCCCTGGCGCGCATCGTGGGGGCGCCGACGCTGTACGGCGACCACCTGTACGTGGCCGTGTCCTCGACGGAGGATGGTGCGGCCGCCAACCCGAGCTACAGCTGCTGCACGTTTCGCGGCAGCGTGGTTGCGCTCGACATCGCCGGCGGCAGGACATTGTGGAAGAGCTACACCGTTCTCGAGGAGCCGCAGCCGACCCGCAAGAACAGCGCGGGCATCCAGGAATTCGGCCCGGCGGGTGCGGCGATCTCTTCGGCACCGACCATCGATGCCAAGCGCAACGTGGTGTACGTCGCGACCGCCGGCTCTCCGACCGGGATGGAGCAATCCTTGACGGACGCCGTCGTCGCCTTCGATTTGGCGGACGGCAAGCTGCGCTGGGTCAAGCAGCTGCTGCGGTCCGATGCCGGCACGGCCGGAGCCGGCTTTTTGGCTTCCCCAATCCTCCGGACCCTGGCGACCGGCAATCAAGTCCTGTTGGCAGGACAAAAGTCAGGCGTCGTCTATGGCCTCGATCCCGATCACGGCGGCGATATTCTGTGGCAGACAAAAATCGGCGACACTGCCGCGGGCACGCTCGGCAGCTGGGGCCCGGCTGCGGCGAGCGCGGCCGTAGCGGGCGCCCCCGGCGGGGTTGCCTGGGGCAGTGCGGCGGATCATCGCAATCTCTACGTGGCGATCTCCGGGCTCTTGGCACAGCCTGCGAATGCGTCCGGGAGTTTGACGGCGCTCGATATGACCACCGGCGCTGCGCGCTGGCACACCGCCTCTCCGGAGCCGGCCTGTGGGACTGACCGCGATTGCTCGCATGCACAAGCGCAAGCGGTCACCGTCATGCCGGGCAGCGCATTCTCCGGATCGATGGACGGGCATCTGCGCGCATATTCGACCATCGACGGCAAGATCCTGTGGGACTTCGACACGGCCAGGGATTTTCAAACCAAGAACGGGATCAAAGCGAGCGGCGGCCCCTTGGATCACGGCGGAGCGACGATCGTGAACGGCACGGTGTACGTCAATTCCGGAAACGCCCTGCTCGCCTTCTCCGTCGACGGTAAATAGGATTCGATAGACAAACATGACTCGTTCACAGCGGCTTGGGTTGGTCGGCTTGGGTGTTCTTTGCAGTTTGATTGCGTTCGCGTCACAGGCGTCGACAGCGCGCGCGGCCGATGTGGACCCGGCCCCTGCGATTGAGAATTCGGTGGTGAAGGTGTTCGCGACCATGCGCTACCCGGATCCTTTCAAGCCCTGGAGCAAACAGGCGCCCAGTGAAGTGACCGCCTCCGGCGTGGTGATCGAAGGCAGGCGCATCCTGACCAATGCCCACGTGGTTCTGTACGCGAGCCAAGTACAGATTCAAGCGAATGCGGCAGGCGACAAGGTGGCGGCCACTGTCGTCGCGGTGGCGCCCGGCATCGACCTGGCCATCTTGCAGCTCGACGATGCGGCGTTCTTCGACAGGCATCCGCCGCTGCCGCGCGCCGGCAAGTTGCCGCGGATCAAGGATGCGGTATTGGCGTACGGATTCCCGACCGGCGGCAACTCGCTGTCCATCACCAAGGGAATCGTGTCGCGCATCGAGTTCGTGGCCTACAACTATCCGGTGTCGGGACTGCGCATCCAAGTCGACGCTGCGATCAACCCCGGAAACAGCGGCGGCCCCGCGGTCGCCGGCGACAAAATGATCGGTCTCGCCTTCAGCAAGCTGGGAGGCGACACGCAGAACATCGGCTACATCATCCCCAACGAAGAAGTCGAATTGTTCTTGAAGGACGTTGCCGAGGGCCGCTACCACGGCAAGGCCGCCATGTACGATGAGCTGCAAACTCTCGAAAATCCGGCGCTGCGCGAGTACCTCAAGCTGGACAAGAGCGTCGAAGGAATGGTGGTTCACCGTCCCTACAAGACCGATGCCTCATACCCCCTCAAGGAATGGGATGTCCTGACCCGCATCGGCAACACTCCGATCGACAATCAGGGCATGATCAAGTTGGATAAGGACCTGCGGGTCAGCTTTGCCTACTTGGTGCAACATCTGGCGAATGACGACAAGGTGCCGATGACCATCGTCAGAGCCGGTAAGTCCATGCAGATACAACTACCCGTGTCGGCGGAGCACCCCACTCTGGTCACCGATTTGCACGGCGGATACCCCTCCTACTTCATTTACGGTCCCCTGGTGTTTTCGACGGCAACCTGGCAATTGCTGTCGAATCTCGAAAACAACGCCGGCCTGCTGCGAATCTTGGGCGCCGTGAAGAGCCCGCTGATCACACGCGCCCTCGACCCGCCGGATGCCGAAACGGAAGAGTTCGTGGTCATCTCCTCGCCTTTCTTCCCGCACAAGCTCGCCAACGGCTACTCGAACCCCGCGGGATCTGTGGTGTATTCGATCAACGGCACGCACGTGCGCAGCCTCAAGCATCTAGTTGCCGTACTCCGGGATCTCAAGGATCCCTTCGTCACCATCGAGTTCGATCAAAAGGGCAATGAGGCGCTGGTGTTTGCGCGCGCGGCTATGCTCGCGGCCACCGATGAGATCCTGACGGACAATGGCGTGCGGGCGCAGGGCTCGCCGAACATGCTGGCGGTCTGGCAGGAGAAGACGGGGAACTGATTCGCCGCCGGTGGGTCAGTTTGATCCAACCAGCTCCGACACTTCTCTGGCGTCCGCCCGCTTCATGGGCCGGCCGTCGACGGGTGAGTACGGCGATTGCCTGATCCCGTCGATGGGGAACACGGTGGCGTCGACGGTGCGGCCGCTGGCCTCGAAACGNAGNGCCGGATAGTTGATGCTGCGCTCGGCATCCATTTTTACGCGCCGCTCATAGAATTCATGCGGTACGCCGATTTCGAGGAGCCGNATGGCGACCGACTCCGATCGATCCGCAAACAAATGCAAATTGATGTCGCTGTAATTGGTGGCGGTGCCCGTGAGCACCGATCCGACCAGGCGCGGCTGGAACTCGCCCAGCATGCGCATCGTATCCAAGGCGATGCGGCGCTGTTCTTTCAGGGTGGTGTCGTGGGAATCGCGCCCGAACAATCGTTGATGTTCGCGCAGCGCGGCTACGATTTCGATGTTTTTCGGCAACACCGCGACATCATTCACGCCCAACCGATCCGCCGCCTTGCGCTTTGCCTGCAGGAAATCCTCGATGCCGTGTTCGGCCATGATTCGCGCCGCTTCCTGAGCGAGAGCGCGGCGCAAATCCTCTGCACGCTGCGAAAATTTCTTGGCCATGGTCTCTAGAATAGCGGTTTATCGGTGTCGTTCGGGTTGTTCGGCCCCTCATAGGCCTCGGGCTTGGGCAGATTGCCCTCGATGAATTTCTCCATGATGCCATTGGGATTGTCGGAGCTCGCGAGCAAACCCGTCTCGGGCGAAATGCGCACGGTGACTATGCCGTCCGGCAGCGGCACCCCATGCTTGGGGGCACCGCCGAGCGCCTCGTGCATGAAGTAGGTCCAGGCCGGCACGGCCGTGCGCCCGCCCTGCTCGCCCTCGCCTAAGCTTCGATCCTGATCGAAGCCGACCCATACGGTCGTCTCGATATCGCCGTTGAAACCATTGAACCAGGCGTCGCGCTGATCGTTGGTCGTGCCGGTTTTGCCGGCGATATCCTCTCGATTCAGCGTCCGCGCGCGCACTCCGGTGCCGCGGCGAATGACATCCTTCATCATGTCGGCGAGCAGATANGCGACCTGCGGCCTGATGATCTGCGGTGCCAAATTCTTGGGGGGAATCAANGTCCTGCCGTCGTGCGGCGCCTCGTCNATCTGTGCCGTGCGAGCGCCGGCGGCACGCTTCATCGCNGANGGATCGGTGATGCGATCGCATTCGAAGCAGGCGAGTGCGGGTGCAGCCTTCTGCAGGACTTTACCGGTTGCGTCTTCGATCCGGTCGATGGAGTAGGCGCTTACCTTATAACCTCCGTTGGCAAACGNGGAATACCCGATGGCCACCTGCAGCGGACTCAATTCGGCGGTGCCNANNGCNAGAGTCAGGTCATTCGGNAATTGCGCCTTGTCGAAGCCGAACCGGGTCACGTAGTTCCACGTGTAGTCCCCGCCGAGCGCACGCATCAGCCGGACCGAAACCAGATTGCGCGAAAAGGTCAATGCCTCGCGCAGGCGGATGGGGCCATAGAATTTGTTGGTGTCCTCCTTCGGGCGCCATGCCTCTTCCTTGCCCGCTTCGTCGACCACGATGGGCGCGTCCAGGACGATGCTGGCCGGGGTATAGCCCTTGTCGAACGCAGCCGCATACACGAAAGGTTTGAAACCCGACCCAGGCTGGCGGCGCGCTTGAGTCACCCGGTTGAATTTGCTTTGGAAATAATCAAAGCCTCCGACCAGCGCCACCACCGCACCATCGCGCGGATCCACCGACACGAGAGCGCTTTGCGCCTCCGGCACCTGCACGAACAGCAGTGATTCCGCCGTCCGGCCCACCGTATAGATCACATCGCCCCGGGCCANAATCTCCGAGGCNNCCACCGGCGACCGATCGGTCTTTTCGTCGGGCAANTCGCGTNTTGCCCACGCCAGCTTTTCCCAGGNCAGGGTGGCNTCACCCATGTCCTTGACGTAGATCCTCGCGCTTTTCGCCTCGACCTTCTGCACGATCGCGGGCCGCAGGCCGCCGATCACCGGGAATTCCTCGAGCTGGCTGTCGAACTCCGCGGGTGTGGTGATCTTGGAGAGATCGACCTTGGCGGTTGCACCGCGATAGCCGTGGCGGCGATCGTATTCCAACAGCCCCGTCCGCAGCGCAACAGTAGCGGCCGCCTGCAGGCGCGAATCGACGGTGGTGAACACCTTGTAGCCGGCCGTGTAAACGTCGTCGCCGTACTTGGCCTGCATTTCATTGCGGACCATCTCGGCCACATATTGCGCGTCCACTTCGATCGATGCGCCGTGGAGCCTTGATTCCATGGGGCTAATCTTGGCCTCATCGTATTCGGCCTGGGTGATGTAGTTGAGATCGAGCATTCTCCCCAGCACGTGTGCGCGGCGGACCTTGGCTGCTTCGGCGTTTGCCACGGGATTGACCACGGAGGGAGCGGTCGGAATCCCCGCCAGGGTGGCCATTTCAGCCACGGTCAATTGGTCCAAGCTCTTGCCGAAGTACACCTCCGCCGCCGCGCCGACCCCGTAGGAGCGCTGGCCGAGGAAGATCTTGTTGACGTACAGCGAGAAAATCTCCTCCTTGGANAACTGCGACTCCATCAAGAGGGAAATGTAGATTTCGCTCATTTTGCGTTTCATATCGCGCCGCGGGGTCAGAAACATGTCGCGNGCGACCTGCATCGTGATCGTGCTCGCTCCCTGGCGAATGCCGCCGGCTCTGGCATTGGCCACCGCCGCACGCAAAATCCCTTGCCAATCAACACCATGGTGCCTGAAGAAGCGATCATCCTCGGTCGCCAGAAACGCCTGGATGAGCTTTTTGGGGAGNTGTTCGTAGCGCACCGGGATCCGGCGCTGCTCGCCGATGGCGGCGATCAATTTNCCGTCGCGGGTATAGACCCGCAGCGGAACCTGCAGCTGCACGTCCCGCAGGCCGTCNACGTCGGGCAGGGCGGGCCTCAAGTAAACATAAGCACAGACGTTGGCGAACGCAATTAACGCTATTACGCCAACTAAACATGCACATATGCGCGAGATGAGAACTAGGTAACGTTTGGTCACAGCAAAGAGTTCTAACTTATTGCACCGGCGATATTGCGCAAGCATATTACCGCCGGACACATGGGCATACTCATCGAAAGATGAGGACGCAAAGCCACCGATCCACAGGGCGCAAGCCCTGGGGACAGCGGGGTTGCCAGACCAAGCTTAACCAATCGCCCTTAGAGCTAAGGGCGACGAGGTCTGATCGGGATGAGTCAAGCGATCCAAACGTTGCGACGGATATGTCGTAGATCCCACTTTGCGGTGCGGCAAGCTGCCCGGCGGCGATTACCGTGAGTAGCTTCACGTTCTATTTAACAGTTTCTTGCTAAGTTTGCGCGGGCTAAGTAGTCTCGTGCATCAGTTTCGGCCTCCAAGGTACTGAGCGAAAAAGGAAAAAACGCTGTGTGGTCGTTCGGCAAAAGGTATCGTCCGCTTTTGGGACTTGACATAACCACCTCGTCGGTGAAGCTAATCGAGCTCACGATGTCGGGCGGCCAGTATCGCGTCGAATCCTATGCGGCGGAACCCACGCCGCATAATGCGATCAACGAAAAGGCCATCGTGGATGCGGAGGCGGTCGGGGAAGCGATTCGCAGGGCAGTGAAGCGCTCCGGCGCCAAAAGCCGGCTCGCCGCCATTGCGATCTCAGGCGACGCGGCCATCACGAAAGTGATTCAAATGCCGAAGAATCTCGGCGAAAACGAACTCGAAGGTCAGGTCGAGATGCAGGCCGACCAATACATTCCATTTCCGATGGAAGAAGTCAGCTACGACTATCAGGTCGTGGGTCCGTCTGAAAAAGATCCCGATATGCTGGACGTGCTGCTGGTCGCGACCCGCACTGAAAACGTCGAGCAGCGCCAGGCCGCGGTCCAAGCCTCGGGCCTGACCACTCACCTCGTCGACGTGGAGGCGTTCGCGCTGGAGAATGCCTGCGCCCTGATGCGCCACCAGATGCCGGACGGCGGCCTCGACCGCACCGTCGCCGTGGTCGATTTCGGCGCCAGCAGCACGACATTCAGCGTGCTGCGCGACATGCGAGTCATCTATACCCGCGATTTCGCCTTCGGCGGACAGCAGCTCACCGAAGAGATCATGCGCACCTACGGNCTCTCCATGGAAGAAGCCGGCCGCGCCAAGAAGGAAGGCGGCCTGCCCAGCAACTATCAACCCGAAGTGCTCGATCCTTTCATCGACGACATGACGCANCAGGTCAGCCGTTCGCTGCAATTTTATCTGGCGTCCGGCAGCGGCCGCTCACAGCCCGATCAAATATTGATTTGCGGCGGATGCGCCAACATACCGGGCGTGGCGGAGGTCATCTCGAGCCGCGTCGGCGTGCCGGCGGACAAGGGTGATCCGCTCGGCAACATGAAAGTGTCTTCCAAGGCCAAGGCGCAAGCAGTCGGCCGGGATGCCACCGCGTTACTCACAGCCTGCGGCCTCGCGCTGCGAAGCTTCGACTAAAGAGCAGCCATGCCGCGTATCAATCTACTTCCCTGGCGCGAACAAGAACGCAAAGTCCGTCGCCGCGAGTTCCTGGTCGCCGCCGGCGGCGCCGTGATCGCATCCATTATATTGCTCGGCGCCGGCAAGCTCCTGTACGCGGGCTGGACCGAAGCGCAGATCGAGAAGAATAATTTGCTGAAGAAGGAGATCGTCAAGCTCGACGCGCAGATTGCCGACATCCAGGATCTCGAGAATCGCAAGCAGCGGTTGGTTGCGCGCATGGAGATCATCGAGAAGCTGCAGCGTAAGCGGCCGGAAATCGTGCATCTGTTCGATGAGATCGTGAAGACGGTTCCCGAAGGCATTTACCTCACCACAATCAAGCAGACCGGCAACAAGCTCGAGATTCACGGCATTGCGCAGTCGAGCACGCGGGTATCGACGTTCATGCGCAATATCGATTCGTCGGTATGGATGGATAACCCGGTGCTGCAGGTGGTCGAGTCCGCCAAGGACTCTTCGACGGGCGGCTCGAATTTCACGCTGACGAGCGATGTGGTCGGTGTGGATCTCGAACATGGCGGCGAAACAACGGTGAAGAAGGTTGCGGCGAAATGAAATTTTTCGATCAACTCCGGACTCTCGATCCACGCGACGTCGGCCGCTGGCCGCTGCCGGTGCGCGGTTTCTTCATTGCGGTGATATTCGCCGTGTGCTCTTCCGTCGCCTGGTATCTGTTCATTTGGAACGACAACCGGCCGGTATTGCAAAAAGCCGAGGCGGATGAGCTGGATTTGCGCGCGCAATTCGAAAGCAAGCAGCAGCGCGCCGCCAACCTCGACGCCTACCGCGCACAGCTCGCGGAAATGGAGCGCAGCTTCGGCGCCATGCTGCGGCAATTGCCCGGCAAGACCGAGGTTCCGAATCTACTGGTCGATATTTCGCAGACCGGCCTCGCGGCGGGCTTGCAGGAAAAGCTCTTCCAGCCCGGCAGCGAGAAGAGCAACGGTTTTTACGCAGAGCTGCCGATCAAAATCAAATTGGTGGGCACGTACCACGATTTCGGCAATTTTGTCAGCGGCATCGCCGCATTGCCGCGCATCGTCACGCTGCACGACATCCAGATTGCGCCGGTCGATGCAAAGGGCGGCTACGACAATCTCACCATGGACGTGACGGCCAAGACCTACCGCTACATCGAGGATGAAGGCGGCGCGCACCCGGCGAAGAAGAAGGCGGGAGGTGCGACGTGAGAATCATGGGCAAAGCGACTTTGCGCAAAGCGGGCCTCATCGGCGCCGTCCTCGCCGGCCTGGTCGCGGCGGGCTGCTCGGGCGGTCAATCGGATCTGGAGAAATGGATTGCCGATACCAAGAAAAGGCCCGGTGGGCGCATCCAAGCGCTGCCGGAAGTGAAGCCGTACGAAACCTACGTGTACAGCGCCGCAAGGCTGCGGTCGCCGTTT
>JGI12635J15846_10005844_pt1 | contig 10603 bp, 11 predicted proteins | sample BlaSpr_A8_OM2_M2_FD_15846 | JGI IMG/M metagenome (IMG submission 15846) | reverse complement strand
AGCGCGGGAATTTCCTTCAGCAACCGGGCGAAGTACGTGGCTCCGTGCACCAGTGTTTCGACCTGGTTCCCGGTGCTCCAGGCCAGGCCGTCTCCACGACGGCGGTCGAGGGCCGTGGCATCGTTGCCCCGCTCAGCGCTAGTGAGAAACCACGTCTGAAGCCCTTCGTCTGGCATCGCACGAAGATACCCCGCTGAGCGAGGGGCGCCACCTTGCTTCGAGGGTGTTACTGCGATTGTTACCANNTTGGGCCCATCCTCACTGACTGTATGCGTGATAACAGAGATGGCGCGATTCGCCCGATGAAACAAANCGTGGGGAGGTAGCCTAAGTGGCAACAGTTCAGGCCGGAAACGCAGCAGTCAAGCGAGCGGCAGCCAACCCGGCGCTCGAGCTTCTNGAGCGGCTGGGCTATGCGGTACGCGGCGCCCTTTACGCAGCCATGGGCCTCCTGGCCCTTCGAATCGTGTTCAGCGTCGCGGGCGGCCAGACCACGGATCTCACTGGAAGTCTCGTGTTCCTGATCGGCAATCCGTTCGGGAAGCTGGTACTGATCGTCGCCGCGGTCGGCCTGGCGGCCTACTCGTTGTGGGGATTCACCAGGGCGATCTACGACCCGCTGCATCGTGGCAGCGATGCATCCGGCTACATGGCAAGGCTTGGTTTCGTAACCAGCGCACTGTCTTACGCGGCGATTGTCTTCTTCGCCCTTCAGATCCTCGCCGGATCGGGCGCATCGGCCGCCGACGGAACCCAGAAAACGGTCGCGTCGGTCCTCACCCATCCGGCTGGTGGGCCGCTCACAATTCTCATCGGACTCGTCGTGATCGGCGTTGCGCTTGGGCAGTTCCTCGAGGCAGTTCGAGCCACGTTCGCTCGAGACCTCAAGGGAGCGGAAATGAGCGCTCGAACAAGAGCCACCGTGGTGACGCTTGGCCGGTTCGGGATGTTCGCCCGTGGCGTGATCTTCCTGATCATCGGTTGGTTCGTGGTGCAGGCCGGAATTCACCAAGACCCGGCCCAGGCCCAAGGCTTCGGCGGTGCGTTCGTCTTCCTGCTGGCCCAGCCGTTCGGACGCATTGTGATGGGAATCGTCGCATTGGGATTTGTCGCCCTCGGCCTCCACTCGTTTGCTTGCGCGCGCTGGGTCCGGTTGATGGGGACCACCCCGAGTTGACCACAGCCACGCTTGCACCGAAGAGCACCGCCAAACACACAGGCAGCCTGCTGATCTTGAGCTCCAAGGCGGGCTCGATGACGCCCGAGATCGAGACCAAGCTTCGCAACGCGTTTGACGGCAGCCTCATCGTCGAGTTCGATCCCAAGATGGATCTCGACAAGCTTGTCGGGCCTACCGCCCTGATCATCGTCGCGGGTGGTGATGGAACCATCGGCTGGGTGGTCCGAAAGCTGGTGGACACCAAGCATCCACTCGGCATCCTCTCGATGGGCACCTTCAACAACTTCGCAAAGTCGCTGCACCTGCCGACGACGGTGGACGCTGCCATCCGGGTGATCAAGACCGGGAAGCCATATCCGATCACGCTCGGACGATTGAACGGAAAGATCTTCCTGGAAGCCGCCGCCATCGGACTCTTCGGTGAAACCATCGCCGCCGGCGAGTCAGCGAAGGACAAGGCTTTTGGGGCTTTTGCCGAGGATGTGAAGCACATCGCCGAAGCGAGGCCGTTCACCTATGAGCTGACAGGCGACATCAGGGGCAGCGGCTCTTGCATGTCGCTGGTTTTCACGAACACAACCTCGATCGGTTCGCAAATGCCCGTGAGCGACAAGACTCCCGAGGATCCATACCTCGAGCTCTCGGTACATGCCGGCGGGAGCCGTACGGACATCGTCAAGCGGGTGCTCGCCCGAGCCATTCTCTCCAAACACAAAGAAGGCGGTCTGGGCCAGGTGTTCAAGTTCCGCAAGCTCGAGGTCACAACCAAACCCAAAGTACGGATCTACGCTGACAACGCCCAGCTAGGCCGCACGCCGGCCACCATCACGGCGGAGCTCAGCGCACTCAAGGTCATCCTCCCGCGATGAGCGCTCTGCCCAAAGACGCCGCCGCGGCTCTTGCCGAACCCAAGCAGGCTGCTGCCGAGGTCATTGCGGGGCGCCCGGGCCCGACCGCCAGGCGCTGGCTCGGTCCCACAGCCCTGGTCGTCTTCGCCCTGTTTGCAATTGACACCTTCCTCGTCGTGCAGAACCAGGTGCTTTCGTTCGACGAGCCAATCGCCAGGTTCATTCAGCAGCTCAACTGGGGTCCCGTCGTGTATCCGATGGAGCTGATCAACGCGAGCGCCGGCATCTGGCAGGTCCTGCTCGGCGCCGTTGCCATCGTCGCGCTCTTCATCTTCGAGCGCCGAGCCGGATGGCTGATGCTGATCGGCAGCATCTCGAGCCTGCTCGACAACGTCATCAAGCTCGTGATCTCACGGCAGCGACCGCCCGCCGACCTCGTCCACATCCTGTCGCCGACGACCGGCTACAGCTTCCCAAGCGGGCATGCGGTCTTTTTCACCTGGATGGCTTTCATGATCGCCGTGTCCCTCGCTCCGAAGATCCGGCCTGTTTTCCGGCCGGTCCTGTGGACCCTCGTCGTCGTGGTGATCGTGCTGACGTGTATCGCCAGGGTCTGGGCGGGCGCCCACTGGCCGAGCGACGTGATCGGCGGCGTCCTGCTCGGCATCGGCTGGTCGGCGTTCGTGCTCTGGCTCCCCGAGCGCTGGCTGCCCTCCCCTAGCTTCCGATGGTTTCGGGGCCGCTCGCGGGCGACGTCATGATCCGGGTTCCCATGCTCGCCGTAGCGATCGCGTCCGCGATCGCTGTCGGCGTGATCACGGCAATCGTCGTCATGCACCCCTACCTTCAGCTGGATGCGACGATCGAGCGCGACATCCAGGCGACAAACCTCGGCCCGCTCACGCTGACGTTCCCCTTCTTCACCTGGCTCGGCGGGCCGGGCGGGATCCCCATGCAGATCGTCGTCATCCTTCTTGTGCTGCTGTTGAATCGTCGCGCGTGGTTCCTGGCCCTTGCCGCCCTTGCCGGCGGTCTCTGGTACGAAGCCATCGTCCATCTGGTCAACAGGCCGCGGCCGACCGTCGGGCAGATTCTTCGGGTAACTGAGCACCCTGGATCGACCAGCTTTCCCAGCGGGCACCTGATCTTCATCACGATCAGCGTGGCCGTGTTGATGCTGTGCCTCGGCCAGAGGTATCTCCCGCGGTGGGCAAGGCCGATCGGTTGGGCAATCGTGGCAGGGATTGTCGTCGCGGTCGGGCTGGACAGGATCTACGCCGGGACCCACTGGCCGAGCGATGTCCTGGCGGGAGTGCTCATCGCGATTGCCTGGCTCAGCTTTGTGCTGTCGTTGCGGCGAGTCACAGATCGAGCGTTCGCGACTGAGCCTGAGCAGTCGGAGAAGGCCAGGGTCCGACACGCCGCACCCACCCCCGCTGGGACCTAGCGATTGCCCCGCTTCCTGAACACCCAGGCGCTGAAAGTGCCGATCCCGATCCCCATCACTCCACCGACCGCCGCATCGCTGGGGAAGTGCACGCCCAGGTGCACCCTCGAGACGCCGACCGCGGTCGCGAGGCCGTACGCGAGCGGGGCAGCCCTCGGATAAAAGAACGCGAGGGCGGTGGCGGCCGCGAAAGATGACGCTGTGTGACCAGATGGAAACGAGTGGTCGGCGGGGCGGATCCCGACCACGCGGGCTTCGCGATTCACAAATGGCCGCACCCGGCGGAAAATCGGCTTGACCCGCGTCTGCACGACATAGGTCGCCCCCACCGATGCCACCGCCGTGGCCGCTCCGGCCCGGCGCCCTTTGGGGCCGCCGAGAATGGCCAATCCGATTCCTACGGCCACCCAGCCGAGGCCCTCGCCAAGGTCTGAGAGCACGCTGACGTAGCGGTCGCTGGTTTTCGTGTGCGGCAGGCCGTTGATCAGCCTGTACAGGCGGCGATCGACCCCCTTGCTGCCGGGCGGCGCAACCACGACCTTGACGTCGCCGGAGTCGACGTGCACCGCCACCGGGCCCGCCTCGACCACGGGCGCGCTACTGGGCTCGGTGTCCTTTGTATCGGTGACCTCCGGGTCGCCGGCCTTGGGCTTGGGGCCTTGCTTGCGCGCAGCTCGTCGCGGTGCGGGTTTGGCGGGTTCGGTCACTCAGGCTTGGAGGGGGTCGGTGCCTTGCGCCGAGCCCGGCCGGCCACCATCCGGAGCTGCAGGATGCGAGCCGCGCCGAAGGCGACCACGATCACCGCGCCAAGGATGAGCGCGAAGAGCAGCGCCACGGCAAGCGGAAGGTGGCCTTTGAAGACGAGGAACGTGACCTCGACACTCGCCTGGTTCTGCAGGATGAAGACAAGGATCACGACCAGGGCGACGAGGCCAATCACGATCGCGGTCCACGCCCCGCTCAGCCGTGTTTGACGCTCGCCGGGGAGCGGCTCATCGGTGTCGGGTGCGTCGGTTGAGGGGGTGTCGCTCATAAATTCGTGTTCCTCAAGCGAGGTATATCAGATGCGGACACGCCTGGCCCGGTTCGAAGCCATGACAGTCGTATCTCCACCATTCAGGTAACGGATGAAGGTCAGGTAATACGACCGGCTCTGCGAATGACTCAGCGCACCTGCCTTGCCGCATGATTGTCCAGTCGACCGCCTGGAGCCCAGCGCCGTTCGCTGACCTGGCCTAGAACTCGGATGCGGGAGCACTGAGGCACCGCGCCATCGTGCAGGAGGATGAGCAATGCGAAGATTCGACAGCACCCACCGCACACGCGTGTTTGTACCAACCCTCATTGGCGCTTGCTTAGCCCTCGCCGCCCTGATGCCGATCTCCGGCCAGGCTGCCGCTGCGCGGACCTTTGCGCCGGGCAGCCCGGGGGCGCTCTCCCATTTCGACCTCGCCCGGAAAGACTGCCTGGGCACCGCCCGCAACACCACGTCGAAGGTCTGGTACACGGTCGCGGGAGGGGTGCTCAGCGACGTCTACTACCCGACTATCGACACCACCAATGTCGAGACTTTGCAGTACATCGTCACGGACGGGTCCACCTTCACCAACCTGCAGTCGCGCGACATGACGTACACGACGAAGGCGCTGGATGGCGGGGGCATGGAGTGCCAGGTCACGGCGACAGCGAAGAGCGGCGCCTACAGCATCGTCACTGACTACCTCACGGACCCGGGCCGAAACAGCCTGGTGATGCAAGTACAGCTGCGCAACAACACTCACGCCCGCCTGCAGCTGTTTGTGCGGTTCGACCCAAGCGTCAACGGCAACGGCGGTGGCGGATCCGGAAACGGGGGCGCCGATTCGGCGACCATCGATACATCGACCGGCCACGTGGTCATGGTCGCCTCGGACACCAAGACAGCCACCAATGCAGTCAATCGCGACTACGCGCAGCCTGTCTTCGCGGCACTGGACGGGCCTTTCAACCAGGCCACCAGTGGCTTCGCCGGTACGCCGAGTGACGGCCTGGTCCAGCTCGACTCCGCGCACGCGCTGACTCAGCTGTACACCGACGCCTCCAACGGCAACGTGGTTCAAACCGCGCGTGTCGCCGCTCAGGATGCCGGCGAGGGAGACAACGTGACCATCACGCTTGGCTTCGGCGCCGATCAGGCCTCGGCGGTGCGGAGCGCTGAGGGTTCGCTCCGTTCCGACGTGGAGGCGATCCAAGAGTCCTATCGCAGCGGTTGGTCCACCTACGACGCCAAGCTGGCGCCGCCTCCCCGCCATTTGACGGGCTTGACGGCTGCCCAGGTGCGCCAGCTCTCCACCGAGTACTACCTGAGCGCAAACGTGATCAAGGCTTCGGAGGACAAAACGTTCCCCGGCGCGATCGTAGCCAGCCTTGCCTCGCCGTGGGGACAGGCCATCTCGGCCGGCGATCCCAACAACACGTACTTCGGCTCGTACCGGGAGGTCTTCGCGCGCGACCTTTACGAGGCATGGACGGGCCTGGTTGCCGATGGCGACCTGGCCACCGCGCGGAACGCGGTGACCTTCCTCTTCAGCCGGCAACAGCAGGCCGACGGATCGATGCCGCGCAACAGCCTGGTCAACGGCAAGCTGGCGCCGGATTCTTTCAACACTCAGCTCGATGAGGTCTCCTACCCGATCCTCATGGCCTGGACTCTGGGCATGACCAGCAGGAGCCTGTACCAGCAGCACATCCGGGCGGCCGCCTACTTCGTTGTTTCTCATGGTCCGAGCTTCGGACCTGAGCGCTGGGAGGAACAAGGAGGGTACTCGCCCTCCACGATCGCGGCGGAGATCGCCGGGCTGATCTCAGCCGCCGACATCGCGGACATCAACGGGGACCACGACTCCGCACGCGTCTTCCGGGGCACCGCGGATGACTGGCAGCGGTCGATCAAAGGCTGGACGGTGACTACCAACGGGCCCCTCGCCACGCATCCATATTTCATCCGGCTCTCGAAGACCGGCGACCCCAACGCGGCCATCACTTACAACGTGGGCAACGGCGGCCCGACCCTCGACCAGCGGTCGGTCATCGACGCCGGCTTCCTCGAGCTGTCGCGGCTGGGCGTGCTGTCAGCCTCGGATACCGCCATTCAGCAGTCATTGCCCGTGGTCGACGCGACGATAAAGACGACGACCCCGAGCGGTCCAGGCTGGCACCGCTACAACGGCGACGGTTATGGCGACGGTTCGTCCGACGGACACCCGTGGGCGCCGAGCGGCCAGGGGACCGGGCACCTGTGGCCCGCGTTGAGCGCCGAGCGCGGCGAGAACGGACTCCAGACCGGTAGCCCCGCGCAGGCCGTGACGCTGCTCCAATCGATGAACAGCTTTGCCTCTGGGGTCGGCCTGATCCCGGAGCAGGACTGGGAGTCGGCCAACCTGGCAGCGTCGCCGTACGGCACTGACCCGACGGTCGCTTCGATCGGGTTCCAGGATGGAAAGCCGGCCGGATCCGCCGCGCCGCTCACCTGGTCGGCCGCTTCATTTGTTCGCCTCGCCGCCGACATCCGAGCAGGGCGGCTGCTCGATCAGCCCGCCAATACAACGGCGCGCTACGTCACCCATCAGCAGGGGATGACGACCTTGACGGTGACCGCTCCGGCCAACGAGTCGTCGATCAACGGTTCACCCGTGACGGTGACCGGCACGACCGTGGCTGGAAATCACGTGTCGGTAGCGGCAACCAACACCGATACCGGCTTCACCACCACCACAGCTGGGGCAATCGCCGCAGCCAACGGGTCGTTCAGCATTACCGTCGCGGTGACGCCTGGCACCACCGTGATCACGGTCGTGGCAACGGCAGCCGGCGGCGGCACCGCTCACGCCACCCGGACTGTGGTCTGGGACTTCGTGCCAGGAACCAAGATCCTCGACGTGACCGATCCCACCTTCGACGACAACGGACCGGGCAACTACGCATATCCCACTGCGGCCGACTTCCACCCCGGCGCGTTCGACATCACGAATTTCCAGGTCTACGACGACAGCGCCGGCAGCGGAAACATCATCTTCCGGGTGCAGACCCGCGACCTGTCTCCCACTTTCGGCAGTCCGCTCGGCGCGCAACTGGTCGATGTCTACGTGCATGACCCGACCGCGACCGCCGGCAACACGTCAACGGCCGCCTCGTTTTCGCAGCGCAACTACCAGATCGCGGCCCCGGCTGCGTGGAGCCGGCTCATCGAGGTCCAGGGCTTCGGCCAACGCTACATCGATGCCCACGGGACAACCCTGGGTACCGTGGCGATTCACGCTAACCAGATCTCGCGCTACATCACTTTCAGCGTCCCGGCCTCGAGTCTCGGCCATCCGGGCAGCGGCTGGGGATTCAGCGTCGTGCTGACGGGACAGGACGGCTTCAGCGTGGATCAAGCGCGAGGCTTCAACGCGACCCCCGGCCCGTACAACTTCGGCGTTTGCGCAACGGCGAGCGCGGATCCGCACTGCACGGTCGACCCAGGGACCGTGCCCAAGGCGATGGACGTGCTCACACCCACCGGCGTCATGCAGAGCGACGAGCTCGACTACACGCTGCACCACCCCGTAACGATCACCGACGTCGTGATCCCCTGACGGTCGTAATCACGCGGGAGGGGCGAGTGGCCATAGACTCGCCCCTCCCCACACGCTCGGTGAGTACCCTACGCAGCTCATCGAAGGCTGACCAAATCGACAATGCGCAACTCGTGGTGATCGTGATCGGCCTGGTCGCCTACCTCGGGTCTTAGATCAGCCCTACGCGCTTCGCGAACGCCGTCAAGTCGTCGCGCTGCACCTGCGGATCCAGTGACGCCGGGCCCACGACGAGCCGCGTCACCTGGTCGGCCGCGTGCGCTTCCACCTCAGCCGCGGTCAGGTCCGTCGAACCCCAGCGGGTGACGTCGAACACGACATTACGGCTGCCGTCCTTGGCAATGCTGCGTGCTGTCCGTATGCGGCGATCGCATCCGGATCGGCGCCGAAACAGGCGGTGTTGAACGCGACCCCGAATTTCATCGCACAGTCTCAGGATAAGTGCGCGCCGAGTCGGCTCGGATCGAGGCGCCTGCTGCTCAGAGCGGCACCACCTGCCAGCGTAGGAAGACGGTGACAGCTGCCAGCCCGCCGAGGACCAACGTGAACCCAACCGCCGGAAACTCGCTCCTCCTGGCGTGGAAGATCGCCGCGCCCACCATGACGAGCACCAGCCCTGCCGCGGCCAGGGGCGCCAACCAGGGGAACAGGTGGAAGGCCGGCGGCACCGTCAGACCGAATGCGGCGGCCAATTCGGTCACCCCGATGAACTGGCGAAACGCCGGCGGCAGCGACGACGGTGGCCGGCCCCGCTTTTCCATTCGCCTGGCCGCAGCACCGTACGCCACCGTGTAGAGCAAGCCGTGCAGAAGGAAAACGACCGCGAGAAAGATCTGGAGCACCCAAGCCAATGTGTTCATGGCGCCTAAGCCGGTACCGGCTGCGCCACTCGCATCGCGCGTAGCGCGGCCGCCCAGCGACTTAATTCGCCAAGGACCTTCTTGAGGCTGGTCACGTGGGTTTCGTCGGGGACGAACTGGCCGTCGTGGATGAACTTCGGGACCATGTGAATGTTCACCGCCTCGGACAGCGGCACCATCTTCAGGGTCGTGACGACCTGCTTGGCCATCTGCACCGAGCGCATGCCGCCCGACATTCCGCCGTAGCTGACGAACGCCACGGGCTTGTAGTTCCACTCGTGGGAGAGGAAATCCATCGCGTTCTTGAGGCTGCCCGGCATCCCGTAGTTGTATTCGGGCGTGACGATGAGGATCGCGTCCGCGGCGTCGACTCGCTTGCTCCAGGCGATGGTGTGCGGCTTCGTGTAGTTGCGGTTAATGGGGTGATGAGGCTCGTCGAGCATCGGCAGATCCATGAGTGCCAGGTCCGCGACGTCGACCTCGAACCCACCGTCCTTCTCGATTTCGGAGATCGCCCAGTTGGCGATCGGGAGACCGAGGCGTCCGGGGCGAGTGCTGGCGATGATCACCAATAGGTTTGTGTTCAAATCCGTGGCTCCATTGAATGGCATCATTATTGACTCGTTCATTGAGATGTTAAACTATTGACCGATGCCGTATATTTCGGAAGAGTTGAGACCGGCCGTGACCGAACTGCCGACCGACCCTGGGCGGGAGATCTGGGAGCTGTTCCTCGACCCCGTCCTTGACCTGCTCAAGAGTCACGTCCTGGCGCACTACGCTGAGCACCGGCTGACGTCATCACAGGCCTGCATGCTCCAGCGGCTGAATCATCCAATGCCCCAACGTGAGGCCGCGCTGCAGCTCGGCTATGACCCGTCCAACATCACCGCGCTGGCCGACGCACTGGAGGCGAGGGGCCTGGTGGAGCGGAGGCTCGACCCCTCGGATCGGCGGGTCAAGACGCTCGCGAGGACGGCCGAGGGCGAGAGGCTCGTGCGCGAGCTGGACGAAAGTCTCTCCCACCCTCCCGATTCGCTAAGCCGGCTGTCGGTGGATGAGCAGGAGCAGCTCCTGCGCCTTCTGAGCAAGGCATTCGGTCCGAATAGCTGATTGGCCCGTGACGGTAGTCCCGGCCGTCGCGCCAGCGCTGCCTGTACAGCCCACGACTTATCGATGCGTTTCGACAATTGCTTCGTCCACTCACGGTACGCCAAGACGGTGCTGTTGCATTAACAACGCTAGGCCCGTGCCTCTAGACCGGTATCGAGCTGTTACAAATGCTCGGATTACCACACTGTTTGTGTGAGACCTAGAAGAGGTGCTAGTCCATTTCCGTCAACCGAAGTCATCCGGCGTTCACCGTGCCTGTGGCGGCTTGCCGCCACGCTTCAAGCACCGGCCCTGGCTCAAACTCTCCCACCAATCCGTGGATCGTCCACAGCCCGTTCCAACCGGTGATCCGGAGGGCCGGCCACAGGTACCCATACAACCCCGTGTGTGACTCTATCTTCACGTCAGCAGCGCGACCTACCAACGCGATCCGACGCGGTTGCCCGTCGAGAGAGTCGATGCGGAAGACCAGGACGTGAGTGGCCGTAACCGCAACCGCCAGGTCCCGCGTCCAGGCATCCCACAGGTCGTATGCCGAT
>JGI12635J15846_10005842_pt1 | contig 10605 bp, 13 predicted proteins | sample BlaSpr_A8_OM2_M2_FD_15846 | JGI IMG/M metagenome (IMG submission 15846) | reverse complement strand
GAATTCTCAGATTTCCAAACTCCGCCGCCGACAGAACCAAAATAAAAAGTGTTCGGTTGTCCCGGCACGCCGGTAACACCATTCGACCGCCCGCCGCGGAATGGGCCAATCATCCGCCAGTGCAGTCCCGAATAAAGACTGGCCGAAAACCGCTGCGCCGGCACAGTATTTTGCGTTTGCTGAAAAGCCAAGACAGACAGTGCCAGCCCAAACAACAGACGCACAACCACTCGCGACGACTGGTACATGAAGTGATTTTCTCCCCACGAATTTCAATTTTACAGGCAGGATGAGCATACAACACGAACCCGAGTCAGAGAAATTCTCGCTCGAAGAAATGAGACAAATCCCGCGCGCTCGGTGGCCCGTCGCCGCGAAGACAATGACCGTGTGCGATTCCTCAGCGCCGATGAGGAAAAGGTCTGCCCGTGTGGGTGGATAACTAGGAACACTTTCGTCTCCTTTTTTAGGCACCGCACACGGCTGCGTCACTATTGAACCGTGGCGAAAAACATATTCATGTGTTCTGAACGCGCTGCTATGCGCACTAGGTGGGGTAGTTGTCGGTTGTTCTATAGGTTTCCTTCTAACACAAACTGATTGGCTGGCAGACCCCGGTGGCGCAATCGTAATCCTTCTCCTAGTTGTGGTCGGCGGCCTTGGTTCTGGCATTTACGGCTTCTTTTCCACTCTGAATAGAATTCAGAAACGTCAAATCAACTCAAACTGACTTATCCCCGACCACCCGTCCCATGTGTCCCACGCTGTCCCGCCTTGTCCCACTTGTGTCCCATGCGGTGAGCAGGCCAGTTCGCGCGGCGTCAGCCAGCTTGCCCATTCGTTTGTTTTAGGTTGGACGCGAAGGGTCACGCTGTTAAGATTGATAGCTTCACGAAGGCATGGCGTAGCGCGTGTGTGAGGGCCGGACTAGGAAAGATGGTTCCGGTAGTTGACGCGCAAGGCACGACGGCTTTCACGAAGCAGCGCACGGACCGGCCACGCTCGAAGCCGAAGGCAAAAATGGTTTACGAAGGAACTACGTTTCACGACCTACGGCGCAGCGGTGTTCGCAATTTGGTTCGCGCTGGCGTACCGGAACGAGTCGCAATGGCAATCAGCGGCCACAAAACGAGAAGCGTTTTCGAGCGATATAACATCACGTCGGCGAACGATATTTCCGACGCTGGAAAGGAGCTGGCCGCGTTTCACGCCGAGAAGTTTGGGGACAATTTAGGGGCAATTAGCACCAATATTGTGCAACCAGTTTTGTTAACGAATTGATTATCCACAAGTTAGGGGCGTAGCTCAGTGGTAGAGCAGCGGCCTTTTAAGCCGAAGGTCGTGGGTTCGATCCCCACCGCCCCTACCAACCTTGCTTATAGGTAAGAACTTAGCTTCGATTTACCGTACCAATTGGTACTTCCGTACCGATTGAAAGTGAAACACGCTCCATCGCGATGCGTTGGGATTCAGGAATCGCGTGCGCGTACACTCTCAGCGTTGTTTTTACGTCCGCGTGTCTCATCTGCTGCTGAAGCACTGTAATAGGAACGCAAGACTCGGCAAGCTCCGTGGCAAGACCGTGGCGAAACGCATGAAGACCACAGTGCTTCTCTGGTATGCCTAGCTTGTGCAGAATTGGCTTTAGGGAATTCTTCAGGATTGATTTCCGCGCCCTTGGCCGCGTCCCCTCGCGGTTTGGAAACAACAGCCCAGACGGGTTTTGTTTCCAGTGCTGCGCGATGTAGTTCTGTAAGACCAATTCAAGTGAGCTAGACATTGGCAGAGATGCTACAGATTTCCTGGTCTTGGGCTGGCGAATTATACGCGTCCTGTCGTCTGCTGATTTGTTTACTCGAATCGTTCTCCGTTCAAAATCCAAATCGCTAACGGTAAGGGCAAGGATTTCACCTGCTCTCATCCCCGTACCCCAAGCGAGTGTGTAAATGGTTTTGTACGGTTCTTGCGCGAGTTCAACGATCCGTAGAGCCTGTCTCCGCGTAAGGAAAGGCACAGGTGAACTCCCCGCGTCGGAGCCAAGTTCCAGGTCATTAAACCTGACTTGTGGAACGCGTATGCCACAGCGGCGCGCGTAATCCAGGATCGTGAACACGGTTCCTAGGATAGCAGGCAGTGCTTGTTACTTCTGCTCGCTGGTCTGGCGTCAGCCCTTCCGTGAGGCTGACGAGCAGGGAATTCAGTTGGGCTATATCCAGCCGCGCTCGGATTTCGGAGGCGTAGATAATCCCGCTGCGGCGGTGTGGGCGTGCCACTGCCTGTGCCGTTGCTAGGCATGTTTGGGACGCGCAACTCAGTTGGGTTTCCTCCGTGAATTAAGTCGTAAGCGCGTTCAATTTCAGCGCGAGATGCAATTGGTGGTGGGGTTTGCGTTGTCATTTTAGTCTCGTCCTTAGATTGAAGTTTTGGAGTTCGCCGTTTCCGGAGAACACCCATGCCATTAGCGGGATAGATTCAGCGCGGTCCGCGTAAACGAAAAACTCCGCAGACAGGCGCGCGTAGCTCTCCCTTTAAATCCGAATTGTTTACTGTTTTTTGTTGCAGGCAGTGGCGTCTAGCGCGTCGCATTGACGTTAAAGCTTGCAGCCACCTTTGTTATTGATCCGCCCGTTTAAGGCTGGTTGAGGTTTTGGGAACCTCGGTGTTTCTAGTTCTCGCACCTAGCGGCACGATTTACAGCTACGATCGAAACTCATCCGGTTGACTTTCACGAGTTCAACTTTAAGATATTCTCAATTTCAGAATCCAAGCTCTCCTTTACCTGCCAATTCAAATCCCAAACCGCAACGTTCAATTTCGCTTCTTGCGAACGCTTCATCTTGGTACGAATAATGATCTGTAAATGGAAGCTTTCGAAATGCCGACTTGGCCGCGCAGGATGTCTTCCTGGCAGCGCATTTGGCGCAGGTGTGACACACGAAAACGGCGGTATGCGTGCGCTTGGGGCAGACCTGCCGCTATGAGCGCGTCATGTAAGCGTTGGTATGTGATTTTCGGGAAAAGTCTACCGCTGCTAGGGACGTGCTTTGAAAACCAAGCCCTAAAAATTTCGGGCAGGATAACGCTTCTTCTTGCGGAGCGTGTTTTCAGCGTCTCTCTGATGTTTATGACGCCGGTGGCTGGATCATAACAGTCTGCATCACCATTAACGCAGAGCGCCAGAGCTTCGGAGATGCGCACGCCCGACGCTGCCAGGAAAGCGACAATCGGGAATCCTGTGGCGATTGCCTTTTCAACGTCGGCTGCTGTGGCGCACGTTTGAGGTTCGCGTTTCAGGATTGGAAGCGCGAGGAAGTCCGCGTCCAGATTCTGTTGATAAATTCTGTCACCGTCTTCGTTTTTGACCGACGCGATGATGGACTTCAAGACACCGAAGATTCCTACAATAGTGGACGGAGAGAGAGCCTGGGCGCGCAGGGATTCGATATACGTCTTCACGCGCCCATTCTTTACAACGGCGAGATCCAGATCGCCAAAGTGTCTTTCTAGCTTGCAAGCATAAGACGAATACAGGCGTCGACTGTTGGCACTGAGAGCGCCCCTCCGACGAGGGGCGGTGAGATTTTGCCGGTAGCTACGGCTTGCGGTTTCGAAATTCATGCTTCGACCCAGCGTTTAAAAGATTTGTCTTTTTGTACTGCGAGATAGTTATCAATCGCGCGACGCACGAGTGATGCGACGGGGACATCGGTCTCGGCGCTAAGTTTACGCAAGGCATCTAATTGATCGCTTCCCAGATTCACCATGAATTTTGTTTTCGGGCGCTTGCCGTACATCGTCATCCTGCAATCTCCTTGCTGAAGATTGGATCTAAACACTAGACATACAAAGTATACCATGCGCATTACCTTGTCAATAGTATTTATATGCTTATATACCAATGTGAAGTGTCACCTAGTCCCCCCGGGACGACTTCGGGGAACTTGGATAGCACCGAGCATCGTGAAATTCATCGCGCGGGGGGGCAAGTACTCTATTTTCAATAGAGTTGTGTCAAGTGGTGTAAAAGGTGAAGAATTTGACCCCTTATACATCTTCAGTCGGAGAACGCGGTGGTATTAACTATGAACGCCTTAATCTTTGAGCGCGATACATGAAACGAGCCCCAAATTCATCATTTTTTTCACCCGTGCGCTTTGAGGGTCAGGGCGGCGCCGCGTGAGGGGAGTGGAAGTTCAGGGTCAGAATAAGTGCAGAGTAGGTGCAAAGTAGGTGCAGCGTAGGCGCAACTTAGATGCAGTGTAGGCGCAACGTAGATGCAGTGTAGGAGCATTCTGGGTGAGGAGTTCGAATCAAGTTAATGATTTCAGAGGGTTTGATGAAGCTATGTGTGGCCGTGCACTAGGGCTTACAGATTTGAGCGATTTTTCGCAACAAATCAGCCCGCCCATGAGGCCCGCAGACCCTTTTCAGAATCAATCTCGTATTGATTATGGCCTGCCATCCCGACTGCCGCCAACGTAAGTGCCTTAGATCGTTGTGAGTCGTGATCGTTCTCCAGGCGGCCGAGTTTTTTTTTCGGTACCCGGCCGGGGGCAGGCGCCCCGAGGGGGCTTTTGCGAGTTCCTCTGTTTACCTGGTCATGTTACAGGCCACCACTCCGCCCTCCTGAGAGGAAGCGGATCAGAACGGGGTGGAAAACGCCTTGCGGAAATGCTCGCCCATAAGGTGCTTCCATTTGCTAATCGGCGCCTTCTCCATAAAGTCTGTGGCCATCTGCGCGGCGGCACTGCAAGCCCATTCCGCAACCGCTTTCGTCCCAATCACGAAAGTCCACCTCGCCATCATGCCACTTGCTGGGGACTTCTGGGGGACGTTGTCTATCTCGTCCAGATAAACTAAATCCGTCATCGCGGTATCGCCGAGGACAGTTAAGAATCCTCTTTCACCTGGGGAGGCTTCGTGGAGAATATTTTTCGAAGTCAACCTCTCAATGACAGTCGCCGGGTTAAGCACAGAAGGTTTGCCGTCAACAGTTAGGAACTTTTCATTCGCCTTGCCGTGCATTAATAAATTCCTGACGGCCATTAGGTCTGAAAAATCTTGGTAGGGAGGGCTACCTTTGTCGTATGCTTTTCCCGTCAGAACAAGATGGGCAAGTTGAAACTTCGACTGTATCTGTACCCTAGATTCTTCAGCCTCTTCCATCACCTGCTCAAAGACGGAAACAATTGCAGGCTCTGCACCTGCATGATGGCCAAGTCTCTGATCGCGAGACTCTCTTTGCAAGCTTACTTCAGCCAGATACGCTGATTCGCTGAGGAAAGCCTCCAGAGAAGCGGCGGCGAACACCACGCTGACGAGTGCTTCGTCATGGCCACCTACCCTAAACGCATCCGCGATACGCTTGGCCGAATTTACCGCAACAGAAAAAAGCGTTGGCGCGTTCGCAGGCCAGAAGGTCAGTATCGGCGAGGGACACATAGCCGTTATGGAGTGGGCCGCCATTGAGGGCCAACCAGTAGCGTCTGCTCTCCCGACGAATCATGTCCCGTCATATGAACATCGGTGCTGACCAATGCGAAGGCCAGCCAGATATAGCCGATTGCAAAACAAAGCAATCCAGAAAAACCCAGTGCAGTGACAAATCTGTACACATGGTGCCGGTAGAATTTGGGATCATGCAGCGATTCTTCGTAGCTGTACATGAAAACCGAAATGAATAGGAGGCTGGGGATAACGCTCATAGCCAGAAGTACAAGCGGTGAACCGTACGGCCTCGGCAGGTGACCAACAGCGAGTTTGTCAGCCGGATGCAAAAAAGAAGAACCTCCTAGAAGCACGATGGAACCGGTAGCTAGGCCGATTTGAAATTCAACCAGCCTTGTGTAGCGCGCCATTCCGGGTTCAAAACTCCGGGGACCGTTATGATCGATTTTGTATCCCAGACCTTTTTCAAGAGGCTTAATAGCCAACGTCGCGAACGCATAACATGAAACAAAAATCAGTACGCCTACGACGACGCCCCAAACGCCCGGTGCCGATAACGCGCGGAACATTCCGAGATTCTAGCACTCAAAATCTCCAGATGGGACTTGCACCCTGGTAAGGCACTTGCAGCCAAGCCTTCCAAACGGAGCACGCTCTGTAATATCTGTTTTCCACTTTTACGAAAGCGTCCACAGCCTCCGCCGGGTTGACAGTAAGTAATTCTGTGTGACAATCGCGAGAACGAGGGAATGCGCAAAAATGAGTTCAGCAGCCGTTGGAAGCGAACCAATACCTCAAAGGATTTTTCTGTGCTTCCTGACTAGTGATCTTGCAGAAATAAATCTAGCTTTGGAATATTGGGCTGTGGATTCGGAAGGCCGCTGGCTGACGACTGTCCAGGCAATCTCAGAAAGTTTAGGCAAACCCAAACACAAGATTACAGAGTCCATTAGAAGGATTGCCATCGCACATGACATGCGTCTACGTTGCTCGAATTGTCGAGGACCGAGAGCCCTGACATCGAGAACTGATATGGGCATGTCAGGCTGGTACACCTCCTCCGGTTTTCTCTGCGATGACTGCCGTGATAGGCGTGAACAGGAACGGCGCGATGCGGAAGACATGAAGCGGAGAACAGCGCAAGAACGTTCGGCGAAGATTATCGAGACTAACGCTGGCAGGGAGATGGCATTCGACTACGATTCGATTAGTTACCTCGATGCCATATTGGCGTATGCGGTGATGTTATATTCCGACTCTGCCGTTACCAACGGTCTAGTGGGTAATCCCGCTCAGTTGGCACTATGTGGCGATTCACTACTCAGCAAGTTGCTAGACCGTCTCTTCGATGCTGGAATCCTAACGATGAGCGCCGACACACCGCACGATGCCATTCAGCCTAGTGAGGGCGGGAATACTGAGCAATTTTCTTATTACCCACTCAAGGTAAAGTGGCAGTTTGCCCAATCTGAATCGGGTGAATCGTTCTCGGAAATTTTCAGACAACTTGGATTCACAGTCGATACGAGAGCGGAACATCCAGAATACATAGAAGCGGTTTCTGAACTTTGGTGGATGTTGGCGTTAGATAGTTCGGTTCAGTATCTAAGAGAGGAACTAGACAAGTACTACGGACTTTCAGATTTCACCGTAGGCGAAAAAATGAATGAAGCCCTAGCTTATGCTCTAAGCCGTTTTTCTATTCCGAAGCTCCGGTACCTTCTTTATCGAATTGCGAAGAATACGGCCGCTTTGTCATCGCGGCGTGATTTCAATAGGCGGCATGCGCTGAACACAATCCCTGGAAGTCTTATTCGCGACTGTGATCGTGCGTTAGCCGACCACTGGGACGTGAAACCATTTTGTTTTAAATGGGATCAAGAAGAGGCGCGCCTTATTACGATTTTATTTGATCGCGTTCTGACGACTGGTATTGAAGGATTCAAGGTAACGACGGGAACGACGTTCGAGCAGTTTGTAGATAAGGGCTTCAACTCAACGAACGCGTCGGTGTAATCCCCACCATACCCCCTGCCCACGACGACCCCGGCGCCATGGTCGCAGTCGTCACCGCCCATGCGCGTCACCACTACCATCATCACCATTACCATCAACACTCACAGCACTACGCCATCCCCATCATTGCGGATCAAGATGCAGCGGAAGAAGCGCAAGCGGCGACGCAGGCGGCCGCATAGGAGGCGCAGGCGGAGGCGGAGGTGGAGGCATAAGCAGCTATATGGGCAGGGAGGACATAACAGCCGTATGGGGTTCCCGGAATGGAGAGTGCGGGAGATTGACGTTGAAATGGCTGCCGGGGTGGGGGTGGGTGGGAATCGTCACCCAGGTAGCATAGATTAGAGTTCGAGCCAAGAAGTCAAGGGGACTATGTTATGACATGATATAGACTATGCCGTAAGTATAGCATTGTAAGTATGATATATGAGATCAGAAGCTCCTTGACATATAACAACGTTTGTTATAGGATTTCGTCATGAAACCACAACAGCTTAGAACCGAGAGAGTCCGCCGAGGCTGGGGCCAAAACGAACTCGCTCGCCGCCTTAACGTTTCTCAGCCGTATGTTGTCATGCTTGAGAAAGGAATGCGGCCTGTTACGCCGAAGCTCGCTCGAAAACTTATGAAAGTCTATGAGCTTTCTCCGTCTGTGTTGTCGGCCCCCGAGACTTTTGTCCCTGAGACAACCGGTGCCCAACAGTTGGCGGAAGAGACAGCCCTACTTGGATACCCGGGATACGCCTATCTTCGTCCTCATGTAGCAAAGAAAAATCCGGGGGAAGTTCTGCTCACTGCATTGGCGCAGAAGGATCTTGAACCACGCTTGGCTGAATCGCTTCCGTGGTTACTTCTGCGGTATTGGGATATGGACTTTACTTGGGTTGTGAACCACGCGAAGAAGTTCGATCTTCAAAATCGTCTGGGGTACGTTGTTAGTGTCGCCCGTAAACTAGCTGAAAATGACGGCCAAAACGAACCTCGAACCCGCGCATTGACAGATCTGGAATTAATGTTGGATCGCAGCCGTCTCGTACGCGAAGAGGATTTTCCGAAATCGGTACGCAGTCCGGCGGAGCGTCGGTGGTTGCTACAAAATCGGCCTGAAGAGGCAAGGCACTGGAATCTCGTGACAGATTTTCAGCCGCAACATTTGGGATACGATGCCCGAACTGCCTAGTCCATGGCTTGAATTTTTAACCGCAGTGGACACGGCTTTACCTGAACCGTTGTTGTTACATTGCATAGGTGGATTCGTGGTGAGTTTGTTTTACGGACTTCCGCGACCCACCGGAGACATTGATTACTGGACAGCAATCCCTCCAAATGTGGATTTAGATACTCTAGCTGGCCGCGACTCCACTCTCGCCAGAAGGTACGGAGTCTATTTACAACGAGTTACCATCAGCAATATGCCAGAAGAGTACGACACCCGCTTGACGGAAATGTTTCCGGGACAGTTCAGAAATCTCCAGCTCTTTGCGCCTGATCCTTATGATTTGATTTTATCGAAGATCGAACGAAACAGTGGTAAAGATCGTGACGATGCAAACTACTTGTATAAGACCCTAAAATTGTCTTCAGAAGTTCTACGTCAAAGGTTTCATACGGAGATGCGTATCAATCTTGGACTCCCGGAAAGGGAAGAATTAACTCTCAAACTCTGGATCGAAATATTCGAGACTGATAACTAACACTGGCGCATCAGATCAACCGACGCAAATCATCGGAACGACTTCACCGTCATACACTCCACGCTCTCCCCGTGGAAAGTAAACAAAGAAATCAGCCTCTTTTCGTGAGTGGTGAATCCTCGACGGATTGTCTCCGAGTCGAACGTTATAGATCAAAGGCCTATTAGTCGGCCCCGCAAATAGGTTCACCCGAGCTACGAAGTTAAAATAGTCAGTTTCCGCAGACAGGATATGTCCCCACACATTTAGCCGTTCCCCTGGTCCAATCCCCCATACGCTTGGATCATCTGATCGTGTGATGAATTTGCGCGCTTCTTCTAACTTCGAGGACTTGATAATAAAGTTTCGGATGTCGCTGAAACACGGTTCGTCGCCCCTGTACTCTGACATCTTGGTTAGAAAATAGTGGAAACCAATCTTCGCTATATCTCTAAAGTAATGTGCGGTTACTTGGATTTTTATGGTTGAAGGTCCCTTTTGTTACAAAAAAGCATCTGTGAGACGACTCAACACTACGCCCTGGCGTAACGGAGTTCACTCGCGCTTTGCCATGTTGATCGAGGCGTCGATGGTGCCTGTGCAGGGAGGCCTGGAACGCACAATGGTGCGACGAGTCACCGGCCGGTTGATTAGGCTACCTGCCTTCCTACGGGGAGTTCGGATAATTCATCATGGTCGAGAGTGATCGAAGAGATGGCTGGTGGGCAACACCGAGTTGATGAACGCAAACGGGCTGAGCAAGTTAGGGCGGCACAGATGAATAGAAACTGCAGAGACAGACGCGGTTCGTGCGCCGACGCACAGGTGTGCTCGAATTCAGTGAAAAGCAAAAGAAAAAAACTCTTGCAACGGCCGGCGTCGTTAGAGATTGTGCGTTAATCAGGCATTTGCCTGAATGGGCCAGTCGTCGGTTTGCATTCGGATAACTGCATTACTCGTATCGCAGCGCCTGTGTTGGTGCGATCCGGGATGCGCGACGCGCAGGCACGTAGGCCGCCAGCGTGGTCACCAGAAACATCGACGGCACGACGACGACATAAGCCAGAATGTCAACCCCACCGGCATTGAACAGCATGGAATTCATGAGCTGTTCGAGGGCGAAGCCCAGCGCCATCCCAATGACTGTTCCAACGCCGACCAGCATGAGACCCTTGCCGATCACCAAGCGCAGCACGTCCGAACTCGTCGCGCCCAGGGCCATGCGGATGCCGATCTCGCGGGTTCTGCGGCTCACGTTGTAGGCCACCAGTCCGTACAGACCGGCGACTGCGAGTAGGAGGCCGACCGCGCCCAAGGTACCCACAAGATCGATTCCCATTCGTGGCCCCTTCACAGCCTGGTTCAGATAGAAGTCCTCGTAAGATCTCGTCTGCGACATCGGCAGATTCGGATCGAGGGTACGGACAATATCCTTTACGGGCTGAACCAATTGCAGCGGATCTCCGCT
>JGI12635J15846_10005840_pt1 | contig 10606 bp, 5 predicted proteins | sample BlaSpr_A8_OM2_M2_FD_15846 | JGI IMG/M metagenome (IMG submission 15846) | reverse complement strand
CCCGGCCTTTGTGGGGAATGCCGGTGGCTAGAATGTAATCGAACGCAGAGATGCGATCGGTGGCCACGAACAGCAGGCTCTCGTTATCGACCTGGTAAACGTCACGCACCTTGCCGCTGGCGTGAAGTTGGAGTTCGGGGAAGTCAGTTCGCAACAGGACGGGATCTAGCAGTTCAGGAGGCATGATTGAAATTTTACAGGTAAGGAGCGCGTCGTATTCTAGCTGGTCAGAAAATTTTGTCAATGCTCTGGATCACGGAGCGCAGGAACCCGCCTTTGTGCATGACCAGAAAGGCATTGACAGCACGGAGATCAGCGAGAACAGGCTCCCCGAGCGCGTTTTGCGGAGGGCAGGTTGTGGAAAAGCTGAGGATGGTAGTGGATAACTTGGTCTCAGGTTTTAGCTGCTAGCTCTTAGACGATTTCTGCGGAGTCATCCGACAACCGATGTCATCTCGAGCGGAGCCGAAGGTCCGGCGAGGGACCCTACGAAGCCCAGGCAGCCGCATGGGTCGCCGCCGGGTTGCCATCACGGACGCATGTCGTCATCACTCTGCGGCACGTTACGCGCTTCCCCCGAAGCGCACCGACACCAGCTTCGAGACGCCGGGTTCCTGCATGGTGACGCCGTAGAGGACCGGGGCGATGCTCATGGTTTTTTTGCTGTGCGTGATGAGCACGAACTGGGTTTGCACGCTCATTTCTTTCACCAGTTCGGTGAAGCGGGCGATGTTGGCTTCGTCGAGCGGAGCGTCGACTTCGTCGAGAATGCAGAACGGGCTGGGCGTGTATTGGAAAATCCCCACCAGCAGCGCGAGGGCCGTGAGCGCTTTTTCGCCGCCGGAAAGCAGAAGCACGCTTTGCAGGCGCTTGCCCGGAGGCGATGCGACCACGTCGATGCCGCTCTCCGCGCTGTTCTCCTCGTCGGTCAGCTTCATGAAGGCCTGGCCGCCGCCGAACAGTTTCTTGAACGTAGCCTGGAAGTTCTGGTTGATGGTAGCGAAGGCCTCTTCGAACTTCTGCCGCGAGAGTTGGTCGAGCTCGCGAATGGTAGCCGCAGTGTTTTCAATCGAAGAGATCAAATCGGTGCGCTGCGTCTCGAGAAATCCATGCCGCTCGGCAGTTTCCTTATATTCCTCGAGCGCCATCATGTTGACCGGGCCCATGGCCTCGAGCTTGGTGCGCATGTCTCGATAGAGTTGGTCAGCAGCGGCGAGTTCGTCACCCGCAATCGTGGCAAGCGTGGTGTCGGCCACCAGAACGGCGCGTTCGATGCCGAGTTCATTGAGGCAAGTCTGCGCCATGTATTCCGCGTCGGATTGCAGTTTGGCGGCGGCGGCGCTGAGTTCGCCACGACGGTCGCGAGCCTGGTCGAGCAACAGGCGGCTGTGACGAAGAAGTTCGTCGATTTCGGCGAGCCGCCCGCGAACCTGCTCGGTTTCAAATTGCAGCAAGCCTTCCCGCGCCTGCCCGGCATTGCGTTCGGCTTCGAGGTCCGCAGCTTGCTGTTCGAGTTGCTCGTTCTCGGCTTCGCGTTGTAATTTTTCCGCGGCCGCGCCTTCAATTTGCGAGCCGAGTGCGTACACGCGCTCGCCCACTTCCGCAAAGATCGATTCAATGCGCTGCAAGACTCCGGCAGCCGAGCGGTGGCGCTCCTCGAGCGTGGCCACTCGGGCGGCCCGCTGAGAGCTGATTTGCGCCGCTTCTTCGCGCCGCACACGCAGCGCGGCGAGAGATTCCTGAGCCGCGGCAATCTGTTGTTCGAGGCGTATGCGCTGCTGTTCCAGCGTTGCGATTTCAGATTGGCGGGCCGCGATGGTTTCTTGCTGCTCGGTGCGCTCCGCCGCCAGGCGTTGCAACTCGAGCTGCGAAATGCCGAGGCGTTCGCCAACGCGAGCCATCTCCGAATCAAGCTGCTGCAGCATGTGGCCAGACGTCATGGCTTGATGTTCGGCTTCGCGCTTTTCGCCGTCGAGGCGGTCAAGCAGGGCAGAGAACTCCTTGATTTCGCGGCCCAGAGTGAGCACGCGCATCTGTTCGTCGCGCAGGGCGCGTTCCAGTTCCTCGAGCTGCCGCAGCACTTCACGCAACTCACGTTTCATTGAAAGTGGGCCCTCGGAGCGCTGCTTGCCACCAGTGACGGTCACGTTGTGGAAACACTCGCCGGCTTGCGAAAGAAAAAACGCGTCGGGATTTTCCAGAGCAAGGCCGCGGGCAACGTCCGCGCCGGGAACAATGTAGCCATCGCGCAACTTGGGCAGAATCACTTCCAGCGACTTGCCGAAGCCGTTGAGCACGCGAATGGTGTGCTTCAGAGGAACAATCGACGCGGTCGGCGGAGCGCAATGCGCCGCTTCGTCGAGTACGAACGAGAACTTGGCTTGTGAATCTTCGGGATGGACGAGGAATGTAGCGCGGCCGTCGACATCGGTGCGCAGCAGCCGAAGACCTTCGTCGGCCGCGTCCCACGACTTGACCACAACGTAGTTCAGTTCGTCGCGCAAGAAGTCTTCCACCACCCGCTCGAAGCGCGGTTCCACTTCCAGAAAATCGCCCAGCACTCCCACGGGAGCCAGTCCGCTTTGCATCACGCCGGACTGAAAGAGGCGGCGCACCGACTCGGTGGAGTAGCCGTGCTCATTGATGACGGTTTCGAGCGATCCCTTTCTGCCGAGCGCGGTGGCATATTCAGCGCGGAGAACGTCAAGATGAGTCTTGGCCTTGACTTCGTCCAGCTTCTTCGCTTCGATNNGAAGGCGCAGCTGGCTGATTTCTTCGGTGATGCCGCTGACGCGCTGGCTCACGGTTTCAAATTCCAGCGCCAGCTGGCCCCGTTGCCCGCCGAAGGCTTCGACCTGAACGTTGGCGTTCGTGATTTCGGTTTGCAGACGGCGAGCGTCGCGGTCGGCTCCGGCCAATCGTTCTTCAGCCTGCGCGAGTTGGTTGCGCAGGCGCGACGCTGAAGAAACCGTATCGAAAATGGCGACGCGAGATTCTTCGAGCTGGCGTTCGAGTTCAGCCAGATTCGCGGTCGCGGCCGCAGCTTCCTGCTGGGAAAGAGCCAGCTCGTTCTGCGCCGCGGCCAAGTCAGCGGAAGCGGACTCGAGAATCTGGCGGTTGGAATCGCGCTCAGCCTCAAGCGCGGTGAGGCGATGGCGAGCCTGCGCCAGTTCGGCCTCCGCGGAAGCTGAGCGTACCAGCAACTCGGCGCAACGCTCCTCGTTGTGGCGGCGGCGGGCGCGCGCGCGATCGATTTCCAGCACGATCTGGCTGAGGCGGTCGCGGTTTTCGCGAAGCTCGGTCTCAATGGCGTAGCCACGCTGCGTCCGTTCGCCGTGCTCGCCCTCAAGTTGTTGCACANCTTCNGTGCGATGCTGCATTTCCTCCGCCAGCGCANNCAGCTGCAAATCGAGCTCAGCGCTTTCCTGGTCGATGGCAGCGAACTTGCTCGCCAGGACCACGCGCAACTGGGTGCGCATTTCGTCCCGTAGACGCGCATAGCGTTCGGCCTTCGACGCCTGGCGTTTCAGCGAATTCATCTGCCGCGTGACCTCTTCGAAAATATCGTTGATGCGGTTCAGGTTCAGCTTGGCGTCTTCCAGGCGGGCTTCGGCGAGGCGCTTCTTGGTTTTGAATTTGGTAATGCCGGCAGCCTCTTCGAGAATCGCGCGGCGGTCGGTGGGACGGCTGCTCAGGATCTGCCCGATGCGTCCCTGTTCGATCAGGGCGTAAGACTCCGGGCCCAGGCCCGTGCCCATGAAGAGTTCCTGAATGTCGCGCAGGCGGCAGAGTTTTCCGTTCAGCAGATATTCGCTGTCGCCGGAGCGGAACAGCCGGCGCGTCACCACAATTTCGCCAGTGTGAAACTTCTGCTGGTTGAATTTGCGCCGGCGAATTTTCAACACGACGTGCGGCGCAACGGTTCCGGCGGACGCAGCCGCGGCCGTGACATTGTGGACAGGCAAAGCAAACACCGGTTCATCGTCTGGAAAAGCAACAGCGATGGTATTGAGCTTTGATCCCGTAACTTCGCAACGCGGTACTTCAATTTCTTCCGTCTTGCCAGGCTGGGCATCTTCGGTGGCGCGCTCCGTGTCTGCCGCAGCACGCGCGCGGATCGAGGCCTCGTCCCAGTCGTCGGACATGTTGGACTCATCCCCGGGCATGTCATCCCGGATGTCAATTTCGGTCGGCAAGTTCGTATCCGCGCCGCCATATTGCTCAGGATCGATCAATGTCAGCGAGACTTCGGCCATCCCGGTAGCCTTGCGATCGCGCGTGCCGGCGAAGATCACGTCCTCCATGCGCGCGCCGCGCAGCGTCTTGGCCGACTGCTCGCCCAACACCCACGAAATGGCGTCGGCAATATTCGACTTGCCGCACCCGTTNGGCCCGATGATGGCCGCAATCCCGTCCCCGTGGAACTTGAGTTCGGTGCGGTCACAGAACGACTTNAACCCGAGAATCTGAAGCCTCTTCAGTTTGAGCAACGCGTACTCCTTAACAGTGGCTAGCNGTTGGTGGCTAGTTCTCTTTGCNTTTTGCAGCCTCGATAAGCCGAGTGCTGGGTTCGACGNNTTGNCACGCCTGTTTACCAGGCAGATTCCTCGCCGCTTAAATTGATGCGCGNTTCGANTTGCCAGACCACTTCCTNGCCCCAGGCTGGGGAGGCGGGCACAGAATGAAGCTACTGTAACGGCGAAATCGGGGCGGGGTCAAGCAATATAACACTATATATTGTATGGCCTTACGCTCGACCCCGCTGGGTTGCACACACATTGCAGCACATGCCTGGTTTACGGGTGAGGGAAGGACGAGGTGGGAGAACCGCGAGAGCAAGGTAAGCGTAGCGCAGGCAGACCGAGGATGCAACGGGTCGACAGGCCACATCAGGCCACATGACAGGCCACAGTGGATCAGCCAAAGCGGGCTGAAGGGGCTGGTTCGGCTCCCTTCAGCCGGCTTTCAAGCTCTATTGCTCGTACGCTCCAATATTAATCTGGCCGCTGCCGTTCACCCGCGGATTGCCAGCGTAATCGGTCGTGCCATAGATCGATGTGCCGCTGCCACAGTACCCGACGCTGCAAGTGAGGTTTGTACTGCCCGCATTGATGGCTGGCGAATTGGAAGCCACGTCAAGGTTGGGAGGAGTAGAGCCCAGGCTGTCGAACCGGGGGTTAGCGACGGTCGAGTTCGCGTCTTCGCCGCTACCTGACTGATACAAGGCATAAGTCTTATAGTTCGACTTGCCAGCCCAGTCGATCGAGGTTCCTTGCACGTATCCAGCCGTAGAATAGTACAAGTTCCAATTGAGCGTGGCCGGAGGAGCGGGATAGCTCGACGTCGCTTTGACGAAGCTGTAGATCCACACGTTCTCCGTGCCGGCGTAGACAATATTGTTTTCGAAAATGTTCCCGGATGTGTCGCCGGAGTGGAACTGAATCTGGAACTCGGCGCCCTCGTTCTGGGTGTTGTTGTTGTAAAGCGTGTTATTGACGATGACCACGTGATCGCTGCCGCCCACACTGTTCGAGTAGCCTCCAATGGAGACGCCGACCGTGTTGGCATCGTAGAAAACATTATTGCGAATGGTCACATAGCTGCTGTCGTGACCTTTGTGTTCGCTCGCCGCTTCCATGTTCAGATCGCAGTTGTAGATGGTGTTGCGTTCGAAAATGACATACTCGCAACCGTCACAGTAGAGCCCGTCGGCGTCGTAGGAATTGCCCTCGCCCGGATTGTTGATTCCGCTGATGTTGTAGACCGTGTTGCCGCTGATCTCTCCATACTTGGCCTGATCGTATCCGGTGGGCCCAACTCCCTCAAATCCGATGGCGTCAATGCCGATGTTGTCGTTGTCGTGCACGATGTTGTTGGTGATCGAGAAGTAAGTCACGTTCCCGTCCACGTTCACGGATTCGCTCTCTCCGGTTTTCAGGTCGTAAACCTGATTGCCGCTGACCGTGAGCTCGGTGATCGGTGTGCTCGATGTCCCGTACACGGCGATGCCAAAGGCGTTTCCGTTCTTCTCGGAAGTTGTCGTGATGTTGTGCACGAGATTGTTGAGCAAGCGAACGCCGGTGCCTGAGCCCGTAACCCAGATTCCGGCTGGCGTCAGGCTGGCCTTGCTCGTGGTGTAGTTGCGAATCTCAAATCCGCTCACGGTGATATAGCTCTGGTTGACGATGTTGATCAGGCCCTGGGTCGAACTGACGGCCAGCCCTGTCCCGTCAATCACCGCAGTCTGCCCCGGATAGCTGGCGAAGGTGATGTAGTTCGATGCCGTTCCGGACGCGGGGAACGTCACCGACTCGTTGTAGACGCCGGTTTCCACATAGACCGTCGCGCCAGCCGAAACCGAACTGGCGGCGTGCTGAATCGTAAGCCAGGGCGCGGTGTAACTGCCCGAGTTGCTGTTGCTCCCGCTCTTGGACACGTAGAAGGTCGAGCCGGATTGCGCAAGCAGCGAACTCGAAGTGAATACGACCAGGAGGAAACAAATCTTCTGCAGCGATGTCGTTTGAAGCGATGCCATTGCCAATCTCCTTTTTCGTTCTTCTGAGGGGACATTGTTAGAGCTAAACAGGACGAGGTTAAACAGGACGAGCGGCGAAAGGCTGTTCCCGGACCCTGCCGAGTCCGGATGGGCACAGATTAGGAGAGTTTACGACTGATTGTCAATAGTTACGCTTTATTTCGATTTATGCCGACGTGTGCTCTCGATCGATTGTTGCCATGGTTTGCAGGAAATCAGGAATCAAGACACGGAGTGGATGTTCCCTGTGGTGGCCGAGAACAACTTACTGACCGAGGCATGTAAGATTGCGCGATGACAGAAGCGCAACAGCCCGTTCCTGATTTTCTTTACGGCACTGCGTGGAAAGAAGACCGGACCGCCGCCCTCACCGAACTCGCGCTNCGCATGGGATTTCGCGCAATCGACACCGCCAACCAGCGTCGCCATTACTTCGAGGCCGGAGTCGGCCAGGGGCTGGCCGCTGCCCACCGCGCAGGAGTAGCAGCGCGCGCCGAATTATTTCTGCAAACCAAATTCACCTACCAGCGCGGACAGGATCATCGCCTGCCCTACGATCCAGCGTCCAGACTTTCGGTTCAGGTGGCGCAATCTTTGGCGAGTTCGCTAGAACATCTGGGCACTGACTACGTTGACAGCTTCGTGCTGCACGGCCCCGCCGGGTACGAGTGGACCGAGGCGGATGCGGAAGTTTGGGAAGCGATGGTGCGCGAGCGCGACGCAGGTCACACGCGCTTGCTGGGGGTGAGCAACGTGTCGCTGTTGCATCTGGAGCAGATGCTGGCCGCGCATGCGGAAATTCCTGCGTTTGTGCAGAACCGCTGCTTCGCCCGCCTCGGCTGGGACCGCGAGGTCCGCCGGTTCTGTCGCGAGCGGAAAATTATCTATCAGGGATTCTCGCTGCTCACGGCGAACCCGGAAACTGTGCACCATCCCATCGTTACCAAGCTCGCAGCCCGCGGGGGGGCCACGCCCGCGCAGATTATATTCCGCTTTGCGCAGGCGGTCGGGATGTTGCCGCTGACCGGCACCTCGAACCCCGATCACATGAAGCAGGATCTGGCCAGTGGCGACGTGGAGATGTCCGCGGAAGAAGTAAAGGCAATCGAGTCGCTGGCCGCGCCCGCAGACGGCGCCGAGTGACACCGAAGAAACACGAATTAAAACCAAGAAAACTTTAGCGGGACTTTAGCGCCTGAGCTTCGGCTTCTGCGTTGTCACCGCTGCGTCCAGTCGTGCGCCCAGCGCCGCGAAAGCTGGCGTGGGCCCGTTCCAGCTCAACTGGTCGACGTTATCGAAAAGCGGAATATCAGTGCGCAGCGTAGCCAGCGTGCGAAACAGCAGCGCACGATCGCGTTCGCGCGAAAGCGTGTCAGCGAGAGTGCTGGCGCTGGCCGCCTTTACGTGCCACTCACGCCAATCTTCAGGAATGGATTCGAGATGCCTGAACTTGGCGAGCACGGCCGCCGACGACTTCGCTCCCCACCCCGGCAAGCCCGGATAGCCGTCGGCGGAATCGCCCACCAGCGCAAGGTAGTCGGGGATGGACTCCGGCGTCACGCCGAATTTCTGGATCACCCCGGCCTCGTCGCGTGTGACACGAGTGCGCCTGTCGAGTTGCACGATGCGCGTCCCGCTCACACATTGCGCGAGATCTTTGTCCGGCGTGCAGATGACGACGCGCTCCACCCGCGGGTCACGAGCAGACGCCACGGCTGCGGCTGCAAGCGCATCATCCGCTTCAAACTCCACCATAGGCCACACCACCACGCCCGCCGCCGCGAGCACCTCTTCAAGCAGCGGAAATTGCGAAAGCAGATCGGGCTCGATGCCCTCTCCAGTCTTGTATCCCGGCCACAGGTTGTTGCGAAAAGATTCGATAACGTGATCGGTGGCCACGGCAACGTGCTTGGCCCCGCCATTGATCATCCCCAGCACCGAGGCCAGAACTCCGCGCACAGCGGCCACTTCGCGCCCGTCCGCATCGCGCGCCGAAGGCATCGCGTAGTAATGCCGGAACAATTCGTAAGTCCCGTCAACGAGGTAAACGTCCAGAAGTAAGCTCCGAAACGAAGGCTTGTGTGGAGACGCCTGTGCGGGGACGAGTTGCTTGTGTGGAGACGGGCTGCCCCCTCGTCCGCCCAGCGCAGCTCGGCTACCCTTGTTTCCCGCGAAACCAAAGCCGGCTTCAAAAGTTGCTCCCAGCCCCGCGGTCCTACTTTTCTCCCAGCTTCTCGAAAAACAAACAAACCGTTTCAATCCCCTTATGAAAATTCGGGATGTGAAACTTCTCGTTAGGCGCGTGCAGGTTATCATCGGGTAGTCCGAACCCCATCATCACGCTGGGAATTTTCAGCACATCCTGAAAATCAGTGACGATCGGAATCGACCCGCCGCTGCGGATGAAAACAGTTTCTTTCTTGAACGCGTCGCGCAGCGCCTCAGTCGCCGCCTTGATGTAAGGATTGTCAGTCCCAACTACGCAGGCCGGACCTTTGCTGTGGACACTGATCTTCGTCTCGATCCCTTTCGGCGTGTGCTTCTTTACGAACGCGGAATATTTTTTGAATACGTCGTCCGGATCCTGGTTGGGCACAAGCCGCATCGAAACTTTAGCCGCGGCCTTTGCCGGAATCACCGTTTTCGCCCCGGCCGCGATAAATCCGCCAGGCATGCCATGGACTTCAAGCGTGGGCCGCGCCCATGTGCGGTAAAGAACGGAATAGCCCGGTTCACCGGTGAGAACTTTGGATCCAACCTCAGTTTTGCGGTAGTGCTCCTCGTTAAAAGGCAGCCGCTTCCACGCCTTGAGTTCATCTTTGCTGGGAGCCTTCACGGCTTTGTAAAAGCCGGGAATCAAAATTTTTCCTTTCGCATCTTTCATCTTGCTGATGATCTCGATGAGCGCGAAAAAAGGATTCGGCGCAGCCCCGCCGTACATGCCGGAGTGCAAATCAGTCTTCGCTCCGATCGCTTCAATCTCGGTGTAGATGAGCCCGCGCAACCCGACGCACAGTGTAGGAAGATTGGGCGCAAAAAGTTCCGTGTCGCAGACCAGCGCGAAATCGGCTTTCAGCTTGGCTTTCTGCTTGCGGACATACTCGGCGATCGACTCCCCGCCCACTTCTTCTTCGCCTTCGAAAATAACCTTCACGTTGATAGGCAGCTTCCCGCCGCCGGTCTGCAAAAGAGATTCGAGAGCTTTCACTTCGAGCCAGAGCTGTCCTTTATCGTCGACCGCGCCGCGCGCGTAGAGATTGCCGTTGCGCTCGGTGGGCTCGAAAGGCGGAGAAATCCACTCGTCAAGCGGCTCCGCCGGCTGCACATCGTAATGCGCGTAGCAAAGCACGGTAGGCTTGCCGGCCGCCTGCAGCCAGTCCGCATAGATGAGCGGATGCCCTTTCGTCGGAATGATTTCGACATTCTCCATCCCGATGCGGCGCAGCTCGCTGGCCACGAAGTGGGCGGCTTTCTGAATGTCGGGCTTGTGCTCGTCAAGCGTGCTGACGCTCGGAATGCGGAGAAGATCTTTAAGTTCATTCAGAAAGCGCTGCTGATTATTGCGCGCAAAATCAACTGCAGGAGAAGCCATGGGTGCATCCTTTCCGATGAGAGGACGATTGCAGATGGTGGCACGGAGACCAGACAGTATATCGCTACCCGGCAGACAGAAGCGATGTCATAGCGTAGGTGTGTTAGATGCTCCAAAATAATGTCACCCCTAACTGCAACGAGACTCTGTCACCCTGCAAGGATGGTGACAGAATCTCGCTGCAGTTAATACGACACTTTCTGGTTGCAACGTGCTTTGACTGGTCTGTTTAACTCGCCCCACTTACTTCGCTTCTTATCCTTCGCCTAATGGGAGAATCGCGCCGGCGCGAACGCAGCAAGATCGTGCGCAGGAGCAACACCCGTGATCACATCAGTCATGACCTGTGCCGTGATCGGGGCGAGCAGAATGCCGTCGCGAAAATGTCCGGTGGCCACGTGATAGCCCGGAGTCGACGTCGCGCCGAGAATGGGCAGAGCGTCAGGCGTGCCAGGACGCAGCCCGGCCCAGTCCTCAAG
>JGI12635J15846_10005835_pt1 | contig 10609 bp, 6 predicted proteins | sample BlaSpr_A8_OM2_M2_FD_15846 | JGI IMG/M metagenome (IMG submission 15846) | reverse complement strand
GGCGTCTTCCAGTTTGAATCGCACGGCATGCGTGACGTGCTGCGCAAATACCAACCGAACTCCATTGAAGATTTAACTGCTTTGAATGCGCTCTACCGCCCGGGTCCCATTCAGGGCGGAATGATCGAAGATTTCATCGACCGCAAGCACGGTCGCAAGCGCGTCGAGTACGAACTGCCTGAGTTGAAAGAAATTCTTGAAGAAACCCTGGGCGTGATCGTGTATCAGGAACAGGTGATGCAGATTGCGAACCGCCTCGCCGGATACTCGCTCGGCGAAGCCGACCTGCTGCGTCGCGCCATGGGCAAAAAAGACGCGGAAGAAATGGCGAAACAGCGCCAGCGCTTCGTCGAAGGCGCAGCGCAGCGCAAGTTTCCGCCGAAGAAAATCGAAAAGATTTTCGATCTCATGGCCCAGTTCGCCGGCTACGGCTTCAACAAGTCCCACTCCGCCGCTTATGCGCTGCTGGCTTATCACACGGCATATTTGAAGACGCACTATCCCGTCGAATTCATGGCAGCGCTGCTTACTTCTGTAACCGGCAGCACCGACGACGTGGTGAAGTACATCAACGAGTGTCGCGAGATGGGGATCGCCGTCGAGGCCCCCGATATCAGCGTCTCAGCCGCAAACTTCACCCCGCATGGCGAGGCCATCCGTTTCGGGCTCGCCGCCGTCAAGAACGTCGGCGGGAACGCCATCGAATCAATCGTCGCCGCTCGAAAGAAGCTTGGCCAGTTCAAATCGATTTACGAATTCTGCGAGAACGTCGACCTTCGTTTGCTCAACAAACGAGTGCTCGAGTCGTTGATCAAAAGCGGGGCGATGGATTCCCTCGGACGGCGTTCGCAACTGATGGCCGTTCTCGATCGCGCTATGGAGCGCGCCCAGAAAGCTCAGCGCGACGTCGAGTCGGGCCAGCACGGCCTGTTCGGCGTGTTTCAGCAGGAAGACTCTGAAGCCAACAATGACAAGCTACCCAACATTCCCGACTGGGACGAGCAGGCCCGCCTCGCTGCCGAAAAAGAAATCGTAGGTTTCTTCCTTACTGGTCATCCACTGGAGAAATACAAAGACAAGCTGCAAGACCTGCAGGCTCTGAGCATCATCGAAATCGGCGCCATGACCAAGTCGACGGGCAAAGACGAAACCATCGCCACTGCTGGCATCATCGGCAACCTACGTGTGCTGAAATCCAAGCGCGGAGATTTCTACGCTCAAGCCACGTTGGAAGATATGTCGGGTTCCATCGACATGATTGTTTTCCCAGAAGCCTACAAGCGCCTGCAAGACAAAGTGAAGCTCGAAGTTCCGGTGCTGGTGAAGGCTGGCGTCAGAATCGAAGAGGGAACGAATCCTAAAATTACCGCGGCGGAAATTATGCCGCTGGAAGATGCCAAGGTCCCGCTGCCCCGCGCGATCCGCATTCGCGTGCCGCTCGAAACCTCCGGCGAAGCCACAGTCGACGATCTTCACACGCTGTTTCGTGAGCGCAAAGGCGAAGCCCGCGTATTGTTCGACGTGGAACGCTCCGGAGATTTCATGGTAGTGATGGAAGCGGAAGGCTATAATGTGCTGCCGGATCGGAACTTCATCGCCCGCGTCGAAGAGCTGTGCGGGCGAGGCAGCGTGCGCGTCATCAGTTGAATCATCTTATTTGACCGTGAAGTCTTGACCATGAAGTCAACCCAAAAAGCGCAGCAGGAACTGGAGCGTGTCGAGCGCCAGGCAGCGGTTCTCGAGGCCTCTGCGGCCCAGAATGACGATACGCGCCGCCAGTTGGCGAAACTGCAGGAGCGAATCAATACTCTGCAGGAAGAAATGAAGGGTCCGCAGACCGCCTGGCAGAAAACCGAATTAGCCCGCCATCCGCAGCGCCCGCAGACTCTCGACTACATTGAGCGCCTGTTCACCGACTTCAGCGAGGTTCACGGCGATCGCAGCTTCGGCGACGATGCCGCGATCATCTGCGGCATGGCCCGCTTCCACGGGGAAGAAGTTCTCGTCGTCGGCACTCAGAAGGGCCGCGACATGAAGCAGCGCGTGCATCGCAATTTCGGCACACCTCATCCCGAGGGTTATCGCAAGGCCCTTCGCATAATGCAGGTCGCGGAAAAATTTCGCAGACCGATTTTTACTCTGGTAGATACCGATGGCGCCTATCCCGGAATTCATGCCGAAGAACGCGGCCAGGCTGAGGCCATTGCTCGTAACTTGCGCGACATGGCATTGCTCGAAGTTCCTATCATCGCCACCGTCATCGGAGTTGGCGGGAGCGGAGGCGCTTTGGCCATCGCTGTGGCCGATCGCGTTCTCATGATGGAGAATTCCATCTATTCGGTTATCTCGCCCGAAGGCTGCGCCGCCATCATGTGGCGCGACGCCACCAAGAAAGAACTGGCGGCCGAGGCTATGCGCATCACCGCCACCGACCTCAGCGAACTAGGCTGCATCGACGGCATCGTTCCCGAACCGGAAGGCGGCGCTCATCGCGATTACGAAGCCGCCGCGAATCTTCTGGATATCACCCTGCAAAAACATCTGGCCGAACTCAAGAAAATGCCGACCGCCGAGTTGCTGGTGTCACGATATAATAAATTCCGCACGATCGCGCAGTTCTTCAAGACGGAGTAGCGCATCTCTCATTGGTTTCATTCTGGTTCTCAAGCAGGTTCCCTCCGCCTTTCGGGCAGGCGATTTGCCGCGCGGGGTGACCCTCGCCGCCGTATAATCGTCTGTTCCCCTCAAGATGAATTCGGGCGAATTACCTCGCCCCTTAATCTGAAGGAAGGTGTTGTGATGGCTACTACGGATGTTGCACGCCAGAATACCGGCGGGCAGTTGGAGCGCAAACGCATTGTTAATGACATGAGCATTCAGGTAGCAACGGTGAATGGCTCTGGGTCCCAAAGTTCAAATACAGTTTTATTGCGCGCCATCTTTCAGATGGGCGTCCCTATCTCGGGCAAAAATCTTTTTCCCTCGAACATCGCCGGTCTGCCCACCTGGTACACCATTCGTGCCAACAAAGACGGCTACATCGGACGCAAGAAGGAAATCGATTTCCTGGTGGCCATGAACGCCGAGACTGCGCAGGACGACGTGGTATCGCTTGCTCCCGGAGCTTCGGTTCTCTATGACGAGCCGCTCGCCCTCGACAAACTGCGCAACGATTTGACTTTCTATTCTGTTCCCTACGACAAAATCGTGGCTACGGTTTGCCCGGAAGCCAAGTTGCGCAAGCTTGTAAAGAATATGGTTTACGTTGGCGTTGTCGCTCAATTGCTCGAAATTGAAATGGGCGAGGTCGAAAAGGCGATCCGCAAACAGTTCGCCAAGAAAGTGAAAGCCGCGAACCTGAATCTGGCCGCTGCGCAAGCTGGATTCGACTATGCCAAAACCAGTCTGCAGAAGCGCGGTGTCTTCTACATCGAGCGCATGAACAAGACCGCGGGCAAGATCATCATCGACGGCAATTCCGCCGCCGCTCTCGGCTGCATGTTCGCCGGATGCACCGTCGTCACCTGGTATCCCATCACGCCGTCATCCTCGCTGGTCGAGACGATGATCGAATACATGAAAGAGCATCGCATCGGTCCCGATGGCAAAGCCACCTTCGCCATCGTGCAGGCCGAAGACGAACTTGCTGCCATCGGCATGGTCATCGGCGCAGGCTGGGCAGGCGCGCGCAGCATGACGGCGACCGCCGGTCCCGGCATTTCTCTAATGGCAGAATTTGCCGGACTCGCTTATTACGCGGAAATCCCCGGCGTCATCTGGGACATTCAACGTGTCGGGCCGTCAACCGGCTTGCCTACGCGCACGTCGCAAGGTGACATTCTCACCACAGCTTTTCTCTCTCATGGCGATACCAAACACATCATGCTGATTCCGGCGTCGGCCGCAGAATGTTTCAGCATGGCATCGGAGGCTTTCAATCTCGCCGAGCAGTTTCAGACTCTGGTCTTCGTCATGTCCGATCTTGATCTTGGCATGAACAACTGGATGTCCGATCCCTTCGAATATCCCACCGCGCCCATCAAGCGCGGCAAGGTCCTCGGCAAGAAAGAACTGGACAAGTTAGGCGGCTTCGCCCGCTACAAAGATCTCGATGGCGATGGCGTCGGCTACCGTACCCTGCCCGGCACCGAGCATCCCGCCGCCGCATATTTCACCCGCGGCAGCGGCCACAACGACAAATCGAATTACAGCGAGCGCCCCGACGATTACGAAAACAACATGGAGCGTCTCAACCGCAAATTCGAATCTGCTCGTTCCTTCGTGCCGCGTCCTGAAATTCAAAAGGGCGCTAACGCGAAAATCGGAATCATCGCCTACGGCACCTCGCACTGGGGCATCATCGAGAGCCGCGACCAGTTGCGCAACGAGTATTCCATCGAAACCGACTATCTGCGACTTCGCGCTTACCCATTCACGCGCGAAGTGCACGAATTCATTGAGCAGCATGATCGCGTGTACGTCGTCGAACAGAACCGCGACGCGCAAATGCTGAGCCTGCTCAAGCTCGACCTGAAGCCTGAACTCATCACGCGCCTGCGCAGCATCGCCCATCTCGACGGCCTGCCTCTAGACGCGCGCTCCGTCACCGACGAACTCAGCACCATGGAGGGTAAGTAAATGGCGACTACGCCCGCAGCAGAACCTAAAACTAACCACATCGGCCTGACGGTGATCGATTACAAAGGCGGCAAGACCACGCTCTGCGCCGGATGCGGCCACAACGCCATCTCCGAGCGCATCATCGAAGCCATGTACGAGATGGGCGTGCAACCCGAGCGCGTCGCCAAGCTCAGCGGCATCGGCTGCTCTTCAAAAAGCCCCGCCTACTTCATGAACCGCTCGCACAGCTTCAACTCCGTGCACGGACGCATGCCCTCGGTCGCCACCGGCGCCATGCTCGCCAACCGCAATCTGATCGCGCTCGGCGTCAGCGGCGACGGCGACACTGCATCTATCGGCATCGGCCAGTTCGTTCATCTCATGCGCCGCAATCTTCCCCTCATCTACATCATCGAAGACAACGGCGTTTACGGCCTGACGAAAGGCCAGTTCTCGGCCACTGCGGATCTCGGATCAAAACTAAAATCCGGCGTGATCAACGATCTTCCTCCCATCGATACCTGCGGCCTCGCCATCGAACTCGGCGCAACCTTCGTCGGCCGCTCCTTCTCCGGCGACAAGCGCCAGCTCAGCACCATGCTGAAAGCCGCCATTGCCCATCACGGTACCGTGATGCTCGACGTGGTCTCGCCCTGCGTCACCTTCAACGATCACGAGGGCTCGACCAAGTCCTACAAGTATGTGAAGGATCACGAAGAAGCCTTGCAGGATATGAGCTTCGTTCCGCACTTCGAAGATATCGACGTGGAATACGATCCCGGCACAACGGTCAGCGTCACCATGCACGACGGGTCTCATCTGCAACTGCGCAAGCTGGAAGAGGATTACGATCCGACCAACAGAATCGCAGCCATGACACGCCTTTCCGAAGCTCACGACAAGGGCGAGGTCTTGACCGGAATCTTCTACGTGAACACCAAAGCCCCCAGTTTCCTCGACATGCTGAACATGGTCGATGAACCGCTGGCCACGCTACCCGAATCGCTGACGCGGCCCGGCAGAGAAGCGCTCGAAGCAGCGATGGAGGAGTTGCGGTAGCTTTCGGCGATGTCGTCCCAAAGAGAGCGAAGCTCTCGGAGGGACCTTACGCTGCCCTTACATCAGTAAAGCAGCCGGCAAGAGTATTTCCAATGCGTACAGCATCGGTTTTCTTATCCGCAGCAAATCAACTTTCAGATACCGTAAGGTCCCTCGCGCTGCTTTCGCCGCGCATCGGGATTACATCCAGCAGTGGAAATCTTAGTGACATCTGGCACATACAACCACGGAGCCGCCATGGCACTCTGGCGGGATGCAAAAGACTTATTACCTCTATATTCTGGCAAGCCAACGCCAGGTACTCTACGTGGGAATGACCAGCAATATCGAGCAAAGAACTTTCCAGCATAAAACGCACGCCTTCGGTGGCTTCACCGCACAATACAATGTCACAAACCTGATGTATTTCGAGCGCTACCGCGAAGCCCTTAAGGCGATCCGCCGCGAGAAAGAAATCAAATCATGGCGCCGTGAAAAGAAAATCGAACTCATCGAATCGGCAAATCCAACCTGGCGCGATCTAAGTTACGGATGGTCTCAGCGTCACCAGTTTCAACCGGAGCGGAAGATTTCGTCCGACCAACCTTGATGTCATCCCGAAGAGAGCGAAGCTCTCAGAGGGACCTTACGACGCGCGAACATTAGTGCAGCAGCTGGCAAGAGTGTTTCCGATGCGTATAGCATAGGTTTCTTGTTGGAGGCAGATTAAGATCTCAGCCTGTGGTAAGCCCCTCAGATAGGAAGAGCCCAGCCGATGACGGCGCAGGTCGCGGCGTCATCTACTTCGCCCCGCTCGCTCCCGCCGGCTGCAGTCCCGACCCCGCCCCGTAATACTCCGCCAGTCCCTTCCGCTCGTCGTCGCTCAACAGCGCTGCAATCGTCCGCATCGGCAGATTGATGTCGTTGGCGCGACTCTTATCCGCAAACGCTTCCAGCTGATTCAAAATGTAATCGCCATTCTGATTCGCCAGCGACGGGACCCCAATCTTGTAAGCCACCGGCCCGTGGCAAGCCTGACAGGGCGGAATGCCGCGCTCTCCATCGCCAAACGTCACCAGGTGCGAAGCGATCGCCGCGTGCCCCGCTCCCGGCTGCATTCCAGGAAAAACTCGATTATCCTGCGGGTCCGCAAACATCGGCAGCTCTGCATAATAAGCAACAACGTCCGCGACATCGCGCGACGAAAGCGATTCCGCAATCGACTCCATCACCCGCGACCGCCGTTTATGCGCGCGAAAATCCTGCAATTGCTTCCAGATCGCCAGCCGGTTCATGCCTGCCAAATTCGGAGTCGATGCCATCTGACTAAATCCTTCCGCGCCATGGCAGTGCTCGCAACGCTTCGCCAGCAACGATCCGCGAAACGCATCTCCTGACGAAGCGGCAGAAATATTGTCCGACGTCCACGCCACAAAAGATGGAACGCGCTCCGGCGCCGTATCGCTCGCCCGCAGAACGAATGAGCCTAGCGCAAGAACGAGGGCACTAACATACGCAAAGCTTCTTTGCCAGGAAAGACCTTGTCTATTGCGCTGCACAGTTTCCCCTTTCCTCGCCCCGCAAAGCAGGGAACTGATCGCGCGGCACCACCTTCAACTCCGATCGCATCGCGTAATGTCCCGCCCCGCAAAATTCCCGGCACACCGTTTTATATTCCCCGGCGCTAGGAAACTGAAGCTCTGCCACGCTTACCGTGCCCGGCAAGGTTTTCACTGCGTATGGCGTTCCGTTGAAAGTAAGCGCGTGCACCGCGTCCGCGCTCGTGATGCGAAGATGGACCGGAACCCCGGCGGGAACCAGAATGCAGTGGGGGACGAACAGATATTGCTGCGCAATCATGCGTACGGTCACAGAACCATCCGCATCCTGCTCGGTTCCTAGATTATTCTCGACGAACTCTCCGGAGAGATGAAGAGCTAATGGATCAACATGGTGAGACCCGCGCAAAAGCCGCAGCAACGGTTCATCGATTTGATAAAACCGCGTGGCTGGAATCAGGCAAAGAGCGAGCACCGTGAGCAGGAATATTTTTAGCTTTCGCCAGTTCACAGTACGCTCTCGTTCCGAAGCAACTAGGCTCCGAGTTCTTTCAGCACCGCACTACAGCGCTCGCACACGGTCGGATAGTCCTTGTCTTCGCCGACGTGAGTCGAGTAATTCCAGCAGCGCTCGCACTTCGCTCCATCGGCTTTCTTGACCTCTACACGCAGCGCGCCAGTGCCGTTGCCCGCACCCTGAGTAAGTTTTACCGCCGAGACAATAAACAAATATCGCAGTTGATCGGCGTGCCGCGAGAGCACTGAATAAACCGGATCCGGCGCGGAGATAGCCACTTGCGCCTCGAGGCCAGTTCCAATCAGCTTGTTGTTGCGCGCTTCTTCAAGAGCCTTGAGAACTTCATCGCGCACCGATCGCAAAGTAGTCCAATCGTCAGCGGCTTTCTGGGTACAGGATTCAGCCGTGCTTCTCGCGTCCTCCAATATCTCCTCCGCTCGCGGAAAGAGGGCAAGATGCACACTCGCCCCGCGCCCCGCGGACTTCGGCAGATAATCCCAAACCTCTTCCGCCGTAAAGCTCATGATCGGAGCCAGCAACCGCACCAGTGCCTCGCCAATCCGCCAGATCGCCGTCTGCGCGCTGCGCCGCCCCTGCGACTTCGGCGCAGAAATATAAAGCCGGTCTTTGAGCACATCGAAATAAAACGCGCTCAGGTCAACGATGCAGAAGTGATTCACCCGATGATATATCTTGTGAAACGCAAACTCCTCGTACCATGCGCGAACATCCGACGCAAAAGTCTGCGTCTGGCACAGCATGTACTGGTCGAGCGCTTCCATCTTCTCGAACGGAACCGCATCTTTTCCCGGATCGAAGTCCCCCAAATTTCCAAGAATGTAACGAAAAGTATTCCGAATCTTGCGGTAATTCTCAGCGACCCTCAGCATCAGCGCTTCCGACCCAACCACGTCCTCGCGGAAATCCACCGAAGCCACCCATAGTCGCACTACTTCTGCGCCAAGCCGGCTAGAGATATCGACCGGGTCCACGTCGTTGCCGCGCGACTTCGACATCGCCTGACCTTTTTCGTCGAGCGTCCACCCGGGCGTGACCACGCCTTTGTAGGGCGGCGTGCCGCGCGTACCCATGGCACAGAGCAGGGAAGACTGAAACCATCCTCTGTATTGATCGCCGCCTTCCAGATAAAGATCAGAGGGCCAGGGATACGACGGCTCATCGTCGATTAGAGCCAGGTAGCTTGCGCCAGATTCCAGCCACACATCGAAGATGTCGGTCTCTTTTTCAAACTTCGTGCTGCCGCAATGCGGACACTTCGTCCCCGGCGGAAGAATCGAGTCCGATTCCGAAGTGAACCACGCATCAGCCCCGGAACGCCGGAACAATTCAACCACCTTCTGATTCACAGTATGATCCTTCAGTGGCTTGCCGCACTTCTCGCACAAGAACACGGCGATGGGCACGCCCCAGACCCGCTGCCGCGAGATGCACCAATCAGGCCGCGTGGCGATCATGTTCGACAACCGCTCTTCGCCCCACGCCGGATCCCACTTCACATGCTTGATTTCTTCCAGCGTGCGCGTGCGCAGCGTGTCTTTTTCCGAACCTCGCCCCCCCTCTGATCCTCGATTTCCAGACGCACCCGGCATTGGCGTTTCCATCGAGATAAACCACTGTTCGGTCGCCCGAAAAATTACTGGATTATGGCAGCGCCAGCAATGCGGATACGAATGCTCAGTTTTCTCGGCATGCAGCAAAGCGCCTCGGCTCGCGAGCAAATCCATGATCGGCTGATTCGCCTCCCACACGCGCTTCCCGGTATATTCCGGCAGTCCGTTGCGCAGGATTCCTTTCTCGTCCACGTTGCTGGTGGCGTCAAGGCCGTACTTCATGCCGGTGATGAAGTCCTCGGCTCCGTGCGAAGGCGCGGTGTGCACCACCCCGGTTCCGGTGTCCATCGTCACGTAATCGGCCAGCACGCCAAGGATCTTCCGATCCAGAAACGGATGCTGGAAATTCAATCTCTCAAGTTTGCGTCCTGCAAAGTGAGAGAGTTCGCGCGCATCAGAAAGGTTGCACTTTTCCGCGACATCCTTCGCCAGCTTCGCTGCCACAATGTAGACTTCGCCGCCCGACTCCAGCGCGACATACTCTTCATCGGGATGAAACGCCACCGCCATCGACGCAGGCAAAGTCCATGGAGTCGTGGTCCAAATAATCGTAGATACTTTTTTCCCCGCGAGTGCTGCGTCAATCTTCGCCGGATTGTCGAGCAGTGCATACTTCACGAAAACCGTAGGGCTGGTGTGGTTCTCATAGTCAACCTCAGCCTCGGCCAGCGCCGTCTCGTCGTGCATGCACCAGTAAACGGCGCGCAGCCCCTTGTAAACGAATCCGTTCTCGTAAAACGAAAAGAAAGTCGACAGAACCACCGACTCGTACTGCGGCGTCATGGTTGCGTAAGGACGATCGAATCGCCCGAACACGCCGATTCGCTTGAACTGTGTGCGCTGCAAGTCAAGAAACTTCTGGGCATACTTCCGGCATTCCGCCCGCACGTCCGTCGGACGCATCTGCAGCTTCTTGCCGCCCAGTTCTTTATCCACCTTGATCTCGATCGGCAGCCCGTGGCAATCCCAGCCCGGCACGTAAGGAGCGTCAAACCCCGCCATCGTTTTCGATTTGACGATGAAATCTTTCAAGCACTTATTCAGCGCTGTGCCCATGTGGATGGGCCCGCTGGTGTAAGGCGGCCCGTCGTGCAGAATATAAGTCGGCGAGCCTTTCCGAGCCGCGCGGATGCGCTCGTAGATTCGCTCCTGCTCCCAGCGCGCCAGTATTTTTGGCTCGTTCTGCGGCAGGTTCGCCTTCATGGGGAAGGCGGTCTTAGGCAGGTTGATGGTGGCTTTCAGTT
>JGI12635J15846_10005834_pt1 | contig 10610 bp, 7 predicted proteins | sample BlaSpr_A8_OM2_M2_FD_15846 | JGI IMG/M metagenome (IMG submission 15846) | reverse complement strand
ATCGGGGCAAGCCGATCTCGACCGGACGCTGCTCTTCGAACTCCGTAGCGCTTTCGTGCAGACACTCCAGGCCAAAGCCGTTCTTCAGTTGGCCAAAGACAATCTCGAGTATTACGACCACTTTCTGGACCTCAACCGCGAGCGCCTGAAGGCGGGCGGTATGGCCAAGGTCGATATGCAGCGACTGGAATTGCAGCGCGTGCAATACGAGTCGGACCTGCAAACCGCCGAAGTGAACCTGATCACGGCAAAAGTCCAATTGTTGATGCTGATCAACGACGGCACGCACGTCGATCAGTTCGACGTGACCGGCCCCTTCGATTTTGCGAATCGCATCCCTTCACGCGACGAAGTTCGGCAGACCGCGCTCGACACCCGGCCCGATCTCCGCGAGGCATTGCTGGCGGTCACCAAAGCTCAGACCGATCACAAGCTTGCGATTGCCGACGGATCGACGGACCCGACCTTTGCGCTCGACGTGGGCCGCAATCCACCGATCGATCAATATTTTGGAGTCAGCGTCAGCGTTCCTCTCCGAATTTTCGACCGGAATCAAGGTGAAAAGCTGCGCACGAAAATCGACATCGATCGCAATCAGAGGCTGACCGATGCGGCGAAAGCGCAGGTTTTAAGCGACGTCGATACGGCGCACGCGACGCTGAACAGCACGATCCTGCTGTTGCAACCGTACAAGGATCACTATCTCCAGGAAGCGACGGAGGTTCGAGACTCCGTGCAATTCGCTTACGAGCACGGCGCGTCTTCGCTGCTCGATTACCTCAACGCACAATCGGACTATCGCAACGTGCAACTTGGCTATTTGAATCTCATCNGCTCTTATCTCACCGCGGCAGCCAATTTGAATATGTCCGTCGGACGCGAGGTNATTCCATGAAGCGAAATATCTTTCTGAGCACTGTTGTTACCGCNCTTGCTGTCTTGTCAATCGGATTTTGCCTGGCGGGTTGCGGCGAAGACAAACTCGGCGCGAACGAAGGTGCTCCTCCGGCGCTGAAGGTGGAAAGCGTCGCAGATCGGAACGTTTTCCGCGTGGATCATCCCGACCGGTTTCCGCTGACGAAGGCTGTAGCGCATGAAGCGACGTCGGAGCTGCGTGCGACCGGGACTGTGACCCCAGACATTAGCCGAACCGTTCCGGTGATCTCGATCGCGACGGGCCGCGTGATTGAGATCAAAGCGCGCCTCGGAGATGTCGTTCAAAAAGGTCAGACCCTCTTGCTGGTGCAAAGCTCGGATATCGCGGGTGCGTATTCCGATTATCAGAAAGCCGTGGCGGACGAGAAGCTCTCGCAGACACAACTCGAGCGCGCGAAGCTGCTGTATGACAAGGGCGTGATTTCGCAGAACGACTTCCAGATTGCGGAAGACACCGATGTGAAGGCGAAGGTCGATGTGAAGACGACTGCCGAAAAACTTCGTGTGCTTGGAAGCGCAAATCTAGATCAGCCTTCGGGCACCGTGGAGGTGCGGGCTCCGATTTCCGGCGTGATTACGGACCAGCAGGTTACGAACGCCGCGGGAGTTGCGGGCCTGGGCTCTCCTAACCCGTTCACGATTTCGGATCTGACCTATGTCTGGATCATTTGCGATGTTTACGAAAATGATCTTTCCGCGGTACATCCGGGCGAGAAAGCGGACATCCGCTTGAACGCCTATCCCGATAAAACCTTCACCGGAACGATCAGCAACATCGGTCCGATTCTCGATCCGAACATTCGAACCTCAAAGGTACGAATCGAAGTGCGCAATCCAGGACTGATGCGGCCCGGAATGTTCGTCACGACGACATTCCATGGCCGGAAGAAAGAAGCTTATGCCGCCGTTCCTGCGACGGCGATCTTGCATCTCCAGGATCGGGATTGGGTGTACATCCCTGCGGGTGACAAGACGCTGCGACGCATTGAGGTGAAGGGCGGCGATATGCTCCCCGGAAATTTGCAGGTGATTTTGTCCGGGGTTTCGGTCGGACAGGAAGTGGTTTCGAACGCGCTCGAATTCCAGAACACGGTGCAGCAGTAATGATTCGCAACCTCGTTGCATTCGCACTGAATAACAGGTTCGTTGTCTTAAGCCTTGCGCTGTTGCTTTTTGTGTGGGGCGCGGTCGCGTTTAAAGCGCTACCGGTGGAAGCGTATCCGGACGTGGCCAACGTGTGGGTCCAGGTGATTACCCAGTGGCCTGGACGCGCCGCGGAAGAAGTCGAACAGCAAGTGACGGTGCCGATTGAAATACAGATGAACGGCATGCCGCATGTGCAGCACGTGAGGTCGGCGTCGCTCGCAGGACTTTCGGTCGTCAATCTGATTTTCGACGACGATTCCGACAACGACTGGGATCGCGAGAAAGTGAACGAACGCGTCGGGCAGGTGACGTTGCCGCCCGGCGTGACGGCAACGATCGGGCCGGATTTCAGTCCAATCGGTTCGATCTATTGGTACACGCTGAAGAGCGACAACCCGAGCTACGGAGTGATGGAGCTGAAGACGCTGCAGGACTGGGTGATTGCGAAATATCTGAAGTCGGTGCCGGATGTCGTGGACGATTCTTCGTTCGGGGGGATCACGCGCGAATATCAGATTCGTCTCGATCCCGACAAGATGGTTTCGTATGGACTGACCCTGGCGCAGATCGAGCAACAACTGACGAATGCGAACGCGAATGCGGGCGGGAGTTTTATCGAACAGGGCGCGCAACAGATCAATGTGCGCGCGGTTGGATTAGTGCGCGACGTTCAGGATATCGATAAAACGGTGATCAAGACGCAGAACGGCACGCCGCTGCGAATCCGAGACATTGCGGTTGTCGAGCAGGGGCCCAAAATCCGGCTTGGGCAAATCGGAAAAGCCATTCATCGGTCGGATGGCGTGGTGCTGGATGACAACGACGTCGTCGAGGGAATTTTGTTCATGCGCAAAGGCGCGGACACAGCGACGACGCTCGAAGGAATTCATGCGATGGTGCGGCGGCTGAACGAAGAGATTCTGCCGCCCGGAGTGAAGATCGTCCCGTACCTCGATCGCGACGATCTTGTGCATTACACGACGCACACGGTGATGCACAACCTGACCGAAGGCATGATTCTGGTGGTCATCATCCTTTTTATTTTTTTGGGGAATGCGCGGGCTGCCCTGATCGTCGCGTTGACGATTCCATTTTCTCTTTTGTTCGCGGCGATTTGTCTCGACCTGCGGCACATTTCGGCGAACCTTTTGTCGCTGGGCGCGCTGGATTTCGGGATGGTTGTGGACGGCGCGGTGGTGATGGTGGAGAACATCGTCCGGCATCTGAACCAGCCGAGCCGGAATTACCAGCTCACACCGATGGACAAGATCCGGCAAGCAGCGCACGAAGTGCAACGGCCGGTGTTCTACGCGATCGGGATCATCATTACCGCGTATCTGCCGATCTTTACGTTGCAGCGCGTGGAAGGGAAGTTGTTCAAGCCGATGGCGTGGACGGTTGCATTTGCGCTGCTCGGAGCGCTGACGTTCTCGATGGTGGTCGCGCCGGCGCTTGCGAGCTTCCTCTTCCGATCGGGGATCAAAGAGTGGCGCAACCCGGTGATGGAGTGGATCACGGCGCGATATCGGCACGCGGTGAACTGGGCCATTCAGAATCGGCGCATCACGATCGGGGCGGCGTTGGTTTCGTTCGCGTTCACGATTTATTTGGCTCTCGGAGGAGTGATCGGATCGGAATTTCTGCCGCATCTCGATGAAGGAGCGATCTGGGTTCGCGGCACTCTGGCGCCGAGTACGGGGCCGACCGAAGGAGCGCGAGTGGCCGAACGCGCGCGGCAAATTTTGGCTTCGTTTCCCGAAGTGCCGCAGGTTGTCGATCAAGTTGGGAGGCCTGACGACGGTACGGATACGACGGGATTTTTTAATACGGAATACTTCGTCGATTTGCTGCCGAAAGAGAAGTGGCGTCCCGTGTTTCACCAGAACAAGGAACTGGTGATCGAGGCGATGAACCGGGAGCTGGAAAAAATTCCGGGCGTGATCTGGAATTTTTCGCAGCCGATCTCGGACAACCTGGAAGAAGCCGTCAGCGGCGTGAAGGGCGCGCTGGCAGTGAAAATTTACGGCGATGATTTGAAGACGCTCGAAGAAAAAGGCGATGCGGTTGTGGATGTGATGCGGAAGGTCCGCGGCGTGGAGGATCTCGGGCTGTTTCGCGTGCTGGGGCAACCGAATCTCGATTTTGAAGTCGATCGCGACGCGGCCGCGCGCTACGGCGTCAACGTTTCGGATGTGCAGGATGCGATTCAGACGGCGGTGGGAGGAAACGCGCTCAACCAGGTGCTGATTGGCGAGCAGAAATACGATCTGGTTCTCCGGTATCAGCCCGAGTTTCGGAATACGCGCGAGGCTATCGAGAAAATCCGACTCGTGGCGCCGACGGGTGAACGCGTGTCGCTGGCGCAGCTCACAAAGGTGAACGTGAAAGATGGAGGCTCGGAAATTTATCGAGAAGCGAACTCGCGGTATGTCGCGATTAAATACAGCGTTCGCGGCCGCGATCTAGGTAGCACGGTAGAAGAAGCGATTCGGAAGGTGAATGCGTCGGTGAAACTGCCGACCGGCTACACATATGACTGGGCCGGAGAATATGAGAGCCAGAAGCGGTCAGAACGGCGGCTGCTGGTTGTTTTGCCGGTGACGATCCTGGTGATCTTTGTGATTTTGTACACGATGTTTCGGTCGATGAAGTGGGGGCTGTTGATCCTAACGAACGTGGCGATGGCGCGGCTTGGCGGTCTCGTGGCGCTATTGATCACGCACACGAATTTCAGTGTGTCTTCTGGTGTTGGATTCTTGGCGTTGTTCGGTGTGTCGGTGCAGACGGGCGTGATCATGTTGGAGTACATCAATCAGTTGCGCGCGAAAGGTTACACGATTGAAGAGTCTGCGGCGGAGGGAGCGGTGCTGCGGTTGCGCCCGATCATGATGACGATGCTCGTCGCTACTTTGGGTTTGCTTCCGGCGGCGTTGTCGCATGGGATCGGATCGGATTCGCAACGGCCGTTTGCGATTGTGATTGTTGGTGGACTCATCTCGGATCTCGTGATGAGTATTTTTCTCTTGCCGGCGCTTTACACGGTGTTTGCCCGTTCGGGCGACAAATTGCCGGAGCCGGAACCCGAGGAGGTGTAGTGTGATCGTTCCTATCACGAGCGAGCTAGTCGCGATGCACATTTTCGAGGAAGCGAGTTTGCGCACATGAATAAGGCTGAGACTTGCCGGTTGATCGAGCAGATTGGAATTGTTCCCGCGATCCGTGTGTCGTCGGCAGAGGAAGCTCACTTTGCGGCCGAAGCGGTTACGAGCGGCGGAATACCGATCGTGGAAATCACGCTGACCGTGCCGCGCGCGGTGGAGTTGATTGCGCATCTCTCGCACTACCATCCGAAAATGCTTGTGGGAGCTGGGACAGTTTTAACGATTGAGCTTGCGCAGAAAGCTTTGGACGCTGGAGCAGGATTTTTGACGAGCCCTGGACAGAGCCTGAAAATCGTGGAGTTCGCGGTGCGAAATAATATTGCGTCGATCCCGGGTGCGTTGACGCCGAGCGAGATTGTCGAGGCTTGGGAAGCGGGCGCGGATTTCGTGAAAGTGTTTCCGTGCGTCGATGTCGGCGGCGATCGATACATCCGCGCGGTGAAGTCTGCGCTGCCGCAGATCCCGTTGATTCCTGCGGGGGGCGTAAATCAGCAGACGGCGGGGAGTTACATTTTGGCTGGCGCTTCGGCGATCGGCGTCGGGAGCGAGTTGATTCCGCCGGAGGCGATCGAACGGCGGCAGGCGAAGCGGATCAAGGAGTTGTCGTTGCGATTCGCAGGGTTTGTGAGAGATGCGCGAGAAAGGGTGGAACCGCCGAAGGTGGTTGCGCCTGGAAAGTTTAAGAAGCTTGAGGACTGCGAGAAAGACGAGCAGCAGTAACGGCGATCCCACGGGTTAAACGAGTTCCAAAACGGGAACGCCCTCCCCCCCGGCATTTTTTGCGTAAGAATGTGATTCTACGGACTTTGCACGCGCGCATTGTGCAAGAATGTGATTCTAAAAGATTTATTGCCGCCTGGAGTGTTCGGCGGACACCGGACGCGGACGTAAGGCGTTGAGGGCGTGCGACTTCGCCGGTTTGTGAATCGCTGCTATTTCCCCGTGAAAATCGAAAGACGAACAGCCGGAGCCGGGATCCGGAGTGATCTCATTCGTGGCGGAGGGCGCTCATAGGGTCGGTGGCGGCGGCGCGGCGGGCGGGGAGGAGGCTGGCGGCGATGGCGGCAGCGATCAGGATTGCGGCGACTAACGTGAGGATGAGCGGGTCGCGGGAGCGTTCGTTGACCCAGCGGGCGGCGAGTTTGCTGAAGGCCAGGCTGAGAGTCAGGCCGATGAAGAGGCCGGCGCCGACGCTGGTGGTTGTGGAGGAGAGGGCGAGGCGGAATAGGTCGGCGGCTTTTGCGCCGAGGGCCATGCGAACTCCGAATTCGTTGGTGCGAGTGGCGACGTCGTAAGAGACGACGCTGTAGAGACCGACGACGGCGAGAGCGAGCGCGAGCACCGAGAAAATTCCGAACAGGATGGCGATGAGGCGCTGGGTTGAGAAATCGGGGCTGTCGTGAATCTGACTGACGAGATCGCGAGGCGCAACGAGCTGCTGGTTCGCATTGACCGTGGCGATTTGAATTCGAGCATCCTGAACGACGAGCAGTGGCGCGACGCGAGTCTTGGCCAGGATGCGCGTGAATCCCCACATGTGGATCGGAAAAGGCACGTAGACGGCTGGTTGAACCGGGTCGCGCAGACCATCGTTGCGCGAGTCCGCCACGATGCCGATGATTCGCAGCCAGCCATTTGCATTGGGCGCAGATGGAGCGGCGGGCGGTTGATCTGACAGGTCGAGAGTGCGAATTTCGTGACCGATCGCGTCGCCGTTTGGCCAATACTGGCGCGCCATCGCCTGATTGATGACGGCAACGGAGTCGGCGCGCATCGTTTCGGCGTGGTCCCAGGTGCGGCCTTGGAGAAGCGGAATGCGAAGGATCGAAAAATATTCGGGTCCGATGAAGTTCATCGGAATCTCGGGAGAGCCGAGGTCGGGCCGACCGAGAAAATCGATGCGCACGTCATTGCCGTTGTCTGGAGGAGTGCCGCTGCTGGTGATGGTGGCGGCTTCGACTTCCGGCAGAGCGGCGATTCGCGCGCGAAGTTGTTCGGTGTATTGAGAACGAGCTTGCCAGGAGCTCAGGGATTCACTGTGAAAGGGAATTACAACCGAGAGACAGCGCTCCGGATCGTATCCAAGATCGACGCGAAGTAGATGCAGGAATCCTTTGCCTGCGGCGCCTGCCGCGGCTAATAGAAGAACAGTGAGAGCGACCTGAGTGGCGATCATGGCGCCGTGTGCGCGGCGTCCGCGCACGTCACCGGCGATGCGACGCGTGCCACCTTGTAGAAGCTGTGAGAGATTCGGACGCGACACCTGAAGAGCCGGCCAGAGGCCGGAAAGGATCGCGGCGGCCGCAGCAAGCGCAATGCTGAAGAGTAAGACCGGGACGTTGATGCGGACGACGGACTCCAACGGGATGGAAAACGGGGGCAAGAAATTGAGGAACAACGCGGTGCCGCGCCATGCGATGAATAAACCGAGTACGGAGCCAGCGAGCGCGATAACGAGAGACTCGATGAAAAGCTGGCGAAGAATTCGTGAACGGCCCGCACCGATGGCGGCGCGTACGGCAAATTCGTGACGGCGTTCGACGCCACGCGCAAGCAAGAGAATCGAAACATTGCCACAGCCGATCAGGAGCAATGACGCGACAGCGCCGAGAAGTAGATAGAGCGTTCGACCGAGTTGTCCCTTCCAGTGATCGATCATACCGACCAGAGTGACGCGGAACTTCACCGGAAAATAAGCCGGGCGCACTTGAGCAATGTGCTCGATGAGCGGCTGCAATTCGGCTTCAGCTTGCGCTTTGGTGACGTCATTGCGAATGCGAAGTGAGACAGCGGTGCCGTCGTTGGGGTTTTGCGAGAGCGGGACGGGACGGAAGACGTCGCTATCGGCCCAAGTGAAGCGTGGAGGCATAACGCCGACGACTTGATATGGAATGTAGTCGAGGCGAAGAGTGCGACCGATGACGTGAGGATCGCCGAGGAAATAGCGCTGCCAGAAGCGGTAACTGAGGACAACAACGGTGGCAGGCGCCTGCCGGGGAGGCGCGTCGGACGGAATGATCCAGCGGCCGAGCAGCGGGGCGACGCCGAAATGATTCGGATAATCGGGCGTGATCACGAGGCAGCGAATGTCTTCGGGAAGGTCTCCGTCGGTCGTGGTGGGATTTTGATTCTGGAGGGGGACGACACTCTCGAAAGATTTGAGTTGGCGCATTTGCGCAACTTCGGGACCGCTGAAACCCATCGGGGTGTCGTTCCCTTGCGGGTCGTGGAGATTGATGACCGTGAGGCGATTTGCGTCGCGATAGGGGAAGGGGTTGATGAGGACGGCGTAGATGACGCTGAAGACGGCGGTGGTGGCGCCGACGCCGAGGGCGAGTGAGAGGATGGCGGTCGCGGAGAAGCCGGGGCGTTTGCGGAGTTCGCGGAGGGAGTAGCGGAGGTCGGCGATGATGTCCATGCGAGCCTCGACTTGTGTGGATTTTGGTTGGTTGGAAGTGTCGGCGCGGCAAAGGGTTGTTTGCAACAAGAATTGCGTGGGGTGCGAAACTTCGTTCGGTTGGGCGGCGACGAATGTTCTGCGGATTCTGTGATTGATGAGGAGCGCGGCTTTGGCGCGCCGCGCCCCCCGGACTGACTTTCGCCAGTCTTAGTGCTTACAGCCGGAGCAGGAAGCACAGCAGTCGTCAGAGGCGCAGCACCCTGCTTGCGCCGCCGTAGCTGCACTCGCCAGCCCAAGCGCGATCACTGCCATCAACAGCATTACTTTCAACGTTTTCATAATTCGTCTCCTATTTTCATTTCAATGGAAAGAGTTGTAGTGAAACGGATGGAAACATCCGTACGAGGCAAAACGTTGCAGCTGGGCTTCCTTCTAAATGCGGAGGACGCGCGCTTGGAGAAGGACGTCTCGGCCCGATTGCCAGAGTGGCGGCTGGACGATTCGATCGGTGGAAAGAGAATGAGCAGAAAGATCAAAGACGAGCAACGCCGTTATCGCGATATGCACTGCGACGGGTGACGGGGATGATAGGGTCTGCTTCTGGATGACCGTCGCGTCAAGCGGACAGCAAGAAACCGAGCTCTGCTGCTTGTTGCCGGAATTTTTCGAGGAGCCTCGCTGATGGTGACAGCAGCTACCGCCGTCAGCGTCTACGGGATTGGCAAAAGGCGAGGAGTGAAGAGAGGTTTGCTGGGCGGTGGAACAAATCTCAGCGGCAACTGTCGGCTGCGCGCAACCGAGGACGCAAGCAAGAAAGCCGAGCCAGATCGAAAGAGCGGTGCCGGTGAGGGATCGCAGGAATTTCAAGTCAACGTACCCAAAACAAGCGTACCACAAGCAGGCGCCTTGACTTGCTACCATATTTCTGCAATTATCGAAATATGGCCAAGGTTACGCAAGAGCAGGTTGCGAAGTATGCGGATATGTTTTCGGCGCTGGGGACCGAGGCGCGGCTGCGGATCTTGCGGGCGCTGCTTTCGGCGCATCCCGAGGGGCTGATCGTCGGCGACATTCAGGAAGAGCTCGAGATTCCGAACTCGACGCTTTCTCACCATCTGGAAAAACTGAAAAACGAGGGACTGGTGAACGTCCAGCGAGAGAGCACGTTTCTGCGCTACACGGCGAATACGGAAGCGTTGCAGGAATTGCTGCGCTTTCTGTATGCGGAGTGCTGCACTCGGAACAAAGCACTGAAGCCGAAAGAAATCATACAAATCTGTGAGTAGGAGCGAGTCATGAGCGAGCAAGACATTCGAGAGACAGTGCGTGAGAGGTACGCGGAGGCGGCGAAGCGTTCGCAATCGGGCGGAAGTTCATGCTGCGGCGCATCGCCGGCTTCGAACTGCTGCGATCCGATTACTTCAAATTTGTATGACGCGAGTCAGGCGGGGCAGATTCCGGAAGAGGCGCTGAAGGCGTCGCTGGGATGCGGGAATCCGACGGCTCTGGCGAAGCTAAATCCCGGCGAGACGGTGCTGGATTTGGGGTCGGGAGGAGGAATCGATGTATTGCTGTCGGCGCGGCGTGTCGGACCGACGGGCAAAGCGTATGGGTTAGATATGACGGACGAAATGCTGGCGCTGGCGAATGAGAACAAGCGCAAGGCCGGCGCGGAGAACGTGGAGTTTTTGCGCGGCGAGATCGAGCACATACCACTGCCGGACAACAGCGTCGATGTAGTGATTTCGAATTGCGTGATCAATCTTTCGTCGGACAAAGCGCAGGTACTGCGCGAGGCGTTTCGCGTGTTGAAGCCGGGTGGGCGATTCGCGGTGTCGGACGTTGTGACGCGGGGGGAGATACGGCCGGAGATTCGAANGAATGTGCTGTTGTGGGTTGGATGTGTGGCGGGCGCGCTGGATGAAGCGGACTATCGGTCGAAACTTGGCGCGGCGGGGTTTGAAGGA
>JGI12635J15846_10005833_pt1 | contig 10612 bp, 7 predicted proteins | sample BlaSpr_A8_OM2_M2_FD_15846 | JGI IMG/M metagenome (IMG submission 15846) | reverse complement strand
CGATCATCAGCTCAATGAGCGTAAACCCGCCGCTCGAAAGAAGCGCCCCGCTATTACGCCCAGCAGCCTTGTCATTCATCCGTGGTCTCAGTCCATTCATCTCAACACCTCGCCAGAAACCTCGTCTATTCTACCAGTCGCTGTATTTTGTCCCATTCAGTGCCGTGCCTGTCGATTTCGAGTACACATCGAAAACATTCTTCCCGCCCCAGACCGCCGAATCCGGATCGTCGCCTGTTGACCGCAGCCCCCAGTCCGCCCGGCTCGTCATCGGATCGATGGGAACCTTGCGCAGAAACCGCAGCCTCTTGTCGTTTCCCGCTCCCAACTGCACTCCTGTTACCAGCGTTTCCAAATCCGGCGGATAATTATCGCTCCCGACCTCTGTCCGGAACTTGTGCTGATCGGCCAGTTCTTTGTACCGGTCGATCGCGTCCTTCATCGTTCGCAAGTCATATCGAAGTTCCGCTTCTTTTTCCCGTATCACCGTATACCGGAAAATCGGCAGTGCCATGGAGGACAAAACCAGAAGGATGGAGCAGGCAATAATCAGTTCCAGAAGCGTCATTCCCGCCGCCCGGGAAAGGCGCTTCCCAAAACGCCCAGCTGAACCAAACTCGCGCCGCGACATTCTTCACTTCCTCTTGTTTGCGCTAAGGCTGAACCTGCACCGTGGCCTCACTCGTGACCAACGGTATGGGCCGCTGCTGCGAATCTTTGGCGTTCTGCTGCACAATCGACAAATTCGAGGAGCCCGGCGCGATCCCCTTGATCACCACCGCCAGCAACGTACCGCTCCCGCTCACTCCCACCGTATTTGGCTGCCGGGTTGCCGAGATAACGGCCTGGCCCTTCTCCTTGTTGACGTTCGAAACGATGGCGATTTCCTGCGTCCCCCCAGAGAGGAACCCACCGTGCTGTCCTTCGCTCACCGCGTGCTGAAACTCTTCGATGCTGATCACCGCCGGATTGTATTGCAACAGCATCGGTATTGAGAACAGGTCGCTCACGTTTTCCACGACCACCGCGACCGTCTTCGTCTCGCCCACTTTCAGCGCAAGCGTTCCAGGCTCGAACCGCATCTTGCCCGGCTGTCCTTGCGGTGGATTAATAGCTGGCGCAGTTGGCGCGCCGCCAGGGCCGCTCGCACCGGCGCCAGGCGTAGGAACGGCCGTCCCCGGCGTCACACCAGCCGGAGCTTGCGCCGCAGTCTTAGCTGGCTCCGTAGCGGGCATACGAATCGCACTCTCATGCTTCACCTGAATACTTTGATCGGTACCCGACCAGATTCCCCGCAAATTCTCGCGGGTCCAATCCGGCAGCCTCACGATGTGCGGAATCATCACGATCAAAACTTCGTCTTCCTGATGATCCACGTTGTCGCTCGAGAACAGGTAACGTAAGATCGGAATCTTCGCAAACCCAGGCCACCCATTCAACGTCTTCGAGTCAGTTCGTTGGATTAGGCCCCCAAGAATAAAGGCCTCCCCATCCTTCAGCCGAATGTCATGCTCGACGACGCGCTGGCTGATAATCGGCTGCATGATTCCTCCGATGGTCGATGTCCCCGTAACGGAAGAAACCTCAATCTTTGTTTTCAAGCTGATTTCGCGATTCGGGTGCACTCGCGGCGTTATATCAATATTCACGCCCACATCCTGATATTGGAACTGCGTGTTGACCAGCGGGTTCACCAGGCCGGCCGAACCCACCGCGCCCACACCTACGCCGGCCTGAAAGCTTCCAGTCGCGATCGGGATACGGTCGCCGATTTTGAGTTTCGCCTGCTGCCCGTCCACCGAACGAATCTCAGGGTTTTGAATGATCTTCGTGAACGTGTCCGTCAGTACGGCGTTCGCCGTAAAGTTCGGCAGCGTGACGCTGTAATCGTTGCCGTTCAGATGCCTTAGCGTGTTGAACGTCGTGTTGTTCGTAGTGGAGGATGTTGTCGTGCTTCCAGTCGTTGTCGTCGTATTCGGGTTGATGGCGATGGACGCGCTCTGTCCGGGCGTAACCCCTAGGTTCCTCAGACGATCCGTGCGCGCCTCCAGCACTTCCACTTGAATCACCACCTCGGGTTTCGCCTTATCAACGTCATTGAGCACTTTGCCTACGAGTGTTAATACGTCCGGAGTCGCGCGGATGATGATCGCGTTTTGCGAGTTGAGCTGCTGAATGCGCTTCAAATCGAACAAGGACCTCAGCCCCGTAACGATTTCCGTCAAGTCCTGCGGTGTCACCGTATTCGACAGATAAAACGTCCGCAGCACTTCTTCTTCATAATCGTGCCGCTTCGTCGTTTGGTCCGGATAGACCATGATGATGTTTTCCGTGAGCGGTTTCCATGCCGCTTTGCTCTCAAAGCTAGCAACCTCCAGCGCCTGCTCCAGCGTCAGATTGTTCAAATCCACGGAGATGCGCCGGGCAGGAAAGTCCGGGTCGTAGACTACTGTCAGTCCCGCCAACTTTCCAATCGTGTCGAAGACGATCTTCGCATCGCCCGACGCCTTGTAGGTGATCGCAACGCTGGAAAGTGGCTTGAGCTGCGGCGGCGCCGACATGAATTGCTGCGCGTCCTCCGCTTGCGGCCTTGCGTTATCCCCGGCGTGCGTCTGCTCCGCGATCATGGCCAGCGTTTTCTTCAGTTCCTGCCCGGCAATCGAGCTGGAAGGGTCAATGTTTTGTGCCCGCTGAAATTGCGCCGCCGCGCCTTGCAAGTCCCCATTTTCTCTCTGCTTCAGGCCCAGCTTGATGTGCATCTCTCCCGCTTCGAAGCGGGTCTGATTGATTCTGATTTTGTACCCGGCGTTGTTGGGGTCGGACTTCAGCGCCTTCTGATAAAACTCCAGCGCGGCGTCGTAATCCTCGATCGTCTCAGCCTTCCGCCCTTTGCTATAGTCCGTCTGGCCCTTTGGGCAGCCCGCTGCGAACAGACCTATTCCCACGCATAGGATGACACTACAGCAACGCCGCATGGACTCTCCGAGGCCTCGACACGAAGCCATTGCAGTCTATCACTCGCTTTAGAGCATGGGCAAGACGCCGAAGGTTGGCTGTACCGCCTCCGATAATACGGCTTTTTTTCATGCCTGTAGCCAATATTTAACACTCCAGCTATGATGGAGGATTGTGCCTAAGCCCGCGAAAAAACCCGATAAGGACAGCAAAGCCGGCGAGCAAATCGTGGCTCAAAACCGCTCCGCCTCCTATAATTTCCATCTGCTCGACCGTTTTGAAGCCGGTCTGGTCCTCCACGGCACCGAAGTGAAAGCTCTTCGCGAAGGAAAAGCGAATATCCGCGACGCCTATGTCGATTTCAAGCCCAGCGGCGCCTGGCTCGTTAACGCCCACATTGCACAGTACATGCCCGGCGGACCCTGGAACCATGAGCCTCTCGGTTCGCGCAAACTTCTTCTTCACAAGAACGAAATTTACAAGCTCGCAGGCCGTACCCAGTCCAAAGGCTTGACCGTCATTCCTCTGCGCATATATTTCCGTAATGGTCTCGCAAAAGTCGAAATCGCCTTGGCACAAGGCAAAAAATCGTGGGACCGCCGCCAGGATGAGCGCGACAAGGAAGCTCGCAGGGAAACCGAAAAAGCTATGTACAACAACCGGAGGCGTTAAAGAACCATGCAAATCACACTCGATGCAAAGCCGTACGCCGCACTGGAAACCGAAGCTCTCGTTTCCTACGTGTTCGAAGAGGCCGACCCCGTCCAGGGTCGCATTTCGGAACTCGATCAGGCTGCGAATGGCTTGTTACGCAAACTCGCCAAGAGCGGGGAACTCACTGGCAAGACTCTGGAAATGACCTTGATTCACGCTCCCGCAGGGCTCAAAGCCGCGCGTCTCCTTTTGGTCGGAGCAGGGAAGCGCGAGCAATTCACCAGCGCCACTCTTCGAAAGATTGCCGGCGCCGCTCTGCGGTATCTCAAGGCTCGCTCCGTAAAGCAGGTTGCCTTCTTGATTCGCGAAAACAATGCGACGGAGGAAATCGCTCAAAGCGTCGTTGAAGGCACGCTGGCCGCCAACTTCGAATCCGATAAGTACAAAACTGAAAAGAAAAACGACAAGGCCATCGACACCGTCCTGCTCACTGGCTATTCCGATGCCGATCGCGCCGCAGGAGAAAAGGGGCTTTCGCGCGGCCGCATCATTGCCGACGCCCAGAATTGGGCCCGCGACCTCGTCAACGAACCATCCAACAAACTCACTCCGAAAATTCTCGCCGAGAAAGCCGAGGCCATGGCCAAACAAGCGGGCCTCGCCGTGGAAATCCTGGACGAGAAGAGAATCGCTGACCTAAAAATGGGCGCCCTTCTCAGCGTCGCACAAGGCGGACCCGAGCCGCCTCGCGTAATGGTTGTCACCTACACGCCCGCGAATCTCAAGCCCGGTGCACCCGTCATCGGCCTCATCGGCAAAGCCGTCACGTTCGACACCGGCGGCATCTCTATCAAGCCCGCCGATGGCATGGAGAAAATGAAATACGACATGGCCGGTGGCGCCACCATGCTGGGCGTCATGCGCGCGCTCGCCGCTCTCAAGCCGAGCGTAAAAGTTATTTGCGTTGTTCCGTCCACAGAAAACATGCCCGGCGGAAAAGCCCAAAAGCCCGGCGACATTCAAACCGCCATGTCCGGCAAGACGATCGAAGTCCTGAACACCGATGCGGAAGGGCGCCTCATCCTCGCCGACGGTATTCACTACGCCAAGCAGTTAGGCGCCACGCACCTCATCGATGCCGCCACGCTTACCGGCGCCATCGTGGTCGCCCTCGCCAACGTCAACGCTGGCGTCTTCGGCTCCGACCAACCTTTCACCGACAAACTCCTAGCCAGCTCCAAAGCCACCGGAGAAAAAATGTGGCAAATGCCCATCGACGACGACTACCGCGAATTCATCAAAGGAACGGTAGCCGACATCCAAAACATCGGCAGCGGCAAAGGCGGCGGCGCCATCACCGGCGCCATGTTCATCAAAGAATTCACCGGCGACTCTCCGTGGATCCACCTCGACATTGCCGGCACCGCATGGAACGACGACGCCAAACCGTGGCTAGCCAAAGGCCCCACCGGCGTCGCTCTTCGCACTCTCGTCCACCTCGTCATGTCCTACTGACTTCTCCTATTAGTTTTTCTTTTTAGGGGCGCAGCATGCTGCGCTCCCAAAAGGCACGCACGATCTCCCTACATCTTTTCCGGTGCCTCAATTCCCAACAGTCCCAGTGTTTCGACCAATCGTGCCTCCACCAGCTCCGTGAGGCGCAGCAGAAACACACGTTTTTGCTCGTCAACTTCGGTTAGGATGTGATGCTTGTGATAAAAATTGTTGAAAGCTTGCGCCAGTTGGAACGCGTACTTCGCGACGAATGCAGGTTCTTGCGCGCCAATGGCTGCATCGACCGCAAGGTCAAGCGAACCTACACTCAGCAACAATTCCCACAAGCCGTTTCCATCAGGTCCGGTCAATAGCGTGGACACAGTCTCTCGCGTCACCGCANCGTTTGTCGCCCCGGCTTCCACGCCTTTTCTGCGTATCCCGCGAATCCGCACCACGGCGTACTGGCAATACGGCCCCGTCTCGCCTTCAAAACTCAGCGCGTCCTTGAAGTCAAACGCGATGATCGCGTTGCGCGTAAATTTCAGCAGGAAAAATCGCAGCGCGCCTACGGCGATGGCATGCGCGGTTTTTTTCTGCTCGGCTTCGGGCATGTCGGCGTGGCGTTGCTGAACTTCGGCGAGCGTGGCGGCCTCGAGTTTGTCGATGAGGTCGTCGGCCTTGACGCCGAAGCCTTTGCGGCCGCTGACTTGGATGAAAGGGAGCTTAGCTTCCTCGGGCGAGAGTTCGTAGCCCATTTCGGCGGCGCAGCGGGGAGTGAGCACGACGAAAGCGTAGGACAGGTGAATAGACTTGTCGGCGGCTTCGGCGTGGCCCAGGCGGCGCAACGCCTCGGCCACGACATCTTGCACGTAAGACTGGCGGGTGTCGATGACGTTGTAGACCGCAGATGCGGGCTCGGCGAAATGCGGGGCGGCGAGATCGCTCTCGAAGGTGGTCGTAGCCCAAACCGTTTCGCCCTCGGGTACCGTTGGCCATTTGCGATAGTTGAAGTCCTTGCCGAGCAGGCCGAACTTCCAGAGTTGGTAGGCGATGTCTTTGCCAACATAGGTGACGGTGCCGTTGGAACGGATGATGATTTTGTCCTGGATATTCTCTTCGTCGTCCTCGGAGGCAGGTTGTTTTGCTTCGGCCGGTTTCTCGGAGTTCTTTGATTCTTCTTTCCAAGGGATGATCCAGCAGCCGGCCATTTTTCCGGTGCTAACGAGTTGGACGACGCCCGACTGTTTTAGCAGCTCGAACGCGGCATCCCAAAATTTGAGGTGGAGGATTTCGCTTTCGCGGGCGAGAAGTTCGTACGCGATGTTGAGGCGGGCCATGGTTTTGAGGTGCAAGCTGACGATGGTGTCGGCGACGACCTGGGCGACTTCGGATTCTTCGCCGCGGTCTTCTTCGATGGCTTTAAGGGTGCGAGCGCGAAGTTCGGCGGCGCGCAACTTGTCCTCTTCAAGGAAGTGGGTGGCTTTGGCGTAGAGATCCCAACAGTAGTAGTCGAAGCGCGGCTCCATGGCGGCCATCTTGACGCTGACGGGAGTGAGGCGCTCCATATCGAGGAAGCCGATGACGACGTCGGCGACCTGGACGCCTGTGTTGTCGATGTAGTTTTGGATCTGAACGGGGTTCCCGACGTGGCGGAGGACGCGCGCCATGGTGTCGCCAAGGACGGCGTTGCGGAGGTGGCCGATGTGGGCGGCTTTGTTGGGGTTGATGCTGGTGTGTTCGACGATAACCTTTCCGGATATTTGCGTGGACGGAAGTGGCGAGTGACGAGTGGCGAGTGGCGAGTGCGCTGTCGCTTGCGAAGAGGAAAGGTCATCCCAGAAGGCAGCGCGATCAAAGAACGCGTTCAGATACCCAGCGCCAGCAACTTCTACGCGTGCGATGCCCTCGATCTTGCCCAAGCCATTGGCAATCTCTTGCGCAATCATGCGCGGAGCTTTTTTCAGGCGCTTGGCCAACTCAAAACACACTGGAGACGCGGCCGCACCCAGTTCGATCTTTGGCGGGCGGTCGAGAACGACATCGATCGCAATGGCGTAGCGCTCCTGGATGTGGTGCGCCAAGGCGTCGCGGAGGCGATTTGTGAGCGTCAGGTACACGGTTCCTCGCGTAATAAAGAGAACCGAGTATAAGGGGATGGCGGGAATAGGGTCAAAAAGTAACGGAGACGAAGATGGGGAAGCGTGCGCACCCTCCCCCCACCCCCGGTGTTTTTTGTAAGAGTGGCAAGCAAAGGACTTACACAAACATTTCTCGTAAGAGTGGCAAATAATAGGGTTAAAGTGGCGTGTTTTGAAGTTGTTAGCGGGTGATTCGTAAGAGTGGCAAACAAAGGGGTTACGAGTGCAATGGCAGCAACGAATCGAGGTGTGTTGATGCCACGGGACTCAGAGAGGACGACGTGGCGAGGAGACATTGTAGCGAAGCAGGGCGAACCATGCCCATCGGATGCATATTATAACATAACCGTCATAGTTGTCAAGTAATTACTGACAAATGGTTTGTTTCCAGTCAGATAGATATGGGAAAAAGGGAACAAGCACCCGCGGATCGCAAGATAGCGGCCCTCTACTTGCGCTCTCCAAGCTTAACCACTCGGGTTACGAAAGTCACACGGGTGTCGCCGACTTCGCCTGTAACTTCCCAGCATCCCTCCGTCGGGAAGATCAGTCCAGTGGCTTGAAATCCGGTATCGCCGTAGCCCTCTGGAATGATTGCGCGCAAGGGTGGTGCTGGTGCGTCGAGCCTTTTGCCGTGCATGGTCAGCTTGCCTCGGAGTCCTGCTCCTCTGGTCCACGCGAACTTCATGCTTAACGAGCCATCCGGTTCTATAGATCCCGGTCCGCCCGGTTGAAATACTACGGTGCCATCCGGCCAGAGCCCAACAGATAGAGTTGGTTTCCAATGTGAAGTCCCGGGCTCGAAAAGACTTATGGCATCGCTTCCAGGCATACGCTTCCCAAACGAGCGCGCGCTACGAGGGAGCGTCACCGGACATGTCGCGACCGCCGACTTATTCGCCTTTTCACTTCTTGCGGACTGCGGCCCGGCTTTAGCTCTAGTCGGCGCCCACGCGAGCAAAACCAGCAGCATCGCAACGCAAGTCTGTCGAGTCATAGACAGCTCCTTCCTCGTCGCTCCCGAACATATTCGGTTCGTGGTACAGATTATGCAAGACGCAACGGTCCGATCATCTGTTAACAAACTGCGCCAATACGTCCAAGACCGGAGGATTCAGGCAGGGGCAATGCAAACCGGCCCACCTCCAGGAATGCGGTTCGTTTGACACGCTTAGACTGCGCCGATAGTATCGAATCATCCCAACGGAACTTACGGAAAATGGGCGGTTCTCGCGGCGGCGGAATTCCAATGAAACTGGCTTATTTTGATTGTTTTTCGGGGATTAGTGGAGACATGACGCTCGGTGCGCTGGTGGATGCCGGCTGCGCAGTCGAGGATTTGCGCTCGGAATTGCGCGGTTTGCAAGTTCCAGGTTGGGAACTGACTGCTGAAAAGGTGTGGAAGAACGGCATGGCTGCGACGTATGTGAAAGTAAAGACTGAGGATCAGTCGAAACACAGGTCGCTCAGCGCGATTTTGGAGATTCTAGCGAAATCGCAGCTTGCGACGGTGGTACGCGATCGCTCAGCCGCCATTTTTCAGAAACTTGGAGAAGCCGAAGCTCGCGTACACGACGTGCCGCTGGAAAAGATTCATTTTCATGAGGTTGGGGCGGTTGATGCGATTGTGGACATTGTTGGGGCGTGTATTGGGTTTCATGCTCTGGGAATTGAGCGGTTCGCGTGCTCGCCTTTGAACGTAGGCAGCGGGACGGCGAAGATGGCGCATGGGGATTTGCCGGTGCCCGCGCCAGCTACGGCGAATTTGCTTCAAGGTAAGCCGACTTATTCTAATGGCGTGCAGAAGGAGCTCGTGACGCCGACGGGTGCGGCGATCGTCGCCACGCTTTGCGATGCGTTCGGGCCACAACCGCCGATGAGCGTATCGGCAATCGGCTATGGCGCGGGGACGGCGGACCTTGAGGGGCAGCCGAACGTTGTGCGCCTCATGGTTGGGGAGGCGGCGGAGAAAAGCGTTGCGGGGTTCGACGAAGAGATTGCCGTAGTCGAGGCAAATCTTGATGACATGAACCCGCAGATTTATGGTTACTTTTTGGAAAGAGCACTGGCGGTGGGAGCGTTGGACGTTTATACGACACCGGTGCAGATGAAAAAGAACCGGCCGGGGACATTGTTGACGGTTTTGTGCAAACCGCAAGACACGAATAAAGTGATGGCGTTAATTTTTGCCGAAACGACTACGTTTGGTGCGCGCAGCTATCGTGCGCAGCGGCGGGTGCTGCCGCGAGAATGGGTGAACGTGGCTACGGATTATGGGGATGTGCGGATTAAAGTGTCGCGGGTGAATGGGCGGATTTTGCATGTTGCGCCGGAGTTTGAGGATTGCAAGAAATTGGCGGTGGAGAAGAATGTGCCTTTGCAGCGGGTGATTGCGGAGGCAATGCGGAGTTATGAGAAGGGGTGAAAGTGGGATTTTAACACAGAGGTCACAGAGGGCACAGAGAAGAGGTAGGAAAGAGAAGTAAAGAAGTAATGACGTAAAGAAATAAGGAAAAACGGAGATTAATGCGGAGTTGTGCGGGACACAGAGATTGCGTAGAGGAAAATGGCTGAGAAACCAAAATATTATTTGACGACGCCGATTTACTACACGAACGGGTTGCCGCATATTGGGCATACGTATTCGACGATCGTGTGCGACACCATTCGGCGGTACAAGCGGATGCGCGGGTACGACGTAGTGTTGACAACGGGTACGGATGAGCACGGCGTCAATGTCGAACGCTCTGCGAAGAAAGCGGGCATTCCGGAATCCGAGTTTGTTGCGAAGATGGCGGCGCAGTGGCGGGCGCTTTGGGATGAGCTTGGCGTGCAGGGCGATGAGTTTATTCGTACGACCGATTTGAAGCACGCGCATACGGTGCAGTGGCTTTTCAAATTGTGCCGGGAGAATGGTTTCGTTTATCCGGGGCACTACACGGGCCAGTACTGCATTTACGACAACGCCTATGTGGACGTGAAGCCTGGCGAAAATTGTCCGGATTGCGGGCGCCCGACAGAGACGGTCACCGAGCCTAACTATTTTTTCAAACTCTCCGCGTTTCAGAAGCCGCTGCTCGATTGGTATGCCAAGCATCCGGATTTTATTCAGCCGGAGGCGCGACGGAATGAGGTTCTGAGTTTCGTCGAGGGCGGGCTGCGGGATTTGAGCATCACGCGGACGACGGTTCGTTGGGGCATTCCTGTGCCGGGGGAAGAGCCGCACGTTCTTTATGTGTGGTTTGACGCGCTGACTGCGTATTTGAGCGCGGTCGGCGGCCCGAATTACGAGAAGTTCGGATATTGGCCCGCCGATCTTCATCTTGTCGGCAAAGAGATCATCCGTTTTCACGCGGTTTATTGGCCGG
>JGI12635J15846_10005832_pt1 | contig 10614 bp, 3 predicted proteins | sample BlaSpr_A8_OM2_M2_FD_15846 | JGI IMG/M metagenome (IMG submission 15846) | reverse complement strand
GCGGGACTGCTGGTGCGCAGTTTGCAGAAGTTAATGACACAGAATTTCGGCTACGAACGCGATCATTTAGTGATCGCTCGCCTTGACCCCAAAGCCACCGGATACAACTCCGAAAGGATGAAATTGCTGGCTCAAGAGCTCGTTGCACGGATTGCGAGTACTCCCCAAATGCGCGCCGTGAGCTATTCCACCAATGGACTATTCGCGGGCACCGAATCGAATGACGCCATTCTCGTTCCCGGCTTCAACACCAACGACATCAGTAATCGGGTCGCGAACGAAGATTATGTCGGACCAAATTATTTCGGCGCTGTCGGAATCCCCATTCTTACCGGACGTGGAATTGAAGCGCAGGATACCGGAACATCCACGCGTGTCGCCGTCGTCAACGAAGCCATGGTCAAGCACTTCCTTCATGGCCAAGACCCCATTGGACGGCAATTCACCATCGACGATCCAGATTGGAAAGATAAGCCGCTCACGATAGTTGGCGTGTCTCACGACGCCAAGGACCATGGCAGTGGCCTACGTGAGGAAGTCCAACCACGCTTCTACATGGCATTTCAGCAGATCCCGGATCCCCTTCAGATTGTGCTCGAGGCACAAGTTGCCGGATCGCCTTCTGACGCAGTGGCGAACGTGACAAGCCAGATCAAAGCCATCGATCCGACTCTGCCGATCTCATTCGTCAAGACGCTCGACAACCTGGTCGACAACAGTGCGGCCAACCAGATCGCTCTCGCCAAGCTTTCGGCTTTTTTCGCGGGATTGGCGTTGTTGCTCGCATGCATTGGCCTGTATGGCGTCTTGTCGTACACCGTGTCAGGACGCACACGCGAAATTGGAGTGCGAATGGCGCTTGGTGCGCGCCGCGTCGACGTAGTGCAGTTGGTTTTGCGCGAGGGCATGCTGCTTGTCGGGGTCGGCCTTGTAGTTGGAATCCCGCTGGCTCTGGCCAGCAGCCGGGTCCTGCACAGTTTCCTGTTCGGATTAAATAGTGCGGACCCACTTTCCCTGATAGGCGTGGTTCTATTGCTTGGAACGGTGGCAGCATTCGCTGGATTCATTCCGGCCCGCCGCGCCTCCCAAGTCGATCCCATGGTGGCGTTGAGATACGAATGAGCAGCTTCGGAGAGAAAATGAACGGACTACTGCAAGACATGCGGTACGCTTTGCGGCAGTTGCGGAAAAATCCTGGCTTCACGGTTGTTGCCGTGTTGACGCTCGCGCTCGGAATTGGCGCAAACACCGCGATCTTCAGTGTGATTGAAACTGTCTTGCTGCGTCCGCTACCGTTTGGCGCGCCTGACCGCCTGGTATGGCTCAATGGAAAATTCCCGCAAAGCGATGGAGCTGGGGTTTCTCCTCCTGATTTTCGAGACTACCGCGCCGACAATAAAACTTTTGAGCGGCTTGCAGCTATGGGATATATTGCGTTCCCGGCAAATCTCGCAGGGGACAAGCCCGAGCAAGTCCTTACTACCATCGTTTCCGCGAGCTTCTTCGACACTCTGGGAACCCGCCCACTGCTTGGCCGCGACTTTCTACCATCGGACGAGCAAGTAAACCTTCCGCAAGTAGCGATCCTTGGCTACGGACTCTGGCAGCGCGGTTTCGGTGGCGATCGCGACATTGTCGGGCGCAATGTAAGAATCGACAGCCAGAGCCTGACCATCGTTGGCGTGCTTCCCTCGGATTTCCCACTTCTCAGCGAAGCGCAAATGTGGCTGCCGACTCCGATGCTGAATCCGGGAATGAACATTCGTTTGGGGCACTCTCTCAAGGCGTTTGGACGTCTCAAGCAAGGAGTATCTCTTAACCAGTCCCAAGGTGATTTGGATTCGATTGCGCTGCGTCTGGCGCACGAGTATCCCCAAACGAACCAAGGTTGGTCGTTGCGTCAACGGCCCCTGAAGGAAGTTTTGATAGGGCCTGTGCGTCCGGCGCTTTTACTCATGTGGAGCGCCGTAGGAGTTTTACTTCTCATCGCTTGCGCAAACGTCGCGAATTTACTCTTGGCGAGATCCTTGTCCAGGCAAAAAGAGTTTGCTTTGCGGACAGCCCTCGGCGCAAGTCGCGGGCGCATGATTCGCCAGGCCTTGACGGAAAGCGTGATGCTCTCGTTGGCGGGAGGAGCACTTGGCGTAGTCGCCGCGGCATGGGGAGTTCATGCCGTGCACGCCTTCGGATCGTTGAATGTTCCGCGTCTTGTGGAGAGCCAAATCAATCCAGCAGTGCTGGCCTTCACCGTCGGCATTTCAATTATGACGGGCATTGCGTTCGGATTATTTCCTGCCTTGCAGATCTCCGGACGGCAATTTACCCAAGGCCTCAAAGAGTCCGGCCGGACTTCGTCGCCAAGAGCGCACAAACGGCTGAGCAGCGCCCTGGTCGTCGGAGAAATCGCGATGTCCCTCACGCTGCTGGTAGGTGCGGGACTGCTGCTCAGGAGTTTCTGGCGGCTTATTCATGTGAACCCGGGCTTCCAAACAGAGCACGTCATAACCGCCCGTCTGAGTCTGAATCAGCCAGCCTACGGAGCGTATGGCGATCCAACGCGGCGGGCAAGATTCTGGCAGCAACTGGAAGAGAAAATTGAGTCTCTCCCTGGAGTCGAGGCAGTCGGAGCCACCTCAGAGTTGCCGCTTACTGGGGAGCACAGCGATAACCCGTTCCATATCCCGGGCCGCAGCTACGGGCCCAGCGAGTTCGACGATGCCGAATTCCGACAAGTTACAACGGGCTATCTGTCTTCCATGCACATTCCTCTCTTCGCGGGCCGAGGGTTTGATGAGCACGACAATGCGGAGTCAGAGGGAGTGATTCTGGTGAATCAGGCGTTTGCGAAACGTTTCTTCCATAAGGAAAACGTGCTTGGCAAGCGTTTGCAGCTCATGGGGGATCCGAAGGCGACGCGCGAAATCGTGGGCATCGTCGGGAACATCAACCATAGCGCGCTGAGCGACCCGCAGCAGCCTGAGATGTTTGTTCCATACGCGCAGTATTCACCGCCGACAATGGATGTTGTGGTGCGCGCCGCAGCTAACCCCGCGAACCTCGCCGCCGCGTTGCAAGCGCAGGTGAGCTCAATCGACAAAGACGAGACACTTTCCGCAGTAAGGTCCATGGATGATGTTGTAGACGCATCAGTCTCTCAACCACGATTCTCGTCGCAACTGATCGCCATTTTCGCCGCCCTCGCACTTCTGCTGGCCGCCGTTGGTCTCTACGGCCTAATGGCTTATTCCGTCACGCAGCGAACAAATGAAATCGGAATTCGCATGGCTTTGGGCGCGTCCCGCCAGAACATTATGAAACTGGTGCTTAGGCAAGGTTCGTTGTTGGCTCTGGGAGGAATCGGTCTCGGACTGATCGCTTCATTGCTGGTGACCCGCGTCCTTTCAAGCCTGCTGTTTGCAGTAAGCCCTCGCGATCCGCAGACATTTTTTGCAGTTGGATTAGTTCTTGCGGGAGTGGCCCTTATTGCGAGCTATGTTCCCGCACACCGCGCCACGAAGGTCGATCCCATGGTGGCGCTGCGGTACGAGTGAGGAGACTGCAATGAACCGGCTGCTTCAAGACCTTCGCTACGGGCTCCGACAACTTCGCAGAAGTCCAGGATTCACAGCCGTCGCGGTTATCACGCTGGCGCTTGGCATTGGGTCCACGACTGCGATTTTTAGTGTGGTTTATAGCGTCCTGTTGCGACCGCTGTCCTACGAAAAGCCGAACCAGATTGTCCGGCTCTGGGAATTGAATGGGCTGGGCCAGCAAGTGAATTTTACCGATCCGAATTTTGAGGACATCCGTTCGCAAAATCACTCGTTGCAAGGTCTCGCGGAATTTAGAAGTGTTTTGGAGTCGGTTTCGGGTAGCCCTGAAGCAACGCGCACAATGGTCGCCGCTATCTCCCGCGACTTCTTTTCGATCATGCGTGTCAATCCGGTCCTCGGACGCGGCTTTGCGCCGGAGGATCAGCGTTTCGGCGCGGCCCCGGTTGCTTTCGTCAGTTATGAATATTGGCGGCAGCACTTGGACGCTGCGGCTGACCTCTCCGCAATTAAGCTCACAATCGAGAATCATGCGGTTGCAGTCATTGGCGTTCTCCCGCGAGGCTTCAGATTTCCGGATGAATCGGAAATATGGCTGCCGCGAGAATTGTACGAGCGTCTGCCGAGCCGCACTGCTCACAATTGGCAAGTAGTAGGCCGATTGCGAGACGGTATCCCGATAGAAAAGGGAAATGCCGAACTGGCTGCAATTGCTCGCCAGATCAAACAACAGCATGGGCAAGACGTGGACATGACCGATGTGGCAATTGTGCGGTTGCAGGATGCGATGACCGGTAACATGCGTCCGGCGTTGATGGTTTTGTTAGCCGCTGTTGGCTTGTTGCTTTTGATCGCATGCGCGAACGTGACCAATCTATCGCTCGCCAAAGCGCTCGCTCGAGAACGAGAGTTGGCGATCCGCGCGGCGCTTGGAGCATCTCGTGGGCGATTGGTAGTGCAATTTCTCGTCGAAGCGTTATTACTCTCGTTAGCGGGTGGGGCGGTTGGTGTGCTTGCAGCGCGCTGGGGAGTGGTTGGGCTGGTCCGCCTCGCTCCTCCAGAGTTGGCGAACGCCGGTGACGTTTCCATCCACGTACCGGCATTACTTTTTGCCCTGGGAATTTCTGTGGTCCTCGCAGTTGCGCTAGGAAGTTTCAGTGCTTTTCGCGCAACTTCGAGCGACGTTCGTCCGGCCCTCGTCGAGTATGGCGGCTCAAAGAGCGGCGCTCCGCGCAGTCAACGGCTGGGCCGCGCGATAGTCTCCGGACAGTTGGCGATTACGCTGCTACTACTCACTGGGGCCGGCTTGCTCGGTCGCAGTCTGCTGCGCGTGCTCTCAATTGATCCCGGCTTCCAGACTGAGCATGTAGTGACGATGGACCTCGCACTGTCTTTCGCTGACAAAGAAGCAGATAAAGTCCGCCGCGTGCAGTTCTTGAACGAACTGTTTACGAAAATGAGCGCAATCCCTGGCGTCACAAAAGTAGGCGGCACCGGAAGGTTGCCATTCACCCCGCCGCTTTCAGATGGAACGTACGTCATTATGGCCCCCGGAGATCAGCCTCCGGCCGCGATGGAGGAATTGGAGAAATGGTCCCATAATGCGGGACGAACGGGCTACGCGAATTATCGTCCTGTAAGCGAGGGATATTTCTCTACGCTTGAAATCCCGCTCCTGCGAGGGCGTTTGTTTGACGATCATGATTCGATGGACGCGCCCCATGTCGTCGTTATCAGCCAATCGCTTGCGCGCGAAAAGTGGCCTGATCAGGATCCTATTGGCCAGGCGATTGAATTCGGCAATATGGATGGCGACCTGCGGCCGTTGACGATCGTTGGAGTCGTCGGCGACGTAAGGGAAGATAGTTTGGAGAAGCCGCCTGGCCCGACCATCTACGTGAATTACCGCCAACGGCCCCAAGCCACTTATCACTTCACCATTTTGATGCGTACGGGCGGTGATCCCTCAACGGTAATCTCATCCGCCCGCACGATTGTCCGCGAGATCGATCCCACTGTGCCGCCGACGTTTAGCACCTTCACTCAGGTCTTGGCATCGTCACTCAAATCGAGGCGATTCAATTTGCTGCTCGTTGGCGCCTTCGGAAGCGCGGCGTTGCTGCTGGCGGTGGTAGGCCTCTACGGCGTGATGGCCTATGCAGTAACGCGCCGCACGAGTGAATTCGGCATCCGGATGGCATTGGGCGCATCTTCGGGCAACATTCGAGGCATCGTGCTGAAACAGGGACTCATGGTCGCGATGACAGGCGTTGTTATCGGAATTGTGGGCGCGTTAGCCCTGACCCGCGTCTTGCGTTCGTTTTTATTTGGATTGAGTACGACTGATCCGGCCACGTTTGCCGCCGTTGCTGCGCTGCTCATTTTTGTGGCGCTGCTCGCGTGCTACATCCCGGCGCGCCGCGCCACTAAGGTCGATCCCATGGTGGCGCTGCGGTACGAATAGGAGATTGAGATGAACCGCCTGCTTCAAGATCTTCGCTACGGGCTCCGAGTGTTGCGAAAAAGCCCCGGCTTCACTTCTGTAGCGGTACTGACTCTCGCGCTCGGCATTGGCGCAAACACTGCGATCTTCAGTGTCGTAGATGGAATTCTGCTTCAGCCTTTGCCGTATGCCCATTCGGAACAATTGGTAAGCGTGAACGGTACATATCCCAAGGGTGCGTTGGTCGCAATGCGCGAGCAAGTGAAAACGATGGATGTCGGTGCTTATGCCGAGGGCCACGACTTCAATTTGACTGGAAATGGCGAGCCGGTTCGGCTGACCGGCACGATGGTGTCGGCTGAACTACTTTCAATCCTCGGGGTACGCCCGGAGCTTGGAAGGACGTTCTATCCCGGCGAGGACAATGCAGGTCAGGATAGCTATGTCGTTCTAAGCCACGACCTCTGGCAGCAGCGTTTTGGAAGCGATCCCACAATCATTGGCCGCTCGGTCCAACTGGAAGGTCTCAGCCGCCAAGTTGTCGGAGTGATGCCGGCCGACTTTCGTTTCCCCTCCGCGAAAACGCAAGTCTGGATTCCTTTTCATAACGATCCGCGAAACGTTGGCGAGTATTGGGCGGGTGATTTCATGCCAGTGATCGGGAGGTTGCGTGCTGGATCAACTCTACAAAAGGCGACCGCCGACATTCGAATATTTCAGTCCCGCGTGGGAACGCTGTTTCCGTGGCCAATGCCTGCAAGCTGGAACGCTGATGTCAGCGCGGTCCATTTGCAGAGCGGCATGGTTGCCGACGTAAGTTCGCGTCTGCTCATGCTGCTGGGGGCCGTATTGCTCATTCTTTTGATTGCGTGCGCAAATGTCGCTAATCTGACGCTCTCGCGCGCTGCGACACGCGAAAAAGAAATTGCCATTCGCTCCGCTCTGGGTGCGATACGGCAACGGATTGCGCGACAGCTTCTCACGGAGAGTGTTCTGCTTGCGTCCTTGGGTGGCATGTTTGGATTAGTTTTTGCAACCATCGGGCTTCGCTTGCTGAAAGGCGCACTGCCTGCGGATACACCACGGCTGGCAGAAGTGCATATGGATTGGCGAGTTCTTGCTTTTACTGCAGGCCTCACCATTCTTACGGGTTTTATTTTCGGCTTAGTCCCGGCCCTGCAATCGTCGCGCACCGCTCTTGCGGATTTACTTAACTCCGCCGGGCGCGGTGCGTCAATTTCTGTGTCGCAGCGCTTGCGCAGTTCGCTGGCGGTTGCCGAAGTTGGGTTTGCGGTATTGCTCGTAATCGCTGCGGGACTCTTGATCCGCAGCTTCTGGGCTTTGTCCCACGTCGATCCGGGCTTTCGATCCGAACAGGTTGTGACCGCGCGCATTACTCCCAACGAATCATTCTGTAGCGACTCCCAGCGATGTTTGACTTTCTATCGCAGCGTCGTCGACCAGGTTAAGTCTTCTTCAGGAGTCCGTGGCGCGGCGTTGGTAAACACGCTCCCGTTGGGCGGCAGAGTAAGTAAGCGCTCGCTGGAAATTGAAGGATTCACGGGTTCCGCCGAACAAGTCTTGCCTCTTTTCTGGCTCGATGTAGTAACTCCTGAATATTTTCGCGTGATGGGTATTCCGCTTTTATCTGGTAGATGGTTCACCGACGCCGACGAATCTGGAAATGCAGCAGTAGCAGTGATGACGGCTTCATCAGCGCACCGATTCTGGCCCGGCAAAAATGCCGTTGGACAACACATCCGATTCGCAAGAGATACCGAATGGCGCACCGTCGTTGGTGTGATTGCCGACGTTCGCGCCTACGATCTGCAAAAGAATGCTCCCGACTGGATCAACGGCACGCTATATGTGCCCTACAACCCCAAGGCGACCTTGGAAGCAGGCGGAGTGCCCGCGGAAATGACCATTGCGGTCCGCACCACGTTAGACGAAACGCAAACCGGCGCGACGCTTCGCCGAATCGTTACTGGCCTGAATCAGGAAGTGCCAGTCAGTGAAGTGAAAACCATGACTGCGGTTGTTTCGGACGCAGTGTCCACGCCGGCCTCCACCACTTCCCTGTTTGTAACCTTTGCCGGCCTTGCACTGGTGCTGGCGATCGTCGGCATCTACGGTGTTCTCTCTTTTCTGGTCGCGAAGCGGACGCGCGAAATTGGGATCCGCATCGCGCTCGGCGCTCAAAAAAGAGACGTTCTGTGGTTGGTTATGAAGGAGGGCGCAAAATTCTCATTCGCCGGGATCGCGCTCGGCCTGGCGGGGGCCTTCATCGCTTCTCGTTTGCTGTCGAGCGAGCTGTTTGGAATAACTCCCATGGACCCGCTTACATATATAGGAGTGGCTGGCGTCATGACCGTTGTCACGCTGCTGGCCTGTTATATCCCAACCCGCCGCGCGATGCGAGTCGATCCGTTGGTTGCGCTGCGGTACGAGTAGGAGGGAATGAAATGAACGGCCTGCTTCAGGATCTTCGATACGCGATTCGCCAAATCGGAAAATCGCCGGGATTTACTGTCACGGCTCTCCTCTCGCTTACTCTGGGGATCGGCGCCACCACCGCAATCTTCAGCGTTGTGTACGGCGTGCTGCTCGACCCTTATCCGTACAAGGACGCAGACCGCATGGTCCACGTGGAATTACGCGACAAGAGCGACCGGGGACCTCTGCTCTTCGTCAACGGGCAGGAGTACCAGGAACTTCGCCGGTCATCTTCCATAGACGACGTGTTCTTACAGAACCAGCGGCCCGAAACCCTTACCGGTGCTCAGTTCCCGATCTCCGTTTTGGTCGGCCAGTATTCACCCAATCTGTTTTCATACATGGGCGTGCCTCCAGCATTGGGGCGCTCATTCACGACGGCCGATGCGCCCCAGGGCAAAGCTTCTCCCGTGGCTGTCTTGAGTTACCTGTTCTGGCAGCGCCAGTTCGCTCAAAACCGTGGGGTGATCGGGCAAACGATTGAACTCGACCACAATCTCTATACCGTTATTGGAGTGGCGCCGCCGCGCTTCACTTGGGGCGATTCGGACGTGTATGTGCCCGCGATGCCGACCGCCGATCCGCATGACTACTGGATGTCCTTCATCAAGCTGAAGCCCGGCACGAAACATGCAGCCGTCGCAGCCGAACTGCAGGTCCTCGTGGATCGCTTCGTGAAAGATGATCCCAGAGATTTTCGACGCGATCGAAAGATTGCAATCGTCACACTGAACGAAGAAGTGCTGGGCCGCTTTTCCGGGACACTGGTGCTCCTTTTCGCTGCAGTGATTGCGCTGTTAGTAATCGGTTGCGCAAACGTTTCTATTCTGCTGCTGGCAAGGGGAATCGCGCGGCAGCACGAACTCGCCGTCCGAGCTTCCATCGGAGCCAGCCGCGGGCGCCTGATCCGCCAATTGCTTACTGAGGCAGTCCTGCTCTCGCTTGCGGGGGCGGCACTTGGGGTCTTGGCAGCTTACAGCGGGGTGGGGAAACTCTCTTCCATGCTCCCGCTATTTTCATTTCCGCACGAAGNATCGATTCGGGTAAATGTCGCCGTCCTCGCATTTAGCACAATGGTCGGCGTGATCACCGGCATACTCTTTGGGGTTTCGCCAGCCTGGCAGCTTTCACGTCCCCCGATCAGTGAATTGATCCAGGCAAACAGCACGAAGCTCACTGGAGACACGCGTAGCCGCAACACGCACCGGCTTCTGATCGCCGGGCAAGTGGCTCTTACGCTGCTGCTGATGGCTGGTGCCGGCGCCGCAATAAAGGCTTTTGTCGCCCTGACTCACACGCCTTTGGGCTTTGAGCCCGATCATATCTTTTCTTTGAACGTTGCATTGCCAAAGGGAGCGTATCCGACGTGGCAGGCGCGATTGAACGCAAACGAAACTGTTCGTCAGGCCATCGCCGAAGTGCCCGGTGTGGAGAGTGCCAGCGTTTCAACCTCATGGTTTCCACCGTTCGGGGGATTCGATGCCAAGATCGAGATCCGAAGCAAGCCATCGCTGACCGGCGCCGACGCAGTCATGGCCCTGGTGAGCCCGTACGAGTTTGCGACCCTCCGCATTCCACTATTAACGGGCCGAATCTTCAATGACGCGGAGGTCGGTCGCGCAGCTCATCTCGCGTTAGTCAACCAAGCGTTCGTGAAACAGTTTCTTCCCGATGGAAATCCGATTGGGCAGACCGTTCGCAGCTCCATGCTCAAAATCGAGCGACCCGACCTGCTGCTTTCTCAGGCTCCAGATGAGTGGCTGGAGGTGATTGGAGTGGTAGGGGACGCGCGCAATGATGGGCTCGATCGTCCGACGAAGCCCGCCGTCTTTCTACCCTACAGCTTCGTTCTTCCGCCGGACGAATCACTGTTTGTGCGCTCCTCGGGCAATCCTGATGTGGCAATAGAGTCGGTGAAGCGGCGGCTGCGCGAACTGAACCCCGAGATGGTGGTTGGCAACGCTCACACCTTAATATGGGCGCTGGACAATCAAGGATGGGGACAAGGACGTTTCATCGCCACACTCTTCTCACTGTTCGGCATTCTTGCCCTGGCTCTGGCGGCGACTGGACTTTATAGCGTAGTCTCATTTGCCGTCACGCAGCGCACCCAGGAGGTCGGCA
>JGI12635J15846_10005831_pt1 | contig 10616 bp, 11 predicted proteins | sample BlaSpr_A8_OM2_M2_FD_15846 | JGI IMG/M metagenome (IMG submission 15846) | reverse complement strand
AGGCCAACAGCGGCACGCTGCCGTACTACCGCGCCCTGCAGGAGGCGGCGCGCGCGGCGGGCACTCATTATCTATACGAAGCCACCGTGGGCGCCGGCCTGCCGGTCATCCAAACGCTGCGCGATCTGCGCCAAACGGGCGATGAGATCACGCGCATCGAAGGTATTTTCTCCGGGACGCTGGCGTATCTGTTCAATCTGTTCGACGGCCGCGAGTCTTTCTCATCGATCGTGCGCGCCGCCAAGGCCAAGGGATACACCGAGCCCGATCCTCGCGATGACCTGTCGGGAATGGACGTGGCCCGCAAGCTCATCATCCTGGGCCGCGAAATGGGGCTGACCTTGGAGATGGCGGATGTGCGGGTGGAAGGGTTGGTGCCGGCGGCACTCGAAAAGTGCAGCGTCGAGGAGTTCATGGCTCGCCTTCCGGAATTCGATGTCTCGATGGCGGAGACGCTCAAGGATGCGCGGGGGAAAAATCAAGTTCTACGCTATGTCGGCCGGGTCGATGAGGACGGCAAGGCGACCGTGGGATTGATGCGTCTGGACGCCAAACACGCGTTCGCCAACATTGCGCTGACCGACAATGTCGTGCGCTTCGCGACGCGCCGGTATTGCGACAATCCATTGATCGTGCAGGGTCCCGGCGCCGGACCCGAGGTCACGGCGGGCGGTGTCTTCTCGGATCTCTTGCGCTTGTCCGCCTATCTGGGAGCTCATCTGTAATGCTTACCGACGTCACCGCTTTCGCGCCGGCCACCGTTGCCAACGTCGGAATCGGCTTCGATATATTGGGACACACGGTGGAGGCGGTCGGCGACCGAGTGCGGCTGCGGCGGATCGATGAGCCCGTGGTGCGCATCCGCTCGATCACGGGAATCGCCGGCGATTTGCCGGCGGAGCCGGCGCACAACACCGCGGGCCGCGCGGTCCAGGCCCTGCACGCGGCGCTTGCGCTCAATTTCGGCTTTGAAATGGAAATCGAGAAAGGCATCCCGCTCGGTTCGGGTTTGGGCGGATCGGCGGCCTCCGCGGTGGCCGCGGTAGTGGCCGCGAATGCGCTGCTGGAGGCGCCGGTGCCGCGGCTGCAGCTGCTCAAGTTCGCCATGGAGGGCGAAATCGTCGCCAGCGGATCCGCGCACATCGACAATATCGCACCCTGCCTGTTCGGCGGGCTGACGCTCACCGTCGGCATCGATCATCCGCGGGTGAAGCAGATTCCGGTGCCTCCCTCGTTGCGCTGCGTCCTCGCGCATCCGCACATGTATCTCGGCACCCGCGAGGCGCGCGCCATCCTCAAGGCCGATATCACCCGTTCGGATTTCGTGTGGGCCAGCGCCAATCTGGCCGGATTCATCAGCGGCTGCTATTCGAACGATCTGGACATGATTCGCGACTCCTTCAACGATGTGATCATCGAACCGCAGCGCCATTCCTTGATTCCCGGGTTCAAGGACGTGCAGCGCGGCGCCATGTCGGCCGGTGCGCTCGGCTGTTCNATCTCCGGGGCCGGTCCCACCGTTTTCGCGTGGGCCGAGATTCAATATGCCGAGGCCGTGCGCGGCGCCATGGTGGCCGCNTTCGCCGCCCATGGCTTGCAGTCGGACCACTGGATTTCCGGCATGGAGAGTTACGGGGCTCGAGTGGTGAAGGCCTNATGGCGGAATTGAGATTCGTAAGCTCGCGCGGCGCCGCGCCGGCCGTCAGCTTGAGCGACGCCATCGCGAGAGGGTTGGCGCCCGACGGCGGCTTGTACATCCCGACACGTCTGCCGGCTTTGGATGCGTCCGGCTTCGCCGGGATGTCGGGATTGCCGCGGATCGCGCGCGCGGCGCTCTCGAGTTTCTTCGCGGGCGACCGCTTGCAGCCCATGCTCGGNGAAATTGCCGACGCGGCGCTCGATTTGCCNGCCCCGACGACCGCGGTCGTGGGGTGCCCCGACCCGCTATTTGCGCTCGAGCTCTTTCACGGGCCGACCGCGGCGTTCAAGGACTTCGGCGCGCGCTTCTTGGCCGAGAGTCTGCAGCGTCTTGAGACCCAGGCACCTAAGCCCCTGACCATCTTGGTGGCGACGTCGGGCGACACCGGAGGCGCGGTGGCGGCGGCTTTCCACCGCCGCCCATGGGTGCGTGTGGTGATCCTGTACCCCGCGGGTCTCGTGAGTCCGCGACAGGANCAGCAGCTGNNTTGTTGGGGGGANAATGTCGCATCACTGCGGATAGCGGGCACATTCGACGATTGCCAGCGATTGGTGAAAGAGGCTTTTGGCGATGCGCGCNTGAGGCAGAGGCACCGCTTCAGTTCCGCGAACAGCATCAATATCGGCCGGTTGCTGCCGCAAATGGTCTACTACGCCGCATCCAGTCTCGACGTTGAACGGCAGAGCGGCGCCAGGGCCTCGTACGTCATTCCGGCCGGTAACCTCGGCAATGCCTTCGCCGCCGTGTGGGCGCGGGCGCTCGGGTTCCCCATCGCGCGCATTGTCCTCGCGCACAACATCAACCGCACCGTCCCTGATTTCTTGCAAACCGGAGTCTGGCGGCCGCGCCCCAGCATCCCGACGCTGGCTTCGGCCATGGATGTCGGGAACCCCAGCAATATGGAGCGCATGCGGGCGCTGTATCCGACATGGAACGAAATGCGCGAACAATTGAGCGCGGACAGCGTCGATGACGCTACAATCCGAACTCGTATCGGAGAAGATTTCATGCGCTATGGACGCGAATGGTGCCCGCACACCGCGACTGCAGCGGAAGTCTACAGCCGCCTCCGCGCAGCGGAGCGCCGCGACCACCCTTGGGTACTCGTGGCCACGGCGCACCCCGCGAAATTCAACGAAATCGTGGAGCCCATCATCGGCAAAGCGGTGACGGTTCCCGAAAGCCTCGATCGGCTGCTGCGTTTGCCGCAGCACGCCGTGGACCTGCCGCCGACGCTCGAGGCTCTGGCCGCAGCGCTCGAATGACCGACATTGGTAATACAGACCCGGAATGGATTGGGATAGGTTTGATCCTTGTGCTGCTGCTGGGCGGCGGCTACTGGGGTCTGCGTGCGTTGCAGCGCCGGTCGCGGCGCAGGTCCCTGCTCAGGCGCCTGGAGCGGGTCGCGTTCGAGGCGGCGCACCAAGTTCTCGTACCCGACGGTATGGGCGGGTTCATCCATATTGACCATTTGCTGCTCACGCCGCGCGGCGTATTGGTGTTGGATACACGCCGCATTCCCGGGCTGATCTTCGGCGGCGACCAGATGAGCGATTGGACCGTCATGGGCCGGGGTCACCGCTACACCTTCGACAACCCGCAGCCGGCGCTGTACGACCGGATCGCGGCGGTGAAAGCGCTGGTGGGCGATATGCCGGTCGAGGGACGTCTGGTGTTTTCGAACGCCGGTAAATTCACCAAGGGGATTCCGAAATGGGTGCTGATGCTGGACGGCATCGAAGTGGAATTTCCCGTCGTCGATCGCAGCTTGAAGTCATCGCCGGATTTCGCCGGATTCGTGCAGGAGTGGAGCCAGCTGCTCCCGCAACTGCGGCCGAGCCCGCACCTATTCACCAGCCTGTAGGCCGGCGGCGGCCGCGTCGAGTCCGAAGAATCGGATCGCGTTGCGCGTCGTCGATGCCGCAAGGGCCTCGAGGGACTCGCCGCGCAAGTGCGCGACGGCGCCCGCAATATGCGGCAGATAGCAGGGCTCGTTGCGCCGCGACTTGGGGTGGGGCTTAAGATCTCGCGGCAGCAGATACGGCGCATCCGTTTCCAGCATCAGCCGGCCGGCCGGAATGTGGGGCACCGCCTCGCGCAGGCTCTGACCGCGGCGCTCGTCGCTCACCCAGCCGGTGACGCCGATACTAAGATCGAGCGCGAGATAATCCTCCAATTCCGAGCGGCCTCCGGTAAAGCAGTGCGCGACGCCGCCCGTGAGGCTGCCGCGAAAATCCTTGAGGATGGCCACAAAGTCGGCGTGCGCGTCGCGTTGATGGAGGAACACCGGTTTGCGCGCCGCAACGGCGATTTGCAGCTGTGCCGCAAAGGCCGCGCGCTGCGCCTCGGGGGGCGAGAGATTGCGGCAATAGTCCAGGCCGCATTCGCCGACGGCAACCACCTGGGGCAGCGACAGGAGGTCGCACAACTCGGCGCGCCGCGACGCATCGAAGCTCTGTGCATGATGGGGGTGCACGCCGGCCGTGCTCGAGAGGTGTGCCGGGTGTGCCGCCGCCAGCGCCGCCGCTCGGCCTGAGCTTGCCATGTCCGCGCCGGTAACCACCTGGCGCCCGACGCCGGCCGAGAGCGCGCGCGCCATCACGTCGTCACGATCCCGTGCAAAGCTGTCGTGGGTGAGATTCGACCCAATATCGATTAGTGATATCTTCATACCGTCATTGTAGGGGGAGTTTCGTCAGATGCTGATCGTCAGAAATCTCGCGGCATCGTCGCTGCTGCTGCTGGCGACGGCGACGCCCGCGCAGCAAGGCGGTGATCTGCAGGCACAGATCCTCTATGCGTATCAGAGCGAGGATACCAATGGCCTGGCGAATTTGATTCAGGATTTGACCACGCAGGCGGCGGCGGACGCGGGCGACGCGTCGCTCAAGTATCACTTGGCGCACGCACAGTACCGCCGCGGCTTGCTCGCCGCCGGCGGCGGCGCCGGTGCGCAGGCCGATTCCGCATTTTCGGACTGCATCGATGAGCTCAAGCCCTTGCTGTCGCAAGATGTCAAATCGGTGGAGGCCCTGATCCTGCAGTCCGCTTGCTACGCCGGCCTCGCGAACCAGAGAAAGCTCGAGTCGGTCCTGCTGCGAGCGCGGTCGGACGAGCGGCTCAAAGCCGCCCTCAAGCTCGCGCCTCGCAATCCGCGCGCAGTGTTTCTGTCGGGCATGCAGAGCCTGGCCCGTGCGAAGCCCGGCTCCGATGAGCAGCGGCGCGGCTTCGCGCAGCTTGAGCTCGCCGCGCAATTGTTCGACGCGTCTTCGGCCACGAATGTCGACACGCCCGGCTGGGGGCACGCCGAGGCGTACTTGGCTCTCGGATGGGAGCTTAAGTCGCGCGGCGATCAGGTGGGCGCACGCAACTGGATTGAAAAATCCCTGATCGCCGCACCCGACTATAAGGCGGCGCAGCGGCGGCTGGCGCAATTGGTGCGGCACTGAGCGCAGGCTCGGCCGGCTCCCGCCCCAACCTGGTATCATTCGGTGCGATGAACGCACAAGGTANTCAGCTATCGCTGTTCGAGACCCGCGGCGCCGGCGACCCGTTCGCCGTCCGGGTGAGTGAGCGTGCGCGNCGGCTGACGGCACGCGTGCACATCGGCGGCCGCGTGGAAATCGTGGTCCCCGTAGGCGTGAAGGCTCACACGGTACGCGATTTCGTNCAGCGATTCATGCCGTGGATCGATCGCAAAGTGGCCGCCATGCAGTGTTTCGAGGCGCACCGCGAGCCCGTGCCGGGNACCATCGAGTTTGCCTTCACGGGCGAGAAATTCGCGGTCGAATGGCGCAGGCTCCCGCCGCGCGGCCTCGAGCAGACGGCAGGCCGCATTGCGCTGCAGGCCGCGGATGAACGCGGCGCGCGGCAGCAGCTCCAGAAATGGCTCAAGCGGGCGGCCTACGAGCGCTTGGCGCCGCTGCTGCTGCAGCTGGCGGATGAACTGAAATGTCCCGTCGCGCGCGTGTCGATCAGATCGCAGCGGACGCGCTGGGGCAGCTGCTCGACACGCGGCACCGTGAGCTTGAATTGTTCCCTGCTTTTCTTAAAATCGGAGGTCGTGCGCTATTTGTTCGTCCATGAGCTCGCGCATACCCGGCACATGAATCATTCCGCCAATTTTTGGCGCCTGGTGGAGAAAATCGAGCCGGACTACCGGCGCCTGGACCGCGACTTGCTCGCCGGGTGGCGCACGGTGCCCGGCTGGGTCTTCAAGAATTGACCGTGCGCGAAATCACGCCGCAGCCCAAGCCGTTCGTCGATTTGAGCGACGAGGAAGTGCATTGGGACTTGAGCGAATCCTTAAGTTATTCGCAGTACCTCAATCTCGACAAGCTGCTCGACGCGCAGCATCCGCTGTCCTATCAGCACGACGAGATGCTGTTCATCATCATTCATCAGGTCTCCGAGTTGTGGATGAAATTGTGCCTGCATGAGCTCGGCGCGACCGTGGATTGCGTGCGCCGCGATGACCTGGGCCCGACCTTCAAGATGCTGGCGCGCGTGTCGACGATCCAACAGCAATTGCTCCATTCCTGGGACGTGCTTGCCACGATCACGCCGTACGATTATTCGGCTTTCCGCAACAGCTTGGGGAAATCCTCGGGATTTCAGTCGCCGCAGTATCGAATGCTGGAATTCCTCATCGGCAACAAGAACGCCGATACCATCAAGGTTTTCCGCGGCGATCCGCCGACCTACGAATTGCTTGAGCGCGCGTTGGCCGCGCCCAGCCTGTACGACGAGGTGCTGCGCCTGCTGAGCCGGCGCGGGCTCGACGTGCCGCCGGAAGCGATCGACCGCGATTTCACGCTGCCCTACCAGGCCAGCAAGCAGGTGGCGGCGGCCTGGCTCAGCGTCTACCACAATTCCGTCAAGGAATGGGATTTGTACGAGCTGGCGGAGCGTTTGGTGGACTTGGATTACAAGTTCCAGCTGTGGCGATTTGCCCACGTCAAAACCGTGGAGCGCATCATCGGCAACAAGCGCGGCACCGGCGGCACGGGCGGCGTGTCCTATCTGACGAAAGCGCTGGAACTCAAGTTCTTCCCCGAGCTTTGGACCATCAGAACGTCGATGTAGGCCGCAGTGGCGAATATTCAAGATCAACTGCAGAACGTCAACGTCGCGTCGAGCGACCTCTTGGCGACACCCGAAGAGGTCAAACGGAGCCTGCCCCTGACCTCGCGCGCGGCGGAGACGGTGTTCAAATCGCGCCAGGCCGTGCGTGCAATACTTGAGCGCCGCGACCCGCGCCTGTTCGTGGTGGTTGGGCCCTGCTCGATCCACGACGTGGTTGCGGCCCGCGAATATGCCGCCCGGCTCAAGGACCTGTCCGTACAGGTGGAATCCACGCTGTTGCTGATCATGCGCGTGTATTTCGAGAAGCCCCGCACCACCGTGGGTTGGAAGGGATTGATCAACGATCCGGACTTGGATGATTCCTTTCACATTGAGAAAGGCATTCTCATGGCGCGCGAGCTGCTGCTCTACGTCGCCGAGCTGGGATTGCCGGCCGGCACCGAAGCCCTCGACCCGATCATGCCGCAATACCTGTCCGAGCTCATCACCTGGACGGCCATCGGCGCGCGCACCACCGAGTCGCAGACGCACCGGGAAATGGCGAGCGGTCTATCGACGCCGGTCGGTTTCAAGAACGGCACCGACGGCGCGCTGGCTACCTCGATCAACGCCTTGAAGTCGGTGCGGCACCCGCATCATTTTCTCGGCATTACTCAACAGGGACAGTCGGCGGTGTTTCGCACGCGCGGCAACGCGCATGCTCATCTCGTGCTGCGCGGCGGCGGCGGCCGGGTGAATTACGACGCGGTGAGCATCGCGTTGGCGGAACGCGAGCTGGCGGCGGCCGAACTGCCTGCGACCATCGTCGTCGACTGCAGCCACGGCAACTCCAACAAGGATCCCAGCATGCAGCCGCAGGTGGCCGAAAATTGCATCGCGCAAATAACCAACGGCAACCGCTCGATTGTCGGGCTCATGCTCGAGAGTCATTTGAAAGCGGGGAACCAGTCCATCCCGAAGGACTTGACCAAGCTTGAATACGGCATGTCGATCACCGACCCGTGCATCGACTGGCAAAGCACCGAGACCCTGCTGCTCAAGATGCATCAGTCCTTGCAAGGCGTGCAACGCTGACGCGCGCCAGCGCGTGGCGGTGCTTCCACAGGCGATACCCGAGCAGAAGCGTGAGTCCGCAGACGTACAAGAGCGGTTCGCGAATGTCCTTTTTCACCCCCCACCAGAAGTGCCACACGCCTAAGCTGGCGACCACGTAGATCAGGCGATGAACTTGAATCCAGCGCCTGCCCAGCCGGCGCTGCGACTTGGCGGTGGAGGTGACCGCCAAGGGAATCAACAACAGCAATCCGAGCATGCCAATCGTGATGTAGGGCCGTTTGACGATGTCCTGCCACAGGGCGCCAAGTTTGCCGCTCTGATCGAGCAGCAGGTACACCGAGAAATGCAGCAGCACGTAGAAGAACGCGAACAGGCCGAACATGCGCCGAAACCGCAGCCAGAACACGGAATGCGTCAAGTCCTTGAGCGGCGTCATGCACAGGGTGATCATCAGGAAGTTGAGGGTCCATCGGCCGCAGGTGTGCAGCATGACTTTGACGGGGTCTGCGCCGAGAGAGATGCCGCCGACGTGCGTCACACCGGTGGCATTCAGCGCCCCTATACTCAAGTGCAGGGCAGGGAGGAGACACGCCACAAACACGATAGGCTTCAGCACCCAGCGTATCTGCCACATCAGAAATATTTCCGCAGATCCATTCCGGAGTAGAGAGAGGCTACTTGCGCGGCGTAGCCGTTGAAGGGAAGCGTGGCCTGTCTCGGCCCGAACGCACTCGCGCCGATGTGACGCTCGGTTGCCTGGCTCCATCGCGGATGATCGACGGCCGGATTGACGTTGGCAAAGAAGCCGTACTCGTTGGAGGCCGAACCCGCCCAAGTCGTCCGCGGTGCGCGTTCGGTGAATCGGATGCTGACGATGGCCTTGATGCCCTTGAAGCCGTATTTCCAAGGAATGATCAGCCGCAGCGGCGCGCCGTTCTGATTCGGCAACACCTTGCCGTACAGCCCGACCGCCATGAGGGTGAGGGGATGCATGGCCTCGTCCATGCGCAGTCCCTCGACGTAGGGCCACTCGAGCACGGAAGCACGCTGACCGGGCATCTGTTTCGGATCGTATAAGGTCTTGAACTCGACAAATTTCGCCTTGGACGTGGGCTTGAAGCGCTTCAGCAAATCGCCCAAGGGGAAGCCGACCCAGGGCACCACCATCGACCAGGCTTCCACGCAGCGCAGCCGATAGACACGCTCTTCCAAGGGATGCGGTTGGAGGATGTCCTCCAGGGTGAAGGTTCCGGTCACCTCGGCCTCGCCGCCGATGGTGAGGCTCCACGGCCGCGCACGAAATTTCTGCGAGTATTCCGACGGATCGGATTTGTCGGTGCCGAATTCGTAGTAATTGTTATAGGTCGTGATGTCGGCATACGAATTGGGCGCGTCGGTCACGCTTAATGAAGCATTTCGCACGTAGGTCAGCGCGGCCGGCGCCTGGCCGAACGCGTTGCCGGCAAACCCGCCGATGCTTTGGACGGCCGCGAGCCCGATGCCGCCTGCGATCAATGCGCGCCGCGACAAGTACTGCTCGTACGGCGTTATGTCCGACGGCACGATCTTGACCGAATCTCTGGATCTCTTGCGCACGGGCCTCTCTTGCGAAACTATTCGTCTATACCTTAAGACCGGATGAGTCCGCCATTTGTTTCTGCGGGGCTACTTTAGACCCATTCCGAGGTGGGGATGCCCCATTGCTTCGCCTGGGCGCGCGCCGCGGCGTTGCCGTTCACGAGCAGCGCCCGGTCGGCTTGGCGCATATGATCCAAGTCGGAGGCGCTGTTGCCGTAGGCCACGATCGGCAGATCCGGGTATTGGGTACGCAGCCAGGTCAGGCAGCGCAGTTTTTCAGCGCCGCGGCGGTTGGCGGTTCTAAGCGCACCCTCGAGACGGTCGGCGCGCCACTCCAATTCGGTGCACAGCGTGCGCTCGAACCCCAAACGCCGGCCGATCCGCGGCACGTATAGATCCGGGCTCGCCGACAGCAGCACCAGATGGTCGCCCGCCGTGCGATGCGCCTCGAGGGCGGCGAGGGCGGCCGGGCGCAGCCGGTGGCGCGGCCGCAGCGTGTCCACGAACGCGTCGGCGCAGGCGTCGATATCGGTGCGCGCGGCTCCGCCCATGACCATGCGGATGACCCGCGATTTGAGCGCGCCGCGGTCGCGGCCTTGCGCCACGAAGCTCAACAAGGCGAACGGCATGCGCCACAGGCCCATTACGCGCCGCGGATGCCGCCGCAGAAAACTCAGCAAGAAGGGGAGCAGCGTGTCGCGCCATGTCAGCGTGCCGTCGAGATCGAATACGGCGACGATGCGCCGCGGCGCGGCGGTTCCAAAAATCATTGTCACAATATATATTAATTAATACAATTAGTTAAGAAGATTATCTCGAACAATTATTACAGCTGATCATGCTAGTATGACCCGATGGACTCATCCGTTGCCGTCGTGGGGGCGGGCGCCATCGGCGCGTGGATTGCCGACGCGCTAGGGGCTGCCGGATGGGCGGTATCGATGCTGGCGCGCGGCTCGACTCTCGAGACGCTGCGGGCAGAGGGGCTCCGCGTCGAGCGGGGCGGTGAAACCCGGCGCAGCCGGCCGCGCGCGGGATCGCCCGCCGAGCTCGGGAATCACGATTACGTGTTCCTCACCGTCAAGGCGCAGGCGCTGCCGGATCTCGCGCCTTCCTTGGGGCCGCTCATCGATTCGTCCACCGTGGTGGTCAGCGGCACCAACGGCATCCCGTGGTGGTTCTTCCATGATTTCGGTGG
>JGI12635J15846_10005827_pt1 | contig 10617 bp, 8 predicted proteins | sample BlaSpr_A8_OM2_M2_FD_15846 | JGI IMG/M metagenome (IMG submission 15846) | reverse complement strand
CCGGCCGGGCAGCATAATTCTAATACCAATCGGCATATGACATCATGACATCAGACCAAACACGGCGCACGTGAATGAGCAACGCGATTTCCCTGACCCATTTGCAACGGCTCGAGGCCGAATCGATTCACATCATGCGCGAAGTGGTGTCCGAGTCCGAGAGGCCGGTCATGTTGTATTCGATTGGCAAGGACTCGGCGGTCATGCTTCATCTGGCCCGCAAAGCCTTCTTTCCGTCGCCCCCGCCGTTTCCCTTGTTGCACGTCGATACGACATGGAAGTTCCGCGCCATGTACGAATTCCGTGACCGGATGGCTGCGGAATCNGGCATGAAGCTCATCGTCTACCAAAATCCTGAAGCGCAGAAGCTCGGTATCAACCCGTTCGAGCACGGCTCATCGCTGCACACCGATATGTGGAAAACGCAAGGGTTGAAGCAGGCGCTCGACCTGTATCAGTTCGACGTGGCCTTTGGCGGTGCGCGGCGTGATGAAGAGAAAAGCCGTGCCAAGGAGCGTGTCTTCTCCTTCCGATCCGAGACCCATCGATGGGACCCCAAAAGCCAGCGGCCGGAATTGTGGGATCTCTATAACACCAAGAAGGCGAAGGGCGAGAGCATTCGTGTATTTCCCATCTCCAACTGGACGGAATTGGATATCTGGCAATACATTCAGCTGGAAAGTATTCCCATCGTACCGCTGTATCTCTCGGCGCCCCGCCCAACCGTCGAGCGCGATGGCCTCTTGCTGATGGTGGATGACGATCGGTTCCCATTGCGCAACGGCGAAGTTCCCGTGCAAAGATCCATTCGATTTCGAACGCTGGGATGCTATCCCCTGACGGGAGCCGTGGAGAGCACGGCAAACACGCTCCCGGAGGTCATCAAGGAAATGTTGCTGACCAAAACGTCCGAGCGGCAAGGGCGTGCCATCGATCATGACCAGACGGCCAGCATGGAAAAGAAGAAGCAGGAGGGCTATTTTTGACCGCCAAAGCGCCAGTCGAGAGCAGCTACCACACGGATGACCTCGTTTCCGAGGACATCGATGCCTATTTGCGGCAGCATCGACACAAGAGCCTGCTGCGTTTCATCACCTGTGGCAGTGTCGACGACGGCAAATCGACGCTCATCGGACGGCTTCTTTATGATTCGAAGATGATCTTCGAGGATCAGCTGGCCGCCTTGGAAGCCGACTCCAAGCGAGTGGGTACGCAGGGCGACAATATCGATTTCGCGCTATTGGTGGACGGTCTCGTCGCGGAAAGAGAGCAAGGCATCACCATCGATGTCGCCTATCGCTACTTTTCCACGGACCGGCGCAAATTCATCGTCGCGGACACCCCGGGGCACGAGCAATACACGCGCAATATGGTGACCGGCGCATCGACCGCGGAGCTTGCCGTCATTCTGATCGATGCCCGTAAGGGCGTGCTCACGCAGACGCGCCGACATTCCTATCTGGCCCATTTGATCGGCATCCGCAATCTCGTGTTAGCCGTCAACAAGATGGACCTCATCGAATACGATCGAGGCAGGTATGAGGCCATCGTCACCGACTACCGTAGGTTTGCCTCCGAGATCGGCATCAAGAGTTTTTTCGCGATTCCGATTTCCGGTCTTGCCGGCGACAATATATCCAAGCGCTCGGACAAGATGCCCTGGTACGGCGGGCCCTCGCTCATCGAGCATTTGGAAACCGTGGAGTTCGATGCCAACGCTGCGCAAGGATCGCCATTCCGCATGCCGGTGCAATGGGTCAACCGTCCGAATCTCGATTTTCGGGGATTCGCGGGTCTGATCGCCTCGGGGAGCGTCGCGCCGGGCGACAAGATTCGTGTGCTGCCCTCGGGCAGGACTTCGCAAATCAGCCGGATCGTGACCTATGACGGCGACCTCGAGCGGGCGGTGGCGGCGCAATCAGTTACTTTGTGCCTTACGGATGAGATCGATTGTTCGCGGGGTGATGTCATCGTGGCCGCCGATGCTCCCGCCGAAGTCGCCGACCAATTTGAGGCAACTATCGTCTGGATGTCCGAGGAGCCCATGTTGGTCGGCCGCCAATATTGGCTCAAGCTCGGCACGCAGACCGTGACCGCCAGCGTCCACGCGCCCAAATATCAGGTGGACGTCAACACGATGGAGCATCTGGCGGCGAAAACCTTCGAGCTCAATTCCATCGGTGTGGCCAATTTGGTCACGGACAGGCCCATCGTTTTCGAGCCCTACGAAACCAATCGCGAACTCGGCGCCTTCATCCTCATCAGCAAACTGACGAACGCGACGGTTGCCGCCGGCATGCTGCATTTCTCGCTGCGGCGCAGCCAGAATATTCATCGCCAGGCGCTCGAAATCAGTCGTGAAGCGCATGCTGGCTTGAAGCATCAAAAGCCCGCGGTCCTGTGGTTCACGGGACTTTCCGGGGCGGGCAAGTCCACGATTGCGAACCTCGTGGAGAAAAAGCTGCATCGGATGAATCGACATACCTTTCTGCTCGATGGCGACAACGTTCGCCACGGCCTGAACAAGGATTTGGGATTCACCGACGCTGACCGCGTGGAAAATATCCGTAGAATCGGCGAAGTGGCCAGACTCATGACGGATGCGGGACTCATTGTGATCACTGCTTTTATCTCGCCTTTCAGGGCAGAGCGTCAGCTCGTCCGGGCCATGATGGAGAAGGAGGAGTTCATCGAGATCTACATCGACACGCCGCTGCAAGTTGCCGAGCATCGTGATGTGAAAGGTCTGTATAAGAAAGCCCGCGCGGGCAAACTTGCGAACTTCACCGGCGTCGATAGCCCTTACGAGCCGCCAATCTCGCCGGAGCTCCACATCAATACGACTGCCATGACACCGAGTCAGGCCGCGAGTCTGATCGTCGACAAATTGTTGGGCACGGATTGAGCGGCCGCTTACAACCTCTCATTCTCGTTCCGTGAGGGCGTACCAAAGGACCCCGGCGTTGGCGGCCACCCATCGAAAGGGCTCGTTGGGCACGTAATCGAAACCTGCGTTGACGAAGGGAAATCGCCGCCAGGGCCCGACCCGTCCGGCCTCCAGATCCGCAATGATTCGGCCGAATACGGAGGTCAGGTTGACGCCATGTCCGCTGTAGCCGATGCCGTAAAAGACATTCCGGTATTTGCCGGTGTACCCCACCGATGGGGCCGCATTCAGCGACCAATCGACGATCCCGCTCCACATCGCGTCGAACTCGACCCCTACCAGCGCCGGGAACACCCGGACCAGCTCACGCCCGAGTTTTCGCCGATGCACGTCGACATCGCCGGAAGTCGGAGCCGCGTTGTCGAATCTGTATTCCGGTACACCTCCGCCGATGTGCACCCGCCGATCCTGAGTCACGCCAAAATAGTAGACCTCGGTCCTGCTGTCGTTGAACGGCGCGCGTGAGGTCCATCCGAGGGCGCCGAGTTCCCGCTCGCTCAACGGCCGCGTCATGCCGACATACTCGCGCAGCGGCAATATCGAGTTCCCAAAATACCCCAGGTTGGGGGTGAACGCGTTGCAGGCGAGTACCAGCGATCTGGCCCGGACGAGATGCCCCTCGCGTGTCCTCAGGGCGTGCACTTGGCCCTCGTCGACGTGCTCAACTACGGTGTTCTCGTAGACGCTGGCTCCCGCGCGCTCGGCGATGGACTTGAATACCCGCACGAGCTTCATGGGGTTTACGTGGCCGCCGCTGGGATCGAAGTAGCCGCCGCGATAGATGTCGCTCCCGATCGCGGCCGCCAGCCGCTCCCCATCCCAGTACTCCACCGGCATCCCGAGGGTTGCGGCCCGAGCCACATAGGCCCGAGCGGCTTCAGCGTCCGCCGAGGAGTTGCAGACCTGCAGCGTTCCCACGGTATCCAGATCACAATCGATGCCGGCGGAGGCACTCAATTGCGCCAACGATCGGACGTTGCCGGCGGTCAGCTCGTAGATCTCCTTGTCCATAGGCGGATCGGTGCTGAAATTCATGAATCGGTCCGCCGTCATGGTGAGAACCATGGCGCCGTTTCGACCCGACGCTCCGTTGCCGCATCCCTTGGCTTCCAGCACGGCGACGCTCTTCTCGGGCGACTGGCTGCGTATGTAGTAAGCGCTGGAAAGGCCGGTGAGTCCGCCGCCGATGACGGCGACATCCACCGTGAGATCCCTCCCAAGCGGCGCATTCAGCGGCGCCTGACTCCGAGCCCAGAAACTCGGATTGCCCTCGAGCGGCACGCGCCCGGGCCAGAGCCAGGGCGCCGTCGCATTCACGCCGACAGCCCCCGCCAGCACCCCTCCCCCGCCGAGCGCCGCGGACTTCAAGAAGCGCCGGCGGTTGAGGGATACGGAGTGCATCCTTTATTCTATGCCGCCCCGGCGTTCTCTGAAGGTGACGCACTGTTAAATCGAAATACTGTCGAATCGCGCAGTAAACGCGTGAGGTACTTCGCATTATCGCGTTTTCCTACACGTGTTTCGGCGAAAGTCGATAGCGCAAGCCGCTGCGGCGCGTTAAGAATCCCGCCCTATGACGTTGCGAGCCTCAACGGCGATCGACACTTCAACAGCCATGGCGGCCGAGGCGGCGCAAATGGCGATTGAAGCTGGGCTCCGTTATGTCTCGTGCAAGGAACCGGGCATACGTCGCATGCGCACCGGCAAGGGCTTCTACTACCTGACGCCCGAGAATCGGCGGTTGACTTCCGCCAACGACTTGAAGCGTATCGTCGGCCTCGCCGTGCCGCCCGCCTACAAGGATGTCTGGATCTGTGTGAACCCGCGGGGCCATCTGCAGGCCACGGGCCAAGACGCCCGTGGCCGCAAGCAGTATCGCTACCATCCGCATTGGCGGCAAGTGCGCGACAGCGCGAAGTTCGATCGTATGATCGCCTTCGGCGATGCGCTGCCGAAGCTGCGCCGGAAGCTCACTCGAGATCTGTCGCTTCCAGGTTTGCCGCGTGAGAAGGTACTCGCGGCCGTGGCGGCGCTGCTCGATGTCACCCGCGCTCGCATCGGCAACGCGGAATATGCGCGCGACAACAAGAGTTTCGGGCTGACGACACTGCGCAACCGTCACGTAAGTTTCGTGCGCGACGGGCGTGCGGTCCTCAATTTTCGAGGCAAGGGCGGTGTTCAACACGAGATTCCCATCGACGACAAACGCATCGTGCGCATCGTCCAGCGTTGTCAGGAGCTTCCCGGCCAACATCTGTTCCAGTACGTCGCCGACGATGGCAGCCGCTGTCCGGTCGACTCCGGTCAGGTCAACGACTATCTACGCGAAGCGATGGGCGACGAGTTCACGGCCAAGGACTTCCGCACCTGGGGCGCAACTCTTCGTGCACTGATATTGCTCGCTCGAACTCCGAGGGATCCTGAGGCGAGCGAGAGCGCCGTGAAGCGCGCGATCGTCGATGTCGTCAAACAGGTCGCCTCGGAGCTGCGCAATACGCCCGCGGTGTGCCGCAAGTCCTATATCAACCCAGTCGTGTTCGACGGATGGCGCTCTGGGGCGATCCACAGAGCCTTCGCAGGGGGCCTGGCCCGCGTCTCGACGCGCAAGGCCGAGATGCTGGTGCGGGACTTTCTCAAAGGCCACAAACAACTGCCGACCGAGTAGACCGGCCAAAGCGCCGGTCCCCATGCGCTCCTTCGCTACATCAATGACGCTGGCGGCGATGAGCTTGGGATTCGCCGTTGTCCAACTCGATGTGACAATAGTGAACGTGGCCATCAATGCCATCGGCACGAGCTTTGGCGCGTCCCTGTCCGCGCTTCAGTGGGTCGTGAGCGCCTATACGATTACGTTTGCCGCGCTGATACTGAGTGCCGGTGCACTCGGGGACCGAATCGGCGCAAAGCGTCTGTTCATGGCCGGCTTTACCATCTTTACAGGCGCCTCCCTGGCATGCGCACTGGCGCCCAATCTGGCCATGCTAATCGCCGCCAGGGCCGTGCAGGGAGTCGGCGCTGCGGTTCTGGTGCCGAACTCCCTGGCCCTTCTCAACCATGTTTACCGGGAAGACGGGTCCCGGCGTCGGGCGGTTGCGATCTGGGCCGCCGGGGCGAGCCTCGCGCTCACCGCGGGTCCATTGATCGGCGGCGCGCTTATTGCGATTACTGGCTGGCGCAGTATCTTTCTGGTCAATCTGCCGATCGGTCTGGTCGGACTGTGGTTGACTGCGCGCTACGCCGTTGAAACCCCCAGATCCTCATCGCAGCGTCTGGATTGGCTCGGACAGACGGCAGCGATCCTGGCGTTGGGATGTCTGGGTGCCGCCTCGATCGAAAGCGGCCCGCTGGGATGGAGTGACCCTCGAATTATAACTGGCGTTATCGCTGCATTCGCGTCGATCGCCGCGTTCCTATGGGTGGAGCGAACTGTTACGCATCCGATGCTGCCCCTTTCACTGTTTCGGAACTCGTCGTTCGCCGCGACGTCCGCGGTAGGATTGCTGGTGAATGCGGCATTTTATGGGCTGATCTTTGTGTTCAGTCTATACTTTCAGCGAATCCAGCATTTGTCTCCGCTGTGGACGGGTATTGCGTTCGCGCCGATGACCGGTGCGGTACTGGCCACGAATTTGATTGCCGCTCGGGTTACGAATCTCATTGGTCCCCGCCTCGCTGTCGCCGCCGGCACTGCGGCAGTTGCGGTGGGGTGCCTCGCTCTGCTTGGAATCCGCGCGGGCTCAAACTATTGGTCACTGCTGCTGCAGCTGGTGGCGATGGGAGCGGGGCTTGGCCTGCTCGTGCCACCCTTGACATCCACGCTCCTGGCTAGCGTACCGAAGACGCAGTCCGGGATCGCGTCGGGAGTGCTCAACTCGATGCGCCAAACAGGCAGCGTCATCGGCGTCGCGCTGCTCGGCTCGCTGATCGCGCAAAACAGTGATTTCATCGCGGGCACCAGAATGGCGCTGGAACTTTCTGCACTGGCACTGGCGGGCGCCTGCGTCGCGGTCCTGACAGGCGTTCATGAAAGGACGCGCCATTAGAATTATTTCGACGGAACTGTCGGAGTTCGGGGCTGTCGTTCGTCTTGTAACTGCCATACCTAGGGTTTGAGTCCGCACACCGTTGGGATAGGAGAACTTCTCATGCCGACGATCACGCCGTGCCTCTGGTTCGATGGTAAGGCCGAGGAGGCTGCCACCTTCTACACCTCGCTACTACCCGACAGTCACATCGATAAAGTGTATCGCGCGCCGGGCAACTATCCGTCGGGCAAGGCCGGCGATGTGCTGACCGTCGAATTCACTCTGATGGGGCGGCCTTTCGTCGGGCTCAATGGCGGGCCGCATTTCAAGTTCAATGAGGCGGTCTCGTTCCAAATTCCGGTCGAGACGCAGGCCGAGATCGAGCGTCTGACCAATGCGCTCTCGGCGGTTCCAGAGGCCGAGCAATGTGGCTGGGTCAAGGATCGCTACGGCCTATCATGGCAGATCGTGCCGCGCAAGCTTCCGGCCCTGCTCGGCGATGCCAATGCGGCCCGCGCCAAGCGTGCCTTCGACTCGATGATGCAGATGAAGCGTATCGACATCGTTGCGCTCGAGCGGGCCGCGGACGGCCCGGTTTAGTCGGATAGCGCCGCAGTCTAATTTGCATTGACGAGGTCAAAACGGTATCAATAGCGGTTTGCCACCCCGGGCGTTGCGCACGCGGGGGACCGATAACCGCGGAGCCGTCAGTGTCGACAGTGTCAATCAGCAGAGACCCATCAGCGGCCGTGCGCCGCAGCCGCGCCGACCTGGCAGTTCTGTACGAGCATCCCCAGTGGTTTGCGGGCATCTTTGCTGAATTGGAGCGCCGCAAAATACGGTTCGATAAGATATTCATTCCCCACCATTTCTATGACGTGAGCGACAAAGAACCAGGCTTCAAGGTGTTGTTCAATCGAATGAGCCCGTCCGCCGACAGCCGCGAACGCGGTTCCGGTATTTTTCACTCACTCGCGTACTTGGAGCATCTGGAACTTCAGGGCGTCCGGGTCATCAACGGGTCCAAGGCATTCCGGTATGAGATATCGAAGGCCGCGCAGCACTCGCTGCTGAAGTCCCTCGGATTGGCGTATCTGCCCTCCCGCGTCGTTCATTCGGTGGATCAGTTGCCGGCGGCGGCTGAGGGTTTGCGCTATCCGATCATCGTCAAGCCCAATGTCGGGGGCAGCGGAAAGGGCATCGTGCGTTTCGACTCGAAGCAAGAGCTGGAGGCGGCGATGGCCGCCGGGTGGCTGACTCTGGGCTACGACAGCATCGCGCTGATCCAGGAATTCGTGCCTGCCCGCGGCGGGTTCATAACTCGAGTCGAGACCCTCGGCGGGAAGTACCTGTACGGAATCCGAGTCCACCTGAGCGGGCAGACATTTGATTTGTGCCCAGCCGATATCTGTCAAACCCCGACCGGCCAGCGCTTGGACACGGCATGCGCCGTCGAGACATCCAAGGCGGGACTCAAGGTGGAGGGGTACACCCCTCCACCAGATGTAATCGGCGCCATTGAGCGCATCGCACGATCTGCCGGCATCGACGTCGGCGGGATCGAATATATCGTCGATGATCGCGACGGCCTCATCTATTACTACGACATCAATGCGCTCTCGAATTTCGTCGCAGACGCGCCGCGCCTCATCGGCTTCAACCCCGTGGAGAAGCTGGCGGACTTTCTCGAAGAAGCGATTCGCCGTGCCGGCTGAGTCGCGAATTCGCTTCGGCTACTGGATGCCGGTGTTTGGCGGGTGGCTTCGCAACGTCGAGGACGAGAGGATGGAAGCCAGCTGGGAGTACACCAGCAAGCTCGCACGGCGCAGCGAGCAAATCGGCTACGACCTTTCGTTGATCGCGGAGCTCAACCTGAACGACATCAAGGGCGTGGATGCGCCCAGCCTCGATGCTTGGTCAACCGCCGCAGCGCTGGCGGCAGTCACGCAATCGCTGGAGTTGATGGTCGCCGTGCGGCCCACGTTTCACTCGCCCGCGCTGTTTGCCAAGCAGGCGGCGAACATCGACCATATCAGCAAGGGTCGCCTCGCGCTCAATGTGGTCTCTTCCTGGTGGGAGCAGGAAGCGCGCATGTATGGCGTGGATTTCGAACGCCACGACGATCGCTACGGCCGCACCGCGGAGTGGCTCGACGTCCTGGACGGTGTGTGGACGCAGAAGGCCTATAGCCACGCAGGCAAGTACTACCGGACCGAGGAGACTGCGCTCGAGCCGAAACCCGTCCGGTCGCCGCGTCCGCCGATCTACGCGGGCGGCGAGTCGGAAGCGGCGAAGAATTTGATTGCGCAAAAATGCGACGCATACGTCATGCACGGCGATTCGCCGGCTCATGTCGCCGTCAAGGTGGCCGACATGTGCGAACGGCGCGAGCGATTCGGCCTCGGTCGAATGCAGTTCGGCGTGTCGGGATACGCATTTACGCGAGACTCCGAGCGCGAGGTGACGCAAGAACTGCAGCGCATCACCGATGTGAAGCAAAATGCAAAGGGCTATGCCAACTATCAACAATGGCTTCAAGGGACGCAGCTGGAACAAGCCATGTCGATTCAGGAGTATTCGGTTTCAAATCGCGGGTTGCGCTCCGGATTGATCGGCACTCCCACCCAGATACAAGAGCAAGTCGGCAGGTTCGAAGAGGTGGGAGTGGATTTACTGTTGCTGCAATTCAGTCCGCAGCTGGAAGAGATGGAGCTTTTCAGCGAAAAGGTGATCCGTCGCAACTGACCGAGTGCCTTAAGCCTGCCGCAACCATCCTGCTTGCGCAGATGGTTATGTGATTATGTTCTTTGGTGATTGGCGATCGATGCCATAGCCTACCGGCACCATGCCTACGGTCGAAATCATGGCGCCATCTGCCGGATCGGTCGCGATCCCGCGAATACGCACCCAGCAGGTGGTCGGCCGCTCGGCGCCGCAACGGGCGGNCCCCATCGTGAATCTCGAGTCGGTGAGCCGATCGTTCGGCTCGACTGTGGCGCTCGATCGGGTCAGCCTCGAGATCGAGCGTGGTGAGATTTTTGGGATCATCGGCCGCAGCGGCGCGGGGAAGTCGACTCTAATCCGCACGATCAACGCCCTGGAGCGCATCGATACGGGCCGCATCGTGGTCGACGGCCGCGACTTGTCGCTGCTCGACGAGGCTGAGCTCAACGACGTGCGCCGGAATATCGGCATGATTTTCCAACATTTCAATTTATTGTCCACGAAGACGGTGTTCGATAATGTCGAGCTGCCGCTCAAGCTGGCCGGGCGCCCGACCACTGAGAGAAAGTCGGCCGTATACCGGCTGCTGGATCTCGTCGGGCTGCGCGATAAGGCGGCGGTTTATCCGGCGAAATTGTCCGGCGGGCAGAAACAGCGCGTCGGTATCGCACGCGCTCTGGTAGCGGGACCCGCGCTTCTATTATCGGACGAGGCTACCTCGGCGCTCGATCCGGAGACGACACTGTCGATCCTGCGTCTGTTGAAGGATCTCAACGGCACGCTCGGGGTGACCATCGTCCTGATTACGCATGAGATGTCCGTGATACGCGAAATCTGCGATCGGGTCGCCGTTCTGGATCATGGACGGATCGTGGAACAGGGGCCGGTGTGGCAGGTATTCGCCCAGCCGCGCACCGAGCT
>JGI12635J15846_10005822_pt1 | contig 10621 bp, 6 predicted proteins | sample BlaSpr_A8_OM2_M2_FD_15846 | JGI IMG/M metagenome (IMG submission 15846) | reverse complement strand
GTCGCCTCATCGTACATCGGGTCTAGCCGGGCATCCGTGCCATCGCCCAAAGCCTCGATCGCATCGATCAACGATTGCGGGCGTGGAATACTGCCGATGGGCTCGGTGGGAATCTCCATGACTCCCCAGGATGCCCGGAAATGCCGCCTCGCGCCATTGCTTACGACCAGGGGCCGGCCCCTCCCCCTCGGGTCTTTGGACTACTCCCCGTTCGCGGTCGGCCGCGCACACCCTGGCCGCGGTGTAATGCCTCTTGCCATACTGTAATTAGCTGATTTACATAATGAATCAGGCAACCTGTTAGGCTGGGCCTCCTCATCGCCCGCTTTGACCTCACCCCGAAGAATCCCGATCACCACATCTACAGCTTTGGCAATTGCTGCACATTCCAGCCGCCACCGACCGCTTTGATCAACAGAACGCTGGCGTCGAGTTGACGACGCATGAGATCGATGTCGTTGCGCTGGTTGGCAAGGGCGACAGTCTGCGAAGTGACCACTTCGAGATAGAGTTCGAGACCGCCCTCGTAGCGCGCCTCGAAGGTGCTGAGCGATTCGAGCGCTGCAGCGGTCGCGCGATGCTGCTGCTCCTCTTCCGTCTGCAGTATGCGCAATGCGGCAAAATTATCCTCTACCTGTTCGAATGCCTGCAGTGTTGTCTGCCGATAAGTCGCGACGGCAGCGTCATAGCGGGCGCGAGCCTGCTCGGAGAGCGAGCGGCGCCGGCCGCCATCAAAGAGGCTCTCTGAGATCGAAGGCCCGGCGGCCCAGAAGCGGCTCGGCCAGTTGAACCAACTCTGCGGCGAGGTTGATTCCATGCCCGCCAAACCGCCGAGAGAGAGAGACGGATAGTAGGCGGCCTTGGCAATCCCGATCTGCTCGTTGGCGGCGGCCATACGGCGCTCCTCGGCGGCAATATCCGGCCGCCGCTCGAGTAGAGCCGAGGGCAGCAGGGCGGGGATGTCGGGCATCTTCGGCGGCTGGATATTGATCGGATTGGGAGCAATCGTGACGGACGCAGGAGGCTTGCCGGTCAATACGGCGATGGCGTGCTCGAACTGGGTTCGCTGCACTTCGACGTCGGTGCGCTGGACGCGCGCCTGCTCCAACTGCGTCTGCGCCTGGGTCACGTCGGAGGATTCGGCGAGACCACCATCGAAGCGATCCTTCGTCAATTGCAAGGCATCCTGATAGGCCTTGATCGTATCGTCGAGCAGCTGCGCCAGGCCGTCCGCGCTGCGCAAGCCAAAATAGTCCGTAGCCAGTTCCGCATGCAGACTGAGCCGTGCGCTCTCCATGTCGGCGGCGCTCGCCTGCGCCTCTGCCCGGGCATAGGTCACTCCGCGGCGAATGCGTCCCCAGAGATCGATCTCGTAATTCAGATCGAGCGACAAACTAAAGTCTCCGCTCCCATTGTTGGCGAGGTTCGTCAGGAAATACGGCTCATTGGCGGACTGGCGCACCGAACCTGCCCTGGTTCCCGCGCCGAGCGTCGGGACTTCGTTCGAGCGCGCGANCCCGATGGCGGCGCGTGCCGATCGGAAAGTCTGCTCCGCGATCTTCAACGTCTGGTTCGCGTCATCGACTTGGGCCTCGAGGGCATCGAGTTGGGGGTCCTGATATACGCGCCACCAGTCACCCTTCAGTGCCTGGTCGCTGGGTTGACCTGGTTTCCATCCATCGTTCGCGGGCGCCGCATCGGTGGGCGCCTCCTTGAAAACCGGCGCCGTGATCGCCGCGGGCCGCTCGTAATTCGGACCCACCATGCAGCCGGCAACCAACGACACCATAAGGCAGGCAATGAGCGGTAGAAATCGATTCATCATGTCGCCCCAGTCTTGCCTTTGGCTCCCAGCCTGCGTCCTTGCATTACTGCACGACGGAGACCTTCTCTCCGTCACTCAGCAAATCGCTCGGATTGCTCACCAGAGTCTCGCCCCCACGCAGTCCTTGGGATATCTCAACCTGAGACCCCTGATCCTGCCCNATGTCGACGGCGACAAAATGCACGCGGCTGTCCGCTGACACCGAAACCACGTGCATGCCATTCTTGTCGATGACCAGCGCCGTCGATGGAATGATCAGCGACGGGTGATTCGCGGTGATGTCGAAGTTCACCTCGCCATACATGCCCGGCACCAGCGACCCTTCGCGGTTGTCCACCTGCACCTCCGTGAGCATCGTTCGCGCCGCCACGTCGATCGACTCGGCGCTGCGCGTGACCGTGGCGACATAGCGGCGGCCGGGCCGCTCCTGGACGGTGAGCGTGGCTTGCTGCCCGACCTTGATGGACAGCGCGGCCGACTGCGGCACCTCGACCTGGACTCGAAGGACATTGCTTTGCGCAATGCTGAAAAGGCTCATGGAGCCATTGTTGCTGCCGGCGCTCACGAGATCGCCCACTTCTATGTTTCGGGCGGTGATGACCCCATCGAAAGGAGCAACGACTCTCTCAAATCCCTGCAACTGCGTCAGTCGTTCGACATTGGCCTGCCTCGACTTCAAACCCGCCTCGGCGGCGTTGATATTGGCGCCCGCGGCCGACACATCCGCAGCGCGCGCACGCAAGGCCTCGTCGGCTTCGTCGAGATTCTGCTGGGTCACCGCACGCTTGTCGATCAGGGACGCATAGCGCTTTTGAGTGATGCGCGCAATCCCGAGATTCGCCTGCGCCTGCTCGAGCGCAGCCTTCGATTGCGCCACAGCCGCCACCGCCTCGAGTGCGTCCGCGCGAGCCTGGTTGAGTTGCTGGTCGACTTCAGGCGCCGAGATGACCGCCAGTACCTGTCCGGTCTTTACCACCGATCCGATGTCGACGGATCGGCTCTCGATATAGCCACTCGTGCGCGCAAACACGGAAGCGCTATACAAGGGCTGTAGATTTCCCGGCAAGGAGACCGCGGTCCGCGCGGGAGCCAGTCGCGGCTGAACCACGATGACCTCCGGAAGAAGTACGGTGCTGGCGAGCGCCGCGTGTATGGCGTGACGATTCTTGAGTACACGCGGGATGATGCCAATCGCCAGCAAGACCGCGAGCAGACTTACGCCCCAGGCGATGCGGAATTTCCGTTTAGGAGGCGGATTGGTGTTCGTGACCATGGACGTCATGCTTTCATCTCCTCTTCGGTGACTCCGCGTCCTGCATGGATGAGGCTGTACATCAGAGGAACGAAAAATAACGTCGCGAACGTCGCCATCGCCAAGCCGCCAATGACGGCGCGTGCCAGCGGCGCGTTCTGCTCTCCTCCCTCGCCCAGCCCCAGGGCCATCGGCAGCATGCCGACGATCATTGCGAAGGCGGTCATGATGATGGGCCGTAGACGCGTAGAGCCTGCCGAGACGGCCGCTTCGACAGCCGTAAGACCGCGTTCCAGTTGCTCATGTTTGGCAAAGGTCACCAAGAGGATGGAGTTCGCCGTCGCCACGCCGATCGACATGATGGCTCCCATCAGGCTGGGCACATTGAAGGTCGTTTGCGTCAGGAACAGCGCCCAGACGATGCCGCAAAATGCCCCGGGCAGAGCGCAAATGATGATGAACGGATCGAGCCAGCTCTGGTAGTTGACGACCATCAACAGATAGACCAGCACGGCCGCGAAGACCAAGCCAATGCCAAGGCGCGTAAACGCCTCATTCATGCTCTCCACTTGCCCGCGCACCTCGATGGTATTGCCCGCAGAGAGCTTTTTTTGCTCCTCGTCCACCACCCTCCGCACCTTCTTCGCGATCGCCCCAAGATCGGTCGCCTGGGTATTGAGCAGCACGTCATAGACGCGCTGTACATTGTGGTGGTTGATGACGATCGGCTCGAACGAAGGAGTAATGGTGGCCATGTTGCCGAGCAATTCGGAGCGATTCGGCAGAGTCCTGATGGGAATCGGTGTATTCCTCAGCATGTTCAACGAATCCAGCCGGTACTGCGGTGTCTGTGCCGTGACCGTATAGGTGAGATTCATTTTGGGGTCGACCCAGAAATTGGGTGCGACCGCGTAGCCCGAGGCCATGGACACGAACAGACTGTTGGACACATCTTGCTGAGTCAGGCCGAACTGCGCCGCGCGCGTTCGATCGACGTCGATCTTGAAGGTGGGGCCGTCCATCACCTGTTGCAGATGAACATCGACCGCGCCCGGTATCGCCGCTATCTTGCGGCGCAGATCGCGCGCCACGTCGAAGTTTCCCGCATCTGTGCCTTGCACCTGAACATCGATCGGCGCGGTCACGCCAAAGTCCAGAATCCGGGTCACCATGTCGGCAGGCTCGAAGTAGAACGTGATCGACGGAAATGCCTTTGGCAGCACCCTTCGCAGCTGTTCGATGTAAGTCTGTGTCGGCGCATGGTCCTTGCTCAACGAAACCAGGATCTCTCCGTCGAAGGCTCCCACGTTCGGTGTGAAACCGAAGGTGAAGCTGATCGGATCCTGGGGAAGACCGATATCGTCGAGAATCAGGTCGAGCTGCTTCGCCGGGATGACGCCGCGGATCTTCTGCTCCACCTGACTGAACAGCACGCTCGACTCCTCGATCCGCGTTCCCGGCATGGCGCGTGCGTGCAGGCGGAACTGGCCGGTATCCACGGTCGGAAAGAAGTCCCTTCCGATAAATGGCAGCAATAGGAAGGCGGTCGCCATCACGCACGCGCAGGCGATCAGCGCGCTCCGCCGGTGCGCGATAAAGCCCCTCAACAGGCCGGTGTAGCGGCTCCGCATGCGCAGAAAGCCCGCATTGAACCCGTTGTTGAAGCGCACGAACCAGGAGGGCCGCGGGTCCTCTTCGGTTTGGTCGGGCGCCTCTGCCGAGAAATGCGTCTCGCCCGCCAGCATGTGGTTGACCAGCGTGGGCACCAGGGTGCGGGACAGGAGGTACGAGGCCATCATGGAAAACACCACAGCCAGCGCCATCGGAGTAAAGAGATATTTCGCCGGCCCGGTGAGAAAGACCACGGAAACGAAGACGATGCAGATGGTCAGCGTCGATACGAATGTCGGCGCCGCGATCTCCGAGGCTCCCTCGAACACCGCATCGTAGAGTGACTTCGCGCTCATGTGGCGGTGAATGTTCTCGATCGTTACCGTCGCGTCGTCGACCAGGATACCCACGGCCAGCGCCAGCCCGCCCAGCGTCATCGTGTTCAGTGTCTCCCCGAGCGCATCCAGGATGATGATGGAACTCAAAATGGAGAGCGGGATCGAGATCGCGATGATCAGCGTGCTGCGCCAACTCCCCAAGAAAACCAGGATCATCAGCGCAGTCAAAAGCGAGGCGATGATGGCCTCCCGCACCACACCATTGATTGCTGCGCGAACGAATACGGACTGGTCGAACAGACCCGTGATCGTCATGCCCTTTGGCGCGGCGGCCCGCACTGCGGGAAGTATGTCGTTCTTGATCTGGTTGATGATCGAGAGTGTCGACACGGAGCCGCTTCGATAAATGGGGGTCAGTACCGACGGTTTGCCGTTGGCGCGCGCGAGGTTCTGCTGCACCATCCAACCGTCGCGCACGTGAGCAACGTCGCGCATGAAGATCACCGAGCTGCCGACGACCTTGATAGGAACGTCGTTCAAGGCCAGCGCATCGGTCGGACTGTTGTTCACTCTCGTTCCGTACTCACGCCCCCCTATCTTGATCGACCCCGTCGGCATGGTCACGTCCTGGTTGCTGATGGCGTTCTCGATGTCCGTCGGCGTCAGACTCTTCGATAGCAGCGCCTGCTGATTCAGGTCCACCATGATCTGCCGCACCACGCCGCCGTGTGGCGCCTCGAGCAGCGTGCCCGGAACGACCGATAGCTTCTGCCGTATCCGGAATATGCCGTAGTCGTAGAGCTCCGATTGCGAGAGCAAGTCGCTCGAGAGAGCAAGCTGATAAATCGGCACCGTCGATGCGCTGAAGCGAAGCACCCAGGGNGGATTCACGCCCGCAGGAAAGCGAAATCGGGTCGATTGCGTGGCCGCGCCGACCTGCGCGATGGCCGCGTCGATATGCACCTGCGGCTGAAAGTAAATCATGAGCACGGCATAGCCGCGAACGGTCTGCGAATCGATCGACTTCACGTCGTTCACCGTCGACATGATGAACTCACTGAACGTCGTTATGCGTTGTTCCATCTCCTGCGCCTGAAGGCCCCGGTAATCGTAGACCACCGTGATGACGGGAATATCGATGTTCGGCAGGATGTCGGTCGGCATGGTCGCGACGGACGAGACGCCCAGCAACAGAATCAGAATGGCGACGACGACGAACGTATAGGGTCGATTTAGGGCAAGCTTGACGATCCACATGGTTGAAGAATCCTGTGCGGAGTGCGCCTCGTCCGGGTCGCCGCAGGTATAAAGGCTGCATGGGCACCGTTCCCCGAGTATTACTGCGCGAAGCCTCTTAGTTTCGGATGAAATGGGCGCCATATCGGAATCGCCTCGAAACCACCGAATTCCATGAAAAACCGGCCGCCGAATTCGCCCGCAGATTGACGGCGGGTGTCTGAATCAGTGAAATTACAGCCGGGGCCGGGGCCGCTGAGCCTCCGGTGCACCGGGAATTACCGCTTACGCGAGGCAAGCCATGGCGAGACCGTCATTGCCGAAGGACCTACCCCCGTTTCAACGCTACGGCCTTGCAGTTGGGTCGGCCGCGATTGCCCTGGGGATAGCGCTTGTCCTGCGACGCTACGGCTTACGCGATGTGGAGTTCCCACTGTTCCTGTTTGCGCTTGCCTTGACGGCCTGGTTTGCAGGGGACGGTCCGGCCATTCTGGCGGTAGTGATCTCAAGTCTGGCCTTCAACTACTTTTTCACCGAGCCCCTATACAGTCTCTACATTAGAAGTTCCGAACTGCCGTACTACTTTATCTTCATTCTGTTTGCGATACTTCTCACCTGGTTCAGCTCGGTCCGCCGCCGCGTGGAACAACAACTTCTGCAATCCCGCGACGAACTCGAGAGGGAAGTGCTCGAACGAACTCAACAGGCCAGTCTGCTCAATCTCACGCATGACACTATTTTCGTCCGCGATGTCAACGACGTCATCACCTATTGGAATCGAGGGGCACAGGAACTGTACGGATNGACGGCGGAGGAGGCAATCGGGAAACACAGTCATCGACTGTTGCAAACCGAGTTTCCGATACCGATTGACGAGGTTCGCGCAGAGTTGCTGCGCAACGGCCGGTGGGAAGGCGAGCTCTGGAAAGCGAAGGCCGACGGATCCCGAGTGGTGGTGGCAAGCCGATGGTCATTGCGTCGAGACGATTTGGGGCAAGCGGTTGCGATCCTGGAAACCAACAATGACATCAGCGATCGCAGGCGACGGGAGGAAGAGATTCGCCAGCTGAACGACGAACTTCGAAAAAGAACCGCCGACCTCGAGTCCAGTAACAAGGAACTGGAAGCGTTTGCTTATTCAATATCGCATGACCTGCGCGCGCCCATTCGCCACGTGGCGGGATATGCGCAGCTGCTTCAAAAGCATTCATCGTCCGCTCTGGATGAAAAGAGCCGGCGATATATGATGACGATCTTGGAATCGGCAGCAAGGATGGGTACGTTAATCGACGACCTTCTGGCCTTTTCAAGAATTGGACGCGCAGAGACACGCGCAACCACAGTCAGCCTGGACCTTCTTGTAAAGGAAGTTCTAACCGAGCTGCAGCAGGATGTGAACGGGCGCGATATTGCATGGACAATTGGCGCATTGCCCGATCTTTACGGAGACCGGTCGATGCTAAGGCTCGCACTGGTCAATCTTATCTCCAATGCTGTCAAGTTCACACGCACACGGCTACGAGCCGAGATTGAAATTGGATGCTTGGAGAGGAACCAAGACGAGCCGGTAGTGTTCATTAAAGACAACGGGGTTGGCTTTGATATGAAGTATGTCCATAAGCTATTCGGTGTATTTCGCCGTCTTCACCCGGCTGATGCCTTTGAAGGCACTGGTATCGGCCTCGCGACCGTGCAACGCATCATCCATCGCCACGGAGGCAGAGTCTGGGCCGAGGGTTTGGTGGACCATGGCGCGACCTTTTTCCTTTCGCTTCCGAGTCACAGGAGTTGAAGATGGACATAGTGGGACGCATTTTGATGGTGGAGGACGACCCCAGAGACGTGGAACTCACACTGACGGCGTTGGCGGAATACAACCTGACCAACGAGGTTGTCGTGATCCATGATGGTGAACAGGCCTTGGACTATCTTTATCGTCGGGGAAGCTTCGAGGCGCGTACCAACGAGAATCCTGCCGTCCTGCTGCTCGATCTCAAGTTGCCGAAAGTTGACGGATTGGAGGTATTGCAGCAAATCAAGTCCGACGAGGCACTGAGAATGATTCCCGTGGTAGTGTTGACCTCGTCCCGCGAGGAAAGCGACATGGTGGCGAGCTACCGACTCGGTGTGAATGCTTATGTAGTAAAGCCGGTCGATTTTCACGAATTCGTCAATGCCATCAAGGAACTCGGAATGTTCTGGGCGCTGGTCAATGAGCCGCCTCCGGGAAGTATAAGAAAGAAGTGATTGCATTCGTTCGGGAGTCAGCCAATTGTGAATTCCCTTTTGCGCATCCTGCATCTTGAAGATGACCCTAAGGACGCAGAACTTGCCCAGGCAATGCTCGAGACGGGGGGCTTTGCCTGCCAGGTAACACGCGTCGAGACCCGGCCCCGCTTCTCTGCTTCGCTCGAGCGCGATGACTTCAATCTCATCCTGGCGGATTACACGCTTCCCGCCTTCGATGGCATCTCGGCGTTGAAGATCGCCGCAGAGAAGCGCCCCGAGGTGCCTTTCATCTTTGTATCCGGAACCCTTGGCGAGGAAGTGGCGATCGAAGCGCTCAATATTGGCGCAACGGATTATGTTCTGAAGACACGGCTATCGAGGCTCGTGCCGTCGGTGGTCCGCGCGCTGCGTGAAGCCACGGAGAGAGCCGAGCGTAAGCGCGCCGAGGAATCGCTGCGTCGGAGCGAGACTTATCTGGCTGAAGCCCAGCGAGTCAGTCACACGGGCAGTTTAGGCTGGAGGCCGTCAAGCGGAGAAATCTACTTTTCGGACGAAACCTTCCGGATCTTTGAGTTTGACCGCACGATCACGCCTGTCTTGGAGCTGATAAAGCGCCAACGGATTCACCCGGACGATGTTGCCACTTGGCAACGGGCGGTCGAGCGGGCAGCACATGAGGGGCAGGACTACACTCATGAATATCGATTACGGATGCCCGACGGCAGGGTCAAACATATTCACGTCGTGGCCCGTGCCTTCCGGGACAAGGCGGGCGACGTCGAGTTCGTCGGTGCGGTGATGGATGTCACCGCGATACGACTGGCGGAGCGCGAGCTGCATAAGATCCGGACCGACCTTGCGCACGTGACGCGCGTGACCAGCTTGGGCGAGCTGACCGCCTCGATCGCTCACGAGATCAATCAGCCGCTGGGCGCCGTCATCTACAACGCCGAAGCGTGCAGGAGCTGGATCAATTGCGACCCGCCGAACATGAACGAAGCGCACACCGCTCTCGAGAGGATCGCCCGGGACGGTGCCCGGGCGGGTGAGGTCGTTCGGCGCATCCGTGCGCTCGCGAAAAAGACTGATACCAAAATGGCGCCGCTCGATCTCCATGAGATCCTGAGCGAGGCGCTGACCTTTGTACAGCATGAGCTGCTCAGCTCCCGGGTGGCGCTGCGCGTGGAACGCGCGAGCACGCTCCCTGTCATTCTCGCCGATAAGGTGCAGCTGCAGCAGGTGATCCTCAATCTGGTGATGAACGGCATCGAGGCAATGCAACCAATCACGGATCGACCGCGCCAACTCCTGATCCGATTGGAGCAAGACGACGCACAGCAAGCGAGAGTCACGGTGACGGACTGCGGTGTTGGGTTTTCCGCCGATGACGCGGATCGGTTGTTCAATACGTTCTTCACCACTAAATCCAGTGGCATGGGCATGGGACTATCGATCTGCCGATCGATCATCGAGCTTCACGGGGGGCGCATCTGGGCTGAGGCCAATGTACCTCGAGGTGCGACCATCCGGTTCACCCTGCCTTTGCATCCGGGGGCGGCGCCTTGTTCGCCTTGACGTATGCCGAGGGTGAGACGCCGAATCGCAATTTAAACAGCCGCGCCATATGCGATTGATCCGAGAATCCGAACTGCGAAGCGACAGTGGCCGAACAGCCACCGTTCATCAAGGCTTCGCGAGCACCATCCAACCGGATGCGCACCACATAATCCCACGGCGTCAGGCCGGTCGAGCGCTTGAACTCGCGCGAAAAGTGGGCGGCGGATAGTCCGACCTGAGTTGCCATGAGGCCAACCGTCAAGGGACCATGAATATGGTCCTGCAGCCAGACGAGGAGTGATTTCATTTGATTGGGCGCTATGCCGCCCTTCGCTTTCAACTCCTCGGCAGGATGGCCATGCCTGGCCGCCACTGCGTTGACGAAAGCGCGGATCACTTCAGCGGCAAGCGCTTGAGAGTAATGTGTCTTGTCTTCGATGATCGCAATCAGCGCCTGAACGAGTCTGGCAAGCACCGGATCCGCGATGCCTATCCCGGCATCGAGCTCGAAGTGACAACCTGCCAGAGAATCGAGATACCGGCCGTCGATGGTGCACGACGCATAGCGAGAAT
>JGI12635J15846_10005821_pt1 | contig 10625 bp, 9 predicted proteins | sample BlaSpr_A8_OM2_M2_FD_15846 | JGI IMG/M metagenome (IMG submission 15846) | reverse complement strand
CGGTGGCCTTCTGAGGAGTCTGGGTGGGTTTGACGAGCAATTTTTTTATCACTTCGAGGAAGTAGATCTTTGCCGGCGCGTTTGGTCCTCAGGCCATCCTATACTTTTCACTCCAGACGCGGTGATCACCCACCTTGGCGGACAGTCTGTGGGCCGGTTCCCCGTTCGCTTTGAAATTGAAAAGCATCGCAATCGTTATCGCTACTTTTACAAACATTTCGGACCCCAAGCGGCGCGTCAGTGCCGCCGGCTTTCCATCGTTAAAATCCGGGTGCGTCAACTTGGCTATTGGCTGATTTCTTTCTGGAAACCGACCGAGTTAATCCAGCGTCGGTTGGAGATGTACCGAGAGGTGGTTCGGTGGAACAAAGCCCTTGATCCCGTGGGCTTTGTCGAAAAAGGCGAAGAGCCCCGCGTAGAGCAAAGTGCGCTTCCTCAACCCTCTTAGTGATTCCCTCCAAAGGCTTTCGAAGCAATCGTACGCAAAACAAGAAAGGAAACGCCAGAGATGCCGACATCATTGGTGACCGGCGGCGCCGGCTTCATCGGTTCTCACGTAGCTGATGAATTGATCAGACTGGGCCACAAGGTTGTGGTTCTGGACGATTTGAGCGGAGGATTCGAGGATAACATCCCGCAGGAAGCCATTTTTGTTAAAGGTTCGATCCTCGATAACGATTTGATTGAGCGTTTGTTCGAGCGCCATCGCTTTGCGTATGTCTACCACCTGGCGGCCTATGCAGCGGAAGGGCTCAGCCACTTCATCAAGCGTTTCAACTATCAGAATAACTTAATCGGCTCCGTGAATTTGATCAACGCTTCCGTGAACCACGGGGTGAAATGCTTCGTATTCACCTCTTCTATCGCGGTCTATGGCGCAGGCCAGTCTCCGATGAGCGAAGAGATGGTGCCCGTCCCGGAGGACTCTTACGGCATCGCTAAGATCGCTGTGGAACGCGAACTCAAGATTACCCATGAAATGTTCGGATTAGACTACGTTATCTTCCGTCCACACAACGTCTACGGCGAGCGGCAAAACATTGGCGATCGGTACCGCAATGTCGTGGGCATTTTCATGAACCAGCTCATGAAGAATGAGCCCATGAGTATTTTTGGCGACGGCGAACAGCAGCGTGCTTTCACGCACATCAGTGATGTCGCTCCTATCATCGCCACGTGCGTCGATGTTCCCGCAGCTCGCAATCAACTCTTTAACGTTGGCGCCGATGTGCCCCATACCGTGAACGATCTTGCTGAAATTGTCGCGGGCGCCATGGGGAAGCCGTGTGACGTCGTCCACCTCGATCCGCGTAACGAAGTGAAAATTGCCTTCTCCGATCATTCGCGAGCGGAGAGCATCTTTGGGCTGCGAGAGAAGGTTTCGCTCCAAGTCGGCATAGAAAAAATGGCGGAGTGGGTGAGACAACACGGTTCACGCGAAAGCAACATATTTGAAGAGATCGAAATACCTCAAAATCTGCCACCGAGTTGGGCGCGCGTGGCGCGAGCGCGGGTATAAGCCGTGAAACAAACCTCCACTCAAAACCCAACCAACGGAGAGAGCCGCCTGCCCGTCCCTGAGCACGTCTGCATTGCTCCGGACGTGAAGCTGGGCAAGAATGTCCGATTCTCCAAGTTTATTAATCTCTACGGCTGCGAAATTAACGATAACACGAAAATAGGGGCCTTTGTCGAAGTTCAGAAGAACGCCAGAATCGGAAAGAACTGCAAGATCTCCAGCCATACCTTCGTCTGCGAAGGAGTGGACATCGAAGACGGTGTCTTCATCGGCCACGGCGTCACGTTTATAAATGACAGCTACCCGCGGGCTGTGAATCCCGACGGCGAGCTGCAAACCGAGCAAGACTGGGTCGTGGAGCGGACCGTTGTGAGAAAAGGCGCTTCCATCGGCTCGGGTTCGACCATTCTTTCCAAGGTCGTAATTGGGGAAAACGCCATCGTCGGTGCCGGCAGCGTTGTCACCAAGGATGTTCCNGCAAATGCCATCGTCGCTGGCAATCCCGCAAGAGTTCTTCGCTATATCACTAAGGAGAAAAGGATCGCTTAATGTCCACTAACGACCAGATTTCATTTCTTGATCTAGTTAGGCCTCACCAGGAGCTTGAATCCGAACTCGTAGAGGTCTTCAGGAAGTCGCTGAAGGATGCCGCGTTCGTTGGTGGTCCGGCTGTCGCGGAATTCGAGAAAGAATTCGCTAGTTTTTGCGATTCTCCCTATTGCGTCGGGGTAGCTAGTGGAACCGATGCTGTGCGCTTTGCGTTGACAGCCGCTGGTGTGAAGCTCGGCGACGTCGTCGTGACCGTGCCGCATACATTCATAGCCACTACCGAGGCCATCAGCCAAGCGGGTGCGCGCCCCGATTTCGTGGACATCGATGAACATACTTACTGCATGGACCCAGAAAAGCTCCGCCACTATCTGGAGCAAGAATGTAGTGTCGATGAAGCCACAGGAAAGCTGATGAACCGCAGGTTGAAAGCTCCTGTCACGGCCGTGGTTCCGGTTCACATTTACGGTCAAACCGCCGACATGGATCCCATCCTGAAGCTGGCCCGCAAGTACAAACTTATTGTCGTGGAAGACGCTTGCCAGGCTCACGGCGCGGAGTATTTTTCCAAAGAAGCGAATGCCTGGCGCAAAGCGGGCAGCATCGGCGATGCCGGCGCTTTCAGTTTTTATCCTGGCAAGAATTTGGGAGCCTGCGGAGAAGCCGGAGCGATCACGACCAACAATGAAGCGATGGCGCGAACCATGCGGATGCTGCGGGATCATGGTCAGGCGCAAAAGTACTACCATAATGTGGAAGGGTACAACGGACGGCTGGATGCTATCCAAGCCGGTTTTCTGAGCGTCAAACTCAAGCACCTGGCATCGTGGAACCAGAAACGCCGCGACGCAGCACAGCGGTATAACGATTTGCTCTCTTCCGCCGACGATATCATCCGTCCCTATTGCCCGAGCAACGCGCGCGCCGTGTATCACCTCTATGTAATCCGTGTGCAAGACCGCGATGCCCTCCAGAAAAGGCTGGCGGCTTCGGGAATCGGCACGGGAATTCATTACCCCGTTCCCCTTCATTTGCAAGAAGCGTATCGCCATCTGGACTATCCGAAGGGGAGCTTCCCTGTTTCAGAACGCGTCGCTTCCGAAATTCTTTCGCTGCCGATGTATCCGCAGCTTCGCCAGGATCAGATTCGCCGCGTCGTTCAGGTGCTATCGGGCTCGTCGTCTACGCCGAAGGTCGCAATCCCCGTGGCTCAGCCGCAGACTGCTGTTCAAGCTTAGTGGACCGAAACATCGCCTCTGTGAGTCGGAATATCCGCCAATGAACATTTGCATGCTCGCATACTCGTTCTATGAGAACGATTCACGCATCAAGCAGTACGCCCATGCTCTCGTCGCACGCGGTGATACGGTCGATGTCATCGCACTTCGCCGTCCGGGGCAAGAGGCGCACAGCGTTCTTAACGGCGTCGATGTTTTCCGCATCCAGACCAGAACCGTGAATGAGCGCGGACCTCTCAGCTATCTTTTTAGAATAATTCGATTTCTGGTGGTCGCTGCGGGGTTTATCGCGTGGCGCCATGTATCCCGCCGTTATCAGCTCATCCACGTACACTCAGTCCCCGATTTCTTGGTGTTTGCAGCCATCGTTCCGAAAATGTTCGGGACGCCGGTTATTCTGGATATTCACGACGTGCTTCCAGAATTTTACGCCAGTAAGTTTCGCGTGAGTCTCGACTCGTTTTCGTTTCGTTGCCTTGTGCTAGTGGAACGATTGTCAATCGCTTTCGCCAATCATGTCATCGTGGCGAACCATCTTTGGTGCGAGCGCGTTGCCGCGCGATGTGGACATCCGGAGAAGTGCTCTCCGATTCGCAACTATCCGCCTCTCGGGTTGTTCAACCCTCAAGTCCGCACGCGCAACAACGGAAAGTTCCTGATCACCTATCCCGGTTCGCTGAATTGGCATCAAGGCGTCGACGTGGCCATCGCCGCGTTCGCTAGGATCCAGGACCAGATGCCCGATGCGGAGTTTCACGTCTACGGCGAAGGCCCCGCCAAGGAATCCCTCATCAAGCTGGCTGAAAATCTGGGTTTAAGCGATCGCGTCATTTTTCATGGGCTTCTTCCCACCGAGGAAATCGTCAAGGTGATGGCCGATACGGATCTGGCCGTAGAACCGAAGCGCGCAGGCTCGCAGTTCGGCAACGAAGCCTTGAGCATGAAGATATTTGAATTTATGGCTGTCGGTGTCCCGCTAGCGGTATCTCGAACTCGGATTCATCAGTACTACTACTCCGATTCGTTGGTGTGCTACTACGAGGACGACAATGACGAGCAGCTTGCTGCCAATATTCTGTTTCTCAGAAACAATTCTTCACGCCGCAAGCAGCAGGTTTCTAATGCTTTGCAGTATGTGGAGGCCCACAACTGGGGCGTCGAGAAAAGCGAATACCTGAGAATCGTGGATTCCCTGGCTAACAAACTCTCGACGATACAGGGAGTTTCCACTGCTCCAAGTCCACGGCACTCGGGCGTACTGGTCTCAAAGGGAAAATAGATTTCATGAAAGCCGTCAAAACAAACGAGGTAGGCAAGATGGAAATCTCAGTCATCGGGGCAGGTTATGTGGGACTAACCACAGCGGCGTGCCTGGCAGAAATCGGCCATCATGTGCTTTGCGCCGATTGCGACCTGGAGAGGATAGATAGCCTGAAGGCCGGCCGACTGCCTTTCTTCGAGCCGCATTTGGATGATCTTGTGAAGCGTAACGTCGCTTCCAGCAGGCTCGAATTTACGACTCCCGCAGTGGCAATTGACAACAGCGAGGCCATCTTTATCTGTGTCGGAACTCCTCCGCTCGAGAACGGAGAGGCCGATCTCAGCTCCATCGAGTCCGTCGCCCGGTTGATCGTGAGCAGCGCTCACGGCTATCGGCTGGTCATTGAGAAGAGCACCGTACCAGTTCAGACCGCCAAGCGTCTTTGGAAGCATCTTTCGATTTACAACGCGCATGGGCTCGAATTCGATGTCGTGTCCAATCCTGAATTCCTGCGCGAGGGCTCCGCTGTCGAGGATTTTTTCCATCCCGACCGCGTGGTCGTTGGCGCCGAGTCTCCTCGTGCCATCGCGCTCATGAAAGAAATCTATGCTCCCGTGTTGCGGACACGTTCCACCTGCCCGGTTCATTCACAATGTCCCCCGGTCCCCGAGCCAAAGCTCATCTTGACCGATACCAACAGCGCTGAGCTCGTAAAACATGCCTCCAATTCCTTCCTGGCTATGAAGATTTCCTTCATCAATCTCATAGCCGATGCTTGCGAAGCCGCAGGCGCGGATATCGAGAAAGTTGCCGACGGTATCGGCAGCGACAAGCGGATCGGGCGTTCATTTTTGAATCCAGGGATTGGCTTCGGTGGATTTTGCTTTCCCAAGGATCTTCAAGCCTTTGTCCGCATCGGCGAAAAGTTGGGCTGCGACTTCTCCCTTCTGAGAGAGGTGGAAAAAATCAATGTACGCCGTACCGAGCAGTTTGTGGCGAAGATCAAGAAAGAGTTGTGGGTGCTTCGCGGGAAAACCCTCGCTGTTTGGGGCCTGGCGTTTAAGCCCAATACAGATGACGTGCGCTTTGCCCCGGCGCTGAATATCATTCGGCGGCTACAGTCAGAAGGCGCCAAAATACGGGCATACGATCCTGAGGCGATGCACAAAGCCAAGCTAGATCTCCCGGAAGTCGCCTATTGCGAAAGTGCCTACCAGGCGGCTGAAGGCGCCGATGCTATTCTAATTCTCACGGAATGGGGTGAGTTCCGCGAAATCAACTGGAAGCATCTCGGTGAGCGCGTTTCGCACCGGCTGATCATTGACGGCCGCAACTTGCTCTCCGCCGAGGAGGCCTCGCTAAACGGGTTCCAATACGTAGGAGTTGGTCGCGCGGCCCAACCCCTTCGTCCGACGGTAGAAGTCAAACGCGCCGGAACTACTGCCGCACCGTTACCTCCGACCGGTCATCAGGTGCCGACTCCGATGCAGGTTGCTCCTTAACGCACCTGCTGCGTAGCTAAAATTAAAACTGAGGGCCACAAAATGTACACTGGAACCCCTGGACCGTTCACCTGTCCCGGAATTGTTCTCTCGTACAGTAGATATGGCAGGTGCCGGGGCGTAGCTTCCAAGACACGGGGCTTAACGCCCCAAAGAATAAATAATGGTCGGAATCTCTCGTTTCACGGTCTCAGTCCGTCTTCCCTAGCAGGATAGGCGGCCTATCTTCCACCTCCGAGAGAGCTTTCCATCGAGGGGGATGAATGATGCGTAAGTTCGGATTGATTTTTGCTTTTCTCGTTGCTGCATTACCTGTAGGAGCCAAGGATTTATACATCGCAGCCAATCAAGTAAGTACGGGCTCGGGTACCGGTTGTTCAACTGCGAAGTCCGTTGCCTGGTTTAACAATACGTCGAGCTGGGGGAGCGGCGTGGCTCAGATTAGTCCGGGCACGACCGTGCACCTCTGTGGCACATTAACTGGTGCCGCGGGTCAGCAACTTCTCTCAGTGCAAGGCAATGGAACAAGTTCTGCCCCAATCACCATTAAGTTTCAGCCCGGAGCTATTCTAACTGCTCCGTATTGGTCCGCGTCGGGCGCTATTCGCATGGACAATCGGAGCTATATCACCGTGGACGGCGGCGGAAGCGGCATCATCCGGAACACCGCCAGTGGTACAGGCCTCGCTTACCATTTGGCCAGCAGAGCCATTTATGCACCAAATTGCACTGGCTGCACGGTCCAGAACATCACCATTGCTAACATCTACGTGCACACTTCGGTCTCGGATGTGTCTGCTCCGCAATCTCAACAAAACTGTATTTACGCGTTAGATGCAAACTCGTTTACCGTTAATCACGTGACCTGCCACGATACCGGGTGGGCAGTCGTCGCCGGAGCGAACAATCTAACGATCGAATACTCGGACTTCTACAATGTCGACCACGGGCTCGCATTTGGCCCTAGAGGTGCCTCGTCCGGCTTCAGCATTCATGACAATCATATTCATAATTATGCGAATTGGGATAACACAACAAACGACTACCACCACGACGGGCTACATATGTGGGGACAGAGTGGTGGAGTCGTAAGCAACGGCGCCATTTACAATAATCTCTTTGACGGAGACTGTGGCGCCAACATCACCGCTCACATTTTCCTTCAGGATTCCGTTAAGAACGTTTCCGTCTATAACAACGTCTTCCTGGTCCCTGCAAATCGAGTCATACAGGCACTATGGTTTCAAGGCGTTCCTAACTCTGGCAGTCTGCCTGGTGGCGCTCCCACTGGAAACTCTGCTTATAACAATTTCATCCGCGCCGGAGGGCATAATCGCGGTTCCGGAATGTTGGTCGCTGGCCAGTTCAACTTTACGGCCGCGAATAACGTGCTCTTTGGCGGCAACAGCGATATTGCGGTACAGTCAGGCGGCTCTCTTTCTTCCGCGGGAATTAACAATAACATCTACGAGGACTTGCTAGCGGATGCCGGCTCGTATAACTCGTTTTGGTATCAAGGCCACACGTATCGTGACTTGGCGTCGTGGCAAGCCGCATGTCACTGCGATTCTAGGTCCAAATTAGTATCGGCGTCGAAAATCAACGCGAGCAGTCTGGGGCAGTTATTGTCCGGTTCCGTGGCCATTAGCGCTGCCGCAAACCTGGTGAACATCAGCAACGGTACCTTGGCGCCACTCTCCAAAGACAAGGTTGGCGCACCACGTCAGCTAAGCGGCACCTGGGATGCCGGAGCTTATAAGTACGGCTCTGTGCCTCTGCCAACGTCGCCGACAGGCCTTTCCGCCACAGTTCAGTAGTCTTTGTATTTAATTCCCGCGGCGACTCATCGGAGGGGTTATTTGCTCCCCGATGAGTTTGCCGCAGGACCAAAACACTGCCAAACGAAAATGCAGCTCCTACCATCCAGGTGAGCAGAGAACAATAATAGTCACACCAGGCCAGTGGAGTGCCTTAATCTTTGCGAGGCACGCAAACAGTGAGTGGTCCTGCCTAAAGCGCTTCCGCCTCGACTTTCGCAAGCAAAACTAGTAATCAATCGATCTCTCTCGGCAAAATGCTCTCATCGCCACAGAAGGACGTCTCGCTTTCCGTTAGCATCGGGAAGAATACTGTTTTTGGAGTGTTAGCTCGGCTGACCCAGGTCGGGACTCGCTTAATCACTGTACCTGTCGTGATCGCCCATATAGGGCTGGGTGGCTATGGGATCTGGTCGATCATCATGACCGCCGGCGCATATATGCGGTTTGGAAGTATCGGCATCAAATCCGCCTTCCAAAAATATGTCGCGGAGGCCACTGGCAACGCAAATTACGAACGGGCAAATCAGCTCTTGAGCACGGGTACCGCCGCAATGCTGCTGATTTCCTTGCTAGGCCTTATACCGATTTCACTGCTGTCTCAGAAATTGGCCCAGGCTGCGGGCGTTCCGCCGCAGTTCTTGAGTTCCGCGGCACGTTCCATCTCCATGCTGGCCTTGATCATGCTCCTCTCTAACGTGGGAGCCGCTTTTGAAGCGATTATCATGGGTGGGCATCGCATTGATATCGCCAGAAAGCTCACAACGATATTTACGATTGCTGAGGCAGTGGGGATTATTCTCGTGCTGCGNNTGGGTTTTGGTTTGTTTGCGATGGCGGCTGTGATGGGCCTTTCCGAAGTGGGATTTGTCGGCTGTTGTTTCGTGATCTCAAAAAAAATNGTGCCTCAGATTCACGTCAGTCCGAGGTATGTNACCAAAGACGCCGTCCGCGAGTTATTTAGATACGCTGCGACCTACCAACTCGTGAACATAATGGAAGTGGTTTATAACGCGATCGTGCCCATAACTCTACTTCGCGTCTTTGGTGATGAGGCCGCAGGTGTTTTCGCGCTGGCGAACAGGCTCACAGGATCAGCTATGATGCTCCCGGACGCTTTTCTTTTGCCAATCTTGTCCGGAGCGGCAAAGGTCCATAGCGCCGGCAGCGCGCAGGACATGCAACGCCTGATCGGAAAAGCCTTTAAGGTAAACCTGGTCCTATCGTTTTTGCCGTTGACCTTCATCGCCATATTCGGCAGTTCCATCATCTATGCTTGGACAGGCCAGACGCGCGCTTCCTTTCAAATCACTCTCGTGTTGCTTTGTATCAACAGCTTTTTTTACGCGTTCTCTCTTCTCGGCTTGGTCCTATATCGGAGCTCTGGGAACGCTCTGCATGATAATATTCGGCAGGCTCTTCGCATTGTGCTTTTGCTCATGATTTCCCTCTTCGCGAATAGAATTGGATTTCTTGGCGTTCTTACTGGTCTAGCGGCGTCCGAAATGATCGGGATGATATTCATGACCGTTGCCATCACCAGGATATATCCGGGGTTCCACCTACAAACCTTGCTACCACACACAATCAAGGTTATCTTGGCAACCGCAGCCAGTCTCGCGGCGGGAATTCTTCTAAGCCACGTGCCATTGCATTTTGGCTACGGTCCGCGGCTACTGGCAGCAACTAGAGTGACCCTGGCGGTTGTCGGGTGCGCCATTGCAGCGTTACCTGCTCTTTGGTTGACTAAATCGGTAAACACCAGCGAACGCAGGGCGCTTCTTCAAGTCTTGTTTCCGGGCAGATTTCGTGCGGTACAACCTCTAGCGGCTGACGCCCCGAGTGGCTCTTGAAAACGAAGAGAGTAAGAAAATTAAGCTAGACGGGGTCTTTCTGCGGAGCCTGACGTGGCTGCATACCCGTAGGCTTAAAATGATATTCCCGTTTTTCCGATTTGGGCGCAAGGTTTCAATACATTTTTCGTGCGATATCTTGCGTTCGAGTGCCTCACAGATCGAATTGAACGACGAGGTTTATCTTGCACCAGATGTTTGGCTCAATATCGCTCCGGACGCACCGAGAAGCCNGGAGCCCAAAATCATTTTGGGCCAAGGNTGCCGCATCGGGCGTCGTTCGACTATTTCCTGCAGGAACCAAATTGTGCTTGAGGATGACGTTCTATTCGCACCATCGGTGCTGATTATGGATCATAATCACGAATTTTCCGACACTTCCGTCGCTATTCACGCCCAGGGGATGACCCAAGGCGGGAAAATTAGGATCGAGAAGAACTGTTGGCTAGGTACTGGGGTGGCGGTGCTGTGCAGTGAAGGCCAATTGACGATCGGTCATAACAGTGTCATCGGTGCGAACTCCGTCGTAACTAAGAGTGTGCCCCCGTGCAGTGTGGTCGCGGGCAATCCCGCTAAAGTCGTCAAGGTATACGATCCCACCGAGGGCAGGTGGAGAAGGCCGCATGATTGAACAGAGCAACCAACTTCCAGATGTCGGCCTCGCGTCGCGCGGGATTTCGAGCCAGTGGACCCAATATCCGTGTCGCGCGGTCTACTTTGCCCGCGGCGTGAGTTCCGCTTGAGCATTCCGCTTCACATGGAGAAACTCTAATGCAACCAGAGAATCTTAGATTTGGCGGCGGTGCTTCGGATACCGTCCTGCACCCCATCGTATTAGTTGCCATGCTCATCGCCATCGCGTTGATTTTCTTACTCCCGCGCAAGT
>JGI12635J15846_10005820_pt1 | contig 10625 bp, 8 predicted proteins | sample BlaSpr_A8_OM2_M2_FD_15846 | JGI IMG/M metagenome (IMG submission 15846) | reverse complement strand
GTCTGGATGGTGAAAGACTGCCCGCAGCACGGCCACTACGAAGACATGATGGCCGTCGATTCCAAATGGCTGAACTGGATCGAAAAGCAATATCCCGGCCGCGATATTCCCGCGCACAATGATGAGGACCTGCACAAGCACGGCTCCAGTACGGTACGTTACGGCCGTGGCTCGGTGCTCACCGTGGACCTTACCAATCGCTGCAACATGATGTGCGATCCCTGCTTCATGGACGCCAACCAGGTCGGTTACGTGCATGAGCTGGGCTGGGACGAAATTCAGGAAATTCTCGACAATGCGTTGAAGATCAAGCCGCGCCGTCAGATGTCCGTGCAGTTCAGCGGCGGCGAACCGACCATGAGCCCGTACTTTTTGCAGGCGGTGTCTTACGCTCGCAAAATTGGCTACAACAGCGTGCAGGCTGCGACCAACGGCATCGAATTCGCGAAGAGCAAAGAGTTCTGCAAGAAGGCTTTTGACGCCGGCATGCGTTACGCCTATCTGCAATTCGACGGCATCGGTAACGACGCCAACGGCCATCGCCAGATCGGCAACCTCTTTGACGTGAAGCTGCGCGCCATCGAAAACATGCACGAAGCCGGCATTGAGATCGTGCTGGTGGTTACCATCGTCAACAACGTGAACAACGATCAGGTTGGCACGGTGGTGAAGTTTGCGATGGAAAATCCCAAGAAAATCGCTTTCGTCAGCTTCCAGCCGGTTTCGTTCACTGGCCGCGATGAAGACATTACTCCGGAACGCCGCTTGCGCCAGCGCTACACGCTTTCGCACTTGGCTAAGGATGTTAGCGCCCAAGTGGGCAAGGTTGAACCGACGCGCGACTGGTTCCCCATTTCGTTCATCAGCACCTTTGCGGGATTCTCGGACATGGTGAAGGGCCAGGATTCGCAGTGGGGTTCGCTGTCCTGCGGTTGCCACCCGAATTGCGGTGTGGGCACTGCGCTCATGATCAACAAGGAAACCAAGGAATGGGCGCCTGTTCCGCGCTTCCTTGACGCAGTGCAGCTGACTAAGGACGTCACCGACATCACCGACGCGGCGCGCGGCAAGAATTTCTCTAATTTTATGATGGCCATGGCGCTCTTGAAGAACTACAAGCCGTTCCAAGGCCCCAAAGGTCTCAAGCTTTATGACCTGTTCAGGAAGTTCGACAAGACCTGGGCGCTGACCAAGGGNTCNGAAAAGAAATACGGCCGCACTTCACCCGAGCGTACTTATGAAGACGCCATGAAGCGCCGGCAGACCGATCCCTGGAACTTCCTGTTCATCGCGGGAATGTGGTTTCAGGATCTTTTCAACTACGACTTCCGCCGCACCGAAATGTGCATCATTCCTTACGCCACGCAGCAAGGTGAAATTTCTTTCTGCGCTTACAACACCGGTGTGGGCTGGCGGCAGATCATCGAAAACATGCACAAGAATGCGACCGTGGCGCAGTGGTACAAGGAACACGGCAAACACGAAATCTACGCCAAGGGCAAGGCCGTCAACCTGAACTCGTTCGAACACTCGCTGATCATCGATGCTGATGATGCCGCGCGCGTTCGCCACCTGGAACACGACATTCCTTTGACGGCTTCGGAAGAGGATCGCATTCGGCGCAAGAAGGCGATTCAGGAACAAGCCAAAGTGCGAGCGATCTATGAAGAACTGGTGCTCAAGAAGCCCCAGCCGAACGTGGTGCAAATTGGCAGCGTGTCTGATATCGCTAAGGCGGTTCCTGCAAACTTCAAGCCCGTTTCTATCGCTCCGGCGACTGGAAATGGCAACGGAAATGGCAATGGCCACTCCGCTCCTGCACCGCAAGTAAAAGAAGCGACCGCCGAGGCAGTTGCGGGCGACTAAACAACCACTTCAATTTAAATTTTTCGCGCTGCCCCGGGTTCTTCCGGGGCAGTTTTTTTTGGGGGGGGTACGGCTAAGTCGGGAAGGCAAAAGATCTCGGGATTAAACCGCGGCGATCAGCTCAATTTCTACGAGGGCATCCTTCGGTAGCCGGGCCACCTGCACTGTGGAGCGCGCCGGCGGCGCAGCCGTGAAATAGCGCGCATAAACTTCATTCATGGCCGCGAAATCATTCATGTCTTTCAGGAAAACCGTGGTCTTCACCACGTGATGAAAATTCGAGCCACCGGCTTCCAAAATAGCCTTGAGGTTTTCCAGTACGCGTTGGGTCTGCTGCGCCGCGTCGGTACCGGTGATTTGTGACGTGGCGGGGTCAAAGGCGACTTGGCCGGAGATGAATAAAAACCCGTTGGCGCGCACTCCTTGTGAGTAAGGCCCAATGGGTTTCGGTCCTCGCTCGGTAAGAACTATATCTTTCATGGCGTAGTCTCCTTCAACGATGTGTTTTTCTGCGCGGAGGTATTTTCATATTTCGCGCGAAAATCTGCCGGCACTCCGGGGTGTTTCATCCACAGGCGCACGAACGCAGCCGTATTTCCATGCGCCTCTTCATCAAAAGCGGCGATCAAATCGTCAAGATTGAAACCGCTGTTGCGACGGGAATCCAACATATGCCTGACGGCTTTGCGAAATGTTTCTTGGCCGTAACGGTCCTGGAGTGCGTAGAAGAAAAGAAAGCTCTTGGCCTGCAGAGCGGTGTCAGTCTCTTTCCCGAGTGGCGGACTAGCTTTTGGTATAGCCGCTAGGGCGCGTCGAATCGTTTCCGTGCGCGCTGTCATGCCGTTCAGCGCGTCGTCACCCACGGCCGCGGCGAACGCCGGAAAAGCCGAAAGCGGCGGATCCTGCTCATAGAATCCCGGACTTTGGCCATAGCCTAACCAGCTGGCTGCCAATGCCGGGGCCGCAGCCAACGCCATTTTCTTCAGCCCTGGACCTGGATCGATCATGGCGCTGTCCAGCGATATCATCTCGCCGCTTCGGACTTCGTCCTTAGTACCGAGCACCTGGGTGTTGAGAGGGTTTCGTTCGGTGAAGCATCCTGGTATGACAGGGCACTCCGCCAGCCACAGCGGTGGGGCGTTCTTGCCCGGCGAGGCACGGTGCCTTCCCAAAAAACCGGTTGGAGGTTGGGCGGCGGAACGCTCGCCAAACACCAAGTTGTAATTTCCCAAAGTTTTCACCAAGGAGTCGCTTACTGCGCGAATATCGCCGGCATCCTGCTGTTTGCGAGTCCATAAATAAATCTGTTGCCGGTCGGATCCGATTTGTTTCGTTACATAGCGGCCGGCAATCACGTAAGGATAAATATCCACGATCCGCTGCCTGGCGTGCACGGTAGTTTCTTCTCCGTGCTTGGAAGTTTTTATTTTGTCACCGCTGGTATGAACGACAAAGCCGTTGGGCACNTGTACGGTGAGATTCCATTTGTCCGGCGGCACACCACCGGTCGCAAAAATTCCTCTGGCAGGCAAAAGTTCCGCGGCCCATCCTTGGGCCGGCAGGAAAAAGGCGTCAGGGGCGAAGCCCAGAAAAGACTCCTCGCCTGGCCCAGGTGTCTCCAAATTCATTGCGATATGCAAGCTGTGCCGACCGGAGACCGGCCATGAGTGCGGCAATTTCACAAGTGTATTGCGCGGGTAGTCAGGGGAGGGCTCGCTGTTGAGCGGCTCTCCGTCCCAAGCCAACTCGATATTCGAAGTTTTGAAGCGGCGTTTTCCGGGCAAGCGCAGTTCCAACAAGGAAAGCGGATGCGTCCCGTTATTGGTGAGCTCGTAGCTGGACTTAATAGCGATATGCGGAGGCGGGCCGGGTTCAAAATGTACGTCGATGTCTTGTTTGTTGATGATGTATCCGGGACCGAAGGATGAAGTGCACCCAGCGACAAAACTCAAGCTGATGACTAAGAAAAGATATGGCAACGCGCGAAGGTTAGAGGGGAGTTTCAACTCTTCGATTGTAGCGAGGATTGAAGCGCGGAAAAAGGAGGGTTCGCAGCCACGGGTATTTCAGGTGCGCCATTTTGGCTCGGGAAAAATATTAACGGGCCCGCGCCCGCGGATACTAACGCTTGCGGCCACGGATACTAACAAATCCCATACCGTAATGATTGCGCGCCGTCTCGCGCGCCCGTACTTCCTTCTCCGCCTGGTTGTCGTCCATTCCACGGTCGATCCGTTGAAGGATCTCTTTCTCTGTCAAGCCGGTATTTTTCAAACGCGCAATTTCTGCGCTCGAAAGCGTCGGCTGGTTCTGAAGGCGCCGTTGCAACAGAGTTTGTACCGTTGAATCTGACAATCCAATCAGGCGCAACGTAACGGCATCGCCGCTAATCGTATCGAGCTTATCGAGGCGCGCGATCTGCAGAATCTGTGGTTCACCGAAACCCGCGCCAGCCAGGCTGGTCACCGCGTCGGCGTTTGAAAAAGGATGGTGATGCTGGTGGGCGTTGCTCACCAGTGTGATACAGCTGTAATCAGTGATTCCCGCTTGTTTGGCGCTAACCAACTGCAGCATTTCGTTATCGGAAGTATCCAATTTCTTCAATTGCTCGATGCTGCTCGAAGACATCCCCGCATTCACCAGGGGCCGATAGTCGGCTAACACGTTGTGTCCGCAGCCGCTGGAAAGGGCCAGAGTGCAGGCCGTGATTATGGCCAGCAACGACAGGTTGGCCGGCGCCGTTCGAACGCGTGCGATGCCCGAGGGCAAATTTCGATGAATAGCCATGATTCGATTGTATCGGGACGTGTTGTCGTCAATCGGCGCTAATCGGAAGGTGTGTAGTGGGAGATACCCGCCTAAAGGACAGGTGGGCTGTGCTTCGGGAATCACCAAATTTCAGGTGGTTTGGTAAACGCGTTCAACGCCGTAAACCGCGGCAATCTTGCGAATATTTACAAGTATGGTTTCCAGTTGGCGACGGTCCACGATTTCCAGGCTGGCATCAATGCGCGCGTTTACACCATCGGGCCGGCTCACCAGGTTTCGAATGTTCGAACCAGCTCCGCTGATCACGGTGGTAATGTCGGCAAGCAATCCAGCGCGATCGCGTGCACGAATCTGCAGTTCGACCGGGAAGGTTGCGGCATTCTCGCCGCCCCACTCCACTGCGATGCGACGTTCCGTTTGGTAAAGCAGATTCTGCACGTTCGGGCACGTGCGGGTGTGCACCGCGACGCCGCGGCCGCGCGTGATGTACCCGACGATTTCGTCACCAGGAATAGGGTTGCAGCACTTCGCACGATAGACCAACAAATCGTCATGCCCTTTGACGATGAGTGGCGCCTCACCGAAACCCAGCATGCGCTTGACGGTTTTAACCAGCGTGGGCTTGGCGTCGGGCGCCTCAATTTGCGCGGCCTTGGCCGGCTCACCAAGCACGCGGGTCAAGATCTGCCGCGCAGAATATTTTCCAAAGCCTACCGCTGCATACAAATCGTCAATCTTCGAAAGTCCGTGATCGGCAGCCACCTTCAACATATCCGCTTCCGGAATTTTCTTCAGGCTGCGATCGAAGTGGCGTGCTTCATTTTCAAGGAGCTTGCGCCCCATCTCGGTCGCTTCCTCGCGCTCTTCGAGGTTGATCCAATGCCGAATTTTGCTCTTGGCGTGCGAGCTCTTTACGAAGCTCAGCCAGTCGCGGTTGGGGTGATGGCCTTTCTGAGTGAGAATCTCCACAACATCGCCGCTGGTGATTTCATGGCGCAGCGAGACCATCTGGCCGTTTACCTTCGCGCCGGTACATTGATGCCCCACTTCCGTGTGCACCGCATAGGCGAAATCCACCGGCGTGGCGCCGCGTGGCAGCTCCAACACGCGACCCTTGGGAGTGAAGGCATACACTTCCACCGGGGCGAAATCGACCTTTAAGGTGGATAAGAAATCGCCGGGCTCTTCCAGCTCCTGCGACCATTCGATCAACTGCCGCATCCAGGTGAGGCGCTGGTTCTCTTCCTCGGAACCAGGCTTTCCGCCTTTGTATTTCCAGTGCGCTGCTACACCTTCCTCCGCGATGCGATGCATTTCCTGCGTTCGAATCTGTACTTCCAGCGGCTGTCCGCCATGCAGCACGGTGGTGTGCAGCGATTGGTAAAGATTCGGGCGCGCCATCGCGATGTAATCCTTGAATCGTCCAGGCACCGGATGCCAGATGTGATGCACTACGCCCAGAGCCGCATAACAATTGCGCTCGCTGTCCGTAATTACTCGTACCGCAAGCAAGTCATAAACCTGTTCCAGTTCCCGTTCGTGACGCACCAGTTTACGGTGCAGCGAATAAAGTCCCTTAACGCGCGCTTCCAGTTCCGCGGGGATGCCGCTTTCCACTAATTTTGTCTGGATCGTCTGTTGCACTTCTTCCAGGAATTTCCGATGGATGTCGGCCTTTTCCGCCACTTCTTTCTGCAGCCTCAGGAAAGCTTCCGGCTCCAGGTAGCGGAAGGATAAATCCTCGAGTTCGTTGCGGATGTTGCCCATTCCCAAGCGGTGCGCAATAGGTGCATAAATATCCAAAGTTTCGCGCGAGATGCGCTCCTGCTTGGGATGCTCGAGATATTCGAGCGTGCGCATGTTGTGCAGCCGGTCAGCCAGCTTCACCAGCACNACGCGCACGTCGTTCACCATGGCCAGCAGCATTTTGCGGATGTTTTCAACCTGGCGCGTTTCCGGCGCCATCATGTTCAGGCGGCTGATCTTGGTTACGCCTTCCACCAATCGCGCGACTTCCGGGCCAAAGCGTTCTTCAATGCGGGACAGGGGAAATTCCGTATCTTCGACGACGTCATGCAAGAGCGCGGCCGTCAACGTCGTGGCATCCAGCCGCATGTCCGCCAGGATGTGGGCGACTTCAAGAAGATGAGTTAAGTAAGGATCGCCGGAGCTTCGCAACTGGTCGCGGTGACGTTCCGCGGCAATTTCGTAGGCGCGCCGAACCACCCAGGGATCTTCGGAGGGACGATTCTTTCTCAGCTTGGCGAGCAACTCCTCGAGACGCGCGTCGAGCTGCCGTTCGGTACGGTCGCGGTGGAAGTGCAGCGGTAGATTGTCCTGCGACGGCATAGCAGCTGGATGACCTCTGAATCGTTCTATTACAATATCGTTCTTTTAATATATTGTAGCGCAGGACGGCCCGATAGGAGTGCCGTGCTACCACTAGCAGGATAAAAGCAGTTTTTCTATAAATCTGGTCTATAGATCCGGCAGTTTGTCCGCAAGTTCACTAGCCAATTTGCTGACGTCGGTTGCATCGGCGAAATTTTTCAGTTCGTGAGCCGTCGATCCCGCCTCGATACCTAAGCGCTGACAAATTTTGTGCTGCATTTGCAGCATGGCGGTCAATTCCTGCTCCGCCAACATGCCCACCTGCAGATCCAGATGGGACCGCCTGTCTGCCTGCCTGGTCATGCGGTTTTGGCTGATTAGCACGAAGATAGTCAGCAGTACGCTTTCGGAAGAGATCACCAGAGCCAAAATCCCGAAAGGAAATGGGTCGAAAGGTTTCACTCCCGGAATTACTTTGAGGTTGATCGCGCTCCAGATCAGGACCAGGAGGACCTGGAGCATCAGGAATGAAATGCTGCCGATAAATTTGGCGACCGCGTCGCTTACTCGTTCCGCGGTGGTGCGCCGGTGCAGCGCCTCATGCTCAAGCTTTACAATGGCATCGATGTTTAGCTGCGTGGGATGCGCAGCTTCGCTTGTTGCGCTTTTGATTGCCATGGGCACCTCGGGCGACTACAGGTGAGTAAGAGTTTACCGAAAAGGATTGGGGAAATGAAAAGGGCGTTCGTGAGAATGCCTTCGGGAAATTTTCCCGATAATACCGCGACCGTTCCTCTGGTATTCTTTGCCCACGTAATTCAAGAAATTAAGGAGAGCTGATGATGTACCTGCATGAAACCGATGAGAATCGCCAACTCACTGAAACGGATTCAGAATCGCTGGATCGTCGTAAATTCCTGCGAACTTCTTCGCTGGCCGCTGTAGCTGGCGCTGCGACGTTCGCCTGGCCACACCGCTCCTCCGCGGCCGCCGCTGACCTCGACGCTATCAACGCCGAAATCGTCAAGCGTCACGACGAAAGCGTCAAGCATCTGCAAACCTGGATTCGCCAACCTTCCATCGCCGCGGAAAATCGCGGCATGAACGAAGGTTGCGAACTCACCATGAACATGCTTCGGGAGGCCGGCTTCGGCCAGGTAACCAAAGTGTCGACGGATGGCCAACCTGGCATTTTCGCGACACTCGATGCCGGTGCGCCGCGAACTGTGGGCCTATATTTTATGTACGACGTAAAGCAGGCTGACCCTGCGGAATGGTCTTCGCCGCCCTTCGATGCCGCTTTGGTAGACAAACCCGGCCTCGGCAAAATCATTGTCGGCCGCGGAGCAGTAAATCAGAAAGGCCCAGAAGCCACGTTCCTCGCCGCTTTGCACGCGATTCGCGGCGCGGGCAAAAAACTCCCCGTCAATTTCGTTTTTGTGGCGGAAGGCGAAGAAGAGATCGGCTCGCCACATTTTCCGCAAATTGTCGGGCGTCCCGAGGTGCAGGCGGCGCTGCGCAAATGCACCGGCGTCTTCATGCCTTTCGCGGCGCAGGGGCTCGGTGGCGATGTCACGATGTACCTTGGCGCAAAAGGCGTGGTTGAACTGGAATTGACTTCCAGCGGGGAGAAATGGGGTCGCGGCCCGCGTAAAGACATCCACTCCAGCAATAAAGCCCGGGTGGACAGTCCGGCGTGGCATCTTGTCGAGGCTTTGGCCACGCTTGTATCTCCCGACGGAAACGACCCAGTGATCGAGGGATACGCCGCCAAGGCTCGCCCGCTTTCCGCTGCGGATAAACGAATGATCGCGGAAGCGGCAAAACACTTAAACGAGGCGGAGGCCAAGAAACTTCTTGGAGTGGAACGTTGGGTTCACGATGTCGATTGGCAAGAAGCGCTGGAGTTGCTCACGTCTCGCCCGACGGTAAATATTGAAGGGCTGGTCGGCGGTTACACGGGTCCGGGCGGCAAGACCATTTTGCCTGGGAAGGCCCTCGCCAAGATGGATCTGCGGCTCGTGCCAGACATGTCCGCCGCCGAAGCGCTCGCCTCTCTAAAGGCTCACCTCGCCAAACACGGCTTCGCAGATATCGATGTGCACATGAGCGGAGGTTACGACCCCACTACCACTGCCGCCGACGCGCAGATTATTCGTGCATCCGCGGCGGTATACCGCAAAAATGGAATCGACCCGGTGCTGCTCCCCAGGCTGGCCGGTTCGTGGCCCGGCTACGTCTTTACGGGCGATCCCCTGCGCCTACCCGCTGGCCATTTTGGGCTCGGCCACGGCAATGGCGCTCACGCGCCCGACGAATATTACGTGATCGAATCGACCAACCCCAAAGTACAAGGCATGGATGGAGCCGCGCGATCGCATGTCGAATTCCTATATGAATTGGCGTCCATCGCTTAGCCTCGCAGCAAATAAAAAAGGGCATTCGTGAGAATGCCCTCCTGAAATTTTCCTCCAATACCGACCGTGTTTATTGCACCGGCTAGGAAGTTTGCTGCGGTTGATCCGCGCGCTTCTGTTTGATTTCCTTCACCTTTTCCACCAGGTCGTCAGCCTGTTTCTGATAGCTCGCGCGTTCCTGCGCACTCTCCACCATGTCGGCCTTGCGGCGATACAGCAAATTCAAATAAGCCATGGCATCGTCGTAATCGGGCCGGAGTTGAATTGCCTTCTGCAGAGACGCGATGCCTTCGTCTACCAGTTGTCCATACTTGTCCACGAACTGGGTACGGACAGCCGCCGGCAGGGGATCGCTTTCCTTGATCTGCTTATTAATATGGTCTTTGTTGTAGTCCGTGCGCATCTCCGCATTGCCGCGAAATGCCAGCGTCCAATCGATTACGCCGATCCAGTAATACGGCTCCGGGTCGGTGGGCTTCAGATCGATATGCTTTTGGTGGTAAGTCTTGGACTCCTGAAATTTTTGCGGGTTAAAAGGTTGGCCGCTCATCTGAAACAGAATGGAGCCGATGCCGTCAATGGCGCTCAAATTGTTCGGATCTTTTTCCAGCACGCCTTTGAATTCGCTTATGGCGGCATTGCCGCGCTGGACGTTCTCTTCGGACGGTGCACCGGGTATGTATGGCTGGCATACGCCGTGGCCAGATACAAACGGGCGTTTAGCAGCGACGGATCTAAGTCCTTAGCTTCCTTGAAATCCTCGACGGCGGCATCGTACTGGCCGTTTTTAAAGTTGGCGACGCCTTTGTTGAGCAGGTCGCGAGCTTTGAGTTTGTTGCACCCAGAACCCGCCGCCACCACAACCGCCAGCATCGCTAGCGAAAAACCGCGGCGAGCGATTCGAACCGATGAGGCATAAGTCATCGAATCATCCATCCCTGTAAGGTGCGACCCGAAAAGGGTCGACACTAGGATTCACGTCCGCCCTGCGAGGGGCATTTTCTGCTTGAAGATTTATTGACCCGCTTCCAGCTTGGCGGTAATCAATCCCACTTTGTCGATGCCGGATGCGCGCATGATGTCGATGGCCCGCGCGACGTCCATGAACAGTACATCGTTATCGCCTTTGACGAAAGCTACTTTCTCGGCGCGATCCTTGAAGATCTGTTCCATGCGAGGACCGAGCCCGTCCCAGGTGGTATCCTCGCTATTAATTTTCAGCTTGCCGTTCTGCGCCACCTG
>JGI12635J15846_10005819_pt1 | contig 10625 bp, 8 predicted proteins | sample BlaSpr_A8_OM2_M2_FD_15846 | JGI IMG/M metagenome (IMG submission 15846) | reverse complement strand
GATCGACCCGCAGCGGTATCGAGCGGATCGTTTTTACATTCGGCGTGACATCTTCACCGGTGCGCCCGTCACCACGCGTCACACCGCGTGCGAGAGCTCCATTTTGATACTGCAGCGAAATGCTCAGGCCATCAAATTTATGCTCCGCGATGTATTCGATTTGTTCGCGGCCGCTGCTTTCGCGCACGCGGCGATCGAATTCGCGCAGCGCATCATAGGAAAACGCGTTGTCCAGACTGAGCATGGGCCGAGCATGCTGATAAGTTTGAAAACCTGCCCGGGGGGCGCCGCCGACTCGCACGGTGGGCGAATCCGCGGTGATTAGTTCCGGGTGGGCAGTTTCAAGCTCCTTGAGCTTGCCCATGAGCCGGTCGTAGGCAGCGTCGGAAATTTCGGGGTCGTCCGCGACGTAATAACGGTATTCGTGATGGCGCAGCTTTTCGCGCAGATCTTCGATTTCGTTTTTTATGGCAGCGCCAGCCCTGGCCATGATTCCTCGCCCAGAAATCTCTGCAGAAGAGATGCTGTGATTGCTCTCACATTATATAGAATGAATAGACGGAAGACGGACACGGACCTCGCCAATCGCATGACTACCAGGCTTCAGAATGCTCTTCTGATTCATAACCCCAATGCCGGACACGGAGGCGCGAAACGGCGCCGCTCGTTGGACGAAGCGCGAAGGATTTTTGCCGCTGTCGGAATTGAAGTCGAGCTGGCCGAAACGAAAGGCCCGGGCGAAGCCACGGAGATCGCGCAGCGCGCCACCATTGAGCGCCGGGATTTGGTGGTCGCGTGCGGTGGCGACGGGACGTTAAATGAAGTGGTCAACGGTCTCGCGGGCCCGTCGAATGGACATCGCGTTTCGCTCGCTCTTTTGCCGGGCGGAACCGCCAATATTTTCGCGAAAGAGTTGAGGCTTCCCTGGGACATTCCCCACGCAGCCCGCAGGTTAGTTCGCGGCAAAGTGGTTGACATTGCCCTGGGCCTGGCCACGCCTTTACGCGAACCGGAGAAGCGAAAATATTTTCTCAGCGTCGCGGGCGCGGGGCCCGACGGCAGGATCGTTTACTCCATTGATCTGGACCTGAAGGCGCGATTGGGGATTCTGGCTTACTGGTGGCAGGGCGCCCGGGAAATTTTTCGCTACGACTACCCGCATTTTCGCGTGGTGATTGGCGGCCAGTCCTCCGACGCGTCGCTGGTGATCGTGGGGCGCACCAAACATTATGGTGGGCCATTCAAAATTACGACGCTGGCCGATTTGTATGAAAATAAATTTGAAGTGATGACCGTGAGTACGCGGAGTGGTCTACGTTATCTTAGTTATTTGCCGACTCTTTGGATGGGCAAATTGCGCGGAACAAGGGGCGTATTTTTCTCAAAGACCGATTCCCTGGTTTGCGAGCCGCTGCATGGAAATCCTGTTCACGCGCAAGTCGATGGCGAACCGCTTGGCCGCCTGCCGGTGGAATTCAAAATTGTGCCCGGCGCATTAAAATTACTGGTTCCCGAAGTGGCGAGCATGAATGGGCGAAGTACTGCCACATCGGCTTAGTGTTGCGATGCGCCTTGTGTCTGGCTGACATTTTATGGACATAGGCACGCATGCATTGGCTTCGCTTGTGCTGTCTCGCGCCATTTTTCCTCGCGCGCCCCGGCTACTCTGGGCTTTCGCCGTTCCGGCTGGCGTGATCGCTGATGTCGATGCATTCAGCGCGCTCATAAGTCCCTCCGTTTATCTCACGTGGTATCGCACCTACACGCATTCTTTGCTCGCGTCATTGATCATCGCGTGTATTTTTAGCGCGGCATATCGAGTGTGGGCATCACGCGATTTGGTTTTACGCTTGTCTGCGGGAACCGTTTTCGTCGTGGTCCTATTGGTGCAATGGCTGCATCTCGCAATGGATGCGGCGCAATGGCAGGGTGTGGAGCTGTTCTGGCCCGTCAATCCAGGGCGAATTGCGATGGATTGGCTGCCGGCGATCGATCCCTGGATCGTGACCATTCTCGTCGCGGCCATTGCATTGCCGGAATTTTTCCACCTGATCGGCTCCGAAATTGGCGCGAAGGACAAACGACCACGCGGCTTCGTGGGCGCCATTGTGGGATTAGTCCTGGTGGCGGCTTATGTTGGGCTGCGTGCAGAACTGCATGGTTCAGCTGTCGCACAACTGCAAAATCGCAGCTACGCCAGTGAACTGCCAAGACAGGTCGCGGCGTTTTCCGAATTTGTGTCACTGGTCACGTGGCACGGCGTGGCGGACACGGAAAGCGCGCTTCATCTGGTCACGGTGCACATAAACTCTTCACGCCGTTTCTCGCTCGACCCGGGCATAAATCTGTTCAAGCCTGAACCGAATCCACTTCTGCAAGCTGCGCAAGCCACGGAAACAGCAAATCGATTTTTGCGCGTGGCGCGTTTTCCGAAAGCGACCGTGCAGAAAATGGATAAAGGCTCGGAAGTGCAAATCCGCGACGTACGCTATGCGGCCGCAGGTGAAATGAAACGCGAACCGATGGTGACCGTCGATTTCGATCCGTCAGGAAAAATAATTTCAGAAGAGATTGAGTGGGCCAGCCGGGAAACGCCTCGCTAGATTGGCTTGTCGACGCTCTTCTTTTGTGTTGCGTCCCCGTAGGGATGCTTGGCGCGCAAAATTAACTGGGAAAGTCCGTAGCTGATGGCCACCAGCACGATGGCCGCAAGAGCCACGTTTAATTTATGCTGCTGTAAAAACGGGAGCGCGCCATCGCCGTATCGCACCGCCAGGTAGCCTACGCCGAAATATCGAAACAGGCGCGCCATGGCAATCGCCGAAGTAAAACTGGGTAGNGACATTTCAAATACTCCGGCGGCAAACACAAAAAACTTGAAGGGCGTAGGCGGCGGTAAGAGCGCCGCCGCAAGCATTCCGCCAAATCCATTTCTCTCTATCCAGTGGCGAACCGCACCGCCGTGTTTGCCTGCTTTGCTGTGAAAGAAAGCTTCGCCGCCTTTGCGGGCGATGAAATACAGCAGAACGCAACCCAGTGTGGATCCCACAGCGGCCATCAGCGCATAAAGCGGCATGCGCGAAGGATGCTGCCTCGATAATCCGATCAGCAAAAGATCGTTTATGACTGGGAAAGTTAAAACGGAAGAATCCAGAAATGAGATAAGAAAAAGCCCGGGAGCGCCCAAACTGCCGGCGAAGGCGACAATCTTTTCTTTCCAGGTGTGGAGCGGAATCACCAAGCAGCGCACCTCGCGTAAGTCACACTAACACTCCTGGCGGCAAACTTCGGACTCACATCGCTTAGGGCGAGAGGAAAAAATTCTTTTTGTTCGCGAAAGAAGATTGCCGCTTGGCTCACAGCAGTGCCTCGATGCCCTGCAAAATTACGTCATAAACGAAATGCAGTTCCTCGCGCGTGATTACATACGGTGGGAGCACGTAGACTACGTTTCCGAGCGGCCGCAACAACACGCCGTGGTCGATAAAAAATTGATACAGTTTGGTGCGCATGGCCGATAAATAACCAGCGTCCTCCGCGCGAAGCTCAATCGCGCCCATGGTTCCGATCTGCCGCACATCCACGACCTGCGGCAATTTACGAAATTGCTCCAGTCGCTCGGTGTTGACGGCAGAAATCATCGCGATGCGTTCGAAGACCGGCTCGTCGTCAAAAATCTGCAGGCTGGCATTGGCCGCCGCGCACGCTAGAGCGTTTCCGGTGTAAGAATGTCCGTGATAAAACGTGTGCAAGCGGTCTTTGCTGCGAAACGGCTCCTCCACGCGATCGCTGCAGACCGTCGCGCCCATGGGTAAAAAGCCGCCGGTGATTCCTTTTGACAGACACATCAGATCTGGAGTCACGTCGGCAAGTTCGCAGGCAAACATTTTTCCGGTGCGGCCGAAGCCGGTCAGCACCTCATCGGCAATCAGCAAAACATCGTAGCGAGTACACAGCGCGCGCACTTTTTGCAGGAATTCCACGGGATGAACGATCATGCCGCCGGCGCCTTGCAGCAACGGCTCCACGATGACGGCGGCGATGCGCTCGTGATTTTGCTCCAGCAATGTTTCAAGTTGCTGCACACATTCGATGTGGCAGGTGGCGCGCGTGAGACCCACCGGGCAACGGTGGCAGTACGCGGAATGCACGCGGTGCACGGCATAACGCATGGATTGAAACGGTTTGTTGAACAGTGAATCGTCGCTCGCGGACATGGCTCCGGCGGTATCTCCGTGATAGCCATGCGCGAGGGCCACGATCTCCGATTTTTGCGCGCGGCCGCTGTTGCTGAAATGCTGCACCGCGAGTTTCAATGCGACTTCCACTGCCGTTGAGCCGTCATCGGAGAAAAACAGATGCGTCATTTCCGGCGGCAATCGCTTGCGCAAGCGCGACGCCAGTTCTTCCGCCGCGTCGTGCGTGAAGCCCGCCATGATGACGTGCTCCATTTTGCGCGCCTGTTGCGCGATGGCTTCCGCGATGCGCGGATTGGCGTGTCCGTGCAGATTCACCCACCAGGAGGACACCGCATCCAGAATGCGCCGGCCGTCTTTGGTGTAGAGATACACGCGTTCCGCGCGCACCACGTGAAGTGGAGGCGCATCCATCGCGGCGTTCGTAAAGGGGTGCCAGATGCGCAGCGGCGAACTCATTTTGTCTTATTGGGAAAACGCGGCACGGTCGAAATTATTCATGAACACTTGCATCAGGGAGGTGCGGTGCAAATTGGGCAAGCGGGGAATTTCTCCGATGACGCGGACGTGCCCGAAGCGCTCGATGGTTTCGCGATTCTCGCGATGCTGGTCGCCAATCAAAACTACGCCATGCACTGGAAGTTCCGCCGCATGCAAGGCCGCCAGCGTCAGCAAGGTGTGGTTGATGGTGCCTACGTTGCTTCGCGCGGCGAGAATTACCGGCAGCTTGAATTTTGCCATCATGTCCAGCATGAATTGTTTCCCATTGATGGGCACCAGCACGCCGCCGGCGCCTTCGACAATCAGCCAATCGTTGTTCAGGGTAGTCGGCAAATTAATGCGCGCCAAATCGATTTCCACGCCCGCCCAGCGCGCGGCCAGGTCCGGCGAAACGGGTGGCACAAATTTGTAAACCTCTTCCAGCGTGCGATCGGTGCCCAGGCCGGCGAGGCGCATCACCGTCACGCGGTCGGAGCCTTCGAGCGTGCCGGTTTGAATTGGCTTCCAATACACCGCGTCGAGCGCGGCGCAGAGTAATGCCGCGAGCGTGGTCTTGCCCACACCGGTGTCCGTTCCAGTAATAAAAAAGTGGTGCCTCACGCGGAGCCCGCCAATGCCACAGGAATGGAAGGATACGATTGCGCGCGCCACGTGGATAAAGCCGCTGCGAGCCTTTCAAGTTCAGCGGCACTGATTTTGTGCGTCACCGAAAAGCGTAGCCGCGCGCTGCCTGGCGGCACTGTCGGCGGCCGAATGGCTCTGACGGCAAATCCGGCGCGCTGCAAAAATTCGGCGGCAGCGACAGCAGCATCGTTTGCGCCAATCACAGCGGGAACGATTTGCGTAGTCGTGGCAAGCGTTGCCCAACCGTCGTGCTGCAAGGATTTCGCGAAGTTTCGCGATCTCGAAAGCAATTCCGCTCGCTCCTTGTCCATTCCCGCGGCCAGGCGTAGCGCCGCTCGAATTTGTTCCGCCATGTAGGGGGGCATGGCGGTGCTAAAAATAAAAGTGCGTGCGTGATTGATCAAATGTTCGCGGAGCACGGCCGGTCCACAAACGAACGCGCCTGCACTTGCCAAGGCTTTGCCGCAGGTATGCATGGCAGCGAGCACCCGCCCGTCGGCCAGGAGTTGCGGGGCAATTCCGCGTCCACCTGGTCCGTGCACGGCAGTGGCGTGCGCCTCGTCAACAATTACGCTGGCCCCGTGCTTTTCCGCCAGCGCGACAATGGCATCCAGTAGGGCCACGTCGCCGTCCATGCTGAAGACCGTTTCGGCCACGATCAGCTTGCGTCCCGGCACTGACTGATTTTCTTTCAGCGACGATTCCAGCGCGTTTAGATCACGATGGGGATAAATTACTTTCCGCGCGCCCGACAAGCGAATGCCATCGATGATGCTGGCGTGATTCAGGGCGTCGGAAAAAATCACATCGTTCTTATTCGCGAGCGAAGTGAGCAAGCCAATGTTGGCCGCGTAACCACTTCCAAAATACAAAGCCGCTTCGCTGCCGGCGAACGCGGCGAACTCCTCTTCCAGCTCATTCCACACTGCGGCGTGACCGGATAGCAGGCGCGAGCCGGTGCCCCCAATGCGAGCAGCCTTGACCATGGCCTCGGTTACGGTTTGTTTGAGCGCCGGATTGTCCGCCAATCCAAGATAATCATTCGAGCAAAGATTCACTCCACTGATTTCCACGAGCGTCCGGCGCTGGCTCCGCGATTCAAGTTCGCGCAACCCCGCTTCTAATTCCGCCAGCAGTGAGTCGTTAAATTCAGATGGCATGTGATTCGAGTGGTTTCAATCCCAAGGTCTGCAGTAGCTGTTCGTCCTCGTCCACTCCGGGGTTCGGAGTGGTCAGCAATTTTTCGCCGACAAAAATCGAATTTGCGCCCGCAAGAAAACATAGCGTCACGGCTTCGGGCGACAATTGCTTTCTTCCCGCCGCGAGGCGTACACGCGAAGCCGGCATCAGTACGCGCGCCGTGGCTATCGCGCGTACCATTTCGAGCGGATCGAGCGCGGGTTTGTCCGCCAGCGGCGTGCCCGCAACGCGCACAAGCATGTTGATGGGCACACTTTCCGGATGCGGCTCCAGAGTGGCAAGCTGGTGCAACAGACCGATGCGATCTTTTTCGCTTTCGCCCATGCCCAAAATTCCGCCGCAACAAACGGTGATGCCCGCTTTGCGCACTGCTGCGAGCGTCCGCAAGCGGTCATGATAGACGCGTGTGGTGATTATCGAGCCGTAAAACTCCGGCGAGGTATCTAAATTGTGGTTATACGCCGAGAGGCCCGCCTCTTTAAGTCTCACGGCCTGGCCGTCCGTCAACATACCCAAAGTGCAGCAGACTTCCATGCCCAAGGCCGAAACGCCACGCACCATTTCAAGCACGTTATCAAAATCTTTGCCTTCGGGCGCCTGCCGCCACGCCGCGCCCATGCAGAAGCGCGTCACGCCGCGCCCGGTGGCCTCGCGGGCGACGGAGATGACATGTTGCGGGTCCAGCAATCCCTGCCGTTCCACGTCCGCATCGTAATGCGCGCTCTGCGGACAATACGCGCAGTCTTCCGGGCATCCACCGGTCTTGATGGAAATTAGTTGGCAGGTCTGCACGCGATCCGGAGCGTGAAATTTGCGATGCGTCGATTGCGCGCGAAAAATTAATTCAGGCAGCGGGGTGCGATAGATTGCGGCCACCTCTTCGCGGCTCCAGTTGCTGCGAACCGGAGTGGTTGCGGCGTGATCGCTTCCAAAAGATACAGCGGCCGCGGCCGGTGTAGATACCGATGGGTTTGTGCTCATAATCCCCGTGACACGTTAATTGTATGACTGGCCCGCACCTGTGGGCCGAAATTTTAGAATGGCATGTTACCATCGCTGGGCGGCAGCGTCTCGCCATTCCAGGCGGTTTGACCGCTATCGTTGCTAAATGTTATAAATCAACGCTTTGTTGCCAGCCCGCGCAAAGCCTTTTCGCTATCCCTGGGAGGGGTTCCAGGGACGGTCAGGCTAAGATAAACAGTACAGGTTAGGCCCGTGCCACATTTAGCGCAGGGCCCTGTTTCAAATTGGCGGGGTGCGCCGCGGGTGCGGTTGTACGCATGCTGGAAAGTGTCCGCCGAACCGTAGTACAGGGCCCCGGGCTCTGAAATCATTTGTAATTTATGGAGGAATTGTTGATGCGCACCTGGTTCGATAATTTGTGTTCGCTCGCTCACGGGCCGCTGAAAATAAGCGCCGGCATGGCGTTACTCTCGATGCTCGGCTGCGTATCAGCGGGCGCGCAGGAGGTTCAGGAGGCTGGGGGCGAGGCCAATCTAAAGCTTCCAGATCTGTCGCAGGTCTCCTTTCTCGGTATTGACGGGCACAAAATTCTTCTGTTTGGGCTGATCTTCTGCGTGTTCGGACTGATCTTCGGTTTGGCCATTTATAGCAAGCTCAAGAATCTGCCCGTGCACAAATCGATGCGCGATATCTCCGAGTTGATTTACGAGACCTGCAAAACTTATTTGATCACGCAAGGCAAATTCATTTTGCTGCTGGAAATTTTTATCGCCATCGTTATCGTTCTTTATTTTGGCGTGCTGCTGAAATTCGAAGCCATGCGCGTGGGAATTATTTTGCTCTTCAGCCTGGTGGGCATCGCGGGCAGTTACGGCGTGGCGTGGTTTGGAATCCGCGTAAACACTTTCGCAAATTCCCGTACTGCGTTTGCCAGCCTTCGTGGCAAGCCGTATCCCATTTACCACACGCCGCTGCAGGCGGGCATGAGCATCGGCATGATGCTTATCAGCGTGGAGCTGCTGATCATGCTGTTTATTTTGCTGTTTATTCCGGGCGACTACGCGGGACCGTGTTTTATCGGGTTCGCCATTGGTGAATCGCTGGGCGCTGCCGCGCTGCGTATCGCCGGCGGAATTTTTACCAAGATTGCGGACATCGGTTCCGACTTGATGAAGATCGTCTTCAAAATTAAAGAAGACGATGCGCGCAATCCGGGCGTTATCGCGGACTGCACAGGGGACAATGCCGGCGACTCCGTAGGGCCCAGCGCTGACGGATTTGAGACGTATGGCGTAACGGGCGTGGCGCTGATCACTTTTATTTTGCTGGGAGTATCGAGCCCCACGGTGCAAGTGCAATTGCTGGTGTGGATCTTCATCATGCGCATCGTGATGTTGATTGCCAGCGCGGCCGCCTATTTCATAAACGGAGCCATCTCCAAGGCGAGATACGGCAATGTGAACGAGATGAACTACGAGGCTCCGCTCACTTCTCTGGTGTGGATCACTTCCGTGGTTTCGATCGGGTTTACCTACCTGGTTTCCTACCTGATCATTCCGGCGCTTGGGCAGGACACCACGCAATGGTGGAAGCTGGCGACCATTATTTCGTGCGGCACTTTGGCGGGCGCGATTATTCCCGAGCTGGTCAAGGTGTTTACATCCACGGAGTCGCGGCACGTGCGCGAGGTGGTCAGCTCCGCACAGGAAGGCGGGGCTTCGCTCGGCATCCTTTCCGGATTTGTGGCTGGAAATTTTTCGGCGTATTACATCGGGCTGGCCATGGTGGTGCTGATGTCGCTCGGCTATTTGATCAGCGAAATGGGACTTGCTACGTTCATGATTGCCGCGCCGGTGTTTGCGTTTGGGTTAGTGGCTTTCGGCTTTTTGGGCATGGGACCGGTTACCATCGCAGTGGATTCCTACGGCCCGGTGACAGACAACGCGCAATCGGTTTATGAGTTGTCCTTGATCGAGCAAATTCCCGGGATCCAGCAGGAGCTCAAGCGCGATTACAACATCGACGTGAATTTTGAACGCGCCAAGGAAATGCTGGAAGCCAATGATGGCGCGGGTAACACGTTTAAAGCTACCGCCAAGCCGGTGCTGATCGGTACCGCGGTAGTGGGCGCCACGACGATGATTTTTTCCATCATCATGGCGCTCACTCACGGACTGACCATGAACGTCAACAAGCTGTCGCTGTTGCATGCTCCATTCGTTCTTGGGCTTATTACCGGCGGGGCGATGATTTACTGGTTTACGGGGGCGTCAACGCAGGCGGTTACTACCGGCGCTTACCGAGCCGTTGAATTCATCAAGGCCAACATCCACCTGGAAGAAGCTAAAGCCGCGAGCATTGCGGACAGTAAAAAAGTTGTGGAGATCTGCACCAAGTACGCGCAGAAAGGTATGCTGAATATTTTTATCGCGGTGTTCTTTGCAACGTTGTCCTTCGCGTTCGTGGAGCCGTTCTTCTTCATCGGCTACCTCTTCAGCATCGCCATTTTTGGGTTGTATCAAGCCATATTCATGGCGAATGCCGGCGGGGCGTGGGATAACGCGAAGAAAATCGTGGAGGTCGAGTTGAAGCAAAAAGGTACTCCACTTCACGATGCGACGGTTGTTGGCGACACGGTCGGCGATCCTTTTAAGGACACTTCTTCGGTGGCGTTGAATCCGGTGATTAAATTCACCACGCTGTTTGGCCTGCTGGCAGTTGAGCTAGCCGTTCAGCTGACGGCCACGCAAGGATCTAATGTGACGCACACGTTGGCCGCGGCTTTCTTTGCGGTTTCGTTTTTCTTCGTGTACCGTTCGTTCTACGGAATGCGCATCCGGCAGGAAGCCCACTAGACCAACAACTTTTTCTAGACTGAACGAACAAAGGGCCATTCGAAATCGGATGGCCTTTTTATGTCGGCGCGCCGACATCTAATATTTTACTTAGTAAGCGTCTATAACATTTCAGTAATATTGCCAGTGTTCGAATCGTGCGCGTTCGAATGACTCTCGAAATTGTCGGCATTGACGTTCGAATGAAGAACTCTGGCACACGTCCACTTTACATCTCGCTTGACGCGACGAGCGGACCTTTTTAGTAGCGTTACTGCTTAGCCGCGGCAGCTTTTGCCGTGATCGG
>JGI12635J15846_10005816_pt1 | contig 10628 bp, 9 predicted proteins | sample BlaSpr_A8_OM2_M2_FD_15846 | JGI IMG/M metagenome (IMG submission 15846) | reverse complement strand
GACGCGGAGCCGACGAGCCGGCTCGCCAACCTCGGTGGCGACGCGCTGCGCCCGGCGCCGGTCGGTGCGTATCTCCAGGGTGCGTCGGCGTACGGCGCGGAGCAGATGCTGGGCGACGTGTGGGAGTGGACGTCGTCACCGCTCCGGCCGTGGCCCGGGTTCACGCCGATGATCTACGAGCGCTATTCGCAACCGTTCTTCGATGGGGACTACCGGGTGCTGCGGGGCGGGTCGTGGGCGGTGGCCCGGGAGATCGTGCGGCCGAGTTTTCGTAACTGGGATCACCCGATTCGCCGACAGATCTTCTCGGGCGTCCGGCTGGCTTGGTCCCTGGACATGGACGCAGACGTGGACGGAGCCGGCGACTGATGTGCCGACATCTCGGCTGGCTGGGTGAGCCGCGCTCGCTGGCGTCGCTGATGCTCGACCCGCCGTATGGCCTCCGGGTGCAGTCTTATTCGCCGCGGCGGCAGAAGCACGGCCTGATCAACGCCGACGGCTGGGGCGCTGGGTTTTTCGACACCGACGGTGCGGTCCGCCGCTGGCGCAGCGCGTCGCCACTGTGGAGCGAGGCGTCGTTTGCGTCCGTGGCACCGGTGCTGCGCAGCGGCTGCGTGGTGGCCGCGGTGCGCTCGGCCAGCACCGGCATGCCGATCGAGGTGTCGGCGTGTGCGCCTTTCACCGACGGCCGATGGCTGTTGTCACACAACGGGCTTGTCGACCGCGCGGTGCTGCCGCAGTCGCGCGTCGCCGAATCGGTGGTCGACAGCGCGCTGCTGGCGGCGCTGATCTTCGAGCGCGGGCCCGACGCGTTGGCGGACACCGTCACCGAGGCCGCGGCGGCAGACCCGAATGCTCGGCTGAACATCCTGGCCGCCAATGGTTCTCGACTGCTGGCCACCACCTGGGGTGACTCTCTGTCAGTGCTGCGCGGCGACGGGGGCGTGGTGCTGGCCAGTGAGCCGTTTGACGACGACGGCGGATGGCAGGACGTGCCCGACCGACATCTGGTCGAGGTGACCGGCGACGTCGTGACTTTGACCCCATTGCTTTGACCCCATTGCTTTTGACCCGTTGAGAGGATCCTGATGAGCGTGATGTTGGCAAACCACCTGGAGGCCGACTCCGCCAACCGGGCGTTACGCAGCGACGTGCTGCGCGGCCTGGCTCAGACGCCGAAATCGTTGCCGCCCAAATGGTTCTACGACGAGGCGGGCAGCGATCTGTTCGATCAGATCACCCGGCTACCGGAGTATTACCCCACCCGTACCGAGGCGGCCATCCTGCGCGCCAGGGCGGCATCGATCGCCGGGGCGTCGGGCGCCGACACACTGGTCGAACTGGGCAGCGGCACATCGGAGAAGACGCGGATGCTGCTCGACGCTTTGCACAACCGCGGCACGCTGCGGCGGTTTATCCCGTTCGATGTGGATGCCGGTGTGCTGCAGACGGCCGGCGGGGCGATCCTCGAAGAGTATCCGGGCATCGAGGTCGACGCCGTGTGTGGCGACTTCGAGGAGCACTTACCCGAAATCCCGGACGGCGGAACGCGGTTGATCGCCTTTCTGGGCTCGACCATCGGCAACCTGACTCCCGGTCCCCGCGCGGAGTTCCTGGCCACGCTGGCCACTGTGATGCGGCCGGGCGATAGCCTGCTGCTGGGCACCGATCTGGTGAAAGACACCGGTCGGCTGGTTCGCGCCTACGACGACAGCGCCGGCGTCACGGCAGCGTTCAATCGGAATGTGCTGGCCGTGGTGAACCGGGAACTCGACGCCGATTTCGATCTGAATGCGTTCGCGCACATCGCGCGATGGAACGCCGACGAAGAGCGGATCGAGATGTGGTTGCAGTCCACACGGTCTCAGCGTGTGCACGTCGGGGTGCTCGATCTCGCAGTCGAGTTCAGCGCGGACGAGGAGATGCTGACCGAGGTTTCGTGCAAGTTCCGCCGTGAGAAGGTGGTCGACGAACTTGCTTCGGCAGGGCTGACGTTGACCCAGTGGTGGACCGATCCGGACGGCGACTTCGGGTTGTCACTTGCGGTGAAATGACCGCCGAGGGGGGCTTGGCGCGGCGGTGGCGCGACGCCCGGCCGGCGGTGCATGGGCTGCACCTCGACAGCGCCGCCTGTTCACGGCAGAGCTTCGCCGCGATCGACGCCGCGTCTCTGCACGCCCGTCGGGAGGCCGAAGTCGGCGGCTATGTCGCAGCGCAGGCGGCCGAATCCGCGTTGGCGGCCGGCCGCGCGGCCGTCGGCGCGCTCACCGGAATGACCGCCGACGACGTCGTGTTCACCACTGGGGCGAGCCACGCGCTCGGCCTGCTGCTCGGCTCCTGGCCCGACGACCGTAGGGTAATCGCCTGCGTGCCCGGCGAATTCGGGCCGAACCTCACCGTGATGGTCGCGAACGGGTTCGAGGTCGTGCTGCTGCCGGTGGACTCGCTGGGCCGCGTCGTGGTCGAGGACCTGGCAGGCCACTTGGCCGCCGACGCGCCGTCGCTCGTTCATCTGACGGTGGTGCCCAGCCACCGGGGCATCGTGCAACCACTACGTGACATCGCCGACACGTGCCGCGAGTGCGGCGTGCCGCTGGTGCTCGACGCGGCTCAGGGCCTGGGCCACATCGACTGCGCGGTGGGAGCCGACGCCGTATATGCCACGTCGCGTAAGTGGCTGGCCGGACCGCGGGGCGTCGGGGTGCTCGGGGTGCGCCCGGATCGCGCCGCGAGCCTGCGGCCAAAGTTACCGCCGCCGCACTGGGTGACAGACATCCCGGTGCTGCGCCGGCTGGAACTGGGGGAGGCGAATATCGCGGCCCGCGTGGGGTTCTCAGTGGCGGTCGCGGAGCATATGGCGTACGGCCCCGCCAACCTGCGCGCGCTCCTGGCGGCCGCCGGTCGGCTGACCCGGACTGTGCTGAGCGACCTTACCGGTTGGCGGGTGGTCGAGCCGGGGGATTCACCGACCGCGATCACCACGCTGGCGCCGACCCACGACGCCGACGTCGAGCAGGTCCGCACCGAACTCATCGCCCGTCATGCGATCGTCACGACCGTTGCCGGCCCCGACCGGGCGCCGTTCGAGCTCAGCACCCCGGTGTTGCGGGTGTCGCCGCAGGTGGACGTCACGGCCGACGAACTGACGATGTTCGCTCGCGCGCTGAGCTCGGCCGCAGACTAGCCAGCCGGGACTAGCCCGGCAGCTCCCACGTGTGCACCGGCTCGTTGCTGTGCATGCGCTCCGCGTAGCGCCGCAGCATCTCGGCCAACGCCCGAGGGCGGCTGAGTCCGTCTCTTTCCTGCAGCGCGGTGACGGTCTGGACCTGCCAGGCCGCACCGTTGATGCCGGTCTTGGCGCGGCCCTCGATCACACCGAGGTAGCGGTCACGAACGGCCGCCGACACTTTCCAACTGCGCAGGCCCTCGTCGGCCAATGGCAGCAGCGCGCGCAGCACCAGTTCGTCGGCCGTGATCGTGCCCATGCCGGGCCAATACAGCCGTGCCGTCATGCCGCCGCGCGCCGCGTTCTGGAAATTTGTCTGTGCCGCAGCGAAACTCATCTGTGTCCATAACGGGCGGTCATCCTCGGACAGCGCCCGCAGCGCGCCGTAGTAGAACGCCGCGTTCGCCATCATGTCGACCACGGTCGGCCCGGCCGGCAGCACGCGGTTCTCCACGCGTAGGTGCGGCCGGCCGTCGACGACGTCGTACACCGGCCGGTTCCACCGGTAGATCGTGCCGTTGTGCAGCCGCAACTCCGGCAGCCGTGGCGCCCGTCCGGCCGCCAGCTCGGCCACCGGGTCCTCGTCGGACAGCTCGGGCAGCAGCGACGGGAAGTAGCGGACGTTCTCCTCGAACAGGTCGAAGATCGACGTGATCCAGCGTTCCCCGAACCACACTCGCGGCCGGACTCCCTGTGCTCTGAGTTCGTCCGGGCGGGTGTCGGTGGCCTGCGTGAACAGCTCGATGCGCGTCTCTGCCCACAGTTGGTGGCCCAGGAAGTAGGGCGAGTTGGCGCCAAGCGCCACCTGCAGCCCGGCGAGCACTTGCGCCGCGTTCCAGCTATCGGCGAATTCGGCGGGGGACACCTGAAGATGCAATTGCATGCTGGTGCACGCGGATTCCGGTGCGATGGAGGCTGTTTGCAGGCTCAGCCGCTCGGGACCGGCGATATCGATCACGATGTCCTCGCCGCGGGCGACGAAGATCGAGTCGTTGAGCGCACGATAGCGGGCGGATTCGCTCATCCAGTCGCCGGTCAGGTGCTCCGGCATCAGTGTCGGCAGGATCCCGATCATCACGATGTGCGCGCCGTTCTGATTGGCCTTGGCCTCGGCGGCGTTCAGGCTGGCGCGGACGTCGCTCTCGAGTTCCAGCGCAGAATCGCCGGGCAACGGGCGTGGCGGCACGTTGAACTCGATGTTGTACGCGCCGAGTTCGGTTTGAAAGGCGGGGTCGGCGATCGCGGCCAGCACCTCACGGTTGGCCATGGCCGGCTGATACTGCCCGTCGACGAGGTTGCACTCGATCTCCATGCCGCTGAGCGGCCGCTCGAAGTCGAAGCTGGACTGCGCGAGCATGGTCTCGAACACGTCCAGCGACAGCTGCACCTTGCGCCGGTAGTCCCGGCGTTGCGCGCCGCTGAAGGTGGTGCCCTTTACTTCCTCGCCCACATCGCCGATGGTTCAGCCTCACGCAGGAGACCGCAAGAACATCGCAGGATTTACCTGTGCGCAACCGCGACGGTCAGCGGCTGGCGACGAGCACCTGCGGCCCGCACCGGCGGCTGCGCAGCTCCGCCGTGATGTCAGGACCGGCATGCTGGGCCAGCGCCTGCAACGCCGACGGGCTGTATGCGCGCAACGAGCTGATGAACCCGTCGTGCACGAACGGGATCGCGATGAACGGCAGGAAGGTCGCCAACTGTGCGATGTGCAGCACTGACGGCAACCGCGGCAGGTCGATGATCAGCAGCTTGTCGGCTACCCGGGTGCCTTCGGCGATCACCGCGCAGGCCTGCACCGGCGACAGGTGATGGAATGTCAGTGCCGACACCGCGAGGTCGAAATACCGATCGGGGCAGTCGATTTCAGTGGCATCGACGACTTCGACGGTCGCGCGCGGATGGCTGCCGAGCTCGCCCGCCGCGATGTTCACAACAGACGTGGCGTCGATGTCGGTGACGGTGACCCGGGCGGTGGGGTGCTGTTCGAGCAACTTGCGGGAAAGTCCGCCGTGGCCCGCGCCGAGTTCGAGGATCCTCGGATCCGGCACATCGGCGATCTCCTCGAGCGCGATGTACGCGAACCGCTCGTGATTCTTGAACACATCGCCGGTCCACTCGAGTGAACCGACCACGCTGCGCTTGATCCGTTCGTCCACGTCGTCGCGGTCGAGGTATTCGGCGCAGCCCGTCTCCAGGCGGCGGTCCAGCCACGATGCGTCGGGCCCGCCCCGCGGCATCGCCTCGATGTCGCCGACCGGTGTCTGAGCACTTCCCATCATTGCCATCATTGACCATTGCACCGGTTCGAATCGACCCGCCATACGACAGGAGCATCCCGTTGGCCGACTTCGTCGCCTCCATCGACCAGGGCACCACCAGTACCCGCTGCATGATCTTCGATCACTCTGGCTTAGAGGTGGGCCGCCATCAGCTGGAACACGAGCAGATCCTGCCGAAGGCAGGCTGGGTGGAGCACAACCCGGTCGAGATCTGGGAGCGCACGACGTCGGTGGTGATGTCCGCGCTCAACCGCACCAACCTCAGCGCCACCGACTTGACCGCTGTGGGCGTCACGAACCAGCGGGAGACGACGGTGGTGTGGAACCGCAAGACCGGTCGGCCCTACTACAACGCGATCGTTTGGCAGGACACCCGCACCGACAGGATCGCCGCGGCGCTCGACCGCGACGGCCGCGGTGACGTGATCCGCCGCAAGGCCGGGCTGCCGCCCGCGACGTACTTCTCGGGCGGGAAGCTGCAGTGGATCCTCGATAACGTCGACGGCGTCCGCGAGGCCGCGCGCGATGGTGATGCGGTGTTCGGCACCACGGACTCCTGGGTGGTGTGGAATCTGACCGGCGGCCGCGACGGCGGCGTGCACGCCACCGACGTCACCAACGCCAGCCGGACGATGCTGATGGACCTGGAAACCCTCGACTGGGACGACGAGCTGTTGTCGTTCTTCGGGATTCCGCGCGCAATGCTGCCCGAGATCAGGCCGTCGTCGTCGCCGGAGCCGTACGGGCTGACGCGGGGGGCGCTGGGCGGCGAGGTGCCGATCACCGGCGTCCTCGGCGATCAGCAGGCGGCGATGGTGGGCCAGGTCTGCCTTGAGCCCGGGCAGGCGAAGAACACCTACGGCACGGGCAACTTCCTGCTTCTCAACACCGGCGAGAACATCGTCCGCTCCCGCAACGGACTGCTCACCACGGTGTGCTACCGATTTGGCGACGCGAAACCGGTGTACGCCCTTGAGGGTTCGATCGCGGTGACCGGATCGGCGGTGCAGTGGCTGCGCGACCAACTGGGCATCATCAGCGGCGCCGCGCAGAGTGAAGCGCTGGCTCGTCAGGTCTCCGACAACGGGGGTGTCTACTTCGTGCCGGCGTTCTCGGGGCTCTTCGCGCCGTATTGGCGGTCCGATGCGCGCGGCGCCATCGTCGGGCTGTCCCGGTACAACACGAACGCGCATCTGGCCCGGGCCACGCTGGAAGCGATCTGCTATCAGAGCCGCGACGTCGTCGACGCGATGGAGGCCGACTCCGGTGTCCATCTCGAGGTGCTCAAGGTCGACGGCGGCATCACGGCCAACGACCTGTGTATGCAGATTCAGGCGGACGTGCTCGGTGTCGACGTGGTCCGGCCGGTGGTTGCGGAAACGACCGCGCTGGGCGCTGCCTACGCGGCCGGGCTGGCGGTCGGGTTCTGGTCGGATCCGTCTGACCTGCGGGCGAACTGGCAGGAGGACAAGCGCTGGTCACCCACTTGGGGCGCCGACCAGCGGGAGGCGGGCTACGCGGGCTGGCAGAAGGCGGTGCAGCGGACCCTGGACTGGGTTGAGGTGTAGTCAGGCGGCTTGCGAAGTCAACTCGTCGACGGTGTCCTCGTCGAGCTCGACGTCGGCGACAGCCATGTTCTCCTCGAGGTGACCCACCGACGAAGTGCCGCCAATGAGAAGGACATTGGGCGACACCGCCAGCGTCCACGCCAGCGCGATCTGGGCAGGCGTGTGCCCCAGGCGTTCGGCGGTGCGCCGTACGACGGGGTTGCCCAAGACCGGGTTGTCCGCGGCGAAGCCCGAGCCCAGCGGGAAGTACGGCACGAACGCGATGCCGCCTTCGGCGCACGCATCCAGTACCGGCGCAGACGTCCGGTCCACGAGATTGAACGCGTTCTGCACGCACGCGATGTCCGTGCGAGCCAGCGCGATCTGAAGGTGTTCGAGGGTGACGTTGCTCAGGCCGATACCCGCGATCAGGCCTTCGTCGCGCGCCTCGATCATCGCGCTCAGCTGCCGGTCGAACAGCTCGGGGTTGACCCGCCCCGGTTGAGTGGACTCCGTATCGGCGTCCATCACGCGCAGGTTCACCGCGGCCAGTTGGTCGACGCCGAGGGCTGCGAGGTTGACCTCGATGTCGCGGCGGAGGTCGTCGGGCTCGTGCGCGGGCAGCCAGCCGCCTTTGTCGTCGCGGCGGGCGCCCACCTTGCTGACGAGCGCGAGGGTGTCCGGGTAGGGCGCAAGCGCCTCGCGGATGAGTTCGTTGGCCACGTCGGGTCCGTAGAACTGCGCGGTGTCGATGTGGTCGACGCCGAGTTCGACCGCCCGGCGCAGCACGGCGATTGCCTGATCGTGGTCGCGGGGCGGCCCGAAGACTCCGGGTCCGGGAAGCTGCATCGCCCCGAAACCGATGCGGTACACGGTGAACTGGCCAAGAGGAAAGCGCTGCACGGCCTCAAGACTACGGCCGTGCAGCGCCTTGGCGGACAGCGCCTACTCGGCCTCGCCAAGCACGCCGTAGATGTCACGGCGCGCGTTGTTCACGATGTCGAGAATGCGCTTCTGCTGCTCGGGCGTGGCGGCGTGCGCCCCTTGGAACACCGCGGCGGCGAACTGGCCGAAGCTTGCGCGCAGATTGACCTCATTGGGGTCGGCGCCTTCCGTTATCTCTTCCCACGGCGGGGTCTGCGCGTTCGCGGTGGCTTCCCTGCCGTCGTCGGTGAGCTCGAAAAGCTGCTTGCTGCCTTCGGATTCGGTGGCGACGATGAGTCCCTCGTCGACGAGCAACTGCAACGTCGGGTAGACCGAGCCGGGGCTGGGCCGCCACAGGCCGTTGCTGCGTGCCGCGATCTCCTGGATCATCTCGTAACCGTGCATTGGCCGCTCGGTCAGCAGCGCCAGGATGGCGGCGCGGACGTCACCGCGCCGGCTACGACCGCGGCCGCGATGGCCGCCGCGTGCGCGCCGCGCCCCGCCGGGACCGAACCCGGGACCGAACCCGGGACCGAACCCGAAGCCCGGACCGCCTGCGCCGAAGCCGGGGTCGAAGTTGAAGCCGAAACCGCCGCGGTGGCCGCGGGCGTGGCCTTTCAGGATCCCCCGCATTTCGCGGTGGGCTTCTCGCCGCGCCTGGTGCATCGCGCGACGGCTGTCCGGATCGAAGGGGCCGAAGCCGAACTCTCCGGTGCCTGGGCCGTCCTCTGGGCCCTCGAATGGCTGAGTCATGTGTGTCTCGTTTCTGGTCTGGTCGCAAACGCCGGTTGCGCTGGCGATAGGTTAACGATATATCGGAATCTATCGCGATGCAACGTTGGCGGCGGCGGCCTAGTCGCCGCGCTTGTCGAGTTCGTCGAGCACCCAACTCGCCCAGTCCGCCTCCATCTGCGTAAACCGCAGCCCGTGCTCCAGCGCCGCGCGTGCGAAAAGCGTCCCGGATCTGCGNGGCTTCGACGGCAACTGGATCACCGACTGACGTCCCCGGAACTTGAGCCGCAGCGAGCAGTCTTCGGTGGCCGGCACTCGGCGACGGCGGTCAGCCGGGCGGCGTGAAACCGCCCGTTTCCGGCTCAACCGGCGGCGCGACCGCTGGCGCGACCTGGGGTGCGACCGGACCCGGGTAGGCAGGCGGCTGCGGCCCGGCGGGTTGCGCGGGACGTAGCCGCATCAGCTCGCGGCGATGCCGCTCGGCCAGCACGGCCGCGAGCACGTACTGCGGCGGCACGCCCGGCGGTGGCGGCGGCGAGATCTGCGCCACCACGTCGGAGGTGATCCGGTACGCCATCTGGTCGCGCACCTGCGGATGCAGTTGTGTTGCACGGGACAGGAATTGACGGGCCAGTTGTGCGGTCTCGGGCCTCAGGCCGGACAGCTGCAGCGTCGACGCCCACGTCGCCAGTGCCGGCGGCATCACCGGCGGCGGCTCCAGCTTGGGCCCGCGTTCGCTGATCACCACCGTTCCGGCGAACACGTCGCCGATCCGTTTGCCTTTCGACGACAGCAGGCTGCAGATCACCGCAGGCCCGCCGGCGAACGCCCAGATCTCCACCAGCGCGGCCAACGCCCGAAACAGGGCCTGCCGGAATCGTTCCGGGCCGCCGTCGTCCGAAACCACGCGCAGGCCCATCGCCATCTTGCCCAGCGACCGGCCCCGGGTCGCGGTCTCGAAGACCACCGGATAGCCCACCAGCGCGAGCACCGTGAAGATGATCACGAACGCGCCGACCAGCGCGTCGTCGAGCTCCCGCAGCGTGGCCAGTGCCAAGATCAGGCCGAGGATGTAGAGCGAAAAGATCACGGTGATGTCGATCACCGCGCCGACGGCCCGTACCGGTAGCTGCGCGATCTGAACCTCGACGACGACCGCGTCGCCGGTCACCACGTCCGCCATAACGCCGAAGGCTACCGGGCATACACTCGCCGGAATGGACGTCGACGCGTTCGTGCTGGCGCACCGCGCCACCTGGGACCGCCTCGATCGTCTGGTCAAGCGTCGGCGCCGGCTGTCGGGCGCGGAGATCGACGAGCTGGTCGAGCTGTACCAGAGGGTGTCGACGCATCTGTCGATGGTTCGTTCGGTGTCGTCCGACTCGGTTCTGGTCGGCAGGTTGTCCAGCCTGGTGGCGCGCGCTCGTTCGGCGGTGATGGGCGCGCACGCGCCGCTGTGGAGCGAATTCGCCCGATTCTGGACGGTGGCTTTCCCGGTGGTGGCGTACCGGGCCTGGCGGTGGTGGCTCGGCACGGCCCTTGCGTTCTTCTTCGTGGCCGTCGTGATCGGGTTCTGGGTCGCAGGCAGTCCTGAGGTTCAGGCGGCGATCGGCACCCCGCACGAGCTCGACGAGCTCATCAAGCACGACTTCGCTTCGTACTACGGCGAACATCCTGCGGCCTCGTTTGCGCTGCAGGTCTGGGTGAACAACTCCTGGGTGGCGGCCCAGTGCATCGCGTACGCGATTGTGTTGGGACTGCCGATTCCGTTTGTGCTGTTCGAAAACGCCGCGAACGTCGGTGTGATCGGCGGGCTGATGTTCAACGCGGGCAAGGCAGACCTCTTTCTCGGCCTGCTGACCCCGCACGGCCTGCTGGAGTTGACCGCGGTGTTCCTCGCGGCGGCCGCCGGCATGC
>JGI12635J15846_10005813_pt1 | contig 10630 bp, 8 predicted proteins | sample BlaSpr_A8_OM2_M2_FD_15846 | JGI IMG/M metagenome (IMG submission 15846) | reverse complement strand
GGGCACCTGTGATCTTTCAATAGGTTGTCCATTCGACCGGAACCAGAGAAGCTGATTGTAGCGAGCAATCACCTTTGAGGAGAGATCGAATGGACATTCACAAGAATGCCCGACTTAGCCTGCGCCGTCGAGAGGATTTGGTTGAGTATGTAGCCCGGGGAGTGACGCTGAAGTTGGCCGCGGCCAACTTCAGCGTCACTCCCAAAACCGCAGCCAAGTGGGTGCATCGTTTTCGCCGGGAGGGGCCTCCCGGTCTATGGGATCGTTCTTCCCGCCCCCGGCGCAGCCCGCGCCGGACTTCCTTTGCGCTGACCGAAGAAGTGATCGCCCTGCGCCGTCAACTGCATCCCGCTTATCGCATCGCTCACGCCACCCAGCTCAGTGCCGCCACCGTCAGCCGCATCCTGCAGCGCGCTCAGCTCAACCGCTGGCGTCATCTGCATCCCGCGCCGCCGGTGGTGCGTTATGAACACGCCGCTCCCGGCGATCTGCTCCATCTTGATATCAAAGCCATGACCCGCTATCAGCAGGTCTCCATCCGCGGCGACGGCCGCCGTCGCGGTCGCCCTCAGTTCGCCGGCTGGCAGGCCCTGCACATCGCCATCGACGACCACTCCCGCCTCGCCTTCTCCCGCTTGCTGCCCAACCAGACTGTTGACTCCGCCCTTGACTTCTTACGGGCCGCCCTCGCCTTCTATGCCGAGCACGGCATTGCCATTCGCCGCCTGCTCACCGACAATGGACCCTGCTATCGCTCCCATCGCTTTCGCGCCGCTTGCGAAGAACTTGGCATCCGCCATCGCTTCACCCGCCCTTACACTCCGCGCACCAACGGCAAGGCCGAACGCTTCATCCAAACCGCTCTGCGCGAGTGGGCTTATGTCCGCCACTACTCCAACTCCGAAGAACGCGATCAGCAACTTTCCCCCTGGCTGCACTACTACAATTTCTCCCGCCCTCATGGTAGCCTCGGATACGCTCCACCCATCAGCCGCTCTCCCACGAACGGTACAACCTCTTGAGGGATCACAGCCAACCCTCTGTGGGAATGGCGTACACAGGACTCGAATAGGGCCATCTATAACCTTGTCGGCGTTGTCAAGAGACACGTAGAGTGTCTGAGTTCAGCTTTCGTTGCGCGAGGGCTGAACTCGAGTGTTTTGTTCTTACTTAGTAGAAAGCTTTTGATCTTGCTTTTGCTCACGCGACTGCAGCTCGCTTTCAGAATCTCTCGGTGGAAGCTAGTTCCACCAACCATCTATTCGGTTTTTTCGAACCATGATTCGTTGTTCAGACTCCCCGACTCTTCGGGGAGGCAAGGCGCCCAATCAGCCCAGCGATGGACTGTCTTCCACCAGGGTGGCCCACGGGCTGCCTTGCATGCGAACCAGCTGCGCGTAATCCGCCGTGCTGCGCAGCATCCAGTACATCCTCACGGCCAGTTTGCGGGCCACGGCAACCTTCGCCACCGAGGCCCCACGGCGAAACTTCAAGCGTTGATACATGCGTTTCAGTGCGGGATCGAAGCGCGCCGCCGTGTGACCTGCTTCCACCAACAGCGACCGCATCATGGGATTGCCCTGCTTGCTGATCGCTCCCAGCCGCTGCTTTCCGCCCGAACTGTGTTCCTGCGGATTCAGTCCCAGATAACTCACCACCTGCTTACTGCGTTCAAAACGTTCCACCGGCCCAATGATCAACACGAAGGCTAAGGCTAACGACGTCACCGGCCCCACTCCCGGATGCGTCATCAGCCGCACCGCCTGTGGCTGATTCTTCGCGGCTTGCTCGACCGCGATATCCAGTTGCGCCGTGGCCGCCGCCAACTCATCGAACATCCGCAGCAATTCCTGCCGCCGATAACTGGCCCAAGGACCTAGCACCAGACCTTCCAATTCCTTGCGGCCTTTCGCCGTGAACAGCTTCTTCTTGCGGCACACTCCCTCGCCCATCGCCAGCGCGTGCAGTTGGTTCTTCACCGCTCCCCGCATCCACACCAGCTTTTGCCGATGCCACACCAGTTGCCGTAGATCCCGTTCTTCTGCCGATGGCCGCCAGATTTGCGGAAAGCGGTCCTGGCGCAACAGGTTCAGCAAATGCTCCGCGTCCCGCGCATCCGTCTTTTGCTTGCGTACTACCGAAGCCCGAATCTTAGCCGCATCTCCCATCCACAACTCGTGTCCCAGTTCCGCCAGCATTGCCTCGAACCAGTGCGTGTGCCCGGTGGCTTCGATCCCCACCCGCACCGGCCCTTGCAGCGCAGAATAAAAAGCTCGCGCCTCTCCGTTCTCGTGCTCCAGACGCCGCTCCACTTCTTCGCCTGTCTCCGTGTCCAACAGCGCAATCTGCTGGTAGCGCGTGTGCAAATCGCAACCTATAATCATCATCGCTCGGCTCCTTTCCTCCGAGCCTTGGTCGCTTGAGCGCTTCCAAGTCTACTCGCTCGTTAGGAGCCGACACGGTTATCTCATCAGCCGTATTACAAATTTTGGATTATCAATCATTTGCTCGTGCGCGAGGTACTGCACCGCCGACGGGAAAGCTGATTGTTGCCGTATTATTCTGCTGGCAGACTCGCAGAACAAGTGGAGGAGTCGAGCAGCGTAAACTGCTGGTGGTCTTGCAGGCAAACGCGGGTGAAGTAGGCGATGGACCCGACCAGGGTTACAGCGGCGGTGCCGACTCCGTCCCACCGCTCCATATTTCTCACTTGCCACCAAGCTGAGGCACTTCAAGAGAGCCAACGCCGAAGGCTTCTTTGGAGGCGCGAAGACGCAATCCTGTTTAGCCCTCGCCGGTACTTCGAGTCTGAAGATTGTCGCATTTGGAGAGATCGTGAACATATTTCATGTCGTGGGCGCACGCCCGAATTTCATGAAGGTAGCGCCAGTGCTGAATGCGCTCAAATCGCATAAGCATGTCGTTCAGACTTTGGTCCATACGGGCCAGCATTACGATACGAACATGTCGGACGTCTTTTTCGAGCAGCTCGGCATCCCGGCTCCGGACGTGAACCTTGCCGTCGGTTCGGGCTCACATGCGCGGCAGACTGCCGAAATCATGACGCGCTTCGAACCGGTGGCGCTCGAACGCACGCCCGATATTGTACTTGTCTATGGAGATGTGAATTCTACCGTTGCGGCAGCTTTGGTCTGTGCAAAGCTCGGAATCCGCGTTGGCCACGTCGAAGCCGGCCTTCGCTCTTTTGACCGCAGCATGCCGGAGGAAATCAACCGACTGGTAACCGACCAACTTGCGGATGTGTTGTATACGCCCTCCGATGACGCAGACACCAATCTCCAGCGCGAGGGAGTTTCTCCAGACAAAATCTTTCGTGTCGGCAACGTCATGATTGATTCTCTCGTGAAGTTGCTGCCGGTAGCGCACAGTCAAAGCAAGAACGGCGTTCCCAATCGCTATGCCCTGGTTACTCTGCACCGTCCCTCCAACGTTGACGACAGCGCTACTCTAAAAAGCATATTGCAGTCTTTGCTCGAGGTGAGTCGAGATCTACGCGTCATATTTCCGGCTCATCCCCGCACCCGCCAACGGATTGCCGATTTCGGACTGAATGCGGAGCACCTTCAGTTACTCGATCCGCTGCCCTACCTGGATTTTCTGCGCTTGCAGTGTCGCGCGACTGTGGTGATTACCGACTCCGGGGGCATCCAGGAAGAAACGACCTACCTCGGCATACCTTGTTTGACCCTTCGAGAAAACACCGAGCGCCCAGTCACCGTTTCTCTCGGTACCAACGTTCTCGTTGGACGTGATCCCGTCAAATTGCGGTCGGAACTTTTCCTCGTGCTTGCGGGCAAGGCAAAGAAGGGAACCGTGCCCCCTTTGTGGGACGGGCACACCGGGGAACGCATTGCGAAACTGCTTGCCGGATGAACTAGCCAAGGGATTGAGAGTTGTTGCCGGAAGAGGACAGTCGCTTCCGGCATGAGAGCCGTCTCGATCCCAGCTGTCTGACTCTGGTGCAGCCCGAAGGGAAGTTCCCACGGTTCCGTTTCCGGTCCGTAAGTTCCTTCTCGATCCTCTCGATCTCTTGCTGGTAGTCGATACCACAAATGCCACGAAAGGGATCGACAGCCCTAAAGTTGTGCGCTGCTAGTGGAACTTTTTGTAATAGACTTCCCACATGCGATGTCGAGCCTGCATGGCGGAGACTGACGCTATCGTCTTCTTTTTCTTTCAATTAAGAATCGCGTTTTCGGGCTAAACTACGTTCAGAGGCATGATTCAGGATATCAAAGCTGTACTCCTAGTTGGTGGGCTGGGAACTCGTCTGCGTTCGGTCGTGCCGAGCGCACCCAAGGTGCTCGCCTCTGTTGGGAAAACCTCTTTTCTTGAATTGTTGGTGGAGCAGCTTCGTTCGCGGGGGATCCGCCATCTGCTGCTGTGCAGCGGCTATCTTGCAGATCAAATCGAATCTCAATTCGGGGATGGGGCTGCTTGGGGTGTTTCGATTGAATATTCGAAGGAAGAACAGCCACTCGGTACTGCAGGCGCGGTAAAGAAGGCCAAACGTTATTTGCGGGATGTTCCAGCATTCATCGTAATGAATGGTGACTCGTTTCTCGAAGTCGATTTTGCAGACTTGCTGGACTTTCACCAAAGCCACTCCGCAACTGTAACACTGGCAGTCACCCGGGTAGAAGACACGAGTCGGTACGGAACCGTGCGGGTGGACTCGACTGGGCGCGTGAAGGGCTTNGCGGAAAAGACTAATCAGGCCGTTCCCGGCCTTATAAATGGCGGGGTCTATGTCTTCAGTCAGGCTGTCTTTCAATACATTCCCACGGGCCCCGCAAGTCTGGAGAAAGATGTCTTTCCCGCGCTGATCGAGAATGGAGCGTATGCTCGCGAGCAGCACGGAATATTTATCGATATCGGGACACCGGTTGACTATGTCCGCGCTCAGAAGCTTAGCGATTCTCTGAAGGCGGCAGCAAAAGGCCGGCTCTTGCACTCTCCCGTTGGAGAGAGATGACTACCGCCAGTGGCTTTATAAGGAATTGAAATGACAGAGAATAGAACTTTTGAACAGCGCGTGAAGCGTTCAATTAAAGAATCCATTGCGGTAAAAAATCTTCTGCTCGGGAATGCCGATATCGTGTCGACGATCGCGGAGGTCAGTGCCGGTTTGGTGGATAGTTTCGATAAGGGGAACAAGGTGCTTCTCTTCGGAAATGGGGGAAGTGCCGCCGACGCGCAGCATATTGCTGCGGAGTTTGTAGGACGCTTTGCCTTTAATCGTCCCGCGCTGCCTGCGTTAGCCTTGTCCGTAAACACTTCGTGCGTAACGGCCATCGGAAACGACTACGGATTTGATCTCGTCTTTTCGAGACAGATTGAGGCGTTGGCGCGCCCGGGAGATTTTGCGATTGGCATTTCAACCAGCGGGAATTCAGAGAATGTTCTGCAGGGCCTATCAGTGGCCCGTAAAATTGGTTTGACTACTGTCGCTTTGACCGGCTGCACTGGCGGGAAAATGAAGGGTGAGGTTGATTACTGTATTTGCGCGCCATCCCATGAAACGCCGCGCATCCAGGAATGCCATATCTTGATTGGCCATATCATTTCAGAACTTGTCGAAGAGACGATTTTCCATGAACAAAGCGGCATTTCTCGATCGTGACGGCGTCATCAATCAGAAAGCCCCGATCGAAGGCGAGTACATAACTCGCTGGGAAGAACTGAAGATCCTTCCTGGGGTCGCCGAGGCTATCATCCTGTTGCGCCGAGCATGGTTCCAGGTGATTGTTGTGAGCAATCAACGCTGCGTCGCTAAAGGGTTGCTTGCAGAAGCTGAGCTGGATTCGATGCATCGGAAACTGTGTGACGAACTTGGAGCGCTCGGAGCGACGATCGATGCAGTCTATTACTGTCCGCACGACGAGGAGCCTCCCTGCTCGTGCCGCAAGCCACAGCCTGGAATGCTTTTCGCGGCGGCGACCGAACGCAAAATCGATTTGCCGTCCTCGTGGATGATTGGTGATTCTGAAAAAGACATCGAGGCCGGCAAAAGAGCGGGATGCAGAACGACGAGAATTGCGCAAAACGAGGCTAATGAAAATGTCAGAGCTGATGTCCGCGCATCGTCCCTGCTTGAAGCCGCCCAGGTGATATGTCGGACGGACGAGACTACGGCGGATTCGCCAACGCCAAATGCTTCCCCTGTGCACGTAGTCCGATCCTAGCTTTGATCCATTCGACCATGGAAATCAACACGCATGATCATTACGAGCACGCTCAAAAGAGGCAATCGCCGGTAGCACGAGCAAGTGATAAAGTGCAGGTGATGAGCGCCGTAAGTGCGATGCAGCCCGATGGGCATGACAAATCTCATGGTACTCGTACCCGCCATTGCAAAAGACGCAAGGACGGGGCACCCACAGTTCCGGAACGGGAAGGGAGAACGTGGAAAGCCGGGCCACCCGGCCCATACGGTGAGAATTCCCTGAGACCGCTGGGGCGCGGATGAGGGTGCAGGGATCCTTCGGCGCAAAAAGCGCGCCTCGGGATGACAAATCTTTGTGGTAGCCGCGCCTTTCAACCTTGAGAAGCCAGCCTATCGCGTTGCCGCCTGCAGCCGTCCCTCGAGAGCCTTTACCTCGGCATCCATTTCCTTTGGAAGGTGGCTGCCCAGGCGGGCGAAGTGCTCTTTGATGGATGGCACTTCCGCCAGCCAGCCATCGATATCGACATCCAGAAGCGCCTCCACGTTGGCTGCGGGCATGTCTAATCCACTCGTGTCGAGGTCTTGCACCTCGGGAATTCTACCGATGGGAGTCTCCTTGGCATGCACCTTGCCGTCGCAGCGCTCGAAAATCCATTTCAACACGCGGCTGTTTTCGCCATAACCCGGCCACAAAAACTTTTTCTTATCTTTATCCTGGCGAAACCAATTGACATAAAACAGCTTCGGAAGTTTCGATGCACTACTCAGCGTTCCCATCTTGAGCCAGTGCGCCAGGTAATCGCCCATGTTGTAGCCGCAGAACGGAAGCATCGCCATGGGATCGCGGCGCAACTGTCCCACCTTTCCGGTGATGGCGGCAGTGGTCTCACTGCTTACTGTCGCGCCCAAAAACGTTCCATGCTGCCAGTTGAAGGCTTCAGTGACGAGGGGAACAATTCCCGCGCGTCTTCCCCCGAAGAGGATGGCATCAATTGGCACACCTTTCGGATCTTCCCACTCCGGGGCAATCACCGGGCACTGCGCTGCGGAAACCGTAAATCGGGCATTCGGATGCGCCGCCTTGCGTGCTGATTCGGGACTCCATGGCCGCCGCAACCAGTCGACCAAATTCGCTGGCTTCTTCTCGGTCATTGACTCCCACCACACGTCCCCATCCAGCGTCATGGCGCAGTTGGTGAAGATTGAATTCTTCGTAACGCTGAGCATGGCATTGGCATTCGATTTCATGCTCGTGCCGGGGGCTACTCCAAAGAAACCGAATTCCGGATTGATGGCGTAAAGGCGCCCATCGGCGCCGAACTTCATCCAGGCAATGTCATCTCCGATCGTCTCCACCTTCCAACCCGGAATGGTCGGAATCAGCATCGACAAGTTAGTCTTGCCGCACGCGGAGGGAAATGCGCCCGTGAGGTACTTCGCTTGCCCGGAGGGGCTGATCAGCTTGAGGATCAGCATGTGCTCGGCCATCCAGCCCTCATCCCGAGCCTGCACCGAGGCGATGCGCAAGGCGTGGCATTTCTTCCCCAGCAACGCATTGCCGCCGTAACCCGAACCGTATGACCAGATCTCCCGCGTTTCAGGAAAATGGCAGATCCACTTATTCTCAGCGTTGCAGGGCCATGTTGCATTGGGCTGATTGGCCCCCAGCGGAGCGCCAACCGAGTGCAAGCCGCGAACGAACTCTCCATTCGCGCCAAGAACCTCCAGCACATGGTTTCCCACGCGCGACATGATATGCATGCTCACCACAACGTAGGGCGAGTCAGTAATCTCGACCCCGATCTTTGAAATCGCGGAACCGATCGGTCCCATGCTGTAGGGCACCACGTACATGGTGCGTCCCGTCATTGAACCGGTGAACAGCCCCACCAGTTTCTGCTTCATCTTCGCCGGTTCTTCCCAGTTATTGGTAGGACCGGCCTCTTCTTTCGTTCTTGAGCAGATAAAAGTCTGGTCTTCGACTCGCGCCACATCGGCCGGATCCGATCGCACCAAATAACTGTTGGGACGCTTCGTCTGGTCCAGCGGAATTGCCGTACCGGTCAGAACCAGGAGCCGCATCATCGACTCATATTCCTCGGGTGATCCATCGCACCAGTGAATGCGGTCGGGTTTGCACATCTGGGCAACTTCTTCGACCCAGCGACTTAGCCGGGCATGCCGGGGATTACCCGCGGCTGTCTCAACTTCTATGGTAGTTGTAGCCATGATGACGAATTTCTCCGGGAGAATAAGTGCAGCGCGTCAACAGCGGTTTCAGAATGCCGCAAGATGAGGGCATTTTTCATACAAGTAGAACCCTCTATTCTCTCTCACTCCATGACTTTATTCCAGCGAATGCACGGCTATGGATAAATTTTGACAAACGAACATTTAGTCCGAATCAGCCGACAAATCGACGGATTAAGATGCCTCGCGTCGCAAGAGTGGCGAGAGATTCTTTGGGCAAGTCACGCGCACTTTTTGTGGGAGACGTGGCAACCTATCTCGTCTTTGTACCCCTGCAATGCTTGGAGCCCTGCCCAGATGAGTCTCCGCCAATTTTTGCCCGAGTTTGCACGAAGTTTCTGATGCTCGGAAGTACATGTCCTAAAGGGCATGTGCCAGCTGTGGGCGCGTAGCGGGTTTGCCCGATACAGTCCCTTTAGTTTGATCAAGAAAGACTCGAATATAAGCCTGCCCTCAGGGTGTTACCTCGGTGGTCTTTCGACTATGAACCTCCGAAACCTGTTCAAACGGTTCGGCGAAGCACAGACTCAGTTCGTTACCACAGGTGCTGCTAACGAGACTTGGCTTTACGTGCGTTCAAGGATCGATTATGAATAGACACCGTCCCCCAAATCGCGCTGCGAAGGCTCTTTGGGCAGTTATTTCAGGATTAGGTCTTCTTAGTCTCTCGCCCTTGGTGGGTTGTCAAGGATTCAGTTCCGCCCCCAAGTCCGCGGCCACAACTACGACCACCACCGCCGCCGCAACCCCTGGTCAATTGGCTTTCAATCCAAGCACCGAGAACTTCGGTACCGTGCAGGTAGGCAGCAGTCAACAGCAGTCGGCCACGGTGACAAACACGGGTGGTTCGAGCGTGACGATTGCAACGGCCGCTGTCAGCGGTACGGGGTTCACGCTTAGCGGAATTTCTACGCCGACAGCTCTTGGCCCAGGACAGAGTGCGAATCTCGATATCACGTTCACGCCGCAAGCAGCGAGCAATGCGACCGGAAGCGTTACTCTCTCCTCGAACGCCTCGAATCCATCGCTGATGCTCACCCTTTCGGGTTCAGGAACAACCGCTACGGCTCAGTTGAATGCGTCTCCGGCAACTCTGGCTACCGGCAGCGTTTTCGTGGGGAGTAGTGGAACGGCCTCCGGATCTCTCACTGCCAGCGGCGCCAATGTGACGGTCACCGCCGCCAGCAGCAACAATTCCAGCTTCACGATAAGCGGCTTGTCGCTGCCAGCCGTGATTGCCGCCGGTACAAGTGCGCCGTTTACTTTGACGTTCACACCGAAAACCGCCGGTGCAGCCAGCGCGACCCTGACATTTACCAGCAATGCCGCGCCTTCATCGACCACAGATGCGGCTACCGGCACAGGCGTCGCGGCGCCGGTGCATACTGTCAACTTGTCATGGAGCCCGAGCAGTTCACCGAACGTCTCGGGATATAACATCTACCGTGCCGTTTACGTCAGTTCGTGCGGTGCATACCTAAAGGTCAATGGATCCGCGCTGGACACCGCAACGACATACTCGGATTCTTCCGTGACCGATGGAACGAACTACTGCTATGCCACTACCGCTGTAAATTCGAGCAACGAAGAAAGTGGTTACTCGAATGTCGTGTCCGATGTTCAGATTCCGGCTCCCTAGGCGGGCGGTGTAGGGCAGCGGGATAATTCGCGAGTTGTCTTACGAGTTCAATTGGTGCAATGTTTCGCGAATTTTCTTCGCTTCGGTGAAGTTCGGATCGAGCTGTAAAGTACGTTGAAGCTCCCTTCTCGCGGCTGCCGTGTTCTTCTGCTTCTGATAAACCATTCCCATGTGGTAATGGTACGTGGCGTTCTCCGGCGCTTTCTGCAGAACCTCTCGCAGCAGATCTGTGGCTAGATCACATAAGCCTTTTTGGTAATAAGCCCATGCCAAAGTGTCGGCTGCACTGGGCGAATCCGGCATTTTTTGGCGCGCCAGCCTGGCGAGCGACAGTGCCTCCTCCTTGCTCTCCCCATTTTCCAGCATAAGGTAGGCAAGGTTATTCGCCGCTGGACCGTAGTTCGGGTCAACTTGCAACGCCTTTCGATATACATCCTCGGCCTGCTGCCTTCTTCCGCGCATCTCTTCCACGTTTCCAGCAAAAAAATACGCGGTCACATTTCTTGGATTATCGTCCATTGATTTATAGGCGGTTGCCAGGGCCTGATCGCCCT
>JGI12635J15846_10005812_pt1 | contig 10630 bp, 7 predicted proteins | sample BlaSpr_A8_OM2_M2_FD_15846 | JGI IMG/M metagenome (IMG submission 15846) | reverse complement strand
ACCTGGAGAAACATGAGTCTTCGCCACGTCTCGCTGCGCGAGATGGGATGGAGCAGGAACCCTACGAGTTTCGGATTCGCCCGGCGAAACCGGAATCACAGGGTGAGGCGACGTACGGGTCATTCCGCAAGCACGCCTTCCTTGCTTCACAGCAAACAAGTTTTGAGCGCGGACGCGCACTCCGAATTGTCCGGAGTTTGTCCGACGCCGCAGGTACACGCGAGAAGTTGCTGCGCCAGGAGAAAACATGGGCGACAAGGAAGTTGTGGGCGGCACGCCGCAGGGCGGCCACAAGTACGACGCGAAATCGATCAAAGTTCTCGGCGGCCTGGAAGCCGTGCGCTTGCGTCCCGCGATGTATATCGGCTCGACAGGAGAGATGGGCTTGCACCATCTCGTCTGGGAAGTGGTGGACAATTCGGTCGATGAAGCCATGGCTGGCTTCGCGGACGAGATTACCGTCACCGTGCACGCCGACAACTCCGTTACCGTGGTGGACAACGGCCGCGGGATCCCCGTGGACATGCATGCGACGGAGAAGCGTCCCGCGGCCGAGGTTGTGCTGACGGTGTTGCACGCGGGCGGAAAATTCGATAGCGACACGTACAAAGTCTCGGGTGGTCTCCACGGCGTGGGCGTCTCCGTCGTCAACGCGCTTTCCGATTGGCTGGAGCTGGAAATTTCTCGCGATGGCGAGGTTTGGGAACAGACTTACGAAAAAGGCAAGCCCACCAACAAGCTGAAGCAGACCGGCAAGACGCGCAAGACCGGAACGAAAGTTACCTTCCATCCCGACCCGACGATTTTCGACAAGACCGTTTACAGTTTCGACACCCTGGCGCAGCGCTTGCGCGAACTGGCCTTCCTGAATAAGGGCTTGCTGATCACGCTCACGGATGAGCGCACGGAAAAGACCGCGGAATTCAAGTTCACCGGCGGGATCACGGAGTTCGTCAAGCATCTGAATCGCGGAAAAGCCACCCTGCATGATTCGCCGGTTTATATCGAAGGGAAGCGCGGCTCTGTGGAGATCGAAATCGCGCTGCAGTACAACGATACGTACGGCGAAAACGTTTTTGCGTTCGCCAACACCATCAATACCGTCGATGGCGGCACGCACCTTTCCGGCTTCCGGTCCGCGCTGACGCGCTCGATCAACAACTTTGCGTCGTCGGCAGGCATGCTGAAGGAACAAAAAGACGAAGTCACCATCACGGGCGATGACGTTCGCGAAGGACTCGTGGCCGTGGTCAGCGTGCGGCTGCCGCAACCGCAGTTTGAAGGACAGACCAAGGGCAAGCTCAACAGCGACATCAAGGGCGATGTCGAGCAACTGGTCAACGAGAAGCTCGGCGAATGGTTCGACAAGCATTCCACCGTGGCGCGCCGCATTATCGGCAAGTGCATTGAAGCGGCTCGCGCCCGCGAAGCCGCTAGGAAAGCGCGCGAGTTGACGCGCCGCAAGTCCGCGATGGATTCGAGCGGCCTGCCGGGAAAACTCGCCGATTGCCAGGAGCGCGATCCGGCGCGGTGCGAACTTTTCGTCGTCGAGGGCGAATCGGCCGGCGGCTCCGCGAAGATGGGGCGCGACCGCAAATATCAGGCGATCCTGCCGCTCAAGGGTAAAATTCTTAACGTTGAAAAGGCGCGTTACGACAAGATGCTGGGTCACGAGGAAATTCGCGCCATCATCACGGCGCTGGGCACCGGCATCGGCAAAGACGATTTCGATGCAGGCAAGCTGCGCTACCACAAGATTATTCTGATGACCGATGCGGATGTCGACGGCAGCCACATCCGCACGCTGCTGCTGACGTTTTTCTTCCGCCACATGAAGGAATTGATCGAACGCGGGCACATCTACATCGCGCAGCCGCCGCTGTATCGCGTGAAGCGCGGGAAGACGGAAAAATACATCCGCGACGAACGGGATTTTGCGCGCGAGCTGATGAAGCGCGCCACGGAAGACCACGTCGTGAAAGCCAAGGAAGGCGTGTCGCTCGAAGGCGCCAGGCTCACCTCCTTCCTGCTGAATGTGCAGGAGTACGAAGCCGCCGCGGCGAAGCTCGGCCGCCGGCTGCGCGAGCCCGCTCTCGTCGAACTGCTGGCCGAAAGCGGCCTCGAGAAGAAGACGGATTTCGAGGACAAGAAGGCTCTGGAAAAACTGCTGAAGCAACTGGAGAAAACCAAGCTGAAACTCGAAGGCAAAATCGTCTTCGATGAAGAGCACAGCTTGTACGAAATCCAGTTTGGCCCGCCGAACAGCCAGAAGATCAATTGGGCCGTGGCGTCGACGGCGGAATACAAGCGACTGCGCGGGCTCGCCAAGCAGATCGAAGAATTCAACCATCCGCCGTTCACCGTGGCACGCAATGGCGACAAGGTGACGAAGGAAAAGGCAACCGACGTACTCAACTACGTGGTCGAGGACGCCAAAAAAGATTTCACCATCACGCGATTCAAGGGCTTGGGCGAAATGAACGCCGAGCAACTGTGGGACACGACGATGAACGCGGACACCCGTACGCTGCTCCAGGTGAAACTCGAAGATGCCGTTGCCGCAGAAGATATTTTCACGACCCTCATGGGCGAAAACGTCGAGGCGCGCCGCAAGTTCATCGAGGACAACGCGCTCGAAGTCGTGAATTTGGATATTTAGCCAGATTCTGATGCTTTATCAACTGGGATGGGCGACATTGCCAGGGCTGCGGGGTTTGAGTTGCAGCGCGTTTCGCGCGACGCCGACAACTTCGCCTGACAACGAGCGCGGCGTGGCGATAGATTTTCCGAGCGACACTAAGCGCGATGAGTTTCTGAAGCAATTAGAAGAGCATTTTGCGGCACGGCGGTTTACGAATTCAGCTGATGCCTTCGATACGGTGAAGGGGTACGTTCTGGAGTACGCGGCCAAACGATAGAAATTGGTTGTAGAGGCGTAGCATCCCGACAGCGTCGGGACAGGTGCTGCGCTCCGGCACCAGAGAATTCAGCAACAGCGAGGGGAAATGGCGGACGAACCAAATACGTCGGTACTGCTCCCGATCGATATCGAAGCAGAAATGAGGAAGTCGTACCTCGACTACGCAATGAGCGTGATCATCGCGCGCGCGCTGCCCGACGTGCGCGACGGGTTGAAGCCGGTGCAGCGGCGCATCCTGGTGGCGATGAACGATCTCGGCCTGGCCTCCAACCGCGGCTACCGCAAGTGCGCCAAGATCTGCGGCGACACCTCCGGCAACTATCACCCGCACGGTGAAGCGGTGATTTACCCCGCGATGGTGCGCCTCGCGCAGGATTTCAACATGCGCTACCCCCTGGTCGACGGGCAGGGGAACTTCGGCTCCGTTGACGGCGATCCCCCGGCGGCCATGCGGTACACCGAGGCGCGGCTGGCGAAAATTTCAGAAGACATTCTCGCCGACCTGGAAAAAGAAACCGTCGATTTCATTCCGAACTTCGATCAGACGCGCGAAGAGCCGGTGGTGCTGCCGTCGCGCATTCCGAATTTGCTCGTCAATGGCGCGAGCGGCATCGCCGTCGGCATGGCCACAAACATCCCGCCGCACAATTTGCGTGAGATTGTGGACGCGGCGATTCTGCTGATCGAAAAGCCCGACGCGACGCTGAAAGAAATAATGAAGATTGTGCCGGGCCCGGACTTCCCGACGGGGGCGTACATCGCGGGCCGTGAAGGCATCGAAGCCGCTTACAAAACGGGCCGCGGCAGCTTCACCATGCGCGCCAAGGCCGCCATCGAAGAAACCACCAAAGACCGCGAGAGCATCATCATCACGGAGATTCCGTACCAGGTGAACAAGGCACGGCTGATCGAGCGCATCGCCGAACTGGTGCAGACCAAGAAGCTCGAAGGCATCTCCGATGTGCGCGATGAATCGTCGCGCGAAGGCATGCGCATCGTCATCGAGCTGAAGCGCGGCGAAGAATCGCAGCTCATCCTCAATAATCTTTTCAAATTCACGCAGATGCAGGAATCGTTCGGCATGATCCTGCTCTCCATCGTTGGCGGGCAGCCGCGCGAACTGGGCTTGATTGCGATGATCAAGCTGTTCATCGAGCATCGCATCGATGTGATCCGGCGCCGCACGATTTTCGAGCTGAAGAAAGCCGAACAGCGCGAGCACATTTTGCTCGGCTATCAGATCGCCCTAGATCACCTCGACAACGTGATCCGCATCATTCGTGGTTCTTCCAGCCGCGTGGACGCCAAGGAAAACCTGTTCAAGTATTTCAGCGAGCAGGACGTCACCATCACGGAAAACGGGAAGTCCAGGAAAATCGAGGGCGTGAAGCTGGACGGCCGAAAGTACCGCGCGCAGGGAGCGCCGGAAATCGAGGCGGCTGGCCGTGGAAGCGCGCTCGGCCTCAGTTACGCGCAGATCGACGCCATCCTCGAACTACAGCTGCACCGGTTGACGCAGCTCTCCATCGACGAAATCCTCAAGGAATTGAAGTCCATTCGTGAATTGATCGCCGAGTTGCGCGAGATTCTGGCAAGCGACAAGAAACTCAAGCAGGTCATCGTCGCCGAGCTGCGCGAAGTGCACAAAGCGTACGGAGACGATCGCCGCACGCAGATCGTCGACAAAGTCGACGAGATCAAGCTCGAAGACTTGATCGCCGACACGGAGATGCTGATTACCGTCAGCCACGCGGGGTATATCAAGCGTACGGCGGCGGATACGTACAGACATCAATCGCGGGGCGGCAAGGGGCGCATCGGCGCGAAGACGAAAGAGGAAGATTTCGTCGAGCACCTGTTCATCGCTTCGGCGCACAGTTACATCTTGCTGTTCACCTCGAAGGGCCGCGTTTATTGGCTGAAGGTGTACGAGTTGCCGGAAGCCGCTGCAGCCACGCGAGGCAAGGCGATTTCCAGCTTGGTCAAATTCCAAGAAGACGAAAAGCTTACCGCGCTGGTCGCGGCTCGTAATTTGGAAGAAGCGGACAAGTTCGTCTTCATGGCCACGAAGAGCGGCACGGTAAAAAAGTCGGCGCTTACGGAATTCTCCAACCCGCGCTCGACCGGCATCATTGCCATCACCCTGGACGGCAAGGACGAACTTATTGGCGCGAAGCTCACCGATGGCAAGAAAATGATCTTCCTAGCCAGCCACGAAGGCCAGGCGATCCTCTTCCGCGAGACGGAGGTGCGCCCGATGGGCCGCAACGCCGGCGGCGTGAACGGGATGGACCTGGACAAGGACGACTACGTCGTGAGCATGGACGCGGTGCAGCCGGACTTCGATATCATCGCCAAGGAGCACAAGACCACCACGCAGAATCTCGAGGAGCTCGAGAACGAGCAGATCAAGGACTCGCTGGTGACGCTGATGCTGACCGTGGCCGAGAAAGGCTTCGGCAAGCGCACGCCGCTCGCGGAGTACCGCATCACGTCGCGCGGCGGCAAGGGCGTGGTCAATATGAAGACGACGGACCGCAACGGATACGTCGTGGCCACGCTGCAGGTGACCGAGGAATCGGACGTCATGATCATCACGCACAATGGCAAAGTGATCCGCGTTCACGCGAACGAGATTCGCGAAGCGGGCCGCTCGACGCAGGGGGTGCGTTTGTTGCGGCTCGATGACGACGACTCCGTCGCCGCCGCCGCGGTGCTACAGGAAGAAAACGAGGAAGAGAAGAAGTGAATCCGCAACCCGGAAAATAGTATTGGGGCACGATGATTCGTGCCCCTTTTCTGTTTCGGCCTGCGTTACACTACTTTCCCATGAAAATTACACGTCGAATCTTTGCGTTTTCTCTTCTTATTGCTCCGCTCATTTTTGCGGTTGGCGGCGGATCAGCCGATAAGCCCGCTGCAAATCGCAAGTATCTCGTTTTCGCCGGGACGTACACGACCAAAACGGAGAGCAAAGGAATTTACGGGTACGAGTTTGATGCGGACACCGGCAAGCTAACGCCAAAGGGCGTTGCGGCGGAGACGCCGGACCCGTCGTGGGTGGTGGTGCACCCCAGCGGAAAATTTCTGTATGCCGCGAACGAAGCGGGCAAGGCGAGCGCCGTGAGCGCTTTTGCGGTCGATGTAAAGAACGCGAAGCTGACGCTGCTGAATCAGATTCCGTCGCTCGGCGAGGACCCGTGTTATTTGTCGTTCGACAAAACCGGCAAGTTCGTCCTGGTTGCCAATTACAGTTCGGGAACAATTGCAGTTTTCCCGATTTTGGCGGACGGCCGGCTGGGAGAACACACCGCGATGGTGAAAGACCAGGGCGTCACGGGCCCGGACAAAGAGCGCCAGAAAGCGCCGCACGCGCACTGGATCGAGACGTCACCGGACAACCGCTTTGCTCTGGTGGCAGACCTTGGTTTGGATGAACTGCTGGTCTACAAGTTCGATGCCACCAGCGGCAAGCTCATGCCGAATGAACCCGCCTTCGCCAGATTGAAAGCTGGATCTGGACCGCGGCACGCCGTGTTTTATCCGAACGGGAAATTTATTTTTGCCGTGAGCGAACTGAGCTCGACGGCCACGTCGTTCGCATACGACGCGAAAAAGGGGACGCTCAAGGAAACTGGAACGGCGTCGACGTTGCCACCCGGATTCTCCGGCCGGAACGACGTGGCTGAAGCCGCCGTGCACCCCAACGGAAAGTTTCTCTACGTCTCGAACCGGGGAAACGACAGCATCGCGATTCTTTCCATCGATCCGGGAAACCGAACTCTCGCGCCGGCCGGGGGGATTCCCACGGGTGGCAAGGAGCCGCGGCATTTTGCCATCGATCCTAGCGGCAAGTACCTGCTGGCGGAGAACCAGTTCTCGAACAGCGTCGTCGTCTTCAAGATTGACCCCGCGACGGGCGGCCTGACCCCTACCGGGCAGGTCGTGGAAGTACCGTCGCCCGTTGCAATTGCTTTCTTGCGGGAGGATTGAATCTGGCAAAGTTGCTTAACAGTGGCGTCGGGTTCCAAATTGGGAAGAATGCCCCAGCCGCCATTTTTCCTAAGAGCGTCAAATAAAGGACTTACAGCCTGCGGAACTTGGAAGAGTGCGGAAGCATCAGAAAATAAAGAGCTTGTTTCATCGTTTGGTGGTACGGAACCAGAGGAAAGGCGCAAGAGTTAGAAATTCTGTTGGAGTGGCAGCGCCCAAGGAGGGCTTGCGCAGTGAGCGATTTGGGATACAATCCCCGCCAAGATGGCGAAGAAGCGCAAGACGAGAAAAACGGGAGCGAGGAGATCCAAACCGAGCGCGCGGGGAGCGGCCGGGGNAAAGCTGCCGAAAGACGCCGTGACGCTAATCGTGATCCTGCGCGCGCGCGAGGGACAGGAAACGTTGCTGGAAGCGGAACTGCGCGCGTTGATCGGCCCGTCACGCAGAGAACCGGGCTGCCTCACGTACAATCTTCACCGGTCCATCGATACCCCCGGAGCGCTGCTGCTGCACGAAGTCTGGGCGAGCCGCGAGGCGCACACCGAGCATACCCACACGCAGCACTTTCTCCGCTGGAATGCGCGCAAAGACGCGCTGCTCGCGTCTCGCGATGCAAATTTCTGGAAGCAGATTGCCTAAGGCTGATGGCTAGGTTAGCTTTCGGGCGTAGCGAGGTAGTAGCCGGGGCGGGCGCGGACCTTTAGCTTTTTCGCGTCGTGGCGAAGGACATTCACTTTAATTTCATGATAGCCGCCAGCATCCGAGCCCGTGGGGGTGTAGCTGATAGTGTATTGCGAGTGCAGCTCGCCGCCGATTTCGTCGATGGCTTTTTCGATGGAGCGGTCCTTGAACGTGGGGAGGTGCGCCCCGCCGGTGGCGGCAGCGGCGACTTCGAGGGCGTGATCCTTCACCTTATCCTGAATGTGCTGGACGGCCCAGACGGCGGCGGCCATCAGGTCAATGTTGCCGTAGCGATTATCCTCGCTGGTGGGGGTTTGCGGAGTGCCCGGCTGCGGCGGAAGCGGAAATGTGCCGGGCGGGGTGATCCGCGGACGCGTATCTTTCGGCTTGGCTTGGAGCTCGGCGCGAGTGGTGGAAAGCCCGACGCTGTAAATCGTCACGTTAGCCAACTGTGCCTGCCGAAGGACTTCGCCGAGCTTTGCTTCGCTGCCGGCATCGGTGGCTTCGGAGAGAATCATCAGAACGCGGCGGCGCCCGGGTTTATCGGCGGTGGCCTGGGGGCGGCCGGAGAGCATTTCCACGGCCACGGCCATGGCATCGTAGAGCTTGGAGCCGGAGGTCCCTTCTCCCAGGTGGGCGATGGTGTTCTCGATGAGGTCGCTGTTCGTGGTGAAATCCTGCAGCTTGTCGACGGAGTCGTTGAAGCCCACCACGGCGGCCTCGCCTGTTGGCCCCATCACGGGTTCCGTGAAGAGAATGCCGGTCTTACGCGCTTCCGGCAGGAGGGGAGCGATGCGCGAACTGGTCTCGATCAGGATTACCATGCATATCGGGTCACCGCCGAGATCGAAGTGGGTGATCTGCTGAGCTACGCCATTGTCCGTAATCTGAAAATCGCGGGCCTCCAGATTGTGAACCATGTCGCCGCGGCCATCGCGCACGGTCACCGGGGTGTTTACCAGCGCGACGTGCACTTTGACCTTGGCTTCGGTGTCCTTGGGAGGCAACTGGACTTCGACGCCGGGTTTGGGAGGGAGCGGGCCCGAGGGGGACTGTCCCCAGGCGAAAACGCCAGGGAGCGCCAGGAGCAGCAACAAGGTTATCGGTGAGCCCGCGATCCGCGCCATTTCGATCTCCTGACAGCAAAGTCAAAGGCCTATGCTAGGGGAGTGTACTTGATTCGACGCAGGTCCAGCGGAAGACGTTGCCGCAAGCGGCTGCGATTCCTACAATCAAGGTTCGTCTCAACGGGAGAAAAGACCGATGTCCGACGGCAAGAAATTGAAGCCCCAGCACGCGCCGAAAGCGCCACATGAAGATCCGGAATTTCTGAACAGTACGCCGGCGCGGCCGATCCGCATCCTAGCCGAATATATCCACCCGCTGGTGCAGCTCAAGAGGGAAGGGATCGGTGACACCATAGTGATGTTCGGTTCCGCGCGCATCGAATCCCTGGAAACCGCGCAGGCGCGATGCACGCGGCTGAAAAACGAGAAGACGGCGAAGATGTCCGCGGCAAAGCTGGCCAAGCACCGCGCGGAAGTGCGGCACGCCAAGAGCTTGCTGGAGATGTCGCGCTACTACGAAGAAGCGCGCGAGCTTTCGCATAAGCTGACGACCTGGTCGCTCACGTTGGGACCCAGGCCGCGGCGCTTTGTGGTTTGTTCCGGCGGCGGGCCGGGAATTATGGAAGCGGCGAACCGCGGCGCGTATGACGCCGGCGGCAAATCCGTCGGGCTTTCGATCGAGCTTCCGCACGAGCAATTCGCGAATCCCTACATCAGCCCGGAGCTGAGCTTCAATTTCAAATACTTCTTCATGCGCAAACTGTGGTTTGCGCAGCTCGCCAAGGCGCTGATCGTTTTTCCGGGCGGTTTCGGCACCATGGATGAACTGTGGGAAATGCTGACGCTGCTGCAAACTGGAAAACTTGCCAAGCAGAATATTATCCTGATCTACGGCCGCAAGTATTGGGAAGAAGTCCTGAATTGGAAGGCCATGGTGCGCTGGGGGACCATCAACGAGGACGAATACAAGATGCTTCAGTTCGCCGATACCGTGGACGAAGCTTTCGACCACATCCGCGCGGGGCTCGAAAAATACCACATGGATCTCGACCCCTTCTTGCAGGCTTATTGACCCTCGGCACTTACAAACTATTTATTTCCAGTTGTTTATGGCGTGGACCAGCGCATGCTACATTCTCTCTGCTGCGGTGTTTTATAACTTGGGACCTGACCCCATTCCAGCCAGGGAGAATACGGGAGGATGGAGAGAACATGAAAATTCAAACGGGAGGGAATAGGTTTCTTGGGAAGGCGATGCTCGCCACTCTATTGTTTGCCGGCATGCTAGCCTTCATCGGAACGCCGAGTGCTCTTGCGGATGACGACCATGGTTGCCAGCGCCGCATCGCCAAGGCGGACCACAAACTTCATGAAGCCGTGGAGCATCACGGTTGGGAGAGCAAGCAGGCGGGTCGTGCGCGCCTCGAACTGCGTGAAGCGCGGGAACGCTGCTGGACCGAGAGCCATCGTTGGTGGGACGAAGACGGCCACCGCTGGCACACGGAACGCGATTGGGATGACCACGATCACGATCGCCACTAATTCATGAAGGTGGTTTTCCGGGCGCGGCGAAGTTTCGCTGCGCCCATTTTCATTCCATCGGAGATTGTTCGCCAGAATTGCCGGGGAGCAAAAAGAAGCGGGGCGCAACCATTTGCGCCCCGCTTTTGTCTTGCACTGCGAAAGAGAATTAGTGCGAAGTCACCAGCTGCTCATCGGAAAAAACAGCTTCAAAGCGGCGAGTTTCATCCTGATCGTGCAGCATAACGATGGGAACAACGCGCAAGTACTGCTTGCAGGCATGGCACTGCGTCACTTCACCCTGCAAGTCCTGCAAAAAACCATCCGTGAAACGATACAGCGCACGTTCGCGCCGGGCATTTTTCTTGTCCCGCGCGCCGCAGTGCGGACAGATGAATTCCACCGTGTCCTGCTGCGGATCGCGGTCCAGAGCGGCCCAGCCGGTGCG
>JGI12635J15846_10005810_pt1 | contig 10630 bp, 10 predicted proteins | sample BlaSpr_A8_OM2_M2_FD_15846 | JGI IMG/M metagenome (IMG submission 15846) | reverse complement strand
GCTTTCCCTTACGGACCTTTGCGGGGCGGATTTTGCGCATGGCGGCGTTGCCGGCGCGCTGGCAGGCCCGCCACATGTACCAGCTTGCAACGGTGCGGTAGGGACGCCAGCGCTCACCGAAGGCGAGGAGTTCCTTGGGCTTGGGCATGTGTTTTTTGCCGTAGGTGATGGCCCAGCCTTTTTTGACGCCGAGGTCGTGGATGGGGAAAACGTCGGGGCGGCCGAGGCGAAAGATCAGGAACATTTCGACGGTCCAGGCGCCGATGCCGCGGACGGAGACGAGGCGCTCGACGAGTTCTTCGTCGGAGAGCTTTAGGGCTTCTTCGAACGAGGGGACGATGCCTTCAATGGTTTTTTGGGCGAGGTCTTTCATGGCGAGGATTTTTGCGCCGGAGAGACCGGCTTTTCGCAGGACGGGCTTTCGCAGCTTTAGCATTTCTTGCGGGGTGGGAGCGCGGCCGGTGGCGCTTAGGGCTTTGACGCGGCCAAAGATGGTGGCGGCAGCTTTGCCGGAGATGGATTGATAGGCGATGGATTCGAGGAGGGCTTCGTAGGGAGATTGTGCGTCGGCAACGTCGATTTGAAACGGGAGTGTTTCTTCGATTAAGCGCTTCAAACAATCGTCGCGTTCGGCGAGGTGCTTGGTGGCTTCGGGGAGGTCAAAGGCGAGGATGGCGGATGTCTCGGGCACGGGGCTCCCTTCCGGAAACGGGGAAATAGATTAACAATCTCCATCCTGGAGGCAACGCTTTTTTAGCGGCTATTGAGACGTGGCGCTGGCTGTCTGCTGAGCGATTTGGCGGGCGTGTAGGGCTCTTTTGCGGGCATGGCGCAAGCGCAGCAGGCTGATGGCGGCGATGAGGAGGAGGCAAGATTCGACGAAGAGTTTGCCGCCGTCGGACCAATCCACGGGGGCATTTTTCAAGCCGGGATCGGTGAATAGGCTGTGCCAGAAAAGCGCGGCGGCTGCGAAATAAATAAAGAAGTGGAAGGCTTTCCAAAGGTGGCGGCCGAGACGGATGCGCAAGTATGAAGTGACAACCACGAATGCGAGCAGATAGAGAGCAATGGCGCCGATGGTGTTGTCGAGGGGCTGGGTGGGCGAATGCACGGGGTAGACGAAGTCGAGGATGCGAAAGCGCGGATTTTTGTTGAAGAGCAGAATCACCGGATGAAGGATCGAGACAGCTAGCGCGACGTAGCCGGTCCAGTTGTGAAACCGGAAATAATTAAATCGGCGATGGGGCCAGGAACGGTGAGGGCTGTAGCGGAAGGCCATGAGTAATCCGAGGAGCATGTTCAAGGTGACGGCGCCGACGGCGAGGAGGCCTACATAGGCTGAAAGATCCAAGACTGTGATGCCCATTGGCAGCATGAATTAGGAATCCTATCTTTCGCACCAGTTCACCAGTTTGACGTGAGGGTAGGTCATTTCGTTTACAAGAATGTGAATTCGGCAGCGGATTGAGGGATTGGCCGTGCGGTGTTGGTGAGCGTGGCTCAGTTGCGCCACAGAAGGCGGCTGGTACGGGGGGGGTGTGCTAGGATTACGGGTTTATGCAAACAGGAATTATTGGACTACCACAGGTGGGGAAGACGACGCTGTTTCGGATATTGACGAAGGCGCATGTCGAAGGGAAAGGAGGGGGGTCGGCTACGCACGTGGGTGTGGCCAAGGTGCCAGAGCCGCGGCTGGTGGAGCTCGCGAAGCTGTATAGCCCGAAGAAAATCACTTACGCGACGGTGAATTACGTGGATTTGGGCGGGATGCAAAAGGAGCGTATGCGCGATGCGCTGGCGCAGTTGCGCGAAGTGGACGTGATCGCGCATGTGATTCGCGTGTTTGACGATCCTTCGGTGCCGCACTCGGAGGGGAGCATCGATCCTTTGCGCGATGCGACGAATCTGGATCTGGAGCTGATGCTTTCGGACCACGACCAGATTACGCGGCGGCTGGAGCGGGTGGATAAGGATTTGAAGAAGAAGCGCGATCCGATTTTGGAGATCGAGAAGGGCGCACTGGAAAAATGCCAAGCGCATGTGGAGGCGGAGAAGGCGCTGCGGGAACTGGAGTTGACGCCGGAGGAGAGAAAGTCGATTGGGGGGTTTTTGTTTTTGTCGGCGCGGCCGGTGTTGTATGTGCTGAACCTGGGGGACGACGAAGCGGACAAGCTGGACACCGCGGTGGAGCGGCACAGATTAAGCGCTTTGCAGGGGCGGCCGAATGCGGCGGTGGTGGCGATTTGCGGGCGGCTGGAGGCGGAACTTTCCGAGATGGATGAGAAAGAGGCGGCGGAGTTGCTGGCGTCGTATGGATTGAAAGAGCCGGGTCTGAACCGGTTGATCCGCGCGACGTATGATTTGCTGGGGCTGATCCAGTTTTTCACAGCGGGGGAGCCGGAAGTGCGGGCGTGGACGATTCGAAAGGGTGCGACGGCGGTGAAGGCCGCGGGGGTGATTCATAGCGACATCGAGAAGGGTTTTATTCGGGCGGAAGTGGTGAGGTGGAATGATTTGCTGGCGGCGGGGAGTTTGGCGGCGGCGAGAGAGAAGGCCCAGGTGCGGCTGGAGGGGAAAGAATATATTGTGCAGGAGGGGGATGTGATTTTGTTCCGGCATAGCGGGTGAAGAGAATCTTATTGGAGAAGGTGCGGAAGCGGCTGCGCAGTGGGATTGGAAAAATCTAGAAGCGGTGGCGACGATTGCGGCTGTGGCTCGGGTTGTGCGATAGGTAGGCGGAAAAGCGGCGGTAAAGCGCCGCACTCCTAATGGGACATGATCTAGCATTTCGGACGACCTTGGCGGCGGGGCTGGGCCTCATTGCGGCGGCGGGGAATTTGGTGGGCGGATATTTTGTTGTTCACAAGGAGTGGCCGCGGAAATTTCTGCAATATTTTCTGGCGCTGGGTGCCGGGTACATGCTGGCGGTGGCGTTCGTCGAGGTGATTCCGGAGTCGGTGCAGCTGTCGGGCGAGAGCGCGCTGCTGTATGTCTTGATTGGCTACTTCCTCGTGCACCTGTTTGAACATACGCTGGCGCCACATTTTCATTTTGGTGAGGAGACGCATCTCGAAGAGATGAGCCACCAGCACGCGCAGACGAGCGTGCTGGTGGGGATGACAATTCATACGTTTTTTGATGGCGTGGCGATCGCGGCGGGATTCCTGGTTTCGACATGGCTGGGAGCAGTAATGTTTTTCGCGGTGTTTCTGCACAAGCTGCCGGAGGGATTTACGGTGGCTTCGGTAGTGCTGGCGAGCGGGCAGGGGAAGCGCAACGCTCTGCTGGCGGCGGGATTATTGGGAGTGGCGACGGTGGCCGGAGTGTTGCTGACGAGTTCGTTGCAGGGGCAGTTGAGGTACGCGCTGCCGCTTTCGGGAGGGGTCACGTTGTACGTTGCGGCGACGGATTTGCTGCCGGAAGTGAACCGTGAGCCGAATTGGCGGATGGCGCTGCTGGTGTTCGTGGGAGTGGTCAGTTTGTTGATAATGCGGCATTTATTCCACGTGTAGTTTCGTCCTACTTTCGCCCTCGAGTAGCCCTGCCAATTGCAACTTTCTGAGACTACATGGGTTTGATACAGTGTGGCGGCTATGGCCAGGTCGGACGTCCAACTGATGCTGGACGTGAAGGCGGGCGACGAACAGTCGTTCGCGCTTCTACTCCATCGCTATCGGAGTCCNTTGGTCAATTTNCTGTACCGGATGGTGCGGAANCGGGAACAGGCGGAAGACCTGGCGCAAGAGGTTTTTTTGCGAGTGTANCGCGCGNGGGAAGANTACATACCGAGCGCGAAGTTCACCACCTGGCTCTTCCGGATCGCGACAAACCTGGCGTTGAATTCGGTGCGGGACAACCGTTACCAGCGCATGGAAATCTCACTGGATGCGCCCGTGACGATGGATGCCGAGGAGGGCGACGAAAAGACAATGGATATCGCCGAGAAGCATCCGGACATCGAGCAGCACTTGATCGAGGAGGCGCGGCGGAAAATGATCCGGCAGGCGATAGAAAAGTTACCGGAGAAGCAGCGCGCGGCGGTGCTCCTGCACAAGTATCAAGAGCTGGACTACGGGGAGATTTCAAAGATTCTGGAATGCTCGGAGAGCGCGCTGAAATCGCTGCTCTTCCGTGCGTACCAAACGTTGCGAGTGGAATTAGCCCCCCTCGTGGCGCAGCAGGCAAGGCAGTAGAGGTTGGACCAGGAAGGGAAGGACATCATGAGTTGTGGCCGGATGGAAAAGAAGATCATGGGATATGTGGACGGACGCCTGAAGGAAGGCGAACGGCTGGAGATGGACAAGCATCTCTCGGCTTGCGCGGCGTGCCGTGTGCAGGTGAACGAGTTTCGCGCGGTCAATGTGTTGCTGGATGAGCTGCCAATGATCGAGCCGTCGGCGGCGTTTGATGTTCGCGTGAATGCGCGCGTGGCGGCCGAGCCGGCCAAGCAAAGCTGGTGGGCGTGGTTCGCGCCATCGCCGAGGGTGGCGTTTGCGGCATCGATGCTGTTGCTGGCGACGGTGTGGGTTGGTTCGTATTCGGTGTCCGATCCACCGCAGATTGATCAGGCCGATGTCCCCGTGCTGGAAAACTACGATGTGATCTCAAGCTTCGAGGCGCTGACTGAATTGTCACAAGCGGTGCCGGCCGACGATGCGAGCCAGCAGAATTAGGATATGTAAGGCGCGATGAAAAATTGGCTCCAAACCGGTGGATGGCTGATGACGCTGCTGATTAGCGCAGGGATGGCGTTGCAGTGTGCGGCGCAAGATCCGCGCCCGAATCGGGCGCAGAGCCGTCAGGAAAATAAACCGCCGAAAGAACAGAGGCAGCAGCAAAACCAACAGCGAAGGCAAGAGCAGAGGCAGGAGCGCCGGCAGCCACAGCAAGAGGCGCGCAGGGTGCAGCCGGAACGGAGGAATGCCGAAACGCCGCGCAATCCTGCCACGGTGAATCCGCCGCAGCGATCGGGGAACTCGCGCGACGGTGGGAGTCGCCCTCCAAATCGGAGCGGGGAGACCGTCCAACGACCGAACTTCAACGAGAACCGTCCCCCGAATGCGACCGGACGTTCGCGTAACTTTACGCCGGAAGAACGCCAGAGACTCCAGAGGGATGAGAATCGATTCAGACAGCTTCCACCGCAACAGCAGCAGGAGTTGCGCGAGAGAGCGCAAGTCTGGCAAAGGATGACGCCGCAGCAGCGCGACCACGTCCGCAATGAAGTACTGCCGAAGTGGCAGCAGATGGCGCCGGACCGCAGGCAAGCGATCCAACAGCGGCTGCGTGTACTGCAAAATATGCCGGAGTCCGCGCGCAACCAGCGGCTGAAAGATCCGAACTTCACCAGGGGCATGAGCGACGAAGACAGGGCGACGCTGCGCGACTTGAGCCACCTGCATGTGGGCGGAGCGCCGGATCCGCCGAACGATTGAGTTAGTTCTTAGTTTTTAGTTCGAGAACGACGAGCAATAGGGCTGAAGGTGACGGGCTACTTTTTTCTTTATTCGGCGCCTAGCTGCCGGAGACTTCCACATTCAACACACTTTGCAGAGAGGGGCGCAGCAATGCTGCGCCCCTAAAAGGCTAAATTGCCTCTCTGATCCTGATTCCTTCGCGTTGACAAAGAGTCGCTACTCGCGGCATGGTGACTAGTTCACGATCTCTGCATCCAACGAGTGGAGGAAGATCATTTTGAAGAGTGACCGCCGAGCGGTCAACCCGGCCGTGTCCACGCGCTTCCGCGCCATGCAGCACCGCAATTTTCAGCTATTCATCGCGGGACAACTCATTTCGCTTATTGGGACGTGGATGCAAACGACGGCGCAGCTCTGGCTGGTCTATAAACTGACGGGTTCCGCCGCGCTGCTCGGGGTTTTCGGTTTTGCGAGCCAGGTGCCGATGCTGTTTCTTTCCTCGATTGGCGGGTACGTCGGTGACCGCTACGACCGGCAGCGCAGCGTGATTGTCACCCAGACGTGCTCGATGATTCTCGCGTTCGCGCTTGCGGCGCTCACGCTGACTCATTTGATTCGCGACTGGGAAGTCATCGTCATCGCGTTTCTGGTAGGGATAGTGAACGCGTTTGACGTGCCGATCCGGCAGGCGTTTTTTGTACAGATGGTGGGGAAGGAAGATCTTCCGAACGCGATTGCGCTAAATTCCTCGATTTTCAATGGAGCGCGAGTTGTGGGCCCGGCGATTGCAGGGTTTGCGATCGCGTGGGTTGGAGAGGGCTGGTGTTTTTTTCTGAACGGCTTGAGCTTTGTGGCGGTGATCGGGGCGCTGCAGATGATGCGGATCGAGCGGACGGAAATAAAAGCCAGCAAGGATTCGCCGCTCAGAAGTTTTGTCCAGGGATTCCACTTTGCGATGAGCGATCTGCCGGTGCGATCGGCCCTCTTGTTACTCAGCGTGTTGAGCCTCTTCGGTTTGCAGTATTCGGTGTTCCTGCCGATCTACGCGAATGACATCCTGAAGGGAGGCGCGCGCACCCTGGGATTGCTGATGAGTGCGGCCGGAGTGGGCGCCGTGCTCGGAGCGTTGCAATTTGCGGCGCGGACGCACTACCGGGGGCTTGCTCGATGGATTGCGGCGACGTCCACGACGTGCGCGGTGTGTCTGATTATTTTTTCACAAGCGAAGGTTTTCTGGTTGTGTACCGCGGTGCTCTTTGTGGTGGGATTTGCGGCCACCTCGCAAATGGCGGCGACGAACACGCTCATTCAGAACCGCGTGCCGGATGAACTGCGCAGCCGCGTGATGGCGGTGTACGCCACGATGTTCATGGGGGTGCAGCCGATTGGTGCGCTGATCGCCGGCGGAGTCGCGAAGCGGATTGGCGCGCCTAACACACTGACGATTTTCGGATCACTGGTGCTGCTGGGAAGTCTATTCTTTATTTTCCTGGTGGTCATGAGGCTGCAGCAGAGACCGGGGGCATCGACGGCTGCCCCTGCGAACGACTAAAGAAGGCTCGAGATTTTGAGGCGATACTAGCGGGTGGGTAGTAGTGCGGTCAGGGATAGAGCGACCCGCCTCAGAAGGCGAGCCCTACGAAGGAGCCCTGCCCAGAAGAAAGTGGGCACGAAGAAATCGGAAGTGGCAAAGGCGGGTTAGGCGGGATTGAGGCGGTAGCGCCAGGGGGGCTGGGCGAAAATTTGAGCGGATGTCGCCGTATTTATTCCTGTAAGGATGGCATCGACTTTGGGGCGCATCGGCGAGAGCGAGCAGACCGGATCGGTGGCAGCGGCATCCCCCACGAGGAGCAATGCCTGGCAGCGGCAGCCGCCGAAATCCTGCTCGCGGCGGTCGCAGGTTTTGCAAGGCTCCTGCATCCAAGCTTCGCCGCGGAATTTCTGGAACGCGGCGGAGTGTTCCCATATCTCGCGCAGGCTGCGGTCCTTGACGTTTTCGAATGCGAGGCCGGGGATCACCTGTGCGGCATGGCAGGGAAGCGCATCGCCGCTCGGCGTGATCAGCATCAGCTTGCGGCCCCAGCCGCCCATGCAGGGCTTGGGATATTTTGCGTAATAATCGGGGACGACGTATTCGACGCGAATCCTGGCCTGAAGCCGTTCTTGTTCGCGCTTGATGAGAGTGAGCGATTGGTCCAGCTGTACGCGCGTCGGCAATAGATTTTCACGATTGGCAAAGGCCCAACCGTAATACTGGACATTCGCAAATTCGATGCGAGTCGCGCACGAAGATTCGGCGAGGGCCAGCATTTCCTCGAGTTGATCGATGTTGCGGCGGTGGATGACGAAGTTGAGGGTAACGGCGACACGATGGCGCCTGAGCCAATCGAGAACGCGGAGCTTTTGCGTATGGGACTTTGTGCCGGAGATTTCGTTGGCGGTTTCTTCGCGCGCGCCCTGGAAGCTCAGTTGAATGTGGTCGAGTCCGGCTTCCACAAGTGCCGCGAGTTTTGCCTCATCCAGGGGCAGGCCGGAGGTGATGAGATTGACGTAGAGGCCGGCGGAGCGCGCGGCGCGGACGAGAGCGACGATGTCGGGGCGCGCGAGAGGTTCGCCGCCGGTGAAATCGGCTTGAAGGACTCCGGCTTCGGCGGCTTCCTTGAAGACTCGGGACCAGATTTCGGTGGAGAGCTCGTTCGTGCGAGACTGCAATTCCATAGGGTTCGAGCAATAGACGCAATGCAGCGGGCAGCGGTGGGTGAGTTCAGCGATGAGCGCCAGCGGATTGGGCATGGTGGACGTCATATTCAGAAGAAATGGGCCCGTGGCCGAAGCCGGGGCGCTACAGCTGAAAGTCGAGAGCGCGCTCTTTTTGCAGAAGGATGAGATAGCCAAGGATGTCCTGCTCGACCTTGTGCGGCTCGGCTTTGGAATAGATCTTCTGCAAATCCACAATGATTTGGTGCACGGTGTGTTTGCCGTCGCAGCGCTCGACAATTTCGAGACTCGGGCCGTTCAGGCGCAGGGCGCGCTCCGGCATGAGCAGCGTACGCGGCTGCTGAGTTTTTTCGTTCAAGCGGCAGCCGGGAGCGAGGCGCGGAAAGCTGTGGAGTTCAGGCGTCATCCTAGATCTTTCACGATTCCTTTACGGGCTGGAAAGCGCCCGGCGGCGGCCAGCCGGGATCGACGTAGGAAAAATAGAGGGCGTCAAGCTGCGCCCAGAGGATGTCGCACTTGGCACGCAACGCGGCGTGGGCCAAATCCTGTTCCGTGCGGGTGCGCGCGTGTTTCACGACCCACGCCAGGGCGAACTCGGAGTCCTCGGGAGCCTGCGTGAGACGGCCGGTGAAATAATCCAGACCACCGGAGAGCCAGGGATAGTGCTGGCGCATGCGGTCCATGCGGAGAGCGATGAGTTTGCGCGAGAAGAGTTCGGTCAGGGAAGAGGCAACGGCTTCGAGGTGCGAGCGCGTGGATACGAAATCGACGTAGGCTTGGACCGCAAAACGCGTGGCGGGGAGAATGCCGTCACCGCGGAGCGCGTGTTCGCGCGACAAGCCCGTGGCTTCCACAAGACGCAGCCACTTTTCAATGCCGCCCGGCTTGCTGCCATCGCCATCGTGATCGAGGATGCGCTTGCGCCAGGAGAGACGAAACGCTGGATCGTCGCTACGCGCGAGAATGGCCGCGTCTTTGATGGGGATACGGCTCTGATAGTAGTAGCGATTGAGAGCCCACGCTTGAAGCTGGCCGCGCGTGAGGCGGCCTTCGTGCATGAGCAAGTGAAACGGATGCTGGTGATGGTAGCGCTCTTCTCCGATGGCATGAAAGCCAGCGACGAACTGGGCTTCGGAGAACAACGGCTTTTCGACGTCGTGGTTCAGGGATGGGGTCACAGGTTGAACTCCATCCCATCATAGGCGATTTCCCAACCGGCTTCACGCACAGCGCGATGCTCTGGACTCTCTTCGTTCAACACTGGGTTCGTATTGTTTATGTGGATGATGACGCGCTTAGTTTTTCCGAGACGAAAGGTCCGCTTGAGCATGCCGCGCTCGCCCCAGAGCGGAAGATGTCCCATTTCGCGTGCCGTCCTGCGGCTGCGCCTGGCTTGGATCAGCTCATCATCTTTCCAGAAGGTGCCGTCGAGAAGAGCCAGGTCACTTTCATCAACGGAGCGTTGCCAGTCTTCTCCGAGTCCGGGGACGCTGGGGGCGTAGAAAAATCTCTTCTCTTTGTGAACGAGTTGAAGGCCGATGACCGCGTCTTCCGGCGGAAAGCTGCCTTTCAGTGAATCACTCAGGTAGTCCGGGAAACCACCGTGAAGAGGCACGGCTTTGCAGAAGAAGCCGTCTTTTGCTCCTGGCGAAGAGGGCGGAACGAGAGGAATGAGGCGATCGAGCGCCAGGGTGTCCCACCGGACGGGCGGGTTCGAACGTGTCAGGACGCGGAAGAGGCTGTTTTCTTCCGTGAGGATACGTCGCACCGATAGAGTCGAATAGATATGCAGAGGGTGAAACTCGCGGAGGTGAAGCAAGCCCATCACGCAATCCACGTCGGCACTGGTGAGGAGGATGGTGGAGATAGGCGAGTCAGGCGAGGAGGATGTGACTGATAACTCGGGAGTCGCAAGGATTTGCTGGCGGAGATCGGGAGAGGCGTTCAGAAGAAACCAGTTTGATGGACCGGAAGAGACGGCAACCTGAGCCTGGGTGCGCGGACGAGCGTTGACCCTGCCGCCTCGAAGGCCGCTACAGTTCGAACACGAACAATTCCATTGGGGAAAGCCGCCTCCGGCTGCGGAGCCGAGGACTCTAATGCGCATTCGGCATTCCGGCGACCCCAAACCGGCCGGGGTCGACTCTCAGACTAGAGCTCGGCGTTGGCGTACGAGCTGACTTCGCAATTGAGGTCGATTTCTTCGTGTTGAGGGGTAACCCATTCCATGGTCGTGGCTCCTTTTGGAGTCAAATGCACAAGAACATAAGGAGCATATCATGGAATTAGCTTGAAGGGAATGGGGTTGGCGAGTCCACTCCGGGACGAATTACAGGTTGCGAGGGGACGGGAATTAGGGGCAAGACGCTTTTTGGGAGAGTACTGACGTTGCCTAGACCTGAACTGTGGAAGCGCCAAACTGGAAATATCCATAGCAACACATCTTCCTACACTTGAGTTGACAGTAAAGCGGAGGCAACCCAATGTTGAACTGA